>Ga0224523_1000724_pt1 | contig 15861 bp, 14 predicted proteins | sample CFST50metaG_FD_182732 | JGI IMG/M metagenome (GOLD analysis project Ga0224523, IMG submission 182732) | Peat soil microbial communities from Stordalen Mire, Sweden - C.F.S.T50 | ecosystem: Environmental > Terrestrial > Soil > Wetlands > Peat | place: Sweden: Norrbotten County, Stordalen Mire...
CCCCGCCGGGGCTGGTTGTGCCGCCGGGGCTGGTGGCGCCACCGGACTTGGTGTCGCCGCCGGAGCTGGCCGAGCCGGCGGAATTGGACGAGTCACTGAAGATGGTGGCGCCGCCGGAGCGGATTTGGCCACTGGAACCAGCCGAGCTCGCAGAGCCGCCGTTGCCCGCAGCAACTGTCGCGCCCCCCGAGCCAGCAGAGCCGCCTGAACCACTCTTGCCGCCGAAAATAGTGGGGCCAAAATCACTCTGGGAAGGATCCCCCACACACCCGTAGCACAGCAGCGCAAGCAGCAGACCCAGGCCCGAATTGCAAAGGATTGGCTTCATTGAGGAAACTCCCTGTGTCGAGACGCGAGGAAACCAAAGCTAGCCGTTGCTGTTGCGTCAGTATGTACCTTGGGGACGCCAATGGCAGGCAGACATTCGTGCATTGGAAATTCCGCTACTCACCCTTGCCGTGGCGCGCATTCACACCGCTTTGTACATGAACCCGTAGGCGATGTGCACGCCAGCCAGGGCGAACATGATGATGGTCAGTGCGATGTGAACCCAATTCCAGTGGCGCAGCATCTTCTTGGCGCTTTCCAGGTAACAGCGAGTGCGTTGCTGCGCGGCCCGGTCGGACAGGAATTGCAGGACCGGTCGACGGGCCTTGCGATCGGGAATGTCGCCCAGGCCAGCGACGCGCAGCCAAAGCAGCACGGCGAAATCGCGTAGCTCGTGCCATAGCATGACCACGAGCAGCCCGTGCGACTTGGTCCCGCCCTCGTGCTCGGGGGTCAGAATGCGTATGGCGCGCGAGGGTCTGCGGCGGCCGACCATCGAGGCGACACTGCGCGACAGCGATTCCATCTCGAAATTCGCCAGGCCGATGCCCGAGTGGACCTTGCCGTAGAGGTAGCGGCCGATGGCTCCCGATGCGACGACAATCCACATCGAGATGCAGGACAGTCCCACCCAACGGTCGAGCTTGAACGCGGCATGATACGTGACGAGCGTGGCGCCGATGAACCCCACCCACAGGTGGACAGTTAGCCAGGTGGATTGGGCGCCCAGGTTCTTCAGCAGGCCTAGCCGGGTATGCAGCGGGTACAGAAAGGTCAGCAGCATGAACGACGTGCCGATGTACCCAAGCCAGTGGCCGAATCCCTTGCCCGAGCTGTACGCGATCGGTTCGGCGCTTCCCAGCCACGGCAGAATGGCGGCCAGCAGGCTGTGCTCGGGCAAAGTCCGGCGCAAGAAGCACTCGAGGCCGATGGCCGCCAGGGCGAGAAACAAGAGGGTGGCCACCACCGTGCCGGCAGTGCGGTGGGTTTGCCGGGCACGATGCTCGGCGACGCCTTCGAGAAATGCGACACCCGAGAAGGTTCGGCCGCTCTCGTTGGATCCGGGCCTTGATTCTGTGAACAGCTCCCGGGGCGAAAGTTCCAGCAAGGCGCCAGTCGGGCAGGCGCGGAAACAGGCCCGATCGGCGAAGCCCGCGCAGTGATCGCACTTGACCGCCCGCTGGCGGTTCCGGCCCGCATCGGTGTAGCGCTCCGTCAAGATGGCGCCGTGAGGACACTGGCGTATGCAAGCGCCGCATCCCGTGCAGTGTCCGCTGATGCGAATCTCACCGTGCTCGTCGAGAGCCAGGGCTTCGACTTTGCAGGACACCAAGCACGGCTTGTCCACGCACTGCCGACAGACCTGCTGGATGGCCAGACGTCCGAGGCGCAGGCCGGCCCGCACTCCGCGAGCGGACCCATGGCGTTTAGCACATGCCTCTCGGCACTTGTTGCAGTCGAGGCAGCGATCGAGCTGGCTCACCCGCACCAGCGAGCTGGATGCAAACCCATGGCGGAGGAAGAAGTCTTGCACCAGACGCCGCGTGGGTTCCTGCTGGCTGAGAAAGTAGTTTCGCGAAGCTGCGATCTGTTGTCTGAGCCGCGTGGACCAGGCCGTGTGCCGGGCCATGAGTGCCGCCAGGGCTGGGCGGCTGGTGGCCAGCAAAGTGGCCGAGGTGGAGGCCATGCAGTCGAGCACCGACTCTCCCACGCCGGGCGGGCAATCGAGAAAACCGTCGGAGAAGAGCTCGCCCGGTGCGAAGAAACCAATGTGTTCAAACGAGCGATCGTCGCGCGAGCGCGCGGGGACAGTCCTGCCCTCTCGGTCGAGCGCGATGGCGACGACGCCTGAGAGCACGAAACAGTAGTTTTCGCCCTGGCTCCGTTCCAACGAAGACAGGCGCTGCCGCTGGTTGAGATGGCGCACCTGGCTTCCGCGCAAGAGTTGATCGAGCGCTGAGCTCGGCAGGTCAGAGAAAACCGCCAAAGAGCGAAGCGCATCGACTGTGACCGCGTGGCTTGCTTCTTGTGCCATGGTCCGTGTCTCCTAGTGTGACATAGTCTATCTCTCCTATCGGGGAGGAGCTTGGTGACACACCAGGCAATCGGCACGCCGGTGACAGACGTAGCAGTTGTCGTTGGCAAAACTGCCCGCCGCAAACCCGTGCACCTTGCCCCAGGCGCCACGGTGGTTGAGCGGCGCCGTGGTTCGGTGGCACTGAATGCACATTCCAGGCTGGTGACACACGCGGCAAGGCTCGGGATCGAAGGCCGATGCTGGTCCGTGCCCGCGCAACCGCCACAGCGCTGTATGGCTCTTGGGCGGATGGGAGCGATGGCAGCTGGTGCAAACCGGCGAGGCGTGGCAGCGGGAGCACGCACGTCCTTCGGCTCCGGCCTCGTCCTCGTCCCAGGGCAGATTGGCGTGCGAGCGCAGCCAGATTTGATCGTGGTCGCGCGGTTTGATTCGGCCGCCTGCGAGGAGGCCGCGGAAATCGGCCGTGGTGTGACAATCGTCGCACTTGAGCCCGGATGAACCCCGGTGCGGATCCGCGTGGCAGTCCGCGCAGGTCTTCCCCATGAGCGGAAACCGGCGATCCAGCGGCGGAGCCGTTTCTTTCTTGGTCCAGCCCACAGCCGGCGGTGCATCGGGCCGCGGCCGATGGCAGAAGGAGCAGGCCAGATCGCGATGGGCGCCGTCGCGCACGAAATGGGTCATCTGGTCGTGGTTGAACTTGGGCGCTCCCTTCTCCGGCCGGTGACACTTGCCACAGTCCCGGCCCAGCTGGCCGCGATGCGGATCCGTCTTCTCGTGGCAGTTCACGCAGGTGACGTCGCCCAGTTTGTAGCGACCGTTGACGTGGCACCCTTCGCACTTGGCGGTCTTGTGCAGGCCTTCCAGCGGGAATCGCTTGCTGTGCTTCCAGACCAGGCGCAGGTCTTTGAAATGCTGGGTGGGCGCGTGACACTTGGAACAGTCGTTGCCGAGCTGTCCGTTGTGTTTGTCCTTGTCCTTGTGACAGTCGACACAGGCAAGCTTGTTGGTGCGGTAGATCTCGTTCTGGTGACAGTTGGCGCACTTGCTGCGCACCTTGGGCTCGGCGTGGAAGCCGATGAGCGGGAAGCGCGTATCCTTGTTGTGGGTGAAGGCCCGCGTGCGCGTGCCGCCCTCCACGTGGCAACCAGAGCATGGCTTGTCTGCGAACTGCCCCTTGTGCACGCCCCGGTGCTGGTGACAGGTCACGCAGCCGCCTTGGCTGTACGTCAGCTGCGTGCCCTTGCCGTGGCATTTCTTACAGTCCAGCGTCTGGTGCTTGCCCAGAAGGGCAAAGCCGAAGCGACGGTGGTCGACTTTGGCCTCTTTCCAGGGACGCCCGGTGAAGTGGCAGGATGTACACTTGGCGGTGTCGGCGGTCACTGGATGGAAGGGACGGTGGCAGTCGGCACACTTGCGCGGCGGGGTGCGGCCCGCCATCTGGGCATTGGGGTGGCACTTGGTGCAAGGCTGTTCCAGGTGCTTACCGTCAAAGGCAGTTCCCGAATACCGGGCGTGCGGCTCAAGCCAGGCGGAAAGCAGCATGCCCTTCAGCACGTGACCCACGGGATGGCAGGTGTCGCACTTCTGTGCCAGCTGGGCCTCGCTGAACCCGTGAACGCTCTTGTGGCAGCTGCGGCAATCCTTGGAAAGGCCGAGATAGGTGATACGACCCGACTTCATGCGCCGGGTGTGGCAGGAGGCGCAGGCGAGCTTGGCGTGGTCGTTGAGGAGCGAGAACCCCGTCTGAGTGTGGTTGAAGGTCTCGTGTCCGCCTGCGTGTTTCCAGTCGATGATGTTGAACTCTCGCCCCTTGTGCTGAGGATGGCAGTGTAGGCACGTCCCGGTGAAGGTTGCGTGCAGACCGCGCCGTTTGGCCAGCTCATCTCTGAGGGGCTTATGGCAGTCGAGGCACTTGGCGTCTGTGACGCCGTGATTGGCCTCGTGGCACTTGGGACAGCCCTCCGAGTTGTCATTGGCAGCGTGACTCTCGTTGAGCGGCCCGGGCGCCACCCGGAAGAAAGACTGCTGCGCAACCACCAGGGGAATGGCAATCAGGCTCGCCAGCAGCCAGCAGGCAAGGCCAATGAAGCGCGTTCTTCTGGTGGACTGGGGTCTCATTTCCTACGTCGCGCCTTTGCTTTTGTCTTGGCCTTCTTGCCCCGGCTGGGCTTCTTGACCTGCTGCTTAGGCGTGGCCTGTGACTCGGATACGGCCGGCGGATTGTCGGCCGGGCGATGCTCGGGCTCGGCCAGTCGGGCGACTCGCGCGTCGGCCAGCTCGGAATGTCGCGGCCAGGTCTCGAACGCCGTCAGGTCGCGCGCCAGCCCCATGGCCTTGGCCTCGACCAGCCAGTCGAACGCATCAAGCACGAAGGGCGCTTGGCCATTCACCGCCGCAATCGCCTGGCCGAGACTGCGCCGGCCCGCGATGGGATCGCCGGCGCGCACCTGGGCTTGGGCTAGAGCGAGATTCTGATGATAGAGCGCGACCGCCGGGGTTGGGTGCGCCGACGCAGCCGCCGGGGCGATATCAGGCTTGGCAACCCGTGCGCCGGCGAACTGTTCCGAGGCCAAACCGGTCCACGCCGACTCGGGCGCGACGAGCACGAGTCGGCCGACCAGCTTGCTGACCGCTTCCGCTTTGCCTTGGCGAGCCTCGAACCAGGCTTGTTCGTAGCGGTGGGCGAGCCACAGGGGCCCGAGCTCGAAGCCTCGATCCCAAGCCTGCCGAGCCGCCTTCACGTCGCCCTGGTATTCGAGGGCGGTGGCCAGCAGATAGTGGAACTCGGGATCTTGATCGAAAGCCGGGCGCATCGACTCCAGTAGAGCCAAGCGCGCGGCCCGCTCTTGCCGTGACGCCACGGCCAGGCTGGCCAGGATTCGCTGCCCGGATGCGGGCGCGGTCGCCACCGATGACAGATAGGGCCTGATGCGGGCGAGGCGTTCGGGGTCAGCATCCTGGTACCGGTACAGAGCCGCCTCGGCGCGGATCATGAGGTCGAGGTGAGCATCGTGCGGGTCGAGAGGGGCATTCGCGCCACGCAGAAGCGTGAGGAATTGCGCGGCCCGATCCAGTTCACCCTCTTTGAGAAAGCTCGCCAGATTGCGCGCGACATGCTCACGGTCTTCGACCGTGCGGCGCGAAAGGCCGGCGCGCACAATCCAGCCAGCTGCAGCTCCCACGCAGAGGACAAGAGTCAGCAGGGCGAGTCGCCGGAAGGGAGCACCATGCCGTCGGGTCGTGCGGGTCGCGCCCAGATACTGTCCCGGATCGAGCCAGGGCCCGAACACGCTTTCGCCGAACAAGCTGGCCAGTTGGCGGTCGAAACCCGAATCCCCGCGGTCGGCCGCGACCGTAGGTTGGTGAGCACTGCCTGCTCGACCCGCATCCGGCCCGAAGGGAAGGGACGGGCGGCCACTGCCATTCATGGGCGGCAGCGGGGGAGGTTTCTGCGTGGTCACCATGGATTGCTCCCATGACAGCCGTTGGCGGTGTCGGTGTCCGCGCAGGTCCTGGTCACCGGATCCCAGCTGCCTACCGCCATGCTGACGTCGACTTCACCGTCGACGTGAAGGTCTCGGTGGGTGATGGTCAAGTCGGCAGAAGTCACCCGGGTGTGGCAGGTGTCGCAGGTGTATGCGGTATGCAACGGGTGCGAACCGCCCAGATCCGCCGGCAAGACGCCGTGGCACGAATTGCACTTGATTTGCGAGCCGTCGACTTTAGTCCAAAGCGGAGTCGCTGGTTTGAACGTGCCGGGCAGGGTGGCGCCATGACAGTAGGTGTTGGTGCAGGTTTCCTTGCTTCGGTTCCAGGCCGGAGTCGCCCCTCCAGTCTGCGCCAGCGGGCCGAGGAATTGCGTCACCGTCCCACGCGCCAGTGAATCCGGATGGTCGTCACCGTTCATCAAGGTGGGCACCGGGTGGCATTCTGTACAGGCGACTGGGGCGGAAATTGTTCCCCCTGTCATGTGGGACTGGTGGGCGCCCACGCCGATGTCGCTCGTGCTGGTCGATCCGTTGAGCGCCAGCGGGGGAGCCGCATTGTCCTTGTTGCCATGGCACGAGGAACAGTCCAGCTTGCCCGGGAGACCGTCGCCAAGTGGGCTGCGCTGGCAGCCCAGTCCGCCAAATACCAGGATTCCGGCCAGTGGCAGGAGTGGGCGGAGGCGGCTCCTCACAGATCCTCCCGAATCGAGAAGAACGCCGATTGAATGTACCGGTCGACGATCTCCAAGGTGTAGCGTGCGCGCAGCTCCAGCCAGGGCAGGGCGCGAACCCCGGCGCTTGCGTACACGGTGCGGGCGTTCTGCAGCTCTTCTACATCGCGGTAGTAGTTGACCTTCCAGCGCTGATAGTAGGTGCCGGCTTCGACCTTGATTCTGCGGACGGAGTAGCCGGCCGATCCCCCGAGCGCCAGAAACGAGTCCCTGCTCACTGACCAGGGCACGTAGTTCCACTCCAGGATTCCCGTGGCGAAGAGACCCTTGACCGCCAGGTCGTTGAGTTCGCTCTGAAAGTAGATGCCGCCGAAATTGCGGTTGAATGGGCCCTCGGTCCCACGCAGAAGCTGGCGCACGCGCCACCCCGCGCGCAGGCCGAGCGTGGTGAGCTGGCCGAGCGCGGTTTCCTTCCAGACTTCGACTCGGGCGCGCAGGTTGGGCAGGCTGGGGCCGAGCAGTGAGTAGAACGGGTTTTCGTTCTCGCTGATCTCGCCCAGGGTTCGCAGCTGCGCGCTCGCCTGAGCGTCGATCCCTGCGGCGAGCGACGGAAAGGCGAGGCGCAAGGCGCCCCCGGCGTGGGATGCGCTGCGGTCGAGGCCGCGCACGAAGAGTTTGCCCCAGCTTTCTTGGAAGCGCGTCGACAGGGTCAGACCATAGGAATGGGCATATACCCAGACCCTTTGCGGTACGTCCCGGGAAATGACGGTGTCGTGCTCGAAGCGCGAGTCGGCTTCGAGCCGAATGTGTTCGCTCGGCCGATAGACCGCGCCTGCACACGTCACCCAGTTCTCGAACAGTCCCGGCTGGGTCTCGAAGAAGTGCACCGTCCGTCCCGCGTAGCCAAACAGCGAGAGCTGGCGTTCCCACAGGCGCAGGCCGAGCGATCCTCCGTCGAATGTGATGGGCAAGCCATGCTCGCTTACTTGCCGGCCGAGGCGTAGGTATTCCAGCGGAAAGCTGTGCCGCCATTCGGCCGAAAGGGCGTAGACCACGAAGAGGGGCTGGCGGTAGTCAGAAAACTCGCCGAACAGGTCGGTCTGGCCGGGCTGGCCGGTCGGCACATGGCCGTCCATGTCCCACCACAGCGCAGCCGAGATCTGGCCTTGCAGCCGATCGCGAAAGCCCCTGCCTTGCCCATCGAGAGTCAGCCGCAGATCGTGGTCGGTTCTCGGGTTGACGGCGACTGGCACCCCCAGCACCCCGGACGTGTCGGCTGACCCAGACGGGGCCTCTCGCACGCGATACTCCTGCACCAGCGACAGCTCGCCCGACCACGCGGGCGCGGGCTCGACCGGTAGCTGCACCGTCGCATCACCGGATGCCGGTAGGGCGAGGGTCGCGAAAAGGGTGAACGGCCAAAACAGCAAAGGATGACTCGGACAGAGGAATCAGTTCGCGCCTGCGATCCTAGTCAGCTCGCTGCGACCGAGATCGCGAGCAGCGGCAGGTCCATGGCCGAAACGGCCTGTTCGCGCAGCAGCAAGGCGTGGTGGCGCATACAAAACAACTTCGGCCTGGCGTGCAGAAGCTAAGATCGTTAGGTGAGCCGATCCCGTTTCCCCTCCGGCAGGAGGATGCGGCCGAGGGTTCCCCCGCTCGCGTGCCAGCTTCGTATTGTCGGCTGCCGGCCGTCAAGCACAACAAGCTGGAGAAGAACAAGCTGTAACTCCCTGACCAACGACGTCTTGGAGGCCAGCAACGCGCTCTCACTCTCCCCACCATTCCTGTCCGCCAGTGGTCCGTCGGAGTTACGCGCCAGCACAATCTCCAGGCGCTCGCCCAAGCGAGTCTCGGTAACGCCATGCGCTCAGGGCAGGAGCGAACGGATCGTTCTGCTCGGGGAGACTGGAGAGCACGTTTGTCGGTTCGTGCCCTCCCGCCCATGCGAATCGGCACCACTTGCTCGTGGATCAGAACTTGATTGTCACCTCCAGCGTTCCCTCGCGCGCTGACTTGGCCGTGGTCGTCGAGGATGCGTCGGTCAGCTTGCCCGTGATGGCAGCGGCGAGGACTTGGTCACCGGCTAGACGCTCGACCTTGGTGACTTTTCCCGTTGCGTCCACCGTGATGCGCAGACGGAGCGTGCGGCCAGCTTTTGCGCAGCCTTGTTGCTCAGCCACGCGGCGAATGACCGCCAGCAGAGCCGCGCTGTCGCCCAGGCTGTGACTCTTGCCGGGTATCACCTTCACCGAACACACCGGCGTCTTTTCGTCCTGGGCGACCTTGTCGCTGCTCTTGGCGAGATCGTGCCCGGCTCGGCTCTTGCCGTCCGCTAGCGCAGTGGAAGTAAGTTCCGAGATCGGCGGACTGGGCTCGACAGAAGCCGGCGCCGGGGCATACGCCCGCTGCGTCTCTGCGCGCTTCATTGCACGCTGTGGGAAGGCTGCCGGTGCGCCCGTGGCGTGCGAGTAGGCGATGCCTCCCAGCCCTTGCCCGCCTCCCTTTGATCCAATCGCGAGATTCGATACGCCTTCAGGCATGGGCAGCGGTTGGCGTACGGTTTCTGCCTGGCCGGTGCGATTGGCGACTTGCGAGTCAATCGCCACGAACGAAGTGAAGGGAGTCAGCAGGCTATAGCTCAGGCCGAGACCGGTGATCGCGGCTTCGACCTCCTGGCCTCCGCCCATGTGCAGCTCGTCTTCCAGAATCTCGACCCACTTGCGCGCCCACAGTGCACGCAGGGCCGCGTTTCCCCGGCGCGCGTCGGCCGGACGGAGATCGATACTGTTGCCGAATTTCCCTCGGCCGTTGCGGCCAGTGATTGTGATCTGACCCGGCCGGTCGCCTTTGTACTTGCCGAAGAGCAGCAGCGGCCGCTCGGCCAGTAGGTCAGGCACCTTCTCGGGCGCCACGTCGTAGGCGTCAAAGCCCTGCATGCGCACCTCGATGTCGGTGAGTACTGGGCGCTCGATCATGTGGCGGAGTTTTTCCGCCTCAGCCGCGGCCTTTTCCGGACAGGCCACCACGAACGGCTCGCCCAACCCGGCGCGCGCCATGCCCTCGATGAGCCCGTGGTTGACCGAGGAGCCGATGCCGAAGGCAAACAGGTTGGCGTGGTCCAGCCGTTCGCGGATGAAGCGAAAGGCCTGCGCTTCCACGCCCACGTAGCCGTCGGTGATCACCACCACGGTGCGCGAGGTTCCCCGACCCAAGGACGGAATCGCGTAGGCCGCCTGCAAACCGCCCATCAATTCGGTGCCGCCACCGCCGCTCTGGTGCAGGATCACGTCCAGCCCCTCGCGGATGTTCTTTTCATTGGCCGACTTGGATCCCGACGGGCTCCACACGTAGTTTGCGCCCGAGAAAAGCGCCAGGTTGAAGTGGTCGGTGGGCCGCAGTCGCAACAGCAGCTCGCGCATGAGGGCCTTGGCCGTGTCGAGCGGGAACCCGTGCATGGAGCCGGACACGTCGAGCAGGAAGATGTACTCGCGTGGCGGGATGTCGGCGTCGCTGGGCCTGCGCGGTGGCTCCATCAGCAGGGCGAAGAACTTTTCATTTCCTCGATCCGCGGACGGTTCTTGATACAGCAGCAGGCCGGTTTCGATCTTGTCGCCGGCCAGACGATAGCGCAGCACGAAGTCCTTGTTGCCGCCGCCGGTTGGGTCCAGCCGGATGTCAGCGGTGGTGGGCCCGGCATAGCTGACTGCGATCTTGTGCGAGGGCGACGAAACCTCTTTGAGCGCGATGCCGGTCTGCATGTGGACCTTGATGTCAAAGGTGTAGGGCTCCTTCTCGCCCTCGGACAGATGGGGATTGGCCATCCACTGATCGGTCTTGGGGTTGGCCCCGCCGACGTAGCGCGGACCCACCACCGTCGGATAGACAAATTCGTAGGTGGCGTTGTCGGGCAGGATCATCTCGCTGTAGTCCAGTTCCACCTCGATGCGGTCGCCCGGCATGATGTTGGCGACGCTGGTGGTGAAGACATTGGGCCGCTCTTGTTCCAGCAGCGAGGCTCGCTGGCCGGCGCGCTTGGCCGCCTCGTACTCGGCGCGTGCCTCTTGCTTGCGCGCGATATGGGCCTCGATGGTGCGCGCGCCAATCTTCATGCGCATGGCGTGCACAGCGGCCCGGGTCGAGGCCGGGAACACGTACACCGCCTCGATGGGCTTGCCGGCGCTGTTCTCGAAAACCTGGTGCACCTTCACCGCTGCGATGACCCCGGCGATGTCCACCTCGGCGCGCGTTTCCTTGAGTGGCAGGCGCTCGGTCTCTGGATTGCCTCCCGCCACGTAGAAGTACGGCGCCAGCGTGTGATCGTCGGCCTGGTCCGCCTGATCGCCTTGGCTGTAGGCAAACCCGACACCGCCCGTGTTGTGCAGTCCCTTGAGCACAGCGGCCGGGCTCTTGGCCATGGGTTTGCCAGAGCCATCGCCTGACTCGCCAGCCGCGCGACCCGTGGGCATGCAAGCCAGAAGACAGCCGAGGGACAGAACGTCAACCAGTCTCAGAGTTCTCGTGCAACGCATGGTAGGAACCTCCTGCCCCGGAATGCAGTGGGGCGATAGGTCCTAGAACGCGCGGCGAGGGGAAAGGATCTTCAGCACGCGAGCGAACGAATCGGATAGGCGCGAATCCGCGCGTCTCGTGTCAACACGACCAGCTCATCGGCCAGAGCCTGGGCGACCAACAGTCGATCGAAGGGATCGCGGTGCAGGGCGGGAAGGCCCTGCAGGGCCTGAATGTGGCGGAGTCGCACGGGAAGCTCAGCGAAACGTTGGCGTTGCATCTGTTCCGACAAGTCATCGGGGGCATCGAGCTTGCCCAGAGCGCGCTTGATCTCCATCTCCCATGCCGAGGCCACGCTGACGAAGACCGTGTTGCTCGGATCCTGTAGGCGGCGGCGCGCCTCAGGTGCCAACTCGCCAGGGCGTGCGAGTGCCCACAGCAGGGCGTGCGTGTCGAGGAGCAGCTTCACTTGGCACCGCGGCGCGGGCGCGGTTTGGCCGCGGGGACGGGGCCACCCTCGAAGAGCTTGAGCACGTTCGCGGGTGTTTCATCGAAGTCGTCAGCCATGCGGACCTTGCCTTCCCATCCACCCAGCGAACGTGCTGTTCGGTCGGGCGGGCAGGGCACCAGCTTGACGTAGGGACGTCCGGCTTTGGCGATCACGATTTCTTCACCGGCCAAGGCTTCCTCAAGCAGGCGCGAGAGATGGGTCTTGGCCTGCTGGACGTTGATCGATTTCACAGACTTAGTCTGGTCTGGTCTGCTGGAAGAGTCAACTCACCGCGATGCCCGTCTGAATTGGATCTGCGCAACACCTGTGGTGGCCGAGGTGACCTTTGACTGGGAAACTTGCCCCACCAGCTTGGCCGCCAGGTCGGCGCCCAGCTTCTCGTCGCCGGAGAGTCTTTCGACCGCCATGATCTTTCCCGCGCTGTCGATGGAGAGGCGCAGGCGCAGGGGATTGGCCATCTGTGCGGCGGTGCAGGGCGCTGTGCGCGGCCCACGTTGAATGACCGCGACCGCTGCGCGCAGGTCACCGACTTCGCGGTCGCTCTCGGGTTTTGCCTCAAGCCTGCATGTCGTCTTGCTTCCCGCACTCTGTCCGCTTCTTCCTTTGTCGCGTCCGCGTGGCCTGTGGTCGGGCTCTTCTTCGGGCAGGCCGCCCAGCGGGTCGGGTGGGATTTGCCGACGGTCGCTGATCAAGCCCGCGGGCCGCGCGCCTATCGCGTGGTCGGGCGCGGCGGCCAGGGCGTGGCGGAAGATAGGTGATCCTCCCGTGCAAACAAACGTAGCAAGGCAGAGTGCAGCCTTCTTCGACGAGTGCGCGCGTCGCATGGCGGGCCTCCTGCCCCCGGGCTGGTGGCGGCTCGACCGGGGGACCTAGGCCTTTGAACGCGCGGCCCAGAAAGAAGATCTACGCCCCGGGTTTTACTCGCTGGCGCAGGTCTTCGATCTCAGCATCGATTCGTGCCACGCGCCGCCCGACCAGAAGGACGTAGGTAAGCACGGCACCCCAGATGAAACCGTAGGCCAGGGCAACGTAGGTCATGGTGACTTCTCCTCCGCATCCTCGATGGCGATGGTCAACTCCAGCAGGCGCGACTGGGCGCGCTCGACGCGCATACGCAAGGTCAACAGCACGCCCCACAGGCCGCTGAAAATGGCCAGCGACAGGAAGAAGGGCAACCGCATCCCCGGGGCCAACGAGGAAACCACCCTGGTCGTCGGGTGCAGGGTGCGCCACACGTTGACGCTGAGGTAGACCAGGGGCACGTCGGTCGCCGCGAAGAGAGCCATGGCCGCCGCCAGCCGACGGCCACCAGCGCCGCCATAGCGGCGTGCCAGGCCATAGGCGACCAGCATCAGCCAGAGCAGCAGCGAAGAGGTGAGGCGCACGTCCCAGGTCCAGAACACGCCCCACGCGGCTCGCGCCCACAGCGGCCCGGTCACCAGCACACACAGACCAAACAGCACACCCAACTCGGCACTGCACAGGGCTAGACGATCACCGCGTTCTGATCCGCGAAACAGGTAGGCCAGACTGCCAGCCGCGCACACGAAGGTGGACAGCATGAGCAGCCAGGCGCAAGGCACGTGAAAGTAGAAGATCTTCTGCACGATGCCCATGGTTTTCTCCTGCGGCGCGTTCGCGACCAGCAGGGTCACGACAAAAAACCCGTGGAGAACCAGCAATAGGCCGACGACGAAGGCGGTGTTGGACTTTCGGGCCGAGGGCATACTCGAAAGCATAGCTCACTCTCCCATGACGACGGGTTCGAAGGACCACAGCCCGACCACGACGAAAACTACGTCCAGGGCAGCCAGAAAACGCGTCCAGAAGAACGCCGGATCGAGATCCGGGACCGTGGGGTCGAGCAGGGTGGCTGTCGCGCGGCTGGCTGCCAGCAGCACCGGGATCACGATGGGGAAAAGCAGGGCACCCAGAAGGGCGTCGCGGCTGCGGGAGCGCAGGAGCGCGGCCGAAAAGATCACGCCCACCGAGGCGAAGCCGACGGTTCCCAACAGAAGCAGCAGGCCCAGCCAAAGCGCGTGCGGCCAGATAGCAGCCGAAAATAGCGCCGCGAGCAAAGGCAGCAGCAGCAATTCCACCAACAACATGATGGCCGCGGTGGCCGCCAGCTTGCCCGCATAGATGGCCGAGCGCGGGACCGGGGATAGCAGAAGCGAACGGATGGCCTCGTTCTCGCGTTCGCGGTCGAAGGTGCGCGACAAGGCCACGGTGCCCGAGAACAACACCGCCACCCACAGGATGCCGGCGATCGCGTCGGGCCCAACCGTGACTTCTTGCCCTGAAATGAAGGCAAAAGAGAACACCAACACCACCAGCGCGGCCATGAAGCCCATGGTGTAGACCACCTCGCGGCTGCGTCCCTCGATGTGTAGATCCTTCCACGCGATGCGCGCGGCCTGAGAGACCCAACTAGGTCTTGCCACCGGTTGCCTCCTCATAGATCGCGCGAACCTCGTCGGCAGAGAAACCCGCGCACGTCTCGTCGCGTGCCACGCGGCCACGGCGCAGGACCACCACATGCGTGGCCACGGAAGCGGCGGCTGCGAGATCATGGGTCACCAGCATCACCAGCCGGCCAGCCTCGCGCTCACGCCGCAACTCGCTCGCCAGCCAGGCCGCGCCGGCAGGGTCGAGAGCGGAGCCGGGCTCGTCGAAGAGCAGGATTTCCGGCTCGTGCAGCAGGGCGCGCGCCAGGGCCAGCCGCTGCAGCATCCCGCGCGAGAAGGTTCGTGCCGCGGCTTCGCGCCGGCCGCCATCCAGGCCCACGCGGGCCAACATCTCGTCGATGCGGCGCTCGGCGTTTGCGATTCCGTAGAGCGAGGCAAACAGACGCAAGTTGTGCCGGGCCGAGAGATCTCCGTACACGCCCGGCTCGTGACCCACGTACCCGATGCTGGCGCGCAAGGGGCTGCGGCGCGACAGTTGTTCATCGCCCAGCGTGATGCGGCCCTGCGACGGTTGCGACAGCGTCGCCAGCAGGCTGAGCAGGGTGGACTTGCCGGCGCCGTTGGGGCCCAGAACCGCCGCCACCTCACCAGGGAGGAACGCCAGCGACACGTCAGCCAGTGCCCGTTGCCGACCGAAGGTCTTGCCGACATTCATCAGGCGCAACGCACGCTCGCTCATGGGTTCACGCAGGCTTGTCGGCAGGGCTTGCGTTGTCAGCCGCCTCGATCGCCGCCACCAGCTCGGCCCGTCGCTGGGTGAGCGGCGCATCGCCGGCTCCAGCGGCCCGCCGCGCGCGCTCCACTTCGACCAGCTCAGCAAAGAGTCCATCACGTCGGTCGCGGGATTTCTCTGGCCGTTTGTCGGCCCGGGGGCGGCGCCAGCCCAAGACTACCGCGAACACCAGAGCCGCCACCAGTACTGCCGCGATGGTCTTGCCCAGAGCACCGCGCGTGGGCAGGCCCGACACCGTGATGCTGAGAACGCCGTTGCGAGGCACGCTGGCGAGTTGGAAGACCTGGATTCGCGCCCCTCGATCGTCGGTCTGGGAAGCCATGGCTTGCAGGCCCGGCGCCGCCAGCGTCAGGTGAACACTTTCCGGCACCATGACCACCGGGGTTTCGATTCCCAGGGGCATGGGCTGGCGGAGTATGACGCTGCTTTCGCCGGCGGTGGAAACAAAGAAGCCGAAGCGTGCCTGCACCGGCGGCGTGTGCGAACTTGCGGGTGGAATCGCTTCCCGCAAGAACAGGGTCGAACCTTGCTCCAGTTGCATTCGCGCGCCGCCTTCGATGGCTTCCACCTCGTGGGCCCCTGCTGGGAGTGGAATGGCGATGCCTCCATGGTCAGAGCGGAAGCTCCGATCGGATGTGTTCTCCAGCACCAGGTTTTCCATGACGGCCAAGGCATCTTCACGCAGATCAATCAGCAGCTTGGACGAGCTGGACACACGCACGACCGACGGATCGCTGGTGCCTTCGCCAGCGTCGCCGGCACTCCCGGTCGGGTTGCCGCCATGACTGTGCGCCCCTGCATGCGGATTCGCGGGCGTGGGTGCCGCTTGGTCTTCGCCGGCCTCTTGGTCCTGTTGGGAGAGCAGCATAAGACGCGCGCCTCCCTCGGCCGGGATGGCGAACGACGCGGTTTGCAGCCGCTGGCCGTCGACCAGGGCTTGGGCTTGAAACTCGGCGCCCACAGGGAGATCGGCGAAGGTTGCGCGACCATCCGCCTTGGTCTTCTCGGTTCGCACAGTGGCCTTGCCAGCCGGAGCTGTCACTGAGGCCACGACATCGACCCCGACGGCCGCGTTGGACAGCGAGCCGCGACCCACCCGCACGGTCACGGTGC
>Ga0224523_1000725_pt1 | contig 15850 bp, 18 predicted proteins | sample CFST50metaG_FD_182732 | JGI IMG/M metagenome (GOLD analysis project Ga0224523, IMG submission 182732) | Peat soil microbial communities from Stordalen Mire, Sweden - C.F.S.T50 | ecosystem: Environmental > Terrestrial > Soil > Wetlands > Peat | place: Sweden: Norrbotten County, Stordalen Mire...
TAAAAGCAGAAAATATGGATGGGCCGGGAGGGTAAACTAAATATTGTCGCTTCTCCTGCTGAAGAAATGACTTCAATGTCACGAAGTATTCACACTGAAATTCGTGATTCAACACTGTTTTCCAACTTTCTTCAATATCCGGATTAATAGTATTTGCCATTTCTGATGAAAAATATTTATCTTTATTAGGAATAATCCAAACCACACTTATCTTTGTTTATTAGTTTGGACATCCAAAATTACGTCTATTTTTTAATACTTTTAATGCTATGCTAAACAGAAAATCATATACACTGGTACTGCTACTGACCTTTGTTCTTTCTGCAGGCGGAGTTTTTGCTCAACTGAACATTCCACAGGATACATTGAGTGACAACATATTACTGACACGTGAACACAGTTTATATGGCTTTATCCATTCCAACGGATGGGGTTTTGGCTTTCGGAAAGGGCTGAACAGAGACTATTTCAAGAAAGAGATGTATGAGGTGGAATTTACCGAGATGTGCTCACCAAAACAGACCAAATCGATCAATCCAAACTATTATGGCGCCAAATCTTTCTATTATGGAAAGCTTAATGCCTGTTATATTATCAGAAGTGGCTTAGGATATCAATACCTTTTGAATCAAAAACCCTATTGGGGTGGTGTAGAAGTACGCGGTTTTGTCTATGCCGGAGCTGAACTTGCCCTTGCCAAACCGATCTATCTGAAGATTGTAACCTCCACCGGAACCGGCCCTGATGTGGTGTATGATCTGGTTACGAAACGTTACGATCCTGCTACACAATCTCCTGATATGATTTACAGCAAGGCCTCTTTCTTCAAAGGGATCAACCAGATCAAACCCTATCCCGGTATATATACCAAGGCGGGTTTCAATTTTGAATATGGTACTTACAACACAAAGATAACGGCCATTGAGACAGGCGTAATCCTTGATTTTCAACCTAAAGCAGTGCCTATCATGGCTTTCAATAAAAACCCTAATCTTATCCCTACCGTATACATCAGTGTCCATTTCGGTAAACGTGCCTATTAACAACCCAAATTATAACACATGAAATCTACTACAAAGTTTATTGGTTTACTCCTCATCGCCTCACTGTGGTTACCTAAATTGTCACAAGCTCAGGAAAAAGGATTTATTTTTACGACAGTTACTGATATTAAGACCACTCCGGTAAAGAATCAACAAAGGACAGGTACATGTTGGAGCTTTGCTACAACTTCTTTCATCGAAACCGAATTACTTCGGATGAAAAAAGGAGAATATGATTTATCTGAAATGTATTTTGCCAGATATTGTTATACTGATAAAGCTGACAGATATGTCCGGAGATCGGGAACTGCAAATTTTGGAGCAGGAGGTCAGGCACACGATGTACTGAATGTAGTTCGTAAATACGGATTTGTTACTGATACATCCTATACCGGTATGAAATCTGAATATACTTTTGCGAAAGGTGATCCTGACAAGAAACTCAAGAAATACCTTGATGTTGTCATGAAGAAAAAGAATGACACGATTAGTTCTGTTTGGAAAGACAGCTTAAATATTTATCTGGATACTTACCTTGGCAAATTACCCTCGAAGATAGTAGTTAAAGACAATGCGCTTGATCCTGTAGCTTTTGCAAAATCAACTGGATTTAATCCTGATAATTATGTTGAAATTACTTCATATGCACATGTCCCTTTTTACAAACGGGTTATGATCGACATTCCCGACAACTGGTCGCAGGATCTTTATTATAATCTGCCAATAGATGAAATGATGGAAGTAATCAAATCGGCCTTAAAGAAGGGATACTCTGTTTGTTGGGATGGAGATGTCAGTGAACGCGGATTCTCTCACAGGAATGGCGTTGCCATTGCACCGGAAACCGATGTTAAATTAATGGAAAGCGCTGACCGTCCTCGATGGGAAAGCCTGTCAGATAAAGATAAAATGACACAACTTTATGCATTCACCGGTCCCGTACCCGAAAGAAACATCACTCAGGAAAAAAGACAAAAATCTTTCGACCAGCAACAAACGACGGATGATCATCTGATGCATCTTACAGGTATTGTCACAGACCAAAACGGGACCATTTATTTCAAGACCAAGAATTCATGGAGTGCAAACAGTAATAAGTTTGGAGGGTATTTAAATATGAGCGAGGCATATGTAAGATTGAATACTATCGCAATTTTAGTTCATAAAAACGCAATTCCCAGATCAATTTCAGCCAAACTTGGTCTTTAATTGTATAAAACATTCTTAACAAGGCGCCCATTTCGGTTATCTACCCTGATAGGCGCTTTGTTTTTATATATTTAACATGCTTACCCCCAATAGATCAACTATAATTAACAACTTTTGCATTTTCATTTAACATTTTTTAACAGCCTAGAACTCAAGTATAATTGCTGCTCCGACTATTTTTGTGTCACTAAAAAACGATAAAAATTATGATCGAAACTGACATCAAGGAACTGAACGAACGCATTCAGCGCGAGAGTGCCTTTGTCGATATGATCTCCATGGAGATGGGGAAAGTCATTGTTGGGCAGAAACACATGGTCGAACGCCTGCTGATTGGATTATTATCAAACGGACACATCTTGCTTGAAGGTGTTCCAGGACTAGCTAAAACACTAGCTATCAAATCACTTGCAGGAATTATAGACGCTAAATTCAGCCGTATTCAATTTACACCTGACTTGTTGCCCGCAGACTTAGTAGGTACACTGATTTACAGTCAGAAACGTGAAGAATTTGAAGTACGAAAAGGTCCTGTCTTTGCAAACTTTGTTTTGGCAGATGAAATAAACCGTTCACCGGCAAAAGTTCAAAGCGCTTTACTCGAAGCCATGCAGGAACGTCAGGTGACGATAGGACAACAAACTTTTAAGCTGCCGGAACCTTTCCTGGTCCTAGCGACTCAAAACCCGATAGAACAGGAAGGTACTTATCCTCTACCCGAGGCACAGGTCGACCGTTTCATGTTGAAGGTGATTATCAAATACCCTTCAAAAGAAGAGGAAAAGAAAATACTGCGTCAAAATATTGCACAGACTTTCCCTGAAACCCGTCCGCTGATCAGCCCTGAAGATATTATCAAGGCGAAAAGTGTAACCCGGGCGGTTTATCTGGATGAGAAGATTGAAAACTACATCACCGATATCGTTTTTGCTTCACGTTTTCCGGAAGATTATAAGCTGGGGAAATTCAAAAACATGATCAGTTTTGGAGCCTCTCCCCGTGCCAGTATTAATCTTGCGCTGGCTTCAAAAGCTTATGCTTTTATCAAACGCCGTGGTTATGTGATACCCGAGGATGTTCGTGCTGTGGCACATGATGTGTTGCGTCACCGTATCGGGTTGAGCTATGAAGCCGAAGCAGAAAACGTCACTTCAGAGGATATCATCAACGAGATCCTGAACATGGTTGAAGTACCCTAGACAACAAATGGAAACAACAGATATTCTTAAGAAGGTTCGAAAGATAGAGATAAAGACCCGGGGGCTGTCACGTCAAATTTTTTCGGGGCAATATCATAGCGCCTTTAAAGGAAAGGGAATGGCTTTCAGTGAGGTGCGCGAATACCAATATGGTGATGATATCCGGAATATTGACTGGAATGTCACTGCCCGTTTCAACCACCCCTTTATCAAGATCTTTGAAGAAGAACGCGAACTGACGGTTATGTTGTTGATCGACGTCAGTGGTTCCAATACTTTCGGCACATTGTCGAAGCTGAAAGAGGAACAAATGACTGAAATTGCCGCGGTACTTGCTTTTTCGGCCATCTACAATAACGATAAAGTGGGCGTTATTTTCTTTAGCGATAAGATAGAAAAATTTATCCCCCCTAAAAAGGGATCAACACATATCTTGCGTATTATCAGGGAATTGATTGATTTTAAAGCTGAAAGCCACAAGACAGATATCAGTGTTGCATTACAATACCTGACAAATGCCATCAAGAAAAGATGTACGGTTTTCGTGATCTCTGACTTTATGGATCAAGGGTTTGAAACAGCAATCAGGATTGCAGGTAACAAACATGACCTGGTGGCGCTCAGAATTTATGATCATCGTGAAACAGAATTGATCAATGTGGGAATGGTTAAAATGTCGGATAATGAAACCGGAGAACAGGTATGGGTCGATACGGCACGTAAGTCTATTCGTGAAGCTTATCGTAAATGGTGGATAGATTCAGACAAGCTTGTGACTACCTTATTTAACAAAACGGGTACCGATTTTACGAATATTGCCACTAATCAGGACTATGTTAAACCATTGATAAAACTGTTTAAACAGCGTGAAGCGCGAAAATAGTTGTTGCTAAAACGAAACTAAATCTATGATTCGCTCTATAAAGATAATATTACTGCTTATAGCAGTCTTCTTTTCAGTAACGGCACCGGCACAACAGACCAGGTCTGAGGTGAAAGCTATCGTCAAGGCTGACACCATACATCGGCTGATTGGCCAACAGGTGATCTTAACGATTAATGTACAGGCACCTGCCACAAAAAAAATTGTGTGGCCTACCCTTCCCGATACGGTAGGTAAAATCGAGATAATACACCGTTCGATAGTTGATACAGTCCGTGGCAAAGAAAAGAATTGGAAATCATACAGTCAAAAACTGACAGTCACCTCTTTTGACACTGGGTATATTACATTTCCCAAAATACCTTTCAGATCAGGTTCCGGAAAAGATACCACTATTATTTTTTCTGACTCCCTCTTGTTGCAATATGCCAGTATCCCTGTCGATACTACAAAGGCTATTAAAGACATCAAAGGGATCATGGCAGCTCCTCTAACTGTTGGTGAGATGACCCCCTGGATCGTGGGAGTTATGATATTGGGTGCTATTGCGATTATTGCCTACACCATATATCTTCGCCGAAAGAGTAAAAAACCGCTTATCCTTTTCAAACCAAAACCTGAACTACCTGCTCATGTCCTTGCGCTGGAGGCTTTGAATCATCTGAAGGATGAAGCGTTATGGAAAAAAGGCAGGTTTAAAGAATACTACACCTGTCTTACCGATATCCTGAGAAATTATTTTGAACACCGTTATGGTGTCATGGCACAGGAAATGACCTCTGATGAAATAATGGAAGCTTTGAAAACATATGCTACTGATGGTTTATTGAACAAATTGAGAACCCTGTTTTCTACTGCCGACCTGGTAAAGTTTGCAAAGGGAATCCCGGAATCACATGAAAATGAATCAAATCTGGATATCGCCTATAACTTTGTTGAGTCAACAAAACTGATAACGGTTGTGGAATCATCATCGCATGATGTTATAAAATCTAACGATCCAACTACTAATACACTGACGAAATAACAAGCCGACAAATGTTTAACCATATAATTTTTGCGTCGTCTGATTACTTTTACCTGCTGTTGCTAATACCCGCAATAGTGGTGTGGTATGTATTTCGTTTTCGCAGAAGCCAGCCTTCATTGCGTGTTTCGAGTACATTGCCATTTATGAAAATCAGCCGCGGGAACAAGACCTGGTTGTATCATGGTTTGTTTGTTCTGAGAATGATTGCCCTGGTGCTGATTATAATCGCACTGGCCAGACCACAAAGCACTACGAGTCATAATGATGTCAGTATTGAAGGTATTGATATTATCATAGCAATGGATATCTCGGGAAGTATGCTTGCTCAGGATTTCACCCCAAACCGAATAGAGGCAGCCAAAGAAGTAGGAATCGATTTTATTAAGGGCCGCCCCGACGACAGGATTGGTTTGGTGGTTTTCAGTGGAGAAAGCTTCACCCAGTGCCCGTTGACAACAGATCATAATGTATTGATTAATCAATACAATGAACTCCACAGCGGAATGATTGACGATGGAACAGCACTTGGAGATGGTCTGGCTACGGCAGTTAGTCGTCTGAAAGAAAGTAAAGCGATCAGTAAAGTGATCATCTTACTCACCGATGGCATAAACAACATGGGTTCCGTTGATCCTGTCTCCGCTGCCGAAATCGCCAAACTCTATGGTGTACGTGTTTATACAATAGGTGTCGGCACTCAAGGCTATGCGCCAATTCCTGTACAGACACCTTTTGGTTGGCAGGTTCAGAATATGGAAGTTCAGATTGACGAAACACTGCTCGAACATATTGCCGAAATGACCGGTGCAAAGTATTTCAGAGCACAAAACAAGGCGGCTCTCGTGGATATATATAAGGAAATCGATCGGATGGAGAAATCAAAGATCGATGTTACTGAATTCAGAAAGAAGAGTGAGGAGTTTATGCCATGGGCACTTGCTGGGATGCTTTTGCTTATCTTGGAACTTCTGCTCCGCTATACCGTATTCAGAAGGTTACCCTAATTTTTAATAATTGGCTATGTTAAGATTTGAACATCCATATTATTTTTATCTGTTTGCACTGATACCTTTGCTATTTGTGCTCTACCTGCTTATGGCACAATGGAAGAAACGTGCTTTGCTGAGATATGGTGATCCTGCTATCATTAAGCAACTGATGCCTGACTATTCCCGCAAGCGTCTGTTTTATAAGTTTATGCTTTTATTGTTTTCTTTTACCTCATTGGTACTGGCATTGGCAAATCCTCAGATAGGCTCCAGGTTTGAAAAAGTAGAACGCAAAGGAATTGATATCATGATTGCGCTCGATGTCTCAAACTCGATGTTAAGCGAAGACATACAACCCAACAGGATGGAAAGGGCAAAACAAGCTGTTTCCAGTTTGATAGACCATCTTACGAATGATCGCATCGGACTGGTGGTATTTGCCGGTAAGGCCTATACCCAAATGCCAATCACTACTGATTACGCTGCAGCACGGCTTTTCCTTTCGGGTATCAACCCCGGAATGGTTTCACCTCAGGGTACTGCTATCGGTGATGCTATCGATTTATGTGCCAAGTCATTCGGTGAAAGCAAGAAATCAAAAGCAATCATCATCATTTCGGATGGAGAAAATCATCAGGATGATGCTGTTAGCGCTGCCAAAAATGCCAATGATAAAGATATCAGAGTCTATACAGTAGGTGTCGGATCACCTGATGGCGGTCCAATCCCTTCAATCGTCAGTGGGAACAACAACGGTTACATGAAAGACAAAGACGGCAATACCATTGTCACAAAAATGAATCCCGAAGCATTACAGGAAATATCTTCAGCAGGTAAAGGTGTTTATGTTAATGGCAATAACACCAATAGTTTACAAACGGTGTTGGATCATATTGATAAACTTGAAAAATCGAGCCTCGACAGCAAAGTATTTTCTGAATACGAAGACCGTTTTCAGTATTTTCTTGCCCTGGCACTGCTATTGTTGATTTGTGAAATATTTATTTTTGAAAGGAAGGCCCGTTGGGCCGACCGTATCAAATTGTTTGACTAAGGAGGACTGATACATGACTAAAGGAACATATTATGTGGTATTTCTCCTGATGAGCCTGCTCATTCTGCCCGTTCTTTCGAATGCTCAGGAAGCTCGATCACTACTCAGAAGAGGTAACAGTTTTTATGAAGACAATAAATTTAAAGAGGCCGAAATAAATTATCGCAAGTCGGTGAAGGCAGATTCTAGCTCCATTCGTGCCAATTATAACCTCGGGAATGCGCTCTACAAACAGGATAATTATAAGGAAGCCCTGCAGTATTATCAATCAACACAAAAAAATGCTTTCGGAAAATCATTAAGCAAACCTTCGTCTATGGCAAAAAACATGCATAACATGGGCAATGCTTTGATGAAAACCAATCAATATAAAGAAGCAGCAGACGCATATAAAGAATCGCTCAGGATTAATCCCCTGGATCAGGATACACGGTATAATCTGGCTTATGCCTTGCAGAAACTCAAACAACAACAGCAAAAGCAGCAAAACAAGGACAAACAAGGAAACGATAAGGATAAAAACAAGAATAACAAAAACGACAAGAATCAGGATCAAAATAAGAAAAACGATCAGAACAAAAAACAGGATCAGAATAAAGATCAGCAAAACGACAAGAATAAGCAACAACAAAATCAGCAACAGCCCAATAAGTTATCAAAAGATGATGCTCAACGAATGCTTGATGCATTGAAAAATGATGAGAAGAAAACATTGGACAAATTGCGGAAACAAAAAGCTAAAGCTGCTCCGGTGTACATAGAGAAAGATTGGTAACTTTGAAACTAAATACGACAACGCTAATATTATGCTTGACAAACGAAGAAAGCCATCATTTATTACAGGGTTTCTCCTGTTTTGGGTACTTATGCTGCCTACAGCATTACTTTATGCAGCAGACATTGAATTCGTGGCTAATGGTCCACAAGAGGTAAGTCTCGGAGAACAATTTGAGATCTCCTTCTCGGTTAATGGCAATGGCAGCAGTTTTATCGGTCCTCAGATAACAGGGTTTGCAGTACTGTCGGGACCTAACCCCTCTAGCAGCTCAAATGTCCAGATCATCAATGGACAGATGACACAAAGTATTCAAACCAGTTTCTCATTTTATTTACAAGCTACCCAACTGGGTACTTTTACTATTCCCGGCGCTACTATCACCGTTAACGGGAAGAGATATAAATCGAATAGTTTAACGATAAAAGTGGTTAAAGGCCAAACCGCTGCTGCCCAGCAACAGCAGGCACAAAGTGGTGCAACAGTTGCGACACTGGGTAACAAGGATGTCTTTCTTAAAGCTTTTGTGAGTAAAGCCAATCCGGTTGAGGGTGAACAGGTTATTGTCAGTTATAAAATATATACGCGTGTACCTATTCCTGAATATGCTGTTACCAAATTACCTTCGAGTGTAGGCTTCTGGGCGCAGGATCTGCTTGATGCCAGTTACAAGCCTAAACAAACTTCAGAACGAATCGGTGGACAACAATATGCTGTCGCTGAAATAAAAAAAGAAGCATTATTTCCTCAAAAAGCAGGGAAACTGATCATCCAACCAATCCAGGTAGACGTCATTGCCCAACTTACTGTAAAACAATCTAAGAAAAAACGATCTAATGACCCCATGGGAGGTGATCCTTTCTTTGACAGCTTCTTCAATGATGTATTTTCAGGACCACAAGTGGAACAGGTAAAGCGGAGTCTGACTTCAAACAGCCTCACCATTGATGTACAGCCACTCCCAAGTGCCAGGAAACCTGAAGACTTTACCGGTGCAGTTGGTCAATTCAATCTATCTACTAAAGTTGATAAAACTGCTGTTAAAGCCGATGAGCCTATTACGCTGACTGTCACCATCGCAGGAAAAGGAAACATCAAGCTTATCGAGAATCCGAAAATAGCTTTCCCCTCTGATTTTGAAGTTTATGATCCTAAAGTAACCGACAATGTCTCAACATCGGGTGGTGGAATAACAGGAACTAAATCCTTTGAATATATTCTGATCCCCAGAAACCCCGGGAAATTTACCATCAAGCCGATTACATTTACCTTTTATGATCTTCAACAACATCGTTACGTGACCCAATCATCGCCGGCATACACTTTCAATGTGAACAAGGGTGATGGAAGGATGTACACTAACAATGCAAACCAACAAGAGGTAAAAACCCTTGATAGCGATATCAGGTTTATCAAACAAGGATCTCCCAATCTTAAGGCAGCCGGAGATTATTTCTTTAATTCCACTTTGTTCTGGATCTGGTTGATATTACCTGCATTGCTCTTTGCCTTGTTGTTGATCTTAATGAAAAACGAACTCAAGAAACGAAGAGATGCAGCTTTGATGAAAAACAGAAGGGCTACAAAGATGGCCAGAAAACGGCTATCGAAAGCAAAATCATATCTGGCAGATAAAGACAGTGATCGGTTTTATGAAGAAGTCTCACAGGCGTTGTGGAATTATCTGAGTGATAAATATTACATACAACGCGCTGAACTTTCAATGGATACGGTACGGGAAACATTACTACAAAAGAATGTTGCTGAGAACGTAGTGGAAGACTTGATTAAAATGCTTGAACATTGTGAGTTTGCCCGTTTTGCAAAAGCAGGAAAAGTCAGCGATTTACAGCAAGTCTATGATTCAGCTGTTACTTTAATTACCACTATTGAAAATAAACTTAAATAAGTTACAGAAAATGAATGTAGTTAAAAAGATATGCTTTCTGGTGGTAATATTTTTACCTATGTCTCTTTGGGCTGTATCTCCGGAACAGCAGGTTGCAGAAGCAAACAGGGCTTATTTTACAGGTCATTATGAAAATGCTGTCGCTGTTTATGAAAAGGTAACGCAGGCAGGATTTGCTTCTCCCATATTGTTTTACAATATGGGAAATGCCTATTTTAAGCTTGGGAATATGCCCATGGCTATTCTTTATTATGAAAAGGCCCATAAACTGGCCCCTGCAGATGCAGATATATCACATAATATCCGATTAGCCAATACCCGCATCGTGGATAAAATTGAACCGGTGCCGATGCTTTTTTATATCCGTTGGTGGGATAATGCCCGTAATATGCTCTCTCCCGATAGTTTCGCAAAAACAAGTCTGGTATTGTTCAGCATATTCTGGGTATTACTGGCTTGTTACTTCCTGGCCCGTAGACGTGGTTTACGTGTTGCTGCTTTTTATCTTGCTCTTCTCCTTTTGTTCAGTGCTGCTTTTGGAATGGTGCTGGCTTCTGACACACATCACCGTGCTCTGAATCCTGACGAGGCCATTGTCATGGAAGCGTCATCAGGCGTCAAAAGCTCTCCCGATGATAAAAGTGTGGATCTGTTCGTGATCCATGAAGGGACGAAGGTAAAAGTCTTGGATAGAATAGGCAATTGGAAAGAGGTAAGAATTGCAAACGGAAATTCGGGTTGGATTCAAACTAAAGCGATCCGCGAAATATAACCCATCCTCCATGACCCACATAGGCATTCTCTCAGACACCCATGGTTATATACATCCCAAAATATTTGAATTCTTTGCAGCTGTCGATGAAATATGGCATGCCGGAGATATTGGAAGCCTGAAAACTGCCTTTGAACTGGCAGCTTTTAAACCCTTGAAGGCGGTATATGGCAATATTGACAATACGGAAGTCCGAATGACTTATCCCTTAGTACAATGTTTTACAACAGAAGAAGTCAAAATACTCATAACACATATTGCAGGGACTTCCGGTTCATATACAGAACATGTAAAAGAACTGATCAATGAATACAAACCAGGTATGCTGGTCTGTGGTCATTCACATATCCTGAAAGTCAAGTATCAGCAAAAAGATAAGTTATTACACATCAATCCCGGTGCGGCAGGAGTATCCGGATTCCATCATGTGATCACGATGATTCGCCTCGAGATTGATGGCAATAAGATCCAAAACCTGGAAGTTCTGGAATTGGAAAGAAAATTAGTTTGAAAAATTAACGGATCCGATCTATTGATTTGATCAGACGTTCATCTTTATTGATAGCATACATTGCCAATACTTGAAAGACCAGTGCAATCAATGGGAATATCGAACCTATTTCATAATTAACGTCCATCTTAACCATCTTTGCCAGATGATCGCAATATACAAAATACATGAGGGCGATAAAAACAAGATTTAACATCAAAGCTGCTCGCGTAAGCTTTAACTGAAGCGGGCGCTTTTTATATTCCCTTATCACATCAAGTGTCAATAATATAGTGATCGCATTTAAGATTATCAAAGGCCAGGTCGTGACTTTTTCAAGCACACTGAATTTCGAAAAGCCACTTATATTAAAGATGATTAAATCCTGAGTGTTGCTTAAATTTGCCAAAGGAAAAAAGAATACAAGGCCTAGTGCTACCGCGGCCAAAAAAAGATAAAGACTCTGAATTCGCTGAATCATAAGATTTAAAAATTAATGATACAAAGATAGCTGAATTGAAACGTATAAGAAATAACATTTGCATGATTAATATGAACAAATTACAAAATTTTTCTTCGATCGAGACGATACTTTGGGATTGGAACGGTACATTGCTTGATGATGTTGACATCTGTTTAACAGCAATGAACAAGATGCTTTCAGACCGGAAGATGGCTATAATCAGTCGTGATTTTTATTATGCCAACTTTACTTTCCCAGTAATCAGGTACTATGAAGCCATGGGGTGGGACTTTACCAAAGAGAGTTTTAGCGACATATCTTTAGAATTTATGTCAAATTATGATGCAATCTTCAACAGTTCCCCGCTTCAAAAGAACACATTCGAGACACTCGATTACTTTAAGAAACAAGGGTATAAACAAATAGTTGTCTCTGCACTGGAGCACACACGGCTCATTGAATCTCTTTCTATTCATGACCTTGATCATTTTTTTGATGCTGCCTATGGCATAGAAAACATTCTGGGTGGTGGGAAAATTCATCTGGCCAAGAAAATGATAGAAGAACAAAAACTGATTCCGGAGAGAGCCTGTATGATAGGTGACACCGAACATGATCTTGAAGTAGCTCAGGCTATTGGCACACAATGTATTCTGATAGCTCACGGTCACCACAAAATAGAACGGTTGCAACAACTAGATGCTAAAGTTGTTAATAATTTCACCGAATTAAAAGAAGTTTTAAAAAAAGGCAGTAATTTCAAGGTTTAATATCAGGTTATGAAGAAATTGATGCTTTTGCTTTTCATCTGCTGCCTTTTTTTAAAGCTAAATGCCCAGCAACAACAAAACCATGACTTCAATTCAAACAATCCTACTTCTGATAGTATATATGTATTAAAATCCGACACTTCCTATACTACCTTCAAATATCCGATGCAATTTAACTCCTTCATCCAGGTTAAGGTACATAGTCTGAAGAAACTGTTTCAAAATGCAGCGAAAGAAAAAAAAACGATCTCACTTTTTCTTGAAGGCATAGAAATGAATGACATAGTTCCTATTGGAATGGATAAATCAAAAGAGGTACTGTTTTTCATTCTTCATCGTAACAATAGAACAATGAATCAATGGAAAATATTAAGGTTAATTCTGCAGGAGAAGAAGAATAAGGAATTGACAGTTTCCATCGGGCTCAATGGCGAAGAAGCCTATCCATCCACTCTGCAACTACCTGCAGAATTGAGCAGAAACAGTGACTATTATCTTGCCTTTTTTTCTTATTCTTTTGCAATAATCGTATTCTCTTTCCTGGTTAAACGCAGCAATGCACTGCGAGAACAGAGACACAATGATTTAGATGGTTACAGTCTATCAAAAACACTCTTTGCGTTTTGGTTTTTTATTATTTTGTTTTCTTTTGTTTTTTTACTCTCCGCGATCAACTCATTTCCACATGTAACTGTTTCTGTAATCGTTTTATTTCTCATTCCATTGACATCCTCACTGATTGCTCTGGCTGGTAATGACACCAGACAACTTTCAAGAAATCGTACTGCTCAGGTTTCAGCCATTGATTTCCCGAGAGATATTGTTTCTGATGCTCAAGGAATCAATATCTTTCGTTTACAACTTATCCTGTTTACACTTTTTACCGGTTACTATTTTGTCTCTTCAGTTATCACTGAAATGATGTTCCCGGTCTTTGACACCTACTTCCTGGTATTATTTGGGTTCAGTCATTTTATTTATCTGACATTCATTTTTTGGGCTAACAAAAAAAAACTATAGCTTTGGTGGTTCCGGAAGTTTAATTGTATCGTTTACTTCGGGTAAAGTGCCATTTCTGGATGTCAGCTCTCCTTTAATGTAAATTTCGGTCCTGATGATTTTTCCGGTACTATCATAATACAACCATTTCCCATCCTGTAGCCCTTTATTATAAGCCCCACTGATCATTATTTTTAGAGAGGGGAAATAATATTCAATCTTCCCTTCAGGTTGGTTATTCTGATAAGGGATTACTGATTTTAACTGCCCGTCGGGAAAATAACTTTTCCATATCCCTGATTTGACATTGTTCAGATAATGGGCCTCCAGATTAGGTGTGCCATTTGGATAATATGAGGTCCAGTCACCTTCCATACTGCCTTTCACATAATTTTCGACTGCAATAAGTACATTCGATTCGGTATAATATCTCCAAACTCCATCTTTTTGTTTATCGATATAATTTCCTTCCGACATTTTTATTCCTGAACTGTAATATCCGGTTGTTGAAACTTTTTTTGCTTTCTCTGAAAACACTGACACTGCTTTTTTGACTCCGTTTTCATAATAATAAGTGAATTCACCTTCGGGATAACCATCCTTATAGTTTCCTTTTGAGATCAACAACGTACCGTCATATTTTTTCCAAAGACCTTGTTTTTTACCGTTTGCATCGGTTTGATTGAAGGGGATTGTCTGTGATTGGATGAGTGTTGAACTCAAAACAAGCATAGAAACAAAGATCATTTTTGTTATTGAAGAATAATTAATCGATTTCATAAGAGGTTTACTTATTTTTGCACTACAAAATTATACTTTCCTGAACAATTGAACACCAAACATTCAATAATTACTTTGTGTGAATAATTTCTCTTCTAAACTACTTGAAACGGCTGTAAATGAGCTGGCAAAATTACCCGGTATTGGCAGAAAAACATCAGTACGGCTAGCTTTACACCTCTTAAGACAGAATAATGCCGAAGTCGAAGCCCTTGGCCATGCGCTGATTAAAATGAGGAATGAGATCAGCTTCTGCAGAATTTGTTTTAATGTCTCCGATACCGAGCTTTGTGATATCTGCAACAATCCCGGTCGTGATGCCGGTTTGGTATGTGTGGTCGAAGACGTACGGGATGTCATGGCAATAGAAAACACATCTCAATTCAAAGGACAATACCATGTATTGGGTGGCGTTATTTCTCCAATGGATGGTGTTGGCCCCGGAGATCTTAATATTGAGCCTCTGATCAGCCGTATTCAAAAGGGTGGTGTAAAAGAGGTCATTATGGCTCTGTCACCTACAATGGAAGGGGATACAACCAATTTCTATATTTATAAACGACTAAAAAACTTAAAAGTATTGATTACCACCATTGCACGGGGAGTGTCTATAGGGGATAATCTTGAGTTCACTGACGAAATCACGTTGGGAAGATCTATTACAAATCGTCTTCCTTATGAAACTACCTTTAACCGATGAACATCGTTTAGTCTTCGTTCTCTATCTCACTAATTACATCAAATATCGTAAGTTGATTCTCACTCATTGTATAATCGCCATTGTCTGATACATAAGATGCATTTCTTTCGATAAACTCTCGCATAGCCAATTTAAAAAACTGCACTGTTCCCAAACCATTCTTCTTGCAATAGTCATCAATGGTTTGTTTTTGCTTATCCGTTACTTTAAATATAATAGAACGATATTTAATCTTCTTCTTTTTGAACTTCTTTGTGCCCATAGCTGTTATATCAGTCCATAAAAGTAAATAATCTTTTAATTACCCATAATGCAATGTTAACAACTATAAGGTATTGTTAGTAAATTTCCGTTTCCGTGTGAAGCAAAATTTGCTGTTAATCATAATTGAGATTTATTCTAATGTCAATAATTTCACATTTTTTTGAATCAAATCACAATTTTGAATAAATGCCCAATAAATAATCCCATTTTAAAAATTTGTATTTGGTTAATGCTAATAAAATCACAATTTTGTTAAAACACTCACACAACAAGGAAAATACATAATAATCCATCTCGCTTATTTCAAAAAAATTGCTTGTGTTAGTATTTTAACAGTTTTGTTAACAAAATCACAGGAATACAATTTAGAGTAATGATTTTATAATATTCTTCATTTATTTCCTCTTGATTCCTATCTACAAATTCAATAATTACACATATTTATTTTTATTATTTATTTTATTTTTGCAAATTTATTTTATGATATTTGAATTTATTTTATTGTTTATTTACTGTATTAG
>Ga0224523_1000726_pt1 | contig 15840 bp, 8 predicted proteins | sample CFST50metaG_FD_182732 | JGI IMG/M metagenome (GOLD analysis project Ga0224523, IMG submission 182732) | Peat soil microbial communities from Stordalen Mire, Sweden - C.F.S.T50 | ecosystem: Environmental > Terrestrial > Soil > Wetlands > Peat | place: Sweden: Norrbotten County, Stordalen Mire...
TGCCTCGCTCTCGATTCTACCGTTCCTGATGCCTATCACATCCGGGCATTGGTTTATTTCGCAGAGAATGATTTTTTCGCATGCAAGCAAGACCTTGACCTTGCCATCCTATACAGACCGGATTATGCCGAGGCCCTGATGAACCGGGGGCGGCTGTATATACGTCTCAATGAAACCGCAAAAGCATATAACGATATTAAACAAGCTGCAAGGCTTGGAAACCCCCAAGCGATAATGCTATACCGTTCCTTCTTAAGAATCCCGCCTTTATAAAATGAAAATGGAGGCTCTCACATGGATGGAGGAAGGTCCGGCTTTAATATTTCCGATTATAGCTGCTTCAGTAATCCCTTTTTGATGAAGGGCCAGTAAGAAATCACCGGCCAGATTATAAGGTATTGAAACCAGAAGGCCCCCGGATGTTTGCGCATCTGACAGGATCATTTTGGCCAGTTCAGGTACATTTTCATCCCAATCCACAATGTCTTCCACGTACTTGAGGTTGTTGCGCGTCCCCCCCGGAATCATATTCATGGCAGCAAGTTCCCATGTCATCGGCAGAAGGGGTACTTTTTTATAATCAACCTCGGCACCAGTATGGCTTCCCTGAATCATCTCCTTGAGGTGCCCAAGCAACCCGAAACCGGTCACATCTGTACAGGCGCTCACAGGAAAAGCTGTCATGACTTCAGCTGCTTTATCATTCAGCTGAACCATTCCTGCAATCATACGCGTTTCAACATCCCGGCCAACAAGGCCACGTTTGATCCCTGTAGAAAGAATTCCCGTGCCTATCGGCTTGGTCAGAATGATCGCATCTCCCGGTTTTGCAGAAGAATTAGTCAGTATTTTATCGGGGTCAATGCTGCCTGTGACAACCAGTCCGAATTTAGGTTCTGTATCTTCGATGGTATGACCTCCGATGATACTGATTCCTGCTTCTGATACCTTATCTGTTGCTCCCAGGAGAATTTGCTGTAGAACCTCAGGCGGGAGAAGTTTTTCAGGGAAACCTACGATACTCAATGCAAACAAGGGCTTTCCCCCCATGGCATAGATATCACTCAATGCATTGGCTGCAGCGACTGCGCCAAAATCATAAGGGTCATCCACAACCGGTGTAAAAAAATCAACGGTCTGGACAATGGCTGTCCTATCATCGATCCTATATACTGCTGCATCATCCGGAGCCTTCAATCCGACGAGGACATTAGGATCATCAGAAACCGGCAGATCCCTCAGGATCTTTTCAAGATATTGTGGGCGGATCTTGCATGCACAGCCTAAGCCATGGGTGAAGTGGGTGAGTTTAATCGCAGATACTGGATGCTGGATGCTGGATGATAGTTGCGTATTGTTAAGTGTCCTGTAAGCATTGACAATAATGGGGATGGCTGTTTCGATTTCGCTTTGTTTCGTCATCCGCCCAAGCGAGAAACGGATTGAACCCATGGCAAGATGATCAGGGACTTTCATGGCAGAGAGTACCGGGGTAATCACTTCACTTCCTGAATGACATGCTGCACCTGCAGAAGCAGCAACCGGGGCCATTTTCCCGAGTAACAGGGCGGCTTCGACCCCGGGAAAACTGATGTTGAGTGTATTGGGAAGCCTGTGCTCAGGATGGCCGTTTAGTTTAATTTCCGGAATTTCCTTTTTGATCTGCTGAAATAGAAGATCCCTTAGTTCCTGGATATTGTCAGCTGGTCGATGCAGCATGTCAGCAACTATCTCACATGCTTTACCAAATCCCACGACCGACATCACATTCTCTGTTCCTGCACGCAGGTTCTGCTCATGGCCGGCGCCATGGATGAGTTTTTCGAGGTAAACCCCGCGACGGATGAACAAAGACCCGACACCTTTGGGTGCATAGATTTTATGGCCTGCTAAGGAAAGAAGGTCCACTTTCATTTTCCCCACATCCACCGGTATTTTACCTGCGCTCTGAGCTGCATCACTGTGAAATGGTATCCGATGCTTTCCCGCAATCCGACCGATCTTTTCAACCTGTTGGATCGTGCCGGTTTCATTGTTCGCATGCATGATGGTTACCAGGATTGTTAAAGAAGTGATATTTTTTTCCACTTCTGCAGGATTTACCTGCCCGAATTCATCAACCGGTAGATAGGTGACGGTGAATCCCTGCTTTTCCAGGTAACGGCACACCTCCATCACGGAAGGATGCTCGATGCAGGAAGTGATGATGTGGTTTCCCTTATTCCTGTTAGCAAAAGCAATACCCTTGATGGCAAAATTGTTCGATTCAGTGCCTCCGCTGGTAAAAATGATCTCGTCGGGATAGCAATTCAGCATTTCCGCAACTTGCTTCCGCGCATTTTCAATTGCTTCCTTTGCCCTGACTCCTTCTGCATGGATGCTGGAAGGATTTCCGAAAAAATCCTGGAGGAAAGGCCGCATGGCATCCGCTACAAGCGGATCAATTGGGGTTGTTGAGTTATAATCGAGGTAAATGCTTTCCATCGTTTAAAGATTAAATCATTTTATCAATTTTCCTGCTTCCAGGATCAGTGTGGCATTCTTAAACGGATCATCACTTTTAATGGATACCGATTTGATTTTCTGATTTTTTCTTTTCAGAACGGAATGATTATAGGTTTTATCATAATACGATAATGCCAGGCCGGCTACTGTTTCGAAATCACCGGCATCGATTGCTGCCAGCGCTGTTTTGGTGTTGGTTCCTCCCAGTTTTTCACTGATCTTCAATACGGCATTTTGCAAGTCCTGTTTTTCAACCTTTGAATATTCATCGACAAGGCGGCGAATCCTTTGTTCCCTGCCGGTTTCAACCTTGATCATCACGGTACGGCTCATTTGTTCAAACAAGGGATCCGGGATGCTGACATTCCCGATCATCCTGCTCTCATCTTCGATCCAGACGAGCATGGAAGGATCGATATTCCCCCAAGCTGCAAAAATATCATTTTCAAACTGTTCATTGGTAGGTTGATTGGGTTGTCCGAATCCCCCGAAAACAGAGCCTTTATGACATGCCAATTTTTCAAGATCAAGAACCTGCGCCCCCATCTTTTCGAGCAAATGAAGGAGCTCTGTTTTTCCGCTACCGGTCAACCCACCGAGGATGATGACGTTTGCAGGCTGAGACAACCTCTCTCTGATAAATCGCCGGTATGCTTTATATCCTCCTTCCATGACAAAAACCTCATAACCCGCTACCTGAAACAACCCTGCCATGCTCTCGCTTCGCATTCCACCCCTCCAGCAATAAATGAGAAGTTGTTTCTGATCCGTAATTTTATGCAATTGTTTAACAAAATCCTCCAGTTTCGGACCTACTAGTTCCATTCCTTTTAACACTGAAGCTTTCCTTCCTGAATTTTTATAAAGAGTGCCAACAACCGCCCGTTCCTCATTATTAAAAAGAGGCAGGTTAAGAGTTTCCGGAATATGTCCCTGGAGGTACTCCTTTTCCGAACGCACGTCAATCACCGGAAGTTCCCGGGCCCGGTCAAGAAATTCAATAGCTGTAATGTGGTTTATCATTTGAAGGATAAATTTAACAAAATATCCATATGAAGAAGATATTTACTTTTTTCCCTCCCTGTTTCGCTCTGATCCTGACTGATTATTTTCTTATCTTTGCAGCCTCATGTAAAATCCCTTTCTGAATGAGCGACAGGATCAATCATGAATGCGGGATAGCCTTGGTACGCCTTCTGAAACCACTCGAATATTACCTGGCAAAGTATGGCACCGCAACCTATGGCATGAACAAACTGCATCTCCTGATGCAGAAGCAGCACAACCGCGGGCAGGATGGAGCAGGGATTGCCAGTATCAAATTTGATCTTGAACCCGGAAACAAATACATCAATCGCTTGCGTTCCGATTCCGATTCCCCAATCAAAGATATTTTTTCATCCTTCCATGAACAGATCCAACAAGTCGTAGAAAGGTATCCGCAGCGGCTTTGCGATGTAAACTGGCTGAAATACAACATCGACTTCATAGGGGAACTTTACCTGGGACATTTACGCTATGGCACCTTTGGAAAAAATTCCCTGTTGAACATCCATCCCTTCTTACGGGAAAATAACTGGATGACGAAGAATCTGGTGCTGGCTGGGAATTTCAACCTTACCAATGTAGATGAGCTTTTTGAAAAGCTCATTGACCTTGGGCAATACCCCGTTGAAACCTCTGATACCATAACTATCCTGGAGAAGATCGGCCATTTCCTCGATGAAGAGAATGAAGCCCTATACCGGAAATTCAAAGAACAGGGGTTCCCGAAACGGGAGATAACAAGGCAGATTGCCAAACATCTTAACATCCAGCGGATATTAAAGAATTCGGCCGAAAGCTGGGATGGCGGTTATGCTATCGCCGGGTTGCTTGGTCATGGCGATGCTTTTGTAATGCGCGATCCCAGCGGGATCCGGCCGGCATTTTATTACCGTGACGAGGAGGTCGTCATTGCCACTTCTGAACGGCCGGTTATCCAGACCACCTTTAATGTTCCCTTTGAATCGGTGAAGGAATTAAAACCCGGGTATGCCCTGATTATTAAAAAAGACGGAACGGTTGCCGAAAAACAATTCCGTAAACCCCTGGAGAAGAAAGCCTGTTCCTTCGAGCGGATCTATTTTTCCCGAGGAACAGATAAAGAAATTTACAGGGAACGGAAAAGCCTGGGTAAGTTTCTTGCACCTGCGATCCTGAAAGCAATCGATTATGACCTGGAAAACACCGTTTTTTCCTACATCCCAAATACGGCTATCGATGCTTATTATGGTCTGATCGGGGAAATTGAACTTTTTTGCAACAATATCAAGAAAGACCGCATTCTGGAAGCCCGTGGGAGGCTGACACAAACCGAACTCGATGCCATCCTAAAACTGGGCCCGAGGGTGGAAAAGGTAGCCGTGAAAGACATGAAACTGCGGACTTTCATTGCACAGGATTCACAGCGCGACGACCTTGTTGCACATGTATACGACATCACATACGGAAGTATTCGTAAAGGAAAGGATAACCTGGTTGTACTCGATGATTCTATTGTCAGGGGAACAACTTTGAAACAAAGCATTATCCGCATCCTTGACAGGCTGGAACCGAAAAAGATCATCATCGCTTCCTCCGCACCACAGATCCGTTACCCCGACTGCTATGGCATCGACATGGCCAAACTCTCGGATTTTATCGCTTATAAAGCCGCCATCGAACTGCTGAAGGAATCCCATCTGGAAAACGTGATCAACGATGTTTATAAAAAAGCAAAAGCCCAGGAGCACTTTCAAAAGGAAGAAATTCAGAATTTCGTCAAAGAAATTTATAAGCCTTTCACAGCCCACAGGATCTCGGAAAAAGTTTCCGAACTCCTGACACCTCCTTCGATCCGGGCAAAGATCGAGATCATTTACCAGACCATTGAGGACCTTCATACAGCTTGCCCCAATCATACGGGCGACTGGTATTTTACAGGAAATTATCCGACTCCCGGAGGGAACAAAGTGGTGAACAAATCCTTTATCAATTATATAGAGGGGAAAAATGTCAGGGCCTATTGAGGTCTCACAACATGAAAAATCCCGGATTCCCGGTGAAATAACCTTCCCGTAACCCTATTTTTTCATGGCTCCGCTGATTTTTTCGGCCATTGCAGTAAATTCTTCCGGTGACAGTTTTAGTTTCGGTTTACGGAAATCAATATCATATATTGTTTTCAGCGGGACCAGGTGAATGTGGGCATGCCTCACTTCAAGTCCAATGACAGCAATACCGATCCGTTCGCAGGGAATTACTTTCCGCATGGCTGCAGCAACCTGCTTGGCGAATAAAAACAACCCCTGGTATTCTTTATCTTCGATGTCGAAGATATAATCTGTTTCCTTTTTGGGAATAACCAGGGTATGTCCTTCTGCAAGCGGTTTTATATCGAGGAATGCATAATAATTTTCATCCTCGGCAACTTTGTATGAAGGGATCTCTCTATTGATGATCCGTGTGAAGATACTTGCCATTAATGTCCGTTTTTTCTGGATATTTCAATAATTTCAAAGGCAACGGTACCGGCGGGTACCGTTATTTCAACTTTATCACCGATACTTTTTCCCAAAAGTCCTTTGGATATGGGTGAATTGATAGAGATTTTTCCCAGTTTTACATTGGCTTCATTTTCAGGAACCAAGGTATAGGTGACTACGCTGTTATTTTGGGTATTTTTCAGTTTAATGGTAGAAAAGATTAGTATTTTAGTGCTATCGAGTTTAGATTCATCCAGGAGGCGTGCATTGCTGATTACCTCCTGTAGTTTGTTTATTTTCAACTCCAGCATGGATTGAGCCTCCTTGGCAGCAGCGTATTCGGCATTCTCTGAAAGATCTCCTTTATCCCTTGCTTCGGCGATCTGTTTTGAGATCGATGGACGATCCAAGGATATCAGCTGTTGTAGCTCCTCCTGGAGCTTAGCTAATCCTTCTTGTGTATAATACTTGATCTCAGTCATGGCTTTATATTTTCAGCGACCAGATAATAAGGCAAAAGACCCTTTGAAAGGGCCTTATGCCATACAAAAATAATGATATAGGACTAAATGAGGTTAAGGTAATTTCTAAAAGTTGAGCTTCAGTCCGACACAATGTGTGCCGGAATATGGGTTTGTAGATCTGTAAGAATAATCAATCCCAATACCAGTTTCTTTTTCTTTATTGAACGGAACAGAAACAGAGAAACCTGCATTCAGACCGGTAAATACTGTTCCCCGGTCAGCAATGGAGGAATTGAAGATACCATCCTGGTAAGTGTATCCTGCCCTCAGTGAAAAGTAGGGTTTTAAAGCATATTCAAGACCGAGGGTAAACTGGTCTTTGGTGAAAGAGTTGGAAGTGAAGTTACCCGCCAGTGTGATACGGTGCATTTCTCCGATGAGAAAGTCATAAGAAGCTCCGATTCTTAAGGTAGCGGGCATCTCATATTTTTCTGAACGGGTGGCAACTGTAAAGAGGTCATTATCGTTTCCATGTGTCGGGATAATACCCCGGAAAGAGAGGCCGTCACCACTGAATTTCATCGTCGGGCCAAGGTTTTTCAGGGCAACTCCGAATTTAATCTGGTCTTTATCCCCGGTGATGTATTGAACCCCGGCATCGAGTGCGATTCCCGTAGCACTGGCATCAGCAATGGATTCGGAAATGACCTTGACATTCAATCCGCCGAAGATGCTGTTTGAAAATGCTTTTGCATAAGCAAGATTGATGTTGAGATAATTGGGTTTAAATGTACCCAGCTGGCCTTCCGGGGAATTCGTCGTGGTGATATCAATTTCACCAAGATTCATAGACATGATGGCTAAACTGAGAACCCCTTTATTCTGTCCCAATTTCTGAGAAAATCCGAAATTCATGATTTTTATATCGGCTCCCTGCAAATAGTCGGTGTACGAAAAGATGATCTCTGTCCCTTTGGTTGAAGCTGTACCCGCAATATTCGCATACATGGCTTCGAGTCCATAAGCATTGGCAGTATTCACACTTCCCCAGCCCGAACTCCTTGCCCATGGATCAATCAGCAACTCCGGTGCCCCTGCCTGACCCGAACGGTCCTTATTACCGGCAGAAACTTTATCCATAGGAAGGATCACCAATCCTGCTAAGAATATTCCAAATAAGAGGCTATAAATATTTTTCATATTCGTAATTTTTATTTTTCTAACCATATATTTCTCTGTTCACAGTTCAAAGGAAGTATTAGAACGAATTCAAGTCTGTAGGACGCATTATCCCAAACCATTTTAGTGTCCTTTCACCAATTCCATCAGCTTTCACATGGATCAGGTAAACTCCTCCCGAGATCGGAATTCCCGCAAAATTTTTCAGGTCCCAGTCGATGGAAGTCTTCGAATCTGTATTCACATCTGCCGTCGATCCTCTTGGCTCGGTGATCCCTGACTTATCAACGACAAATTGCCGGATCATTGTACCGTTCAGGTTGAAGATTGTAACTGTGCTTTTGAGTGGCAGGTTGACGATTTTGATCCTGTTATCCAATTGGTTTCTTTCATAATCGTCGTATCCATAATAGGGGTTGGGAACCACATTGATCAGATCGAGATCGCTTGACATTTTATCTGCATTTTGTTTGGAGGTTGCAATCGTTGCAGTATTGAAGGAATATTCAGGCCAGCAATTGTTTTCGGCAGTATCTGAATAGGATGCCGGCAAGGATTGGGCAAAATACCGGCTGTATGGTTTCGATATACGGATCTTGATCTTAACCTCGTTGCTCAGCCATTCTTTCCCTTCAATCGCTAAAGGCATACCAACATACATGCACGATCCATATGTATAGGATTGCCATATTGAGGGCGGCTTTTTATTCATATGGGTGAGAATGTAGGCGCCACCGTCATAAGCAGGAAAATTCAAATCCTTCCCGACAATCTGGGTATGAAGAGATCCCATGATATAAACATAATGCATACCTCCAAATACAGGTATGCCACCGGCATCAATAATCCGGGTCGAAGGATTCCATATCATATCCCGTCCATTATCAGCGGAGAGCCATGAATTCTCACCGAACATAATGTTCAGGCGTTCCCCGGTTTCGAGGTTGATGGCATATCCGGGGAACCAACCCATCCGGGTGGCACTGATAAAGTCAGAGTTATACATCGGATTTGAATTTACAACACCGGTATCGCCATCCACATTTACAGAACGATGTTTTCTAAAGTCAAACTTTGCTGCTCCTCCTTCGGATAATTTTGCATCAGGGCACATTTCAATAACCGGGCAGCGCGTCCATTTTGTTTTATCAGGCGTAATAACAATATCGACCGATGCCAGTCTGTCCATGCTACTGTTATACTTGGATCCTATTGAAAGAGCGGGTGAAATATTTGGCTGTCCACCTGCCACTTGATCATTTGTAACTGTCAGGCAGTAAGGCGCCCAGGTGCCACCCTGGATCTTTGCATAATTCTTGTCAGGATCCCATGGGTACGATGCCATATCCCAGTCCCAAAGGTTACCATTCTCGCCTTTATAAATACCGGCACGAATCCAGTTCAGCGAGCTTGCAGGAACATCATTATCCGGAACTCCTCCCAACCATATTCTGGAACTGTCGGCATAAATTGCAGCAGGCGCTGAGAGCAAATTGTTCCCAGTATAATGTGATCCATCTTTTGCCGTATCCCCTGCGAAGGGAACCTGGTTGATAGTAAGTGCAAGTCCCAGATTCAGGAATAACTGTTCGTAGGGATAAATTGTAGTAGTGTCCGATGGATAAGTTATGCCGGTAATCTCGTCATATAACTTCCATTTTCCGAATTGAATTTTGAGATTCACGAAAGGAGAAGTTGGCGGGCCAGGGAACATCGAATCGAACTTAACAATAAACTTTCCTGTCGATACATTCAATGGGTCAACCACTTTTACGTTAAGAGGTCCTGCTGAGGTTTTGTACTCCGGGTGATAGGAAATCGGATAATCCGGTGTCCCATAAACATTCGTAACAGAATCGGCGATCGGTTTAGCAAGAATTTCGGCAATGGTTTGGTCGGAGAGTTCAATGGTCATTCCTCCGTTACCTTGTCCCTCGATACGTGTAATCACCGGGCCATCGCCTACTGATGAATTCATTTTATCGCCGATGGGAATATGCGGGATAGCTGTATAACGTTTAATATTTCCACGTCCCTGCAAATAAGGTATTAATTGCCCTTTATCAATCGAGTCAGGCTGGTAAGGTTTATATTGGTTGTAACCATAAGCAACCGCCATATAGTAATATTGCTTATGGTTGATAAGCGCAACAGAAGTAGTCAGTGGAAACTGATCTTCCGTAAGAACGAAAGAATGTTGAATTCCTTTGTCTTTTCCGGTTACCATTACCTGTCCTACATTCCCGTTAAGATCTGCATCAAATGTCCAGTTTACAAGTTTTGAGACGCCATTCTGAATATCACATTGTGCCACCAGCCGGGCTTTTGTATTATCAGAAAGCTCCGAAGCACCTACCGTTGCGTCTTTTAACTGGAATATCTGGTATCCTTCGAAACGATAGATGGAATCGTTTCTCTTATTATGTGGCAGGTTATCCGGGTTTTCAATATTCGGATCATATTCGGAATATTTTTCCTGGAAGTTATTCCCTAAATCATTTGATTTCTTGTTCGAGATGTAAACGATCAGTTGTTTATCCAACTCCTGGAATGTAAGATCCGGGGCATTGGGCCCATTCAGAACTGCGAAGCAGTTATCAAACAATTTCTGACATTTATCATCAACAATTTTTAACAATTCCACCGATTCCCAGGGAGTACCTGCAGCCCTTGCCCAGGGAATACCAACGGTAATGTAATTACAGGCGCCCGGGCGTAAAGTAAATGGTCCCGCAGATTGCATAAACCTTCTGTCGTATGGAGCATTACCTTCCGAGATTTCTGTCCATAATTTATGAGCATAGCTTTGATCTCCCTGTGTTCCCCAATCGCAAACATCGGATAATTCAGGAAACATAAAATCACAAGCCGGGCTGCCTGTATTATGGCCATTACCGCCATATGTCATGCGTTGACCATCTCTCCAGATCCCTCTCAGTAACATATAATATTCTGGAGCATATAGAGGATCACCCTGCCAAGTTGATGTGTTATTATGGTATATGAACCTTCTCATACCAAATCGTTCATTATCGACGATACCATCGCCAAAGTTGATGCCGTTGATGGCTTCAGCACGAACAACAAAGTTTCCGCTGTCTGCATTATTTGACCCATAATGCATCATTATACTTGTGCTATTCAACCCTACAATACTGCAATCTCCGTTAAAGGAAGGTCCTCTCTCCGTACTCCCTTTAAAACTGGGATTATCGCACCCGTCAGGGTCAAGGTAAGGCCCCTGGAAAAAGTCCACACCTATGGCAGGCGGGTGGTTGCCATAAGCTTCGGGTTGTCCTGAACCATCCACAGGGTATCCATTGTAGCAATATCCTAAACCACGACCCACATCGCAGCCAACATAATCATCATAAGCCCAGCCCAGATCGGTATCAACCCATTGGCTGAAATAAGTACCGGTCAGCGTATAGGTTGAACGGTTAATAAGCTCATAACTGTAAAACGTCATGTTATTAATATCATCGTTGGTTGCAAAGGCAAAATATTGTGCCCTTATTTCCATACCGATTGGATCCCCCTGTGTTTCCGAGTGAACGTTTCCTTTATCATTGTAAACGCTCCAGAGTGTCTGGTCGCCTTTCAGCACCTGGTCAACCAGGATCCCGAGCGTATCGGTTGCCCCGCCATTGGAGATCCTGCCTCTTTGAATTTTTTCGCCGGGTTTCAGGAATCTCGGACAAAGTGCATTTGCAAAATCATAATAAGGATAATCCCCATCTTGCGGGTTATATACCCCATCTATCCCATTCGGGCCATTCGGATTATCATAAAAAGGAGCAAGATAATTGGCATATCCATCTGCCCGGTCACCTTTTGCCGGCCAATTCAGGATGGATTGGGGTATCACGTAATCCGGGAAATCGCTTTTATTCTCCCACCAGGCAATGAATTCCTGGACTTCTGCACGGGTTATTTCGTACAACCTGTCGTATTTTGCACAGGTTACTTCATCAACGGCAGCCGTTCCATCAATTTTCAGAGGTCCGGGCCAGAAGTCGTTTTTCGTATGTGGAGTTGTATTTGTCGGGCCTTGCCCATAACGGTATGCCGCCAGCTTCAGGTTATTATTCAGGTCAATTCCTCCAATCCAGAGGGAGAAGGAAAACATGGAGGTTTTCTTTGATCCTTTAGGAATTTCATATTCGGCAGTTTCCAGAAACCATCCGTTTCCGTATGAATAGATCAAGGTCCTTACGTTATTAATGTCAAGATATTTGTAGTTGGATCCGGGAGAACAGCCGGCAGCTGTTTGTTTTATAATCTCGGAGTCCTTTTTACCCGATCGTTGAACCTCCCTCGCATAGGTTACCTCGAAAATCAGCATCAGGCAGAGAGAAAGCAATAAGAAACGAAATATATTTTTCATGGGTATTGAATTTATAATATTACCTGTAATATTTTTTTTCATCCTGGTGATTAAACATTGGGTTTAGAAATTAAACATAAGGCCTAACCGGGTCTGCCGCGGAGAGCTATAGTTAAATGGCCGGTCCATATAGATGGAATAAAGATCCCTGTATGATGCTTCATTTATCTGCTCCTTGATCTGTTTCTGATATTCGGGAGCAGAAAGATAACCGTCATCTGTTGGTGAACCTGTTGCAGGGTAAACACCGGTAACATTTTGGGTATTCAGAAGGTTCAGGATTTCAATATATACATTGATTGTAGCAGGTTTTTTCTTGCCCTTCCCCATCGTGAAGTTGAAGTCCTTGTCGATTTTCAGGTTCAGGAGAAACTGCCAGGGCAAACGGGAACCACTGATGGAACCGAGAATCGGGCCCATCTGGCCATACTGCATTACTTTCGAAGATTTGGTATAAGGTGTTCCGGATCCCCCGGTAAGCGTGAGGTTACCTCCCAGGTTTGAGAAAATCTGAACAGGCGGCTTACCTTTCTTTTTACGTGCTATCACTGGCCCATTGTAATCTTTTCCGCTGCTCCAGCGATAGTCGAATTCGGCATTGAAGGAATGGCGGCGGTCAAAGTTCAATGGGTTCATTGTACGGAGGTTCGGTTGATCGGACCTTATAATCGTTGAAGCGGCATTGGCATCTGATCCAGTACCGTCAGCAAACTGTAAGGTATAGCTAAAACGGATCCTTGCATTTCCGGTTCTGCGCAGGTCATAGGCCAAAGTAAGGCCTTTAACGGTACCAAAGTCTATATTGGTATAGGAATAATAGGTTTTTGGATAAGCGCCACTGAGACGGAATTGCTGGATCTGGTCACGCATTTCACGATAAAACATCGATAATTTCAAAGAAGATGCGTTGTTTATTTTTTGCTGGAAACCCAATTCATAATCAATCGTTTTCTCTGGTTTTAATGCCGGGTTCGAAATAGTTCCTGAAGAACCTGTCACCCCGATAAAATAATAGGCTACCGGATCTAACTGAACATTAGTACTCGAAGGCCGCTGGGTGAGGATGTCATAATGAGCATAGAACAAGGCATCATCCGATATGGGGAATGAAAAGGAGATTCGCGGCATATAATTGACCTGGGGTTGATAATCCTTGAAGGCAACGGTACTCATGGTTGTATTGGAAGGGTTTTCAAGATACGGTTTTACGCCGTTCGGGTCAACAACCTTGGGATCGGAAACAGGCGTACCATCTTTGTTGTACCATTGGTTTCCGCTACGGTAACCGGTTATTGCCGACGGGTTTGAAGGATCATCTACATAAACCACAAAATCGTCGCCGATGTTGCTCGGACGTTTTCCCCATAAATTCGGATCAAGTTCGCCCGCGGTTTTCGCCGGGAAGAAGAGGTAAGGATCTTTCAACACCATTTGATTTGCATCAAACCGGTCAACACGTAAGCCCACATTGAAGATCAAATCTTTAAAAGCAAATTTATCCTGGATGTACCCTGCCTCGTAAATGGGTTGAAAAGCAGCAACCTCACGTGTAAAATTGCCGTTAGCATCTTTTTTATTGAAGAAATCATCAAGGGTTGGCTGATGTGTCAGCTTTTTACCAGTATAATCATATCCTGAATAGCTCACGAGGGGTGCACCTCCGGAGAAGAGTTCGTCAGGGCTGAACATATCAATGGATAACAGGTTATCATTCAACTTGAGTGTATGCAGTTTCTGGTTCTTATCATAATAGTTGATGGTACCGGCATCATAATTATAGGAGTAGATATCTATAAAGTCGGTTCCATCAATGGGTAATCCAAGTTTTTTCCTAAGGTTAACATCAAAATTCTTCTGCAAAGTGGCAGAATATTTCCGGTAATAATTGATGGTATCCATAAAAACCCCATCCTTGTAAACAAGTTGCGGATCAGAGAGATCCAATTCTGCAATCTGGGAATTGGTTTCCAAGCGCATCAGAGGCCATAAATCGGTCCCATCAATACTATAAGAGCTGATTTTTCGTTGCTGGTACTGCAAGCCAACCTGGATTTCATGATGCCCGAAGTCGGCAGCAAAGTTAGCCTGGACATTAAACTGGTCAGATTCGCTGTAATAAAAACCAGTTGATCGGGTCCCTACATTTGACCACATACTGTAAACATTTTGCGGTTGGATACCATTGATAAGACCCTTGTTGCCAATGATCTCATCAGTGTTCATGTAATTTCCGGTTCCATCTGGATTGACTTTGGGAAGCATGCTATAGTATTCTTCCACCCAGGCAACCGATTCCGGATTATAATGATTGGCTGAGAAAATTACGCCTGTATCACGTACCCCATTCTGCAGATGGGCCAGTTTTCCTGTCAAGGAATCCTTCTCAAGGTCACCGGTATAGGCACGCCGTGATTGGGTTGCAAAACTGCCGATATAACCATATTTAAAAAGGTCTTCCTTGAGTTGTGCATCTTCCGACTTGGCATTACTCCTGGAAAAGTCGGCTCCGATTGAATAATATACGTTCTTAACAAAGGATTTACTGTCGTTGGCTGTCGGGAAACGCTGGGTAAAGCGCCCGTTCAACCTCCAGGTGCTGCTCATATTGTGTTGATTATACATATAATCAAGCAGGGATCTGCTATATTCGTAAGACCCGTCTGAAGTGAACCCATAGTTATCATTGTACTGGAAGGTACCGCCGAATGACATGTTGATGGTTGGAGTAAGGCGGAAATCCAGTTTGCCTGATGCATTGATATTATAGACTGAAGTATTCTGGGTTGTTTTTGTCCTTTCCAGGTCGTTTTTGGTAAGGTAATCTGCATTCAGTTCAACTGCTTGTCCGTTTGAGGATAAACGGATGGGCTTGTAACGAAGGTTATTGATAACATCATCTTTCGCTTTATAATATTCAAAGGCCCCGGGGTAACCGTCTTTTTGATAAACAAATTCACCGGCAATAAAGTAACCCATGATCGGAGTCTTGGTTTTTGTAGTGGTATCTCTTTTAGAGAATAAGGGGCCGGTAAAATTCAATCCCACCCTGTTGTAACCAAAACGGTCGAGGAACTTTGAGGTCTGTACATCGATGCCAGCACTGTTCTCCCGGGAAGGTCCTTTCGTAGTAACACTGATAATTCCTCCGGTTGCATCCCCGTAACTTGCCGGGGTACCACCCAGGATAACTTCAACCTGCTCGATAGCAGATTGAGGTAGTGCATTACTTCCGATTACACGAATACCATCAATATAATAAACCGTACCGGTAGAACGCTGTCCACGCATACTGGTAATGGAGCCATTGGCATCGGTGCCAACCCCACCTACCGTAGTGGCTACTGCCTCTGCCGATTTGTTTGCCATCTTGGCGATATCCTCGGAGGAAACCGTTCCACCGGAAACCGTCTGATCCTTTGAGATCAACGGAACCTTGTACTCCACAACTTCGATTTCCTTCAGGTTTATTGATTGTGTCTGCAATTCAACATTCTGGAATTGGATTTTGTCGGCAAAGATTACAATCCCTTTCATCGTAAAGGGAGTATATCCCACGTAGGTGGCTTTCAAATCAACTTTTCCCGGAGGGATAGGTTTGATCATGTAATTACCGTCAAAATCTGTCATGGATCCACCTACCTGAACACCACCGATTTCAACAACGATGTTCGCAAAAGGAATGGGTTCGCTTGTTTTCTTATCTGTAATTCTTCCCTTAAGGGTGCCTGATCCGGTCTGTGAAAAGACTAACAAATTCGTTGTCAGAACCAATGCAATAGCTAACAGTAAATGTCTTAAC
>Ga0224523_1000728_pt1 | contig 15824 bp, 18 predicted proteins | sample CFST50metaG_FD_182732 | JGI IMG/M metagenome (GOLD analysis project Ga0224523, IMG submission 182732) | Peat soil microbial communities from Stordalen Mire, Sweden - C.F.S.T50 | ecosystem: Environmental > Terrestrial > Soil > Wetlands > Peat | place: Sweden: Norrbotten County, Stordalen Mire...
AACCGGAAGAAACTCGCGGCAACGCACCTGGAATGGCTCATGGGGCTGCGGAAGGAAATTCTTTCGGCATGTTTCCCCATTGAGGACGTCGGCACCATCGGTTTTTTTTCCCAGGTTTTCACGCCCGGCGCTTTCGATAACGCCTATACCATCGACGAAACGCCCTCTCATCCTTCCCTCCTCGATTATTCGGCGGGCCTTTCCTTCGCCCGCAGTTTTTTCCATTCATCGCTTTCGGCGGGCGCCGCTATTTCCTATGTGGAAAGCAGACTTGACGGCGCCGCGGGAAGGACCGTGTGCGTCAACGCGGATTGCGCAGTGTCGCCTTCCCCCTTTTTCAGCATGCATGTCCGGGCCGGTAATATCGGACCCGGCTTGTCTTACACGGACAATGTTCCCGAACCGCTTCCCCTGCTGGCCGCCTGCGCCCTCGCTATCAAGCCTCTTGCCATGCAGGAGGAACTTTTAGCCGTTATCGACCCGCAGATAGGACTAGGCGCGAAAAAAATCGCGGACGAGCCTCTGGTTGTGGGCGTTAACGCGCAAGCCACGATGTTTCATGCCATCATCGCGCGCGCCGGATATGAATACCCGATGGGTTCGGATAGGCCCGCCGTACCCGGACTGAGCGCTGGGATCGGTTTGCAGCAAAAAAATTTCGGAGCTGATTTCGGATGGAAGGACCAGTCAAAGGAATTCGGTTCCGTGTGGAGCATTACCTTGAAGGCTCAGTTGAAGGAGATGATCGTAAAAACCGCCGAAGACTACTATTTCCTCGCCCAGCGATATTATGGACAAGGCCGGCTCAAACAAAGTTTGAGTAACGCAAAAAAGGCCGTGGATCTGGATCCCAATATGTGGAAGGCGCATGTGCTCATATCAACCATTAACGCGCTAAAACGCAGGGAAAGCGGAACTGAAATGGCGTTTATTTATACCGGCAATACCGGCGGACGGTTCCTGCCCGCCCCGGCCGGCGAGGGCGCTCGTATGGGCGGGTATGCGCGCCAGGCTTCGGTCATCAAACAACTACGCGCGCAATTTCCCCTCACCATGCTCATCGATGCAGGCAATTTTCTCACCTCCGCCACGCTGCCCGTTAAAGCGCGGCTCGCGGACTGGTATTACCGGCAATGTGCCTACGACGCGGTCGCCATGGGCGCGGGCGAATTCGACTTCGGGCTTGATCGTCTTTTTACAAAAACCGCTCCGCCTCAAAGCGAGTATTGTTGCACGAACATCGCGGGTCCACTACGCCCCGGCGTTGTCAGGTCAAAAATCGTCACTATCAAGGGATATACGCTGTACGTAATGTCGGTGGTAGGGCCGGCGCTCCCTAAGCGTCCACAGGATCGAGCGCTGCTTGCGGCGCCTATCGCGGAAATTACCGAGTTTCTTTCAAAAAATGCCGCTAAAAACGCCACGGTTCGTATTCTTGTAATCAATGATTCGTGGGAACGCGCATGCGCCTTGGCCCGAAGCCTTCCGGAGGTCGACATCGTCGTGTGCGGCGGCATGCGTCAAAAATTCGAGACCCCCATGAAAATAGGCACGACCCCCCTGCTATCGCCGGGAGAGAACGGCGCGTATGTGGGCAAACTCATCATGCGGTTCAACGAACAAAAAAAATTGATCTCTTTCGACAATCACCTCATCGCCTTGACCGAGGACATCGCGCCCGATTCGGCCGTCAACGACAAGCTGCGCCTGGCCATCGAAAGCGGCGGGGCGCAGGAACAAAACGTCGTTGAACCGGATATGAAAAAAACGGCCCCGGACGGGGTCTTCGTCTTTTTATCCAATCGTGACGGCGTAGCGGGGATATTCCTTAAAGTTCCTAACAATCAAGCTGAATTCAGGCTTACGCGCGATAAAAACGAATGCGCGAAACCGTCGGTCTCTTTTGCCGGCGGTAAATGCGCGTATCTTGAAAAAACAACCGACACGTCGTGCCCGGTCCTGCAAGTCATGAATCTCAGCGGCGCCGAGAAACGGACGATCCCCTTTAACGGCTGCATCAATGAAGCCGTCTTCTCCCCGAACGGCAAATGGCTCTATTTCTCGGGACATACTGATTCGTCAACCGATGGCATTTTCCGGATCAGACCCGAGGGGTCCGGTCTCCAACCAATTGTCGATTGGAAACAATCGTCCCAACGGTATTTTGACGTTTCTCCCGACAACGCGGCGGTTGTTTTCGGCTCCAACGGCAACGGGAAATGGCAACTTTTCATCACCGATTCGCTCGGTCGCAGGCCGATATGTTTTACCGAGGCAGGTTCTGATAATAAACTGCCTCGATTCAGCCCTTCGGGCGAGTATTGCGCGTTTCTATCGAACAAAACCAGCTTTGGCGGATCGTATGATCTATGGGAATACGCCATGGCCGGCGGAAAGGCGGATCAAATCACGGTTAACGCTAAAGTAAATGACTTTTGCTGGCTTAGCGACGGCCAAACCATCGTCTGTTCCTCCGGAGAACCAAGGGTCACGCTTAAAACGATCAATCCCGCGACCAATGCGTGCGCGCGGCTCATCGGCGGAGATTCGATCATGGCCTACGCCGAATGCGCCCCCCGGCTCATCGCCTATAAAAACGCCTGGAAAATAGTTTACACAAGGGTATATTCAAACGGCGACAAGAAAATTTTTTGGGTAAACCTTGACGGCAGCGGCGACCAAAGGATCGTTAACAGCAAAGGGCAGGATTGGTTGGAGTAAGAAGTTTAGAAGGGATGGAGCGCCCTTTTTATAAAGCTCCAAACAATTAAATATCTCTTTATTATTTTTATCGTTATAGTGTATAATTAGAAACGAGGATATAATTCCCGAAGCGCGAAATGGTTTCCGTAAAAAAAGCATGCTTTCCAAATAAAAAAGAGAGGCTGGAAATGAAAAAAAAAGCGGCGCTTTTTGCTTTTCTTGTATTTTTTGTCGGATGTTCCAACGATAATAAAATCACCATAAATAATCTTTCTGATGGTCGGATCTATTTTAACTTTAGAGCAACACAATATATTATCGGCATAGACAGTATGAGAACGATCGATGAGATACCCAATGGCGTCTATACCTATGCGACTACCTACATCACTCCTTCCTCGGTGACAAGTGCGACGGTGAGCGGGAATGCGGTACCTGGCTCCGTCACTTTTGAAAAAGAGAATACCCAAATATTGTTGATTTATTCAGCGACGACTTTTAATGGAGCCTATACGCTGGAAGCAACCATGACATCTTCGGGTTCCGGCGGCGTGACTTCGCCAACCAGTCCATAACCCTTAGCGCTATTTCAACATCACCAGCGTAGCGCCTTCCCCGCCTTCGCGGGGCAATGCGGGTTTGTATCCTCGAAGACTCCCGATATACCTGTACTCCAGAGCATCAAGAACCATTTTTTTCAGCACTCCTCCTTCAGCGGGATTGGAGTGACGTCCCCAGCCATGGATGATGAGCAGTTCCTTTATCCCTTTTTTTTCGCATTCTTCCATTGCGCGGCCAAGCGCCGGTTCGGCATCCAGGATGGTCATGCCATGCAAATCGATTACCTTTCTCAAAAGACCCTTCCGCGTTTTTTCAATACCGTTTTTTTTATTGCCGTGCCGTCCGGGTCCGCTTGCCCGTTTATCCTTATCGCTTACCCCATGCTCCTCGACATATTGCAATATTCGCCGATGGTAATCTTCGGCCTTGGATGACAACGAGGATTCTTTCATCACTTTTTACGCGGTCCCATTTGCCGTGTTATGATGGAAATATGTTTTAATTCCTCCTCGATGATTTTTTCAATGGTTTTTTTACCGAGATGCTCCGGCACCATGTTCAACATGCTTGCGTACAAAACAACGGAATCCTTTTCGAACGATAGCGCCATGCCAAGTATATCCCCCGCGGTTCGCAGAGACGACGTCAGGGCGGCGATATCCGTATTGACCGCGAAAATATGGCTGTCCGCCGCCGCCTTCAGGTACATGCCGAGTTCGTTATCGGGATCGAACGTGGTCTCCCGGCGGGCGGAGTCGGGAAGATCTTTTTGGAGTTTTTCGAAGATCGCCACGTGTTGCGTTTCCCATTGCGAAAGTTCTTCGCATAGTTTTTTGACATCGGCGCTTTCCGCCGATTGCGCGCAGGCCGAATAAAACTTCTTGCCGTTCTTTTCAATTTCGATTCCCATCTCGTAAATTTCGAATGCGCTATACATCAAGGCCATCCCGTTCCTCCTTATGATGAATGATGTCCGCCATGGTTTATATAGAATTTTTTTTACCGCAGCTTGCAGCTGCAGCAATAATTTTCAAAATCGATCCATTGAATTCCAAAACTACTCGGAGGAACGCTCCCCCTTTTATACGGCAACACGCTCCCTTTGTCCAGCACATTCTCCAGCGCTTTCCACGACAGCTCGGTCTCACGCGCGGTCACGAACAAAGTATGGTCGCCCCGGATCGCATCGAGCAGCAGCCGTTGATAAGCTTCGGGAATCTCCTGACTAAAGGAATCGTGGTAGCAAAAATTCATATTCGTTTTTATCAACTTGAGCTCGCCGCCGGGCTCCTTGCTCGACATGCTGAGGATAATGCCTTCCTGCGGCTGAATCATGAAAACGATCTCATTGGGCGGCAGAGGCCCTTGTTTGTCGAACACTATGCCCGGAACCGGTTTGAACCGGACCCCGATTTCAGTGCCGTTCCTGTCAAGCGCTTTGCCGCATCGAAGGTAGACGGGGACGCCGGCCCACCTGAAATTGTTGATCCGGAATATAAGTTCGACATAGGTTTCGGTCGATGAACCCGGCGCCACGCCCGGTTCCTTTACATACCCTTCATACTGCCGACGGTCGCAGGCTTCAATGGACAGGGCCCGGAGAAGCTCAACTTTTTTCTCGGCGATATCTTCCGCCCCCAGGCTTACCGGCGCTTCCATGGTCATGAGGCATAAGAGCTGCATCAAATGGTTCTGGACCATGTCGCGGAGTATCCCGGCTTTATCGAAATAAGCGCTGCGCGTGCCGACGCCCAGGGTTTCGCTCGCGTTGATTTGGATCGACTCGATGTAATTGTTGTTCCATACCGGATAAAAAATGGAGTTGGCAAAACGGAATACCAGAATGTTTTGCACCGCTTCCTTGGCAAGGTAATGATCGTTGCGGTAAATTCTCTGTTCGTCAAAGCAGTCGGAAAGCTGCCGGTTGAGCGCCACCGCGGTCTGGTAGTCCGCTCCAAAAGGCTTTTCGATAATAATCGACGTATCGGGGCCAAAGCCCTCTTGCACTAATTCCCGTGCCGTGGCGGAATACACCTGCGGCGGCAACGCGAAAAAAACAATGCTCCTGGGAAAGTCACCCTTGTCCGCCAAAAAGCTTTTAAGCCCCGTTATACCCTTATGATAAAAAAGCATGGAAGCAAGCGGTTCGGGCGTTTTAAATGAATTGCGGAATTCAGCGTCCGAGAAATCGCTTCTTCCCTCACCCACGATGACGGTGGATTGATCGATTTTACCGCTATGACAAAGGTGGATCAGCGCGGGGACAAGTTTACGTTTTGCCAGATCGCCCGACGCGCCCAGGATGACTATCGCGGTTCTTCCGGTTCCCATGGTCCCTCATACAGGCGGCTTTTAAAGGAATGTTTTTCTTTAAGGACGGCGCCGGGAGCCATCCTTTACACAACGCGCAACGCGCATCCGAGCACCATTGACAATAACAACAGTCGGGACAGGGATGTTTTTTGCTTTTGATACGCGAATTGGACATGCTTTACAATGATGATCCGACGGTATTTACATGGGCAGGTTTGAAACCCGCCTCAACGGATGTATCGGTATATACGGTTGGGCGGATTTGGCGCCTGCTCCAGCCTCGACGTTATTCCGCCGTGAAATCGTCTTTCCCAACCCCGCATTGCGGGCATACCCAGCCGTCGGGAAGGCTTTCAAACGGCGTACCCGGCGAGATACCTCCGTCGGGATCTCCCGCTGCCGGATCATACACCCATCCGCAGGCATTACAGACATATCGTTTCATGGTTCCCTCCTTCTATACTTACGGTTACCAATTTTCAGACAATAACTCAAAGTATTTCTGGTCATGATTGCATGCCGCGCACACTTTGGGCGCTTCCGGACCTTCATGGATGTATCCGCAATTACTGCAACGCCACTTTACGGAAGCGCCCTTTTTAAAGACTTTACCCTGCTTGATGTTTTCCAGAAGGGCCCGATACCGTTTTTCATGCTGCCGTTCCGCATTGGAAATCGCATCATACATCGTTGCAATGGTGGGGAATCCTTCCTCACGCGCTACTTTGGCGAAACCAGGATACAAAATGGTATGTTCCTCGTTTTCGCCCTCAGCGGCGGCCGCGAGGTTTTCCACCGTGGTTCCGATTTTTCCCGCGGGATATCCCGCGGTTATTTCCACCATGCCGCCTTCCAAAAACTTAAACATCCGTTTCGCATGCTCTTTTTCGTTGTCCGCCGTTTCTTCGAAAATTCGCGCTACCTGGATAAAACCTTCATTACGCGCTACCGATGCGGCGAATGAATATCGGTTGCGGGCCTGCGATTCTCCGGCAAAAGTGGTGAGAAGATTTTTTTCCGTTTTGCTTCCTTTAATGCTTTTTTCCATGATAGTACCCCTTTAAATTAGTAGTTGCTGTTCCCCGAGCGAAGTCGAAGGAAACAACAAGTATGTATTTACTCACGTCTACACTTCGGCGCGGCCCGGTGCGACGCTTCGCTTAGTGAGCGATTTCCGCACATGAGGAAAATGCGTTTCATAGGTAATACTGAAATATACCGTGAGCGCTTTTTTGTCGCAAGCGAATAGTTTTTTGAATAATCAAAGGATGATTTCATTGATTGTCCCGAAGATTCGGATTTATTTTAAAATATCATTTTAAGGCGCGCTTTCCATACGTTGCGCTTATTTAATTCATTCGGATTCTCAAAATTATTTTTTACGGGGAGGACAACCGTGATCATCATGCAAAAACGGATACTTTGCGCTTTATTAGTCGCCCTCTTGTGCTCAAGCGCGTTTGCCTGGAAAAAGGAGGCGCACTTCATCAGCCTTCCGCTCATTGAAGGGTGCGGCATTTATTCTTCAGTCCGGATGCTGCAGGACTCTCATTCGTCAAACACCAAGGCCTCGGCCATCACCAGCCTGGGGCTGCTGGGAACCAACGCCGCCATCGGATGCGTCGCCGTGTTCGGACCGCAGACGAATTACATGAAGCTGCGGCAAATTCATCGCTATGTGGGATTCGCGCTGACCGCCGCGGCCATTTGGATGAGCGTTTCCGCGGGTAACGACGCGCATGTTCAAAACCCGGACAGGAACATCGCGCACGGCTATGCGCTTCTTACTTTCATACCGCTCATACTATTTTCATTCTAGCGTAATGGTTGTTTTACCGATTACGCTATGTATGCTTCGGATATCGGGTTTCTTGCCTTCCGCAAAAATCAGTTTCACTTTTTTGCCTTTTTCAAGAACAACGTCTTTATCGTCGCCGCTATTGAGAGGAATGGTAAATGATACGGTCAACACTCCCTTGTCCACCCAACATTTGCTTTTTATAATGGAGTTTTTGCCTCCCAGGGCAGTATCGGGTTTATGGGAATATTTGGTGTCGCCGAACTCATCGGAGACCACGCTTTTACCATCCACCAATGCCCCGATAATGAAATTCGCGCCTTTCATCATGCTGGTGGGATTGAAACCTACCGCAACCCATCCGGCGCCCGGATAAGACACTTCGGCAACAAGGTCCGGTCCGTCGATTTTATAGGAAAAAACGAATTTGCCTTCTTTGACGGTTGTAAAATCAGTTTTTGCGTAGGTAGTCCCGGTTGCAGTCGATTCTGTTGCCTTGGAAATGGCGGTATCACCGCTATAGGCGGAAAAACATATCAGCGCCAACAAGCACGGAATGGATTTGAGAATCATGGAATACTCCTTGTTCGGTTAAAGTTTTATAGGTAAAAATAATGTATCACATCAAAAGGATTGGCAATTTCAATTTCCCGGATTCAAACTCATTGTTGCCGATTTTCCAAGAATTTCAGCAGCAGAGCCAATGCTTTTAATATATTTATTGATTACTAAATGTCTGAACACGCTTTATAGGATTAGGTGATTTTCCCTTTTAAGAGGCTGTTTGTAGTTGGATACAAAAGTAGGCCATTATGAATCAGTCAAGAACAATTATATTATTAATCACTTTTATCTTGTCCGGATGCTCCCTGCCCCCGAAGCCTTTCATTCCTGACCCCAAAGGCAATAATAACTATCAGGAAGCAATTCGATATAGTCGTAAGTATCTTAACCAATTTATGAAAAAGACCGGTACCGTCGGAATGGCTGTGGCGGTCATCGACAGCGATAAAGTAGTGTATTCCGATGGTTTCGGCTTTGCCGACAAAGCGACTAAAAGAATGGTAAGCGATAGTACAACTTTCATGGTCGGCTCGGTCACCAAGATATTCACGGCAACGGCAATTATGCAACTTGTAGAACAGGGTAAAGTCGTTCTCGATTCCCCGATAACAACTTATTTGCCGGAATTCAAAATAAAATCCCGCTTTCAAGCGCGCCCCATAACCGTTAGGGATTTGCTTACTCATGAATCGGGATTACCTTCCAACATCCTTAACGGCTTTTATCTCGGACAAGGTTCTTACCCCGGAGCGGATACAATGTATCGCATGGTGCCCGCGCTTTTTGCCGAAGAATACGCGGCAAATCCGCCGCATACTTATTTCTCTTATTGTAATATCGGTTTTTCGCTTCTTGGAAACATCGTTGATCGCGTCAGCAAACGAACTTATTCGGGATATATCCAAGACAGCATTTTCGCAAGACTTGGCATGAAACATTCGTCCGTGGGATTTGATGATGAACGGGTGAGCGGCTTATTTTCGAAAGGATATATTAAAAACAAAGAAGAACTCCCTTTTTGCATACGGGATATTTCAGCGGGGGAAATCGTTTCAAGCGCCGCGGATCTCTCGCTTTTTGTTAAAATGCTTTTAGCGGGCGGGACGCTTGAAAACAGGCATATCCTAAACGAAGGCACGCTTGATCGGATGTGGACACAACAAAATGGCGATGTTCCTTTGGATTTTATTCAATTCGGCTTGGCCTATTGGCTTTCCAATATAACTCGTATTCCTGAAAGAATCGTTTATCATGGTGGAGACATTGGACCATTCCATGCAATGCTCATGGCTCTTCCCGATAAAAAACTGGGTGTCATTACGCTCGTTAATTCCGAACAAGGAGCCGAAATTCCGGCGATTGCGGGAATAAAACTTCTGGAAACTTTTTATGAGGCTAAAACCGGCAGGAAACTTCCGGAACCGCAAAATCCTAAACTCCCTGTTGTAAAACTATCCGGACAAAGGCTCAATGAACTATCCGGGTTTTATCAATCAATAATCGGGCCTACTCAAGCACAAATTAAAGGAAAAGACCTTGTATTTTCTTTCTTCGGCAAAACAGTTACGCTGATTCCTCATTCCGATTCGACTTTTTCCCCCCAATACAAACTATTCGGCTTGATTCCCATTCCGCTTAAAATGGTGCGTGACATGTCGATTGAAATTCATATAGTAGGCGAACGTACCATCGCCGTGGTACGTTTAAGCGGCTTTATCAAAATACTTGCCGAAAAAATAGATCCGGAAACGCCTCCCAAAGAATGGCTCGCCCGAGTCGGCAAATATACTATTGTAAATGAACGGGAAATCGTCTTTGCAAACAAAGAAAATAAAAAAAAGAACAAGACGCAAAACATTACGCTGTCCTATAACTCAGCCAATAAAAACCTCAGCTTGAATGGTATGTCGATAAAGGCGATTTCCCCAACCGAAGCCGTAACCTGCGGCATTGGACGTAATGCCGGCGAAACGGTTCGAGTATATATGGAAAATGGCCAAGAATATTTATGGGCTTGGGGATATTCTTTAAAGCGTTCGGAGATAAAAACGAAGTGATAGCAAAAACTTTAAAAAAATAATTTAATTTTAAACAACTTAACAGGAGGCGAATGTGAAAATGTGCTTTTTATTCGGCGGAGTATTTTGGGGAATAGTGCTGGTGTTGCTGGGTTTGTCCATAATTGTCCGGATTGTGTTTAATATTCATTTTCCTTTTTTCAGAATTCTTATCGCGCTGATAATCATTTATTTCGGACTGAAGGTCCTTTGGGGAGGCATCGGCGTTCGTGCGCCGAAAAACACGATCTTTTTTAACGAATCGAATTTTTCGGCAATCAATCCGAACAACGACGACTATAGTATTATATTTGGTAAAGGAACGGTAGACCTGACCAATCTTGAGCTATCCGAAAAAAACAACCCCGTGTACGTCAAGACGGCTTTTGGCGCGGGAACGATAAAAATCAGTTCCAAGGTCCCGACGTTAATAAAAGTAAGCTCGGCGTTTTCGGACGCCAGAATGCCGGATGGCAATGCCATTACCTTTGGAAAATACGTGTATAAAAATAAAAGTTATCGTGATTCCGCCGCGTTTCTTAAGGTAAATGCAAATGTCGTTTTCGGAAGCATTGACATAATTGAGCAGTAATAAGCAAATCGCATATCAAGACAAGGTAACTATGACAACCCAAAAGAGTCAATGGCAAACAAAAGAACTCGCTGCATCATTTCTCGAAGGTGTTCGAGGGGCAATGCCCTGCGCGGATTTGCAACTGTCTGTTATGGGAAAAATTGCACGCCATTGGCGCAAAAAGCCTAAAATCATCCTTGATCTTGGATGCGGTAATGGAATTCTCGGCCGATATCTTATGGGCATTTTTCCCAAGGCATTGGGTGTTTTCGTCGATTTCTCAGACCCTATGCTCGATGCTATATGGAAAAATGTAAACAATTCCGCGTTAGCCAGAGTTATCAAAGCGGATTTTGGGAACTCCGACTGGATCCAGGCGGTTTTACCGGCCACACCATTCGACATCGTCGTCTCCGGCTTTGCCATTCACCATCAACCCAACACGCGAAAAAGGGCCTTATATTCGGAGATTTATAAATTTCTTTCTCCTGGAGGCATTTTCCTTAATTTGGAACATGTGTCCTCGCCAACTCCAGCAGTGGAGCGCATTTTTGATGATTTTTTCGTAGACCATTTGTTTGAATATCATTCAAAGCTTGACAAAACAAAATCACGCGAAAACGTTTTGGAGACTTATTATAATCGGCCCGATAAAAAAGAAAACATCCTGGCCCCGGTCGAAGACCAATGCCGATGGCTTCGAGAGATTGGCTTCAAGGACGTCGATTGTTTCTTTAAAATCTTTGAGCTATCGCTTTTTGGCGGGCGGAAAACCGAACAGATATAATTAGTATTGTTAGGTGATTTTCCCTTTTAAAAGACTGTTTGCGGTTGGATATAAGAAAAAAACATAATAAATCCGTCGGAAAGGAATTACCATGAGTATCGTACTTCATATTACCCCTCGCGAGGCTTGGGAAACATCGGTTCCCGGCGGTTACTATAAACCTTCCTCATTGGGCTCAGAGGGTTTTATTCATTGTTCAACCATCGAACAAACGGCGGATACTGCAAATCAATTTTATCCTAACCAGCAGGGCTTGGTTCTCCTCTGCATCGATGAGAACAAATTGGAATCCAAAGTAAAATATGAAGGCCCGGCATGCGCCAACGATCAAAGAACAAGTTTACTGTTCCCGCATATTTATGGGCCGCTTAATGTGTCCGCGGTACTTCAGGTTGTAGAGTTCGCGCCGAATGCGGATGGTAAATTCGTGTTACCAGCGGAGATTAATTCTTATTTCAAGGCAAGGAAAATATAATGCTTGGAATTATTGGACTGGGTAGACTCGGTTCCGCGCTGGCTCGCGGCCCACAAACCCAACTTCATGAAGATCATTCCCGCTCAGATTCTTGCCTTTGCGTTTCACAAAAGTATATATTGGTAATGAAAGGAAAACCATGTTGATGTCCAAACAAGAGGAAGCCATTGTCAAGGTTTTCAAAAATAGCCTCGAGGAAAGGTATCCCGGAGAAATCCTGCGTGTTCTTGTATTTGGTTCAAAAGCGCGAGGCGATGCAACCGATAAATCGGATATTGACGTTCTTGTTGTTTCACGTTTTGATGACTGGAAGAAAGCCGACGCGATACGCGCCATCGGTTACTCGCTCGATATTGAAATCGGCAGCAAGCTATCGATCCAGGTACTGTCTGAAAAGCACCTTGAACATCTGAGGTTTGAACGATTTCAATTCATCGAAAATGTTGATCGTGATAGTGTTCTAATATGAGGCAAGCGAAATGAGCGAAGCAGCGAAAGAAATTGATCGTGCGAAAAAAGCCTTACAAGCGGCCCAGGCTCTCCTCAAAGAATCCCTTCTTGAAGATGCACTTTCCCGCGCCTATTATGCCGTGTTGCATGCCGCGAAATCCATGCTCTTGTGTAAAGGAATAGCGGTGGCCTCGCACGAGTCGGTAAAAAGACTATTTGGGTTTCATTTCATTAAAACCAATGAAATTGATATGCATTTCGCTGAAATTCTTCGTTGGGAACAGGACGATCGAATGCTTGCGGATTATGATGTCGCGTTTGAACCGCAGATTGAATTAGTCATTCAAAGGGTTGAAGATGCTCGAATCTTCTTTGAAATGGCAGGTTCCTTTCTTCAATCGTACCCATCAAAATGACTTTTTATCAGGTCAATTCTCCACGTACACCTTAACTCGATTCCTGAATTTAGGACTCAACATTTTTATTCAAATCCAGCAATTCCTTATCCTTCCTTGCAAGGACCGGGAAACTATCGGCGGTTAAGTTCGGACGAAATTGGATGACCACGCAAGAAGCGGTTCATGAGTATTGCAGGGACCATGCGAATGAAAAACCCGTGGCCAAACGGCCAAGATATTTCTCCCGCAACAATTCGCCTTGAGATGGCGCCTTGTGGGCGGCCTCAAGGCATTGAGCTAAAAACAGCAAACGCGCCTGCCTCAATAAAGACGGCGCTTTCCTCATAAAAAATCGGGATTGAACGGATTGTGATTGTTCAAGACTATCGGGCCCAAACTATCTTCCCGCAATACACCGGCAGCCCCATGTCGGAGTCTATTCGAACTATAGCAACGCCTTGGATAAAAGACCGATCAGGCAAGATATAAGGCGAACCTCCCTGAATTCCGGCGTGATAAATTTCTCGGCCTGCGCAATTTTGAACGTGCACATTATACGCACCTGCTTTGGAAATAAATACTTTTAAACTATGTCGGCATAGCTCAACTGAAACGAGAGCTACCGCGGCTGCATGATTGCTGTAGCGCGAAATTTCCCGTATTTCGCTGACATCCTTGTGTGAGGACCAGATAATCGAATTTAAAAGAAATTTTTTATAAGTAGCGTTCCCGTAGGTTGTGTCGTAATGGCCCCATACGGTGTATACCGCGCGTCCGCCGTCATACTCGTGACACCAGGCAGCCGGATGGTCCGCCTTATCGGTCTGGTTCGAATGGTAGAGAACGGTGACTGCGGTTCGGGGGTTGGCTTTATAGCCGTAATATTCCTCGTTAAAGCGTATCGTGTCGGGGAGGTCTTTCACGATAAAGTGAGTTTTCGATTCCCGGGAATTTGTGAAATTACCGAACAATCCGCCGTTTCTCCAGGCGTTGTTGCCTAAAAGCCCGCCAAACCAGGTCCAGTTTGTTTCGCAGTTTACGGCCGAGTGTATGCCTATCCAGCCGCCGCCGGCTTTCATATAATTTGTAAATGCCGTTTGTTGCGCCGCATTGAAAAGCTCTCCGTAGGTATTGCAAAAAATCACCGATTTGTATTTCGCCAAATTGGCGTCGGTGAAGTAGGATGAATCATTGCTCGTATCGACGCTGAATCCATTTGCGGCGCCAAGGTCCTGAATGCACTTGATTCCGGCTGGAATGGAGGCGTGGACCGTGCCGACCGCCTTGGTAAAAACAAGGACTTTAAAATCCGAGGCGCAAAAGGCCGTACTGGTTATAGCGAAGAGTATTATTAACGAAGATTGGATTTGTCGTGAAAAGAATCGGGGAGGCATGGGGGATGTTCCTTTTTTAAGTTTGGAAAAGAATTCGGCATAAAATATAATAGGACAGGGTGGTTGGATATGGGATATGGATTAAAATGTACGCACTATGAATACGTTATATGCCATTAAAGGGCAATAATAATTGAATTTTATGATAAAATTCCTTATATTATGGGAAGAAAGCCGGAAGGTAACGTTGGAAATTTATTAGTATTAATTAAGTATTAATTATAGGAAAGGTAAAAAAAATGATTAACAAAAAATCTTTGCTGGTTTTATTAATAATGGCTTTAATTGCCACTGCAAATGCTGAACCTTGCGGAGCTGTTCTTTATAGGGAAAATAGCCCTGTACATTATTCTTACTTTAATGTTCCCGACGGAGCATATCACCATTATTTTGGATTTCTTGAAGGCCCTGCATGGGAAAATAAATATTGCGGTTACCGCACGTATGTAGATTCCGCTAATCGCAATATTGTTGATTTTATATTAAAATACCAGCCGGTTGCAGTTCTACATTACTTTAACGATCCTACACTTGATGAACATGCTAATAATTCCTGGGGAACCGATTGTTTCAGTGCAGGCACAACAATGGGTTTAGGCGCCTTTCGTTTGTTCTATAACAATCAATGGTTAAATCCGCAAATAGGAAAATCCGCAAAGAACCTTGACAGTTTGGTTATTCGAATTGCCGATTCTTCAACACAGACACCAAAGGTTATTATTACTTATTATGGATGGAATTATAGCGGAGGAAATAAAATTACTGTTACATGGACGATGACGACGAATTTTAACGAGAGACCTGCTCATTGCGAGGTAAACATTGTAGGCAATTATACAGGAAAAGTGGTGGTCGGAATGACAAATAATAACAAAAGAGGACACCCGGTTACTCTTGTCAAGGATTCAACAAAAGCGATATTAGCCACTATAGGCAAACAAGGTGGACTTAGTGAAGGATTTACAGATACGTTATTGTTGGCCGTATATGCTCCTAAAGAGTATTTTTCAACCTACGCGGACGATAGTCAGAATTATGGTATGGTGCTTACCCCGGATGCAAATCACACAGTAAAATGGTCCATTGCCTATAGTGAGGCGCGTGAATCATCGGTAATTTATAGGTCTTCTCATTGGCAGGATTCGTTGTTTCCAACAACGAGCGTAAAATATAAAGATTATCCTGACAATAAAGCAAATAATCATGGAATTACGTCAATAAACTTAAATCCTGTAAAGGAATTTTACACGGTTTCAGGACAAAAGATTAATTTCCATATTGAAAATAATAACAAGACTTATGCACGACCTTTTGGAATTTATATTGAACGCGCATCGGATGGAATTTTAGTAAGAAGATTGGGCAACCGGATAAATTAAATTACCTTCCTTAAAACCTTAGGCAATGCCGGGTAAAATCCTTCCTCCGCGCCTCCGCCCCTTACGGGGCTGGGGCGCTTGTCGTTTTCTCCCTTGGTTTTAGGAAAATATCTGCGCAAGAGTCGGAAGGTGGATGGAGACAAAGCAATAGAGCTCACGTTGAACGAGGCTTTGCAGGCGGCATTAGGGGTTAAGACTATACATTTCATGCCGCCTTTTTGGTATAAGGTCGAATTTCGCTTTCAATCCGGCGAAGGGATTTATCTTTTGGGTGCGGCCTCAAATCTAGGCACGATATTTGCTTGACATTTGCTAATCCTTAAGGCATGATATATTATTACTTTGTAACGAGTTATAATATAAACCGAAAG
>Ga0224523_1000729_pt1 | contig 15821 bp, 16 predicted proteins | sample CFST50metaG_FD_182732 | JGI IMG/M metagenome (GOLD analysis project Ga0224523, IMG submission 182732) | Peat soil microbial communities from Stordalen Mire, Sweden - C.F.S.T50 | ecosystem: Environmental > Terrestrial > Soil > Wetlands > Peat | place: Sweden: Norrbotten County, Stordalen Mire...
GCGCTTACCTTAAAACCAGAATGCGGAACAGCAAGTAATAAAAATAAATTTAATGAAATCGGAGGTTAATTTTCTCGCAGATTTTCGCAAATAAATAACGCAAATTATCGCAGATATGACAGAAAATGAATTATCATACCAAATAAGGGGTGCTGTGTTTAAGGTTTACAATGAACTTGGTCCCGGACTTTTGGAATCAGTTTATGAAGCTGCATTGTCTTATAAATTAAAACAATTAGGACTTGATATAAAAAATCAAATCGGGATTCCAATGAAATATGCGAATATTAATTTTGATGTGGGCTTCCGCTTAGATATTATTGTTAATAACAACGTCATTATTGAAATAAAATCTGTTGAAGCACTTTCCGATGTACATCATAAACAATTATTAACTTATTTAAAATTGACAGATAAAAAATTGGGATTGCTTATTAATTTTAATTCTGCTTCTATTGCAGATTCTATAATTCGGATTGTAAATAATTTATAAATTAGCGGAAATCAGCGTACTTTCCTGCGTTTATCTGCGAGAAATAAAATATGAAAAAACTTTCACATGTTGATAAAAAAGGCAAAGCCAATATGGTTGATGTAGGTCATAAACCTGACCAGTTAAGGATTGCCAAAGCTTCAGGTTTTATAAAACTTTCTAAAGAAGCTATAAATCTTATTAAAGAAAACAATATTAAAAAAGGCGATGTTCTCACTTTAGCCGAAGTTGCAGGAATACAGGCTGCAAAAAGAACTTCTGAACTAATTCCGCTTTGTCATCCGCTGCAAATAACAAAAATTGATGTTATAGCAACATTAGAAAAAGACGGAGTAAAAATTATTTCCGAAATAAAATGCATAGGTCAAACCGGTGTTGAAATGGAAGCCCTCACCGCTGTCAGCATTGCATTGCTTACTGTTTACGACATGTGCAAAGCTGTAGATAAAAAAATGGTCATTGAAAAAATTGAATTAATTGAAAAAACGAAGAGTGATATTTCTTAAATTTTTTAAAAATGTATTATGATAAAAGTTCTATCAACAAATATTTCCAAAAAAAAAGGAACGATCAAACTTCCTGTCAAATCAATTACAATTAATGAAATTGGTATTCCTGAAGATGCTCACTCAGGCAACTGGCACAGGCAGGTGAGTATGCTTGGAATTGAAAGTATTGATAAATTTTCGAAGGATGCAAATCGTAAAATAAATTATGGCGAATTTGCTGAAAATATCACTACTCAAGGTTTACTTCTTTATGAATCCTCTATTCTTGATCGTTTTGAAATTAATGATACAATACTTGAAGTAACACAAATTGGCAAAGAATGTCATGGAAATAATTGCGCTATATTTAAAGAAGTTGGGAATTGCGTGATGCCTAAAGAAGGCATATTTTGCAGGGTGATCAAAGGCGGAATGATCAAAGCTGAAGACGAAATTATTTATCATCCTAAAATATTTAAAATTGGAATTATTACATTGAGTGATCGCGCAAGTCGCGGTGAATACGCTGATCGCAGCGGACCAAAAATTCAGGAAATCATTGCAAATTATTTTTTAAATAATAAACGAAAAACTGAAATCGATTATACACTTATTCCCGATGACCAGCAATTGCTAAAAAAGAAACTTACTGAATACAAAAAGAAAAATTTTGATATTATTTTTACAACTGGCGGAACGGGAATCGGTTCAAGAGATTTCACAGTTGATATTGTCAAACCAATGATGGATAAAGAAATTCCAGGGATCATGGAATTCATCCGTTATAAATACGGTTCAGAAAAGCCAAATGCATTGATCAGTCGTTCGGTTGCAGGAATGATAGGGAATACAATGATCTTCACATTACCGGGAAGTGTAAAAGCAGTTGAAGAATATATGGCTGAAATCACGAAAGTGTTGAATCATCTAATTCTTATGATACACGATATTGATGCACATTAAAAAATAGCAATATAATTTATGAAACGAGAAGAAGCATTCATTTTATTAACAGAATACATTAAAAACGAACGCACCATTTGGCATAGCCTCGCATCAGAGGCTGTAATGCGAGCTCTTGCTGTCCGGCTTGGTGAAGATCCGGAAAAATGGGCAATGGCAGGACTTTTACACGATCTTGATGTGGAGATCACAAATGCAGACCCGAAAATTCATGGGCTGGAAACCGCAAGAATACTGGAAGAAAAAAGTGTCGATGCTGAAATTATTGAAGCCATAAAACTTCATAATGAAGAAGCGACAAATATTCCGCGAAGTAAAGTTTTTCATCATGCTCTTGCTGCAGGCGAAACAATCACAGGCTTGATACAAGCTACAACGTATGTTTATCCCGATAAAAAAATAGCTTCGGTAAAATCATCATCCGTCGTGAAGAGTATGAAAGAAAAGGCTTTTGCGGCTTCAGTAAAAAGAGAAAGCATTCGGGAATGTGAATTGATAGGAATTCCTTTGAATGAATTTGCAGAAATTTGTGTGAATGCAATGCGCGAAATTGCTGATCAAATAGGACTTTAATATTTACGATTTACGAGTGATGATTTACGAATGTTTATTTTTTTATTTTTAAATCGTAATTCGTAAATCTGAAATCGTAATTTAAATTATATGAATATAATTCTCCGAAAAGCAAAAGAAACAGATCTTCCCGTTGTGCTTGATCTTATAAAAGAACTTGCCACTTATGAGAAAGCGCCGAATGAAGTTACCGTTACTCTTGAAGAATTGAAGAAAGATGGCTTTGGAAAATATCCAATATTTGAAATTATCCTTGCCGAAGAAAATAATGAAATTTTAGGAATGGCATTTTATTTTTATTCATACTCTACATGGAAAGGCAAATGCGTTTATCTTGAAGATATAATTGTAAAAGAAGAATTCAGGGGAAAGAAAATAGGCAAACTTTTGTTTGAAGCAGTTATCCTGAAGAGCAAGGAAATTGGTGCAAAGCGAATGCAATGGCAGGTACTCGACTGGAATACGCCTGCAATAAATTTTTATAAAAAATATAATGCTTCGCTTGATCAAACATGGATGAACGGCAGAATGACCGAAGAACAAATCAAGCAATTTCAACCATCATCAGATATTTTTGTAATTTAGCTTTATCAAAATTTATAAAATGAAATTTATCGGCATCATCCCTGCACGCTATGCATCATCACGTTTTCCGGGAAAAGCACTTTTTGTAATCGATGGCAAAACCATGATACAGCGCGTTTATGAACAAGTTCAAAAAACATCTGTTCTTTCCGAACTTTATGTAGCTACCGATGACAGCAGCATTGAAAACCATGTTAAGAAATATGGAGGCAATGCAGTAATGACATCACAAGATCATTTATGCGGAACAGACAGATGTCATGAGGCTTTTCACATTATCAATAAAAATAAAAAATATTCCGATGATGATGTTGTCATTAACATTCAAGGTGATGAACCCTGTATAAATCCTGAGCAAATTGAACTTGCTGCATCATGCTTTAAAAATGATGAAGTTAAAATTGCTACGTTGGTAAAAAAAATGGATACGGTTGAAGACCTTGTAAGCCCCAGCATCATCAAGGTTGTTTGCGATAAAAATAAAAAAGCAATTTATTTTAGTCGATCACCTATTCCTTATTTCAGAGGACTTGAGCAAGCTCAATGGTTAAAAAAACACAGCTATTATCAACATATTGGAATTTATGCTTACAGGGTTTCCGTTTTAAATGAAATTCACAAACTTGAGCAAACACCGCTCGAAAAGGCAGAATCACTGGAACAACTCCGCTGGATCGAGAACGGATATTCCATTCATATTAATTTCACTGAGCACAAAAGCTATTCTGTTGATGTTCCTGATGATGTCAATAAAATTTTAAAATTGCTGAACGAAATAAAAAAATAACCTTTTATATGTTTGAGCAATACATCAGCGAATTATTATTTAAGTACGATTCCATTATCCTGCCTGGGTTTGGTGCATTCGTCCTTAAATATATTCCTGCGACAATTCATCCTGTTGAAAATAGATTATCACCTCCTTCAAAGATCATTTCATTTGATCCATCGCAAAATTATAATGACGGGATCTTAGCAAATTATATTTCCGAAAAAAAAAGGATTTCTTTTATTGAAGCAAACAACGAAATACTTGCTTACGTAAATGAAATAAATAAAATATTGTCGGAAAACAAACAAGTTGTTTTGCAAAAAATAGGATGCTTCTCAAAATCGGCTGATAATACAATTTCATTTGCTCCTGATACCAGCATAAATTACAACCTGGAAACTTTCAGCATGGATGAAATTGTTTCTGCTCCTATCCTTCGCGATGATATTAAAGAAAGATTACAAAAACAATTTGCCGAAAATAAACGAACAGTTAATGAAAGAAAAAAATTCTCAAGAGCAGCAATATGGATAACAATCATCATCGTAATTTTATGTGGAAATGCTGGAACGCTTTTGATCATTAAGCCTGATTTCATTCATAATATTAAATTGGTGTCGCTTTTTAAATCTTCTAAAAAAAATAAAAATATTGTTATCAAAGAGCAAACTAAAATTCAAAACGATTCTATTAAAAAAGAAAATAGACCTGCTACAGATACCACAAAAACTGACACTTCGGCAATTAAAGAAAAGTGTTCAGATCAAAAATCTTTAACGGGTCAGCCGGGCGAAAAGAGTTATTATATCGTTTCTGCAAGTTTCCGTATCAAGGAAAATGCAGATAATTATTCCCTGACATTGAAACAAAAAGGTTACGATCCAAAAGTGATCTTCATGGAAGATAAAGGATTGTATGCAGTAAGTTATAACACTTACTCATCGCCGACAGAAGCGGCACAAGCATTATCCAAGATCACATCTTCCGAAAACTCCAGCGCATGGATATTATATCATTAAACTAATTTATTAATTGTGACCAAAAGGAAATTAGAACGGTTTGCCGAATTGAATACATTCGAAAATGTTATTCAGCCTAAACAAGAAGATTTTATTGATGCTGATTTCAAATTTAAAAATAAATGGGCAAAAGAATTTTTTAATAATAAAAATCCTGTTATCCTTGAATTAGGCTGTGGTAAAGGAGAATATACCATTGGTCTTGCGGAAAAATACCTGAATAAAAATTTTATTGGAGTTGATATTAAAGGCGACAGATTGTGGAGAGGCGGAAAAACTTCAATAGAAAAGAAAATAAAAAATGTAGCTTTTATTCGAATTCAAATCGAACAAATTCTAGACTTCTTTGGCAAAGATGAAATCTCTGAAATCTGGATCACCTTTCCCGATCCGCAACCCAATAAACGCAGGATCAAGAAAAGACTTACATCCTCTCAATTTTTGGAACGATATAAAAAAATATTAATACCGAATGGATGCATTAATTTAAAGACTGATAATATAGGGCTCTTTAATTATACCTTAGAAGTAATTCGTGAAGCAAAGCACAACCTCCTTTACGAAACAAACGATCTCTATAATTCTGGCTGCACAGATGATATTCTTTCTATCAAAACTTACTATGAAGACAAGTTCACGAAAAAAGGTTTTAAGATTTGTTATCTGAAATTTCAAATCAATTAATTTTCTGGAATAAAAAAAGCCGCTGAAATCAGCGGCTTTAAAATAATATCTTGATCTTTTTTTAATGTCTTAACAAAGTAACGAAACCATGCTGGCTATAATCTTTACTATCACTTTTTGCATTTAAAATATAAAAATAAGTTCCGTCATCTGCTGGTTCACCGGCTAAAGTTCTTCCATCCCATTTTACACTTGCACTGTTGCTTTCAAATATTAATGCACCCCACCTGTTATAAACTTGCAGACTAAACTGAGACATACCACTGGCACGGATATCAAACACATCATTATAACCATCGCCATTCGGTGTAAAAACATTAGGTACTTCAATACCTTCAACAACATCAACAACGATACAGGTATCATCAACACAATTATCCGCACTTGAAATAGTAAGGCAAACATTATATTTACCAGGCATAGCATAAACATGATATGGATTCTCCAGGTTAGATGGAGAACCTTCTCCAAAATCCCAGTGCCATTGAACTGCATTGATACTATGATCAACAAAATGTATCAGGTCCCATGTAAAAATATGTATTGAGTCTGCAGGTACAACCTGGAAACTGGCAATTGGTTGGGGATAAATAACAACTGAGAAACTTGAACTCTGGCTTTGGCATGAACCCCATGCTGTAATTACATAAACAGAAATTATCCCTGTACCCGGGATGTCCCAGGCAACATAAACAGTACTGTGAGTGGAATCGCCAACAATATGACCACCCGTGATACTCCAAACATAAGTGTCACTCGGATCTCCTCCACTAGCGGTGTAAAGTGCCGGGGCTGAACCTTTGCAAAATGTTGTTGGCCCGCTAATCTGAACTGCACCGGGATTTAACGCCATAAGGGCATATGGTTTATTTAACCAGGTTGACCAGTTTGACTTAGTTAACCCCATCATCGGGCTAAAAAGTTTTGATGTGGCACCCATGTTTGTCCATTCGTTCAAATTATTAAGATTCCAATTTGTCATTCCGCTCCATGGACCATCAGTCACTTGATCAAAATAAATGGTGAGGTCTACCATTGAATCACCAACTACTTTATCTATTTTATGGTAATACAAAGAATCGACCATACAAAAAGTATTATCCATTTTATCAACATCATAACCATCAAGCGTAGCTTTATAATTAAAGAAACCTACAATATATTGACTCGGTATATTTTTATTGGGTTTTATGTCTACCGGCCTATAACGCATAGGACCAGTGCTTGAGCCCATAGGGAATAAATATGGCCCTACAACATTTGTATACCGGTTTAGCCAACCAGTGGCTGTATTGCTTATAAATCCTGAAGTTCTTGTAATAGCAAGAGGGTTTGTATTTATAACAAATAATGTTTGATTATTAACAGCAAGTTCCCTGTCGTTAAGATTAAGAACGTGCGTTACAGTATCGTTAAGGGTAATTGTTTTTATTCCAACACCAACAAGTGTAAGATCGTAAAAAGAAGTAATCTTCGAACCTGTGATATTTTGATTGGTCACGGTACCTGATGCTGAACCCGTAGTATTATCCATAACGACTTCGCTCGTGCCATGTCGGAATGTATCATTATTTATCCAATTTCCTGCAACATAATATTTCCCGTTCCCCGAGATCAAACCATCATTAATAAGATCACCTTTGCCGCCATGATTGCTAGTATCACCGGCCGCATGTATCGCCCCTAAATTATAAAGAGAATCGCCAACATTTTGTAAAGAGCCATTAATCCAAACAAGCGAACCGGCGGCACAATGAACAATAGCATTGTTATTGTATACAGTTTGCCCATTAACAAATACAGCTATAACCAAAAATATCAGGAAAAAAGTAAATCTCTTTATTTTCACCATAGGATTGGGTATTATATATCCACATTAATTAACAAAGTAAATAAATTTTTAACAAAACACCAAATTTTATCTAAAGAATCTGTCATTTTATGCTCTTTAGTATTTCATACGTAAATGAATAGAATTGGTTTAAATTTTAACTTATCTTTTTAGGTTTATATTTTGATTTGGTCAGAATATCCTGTGCATCTTGATTTTGAAAAAATTCCTTAAGTGTTATTTTACTATTATTTTCCATGTAGGATCTTACAATTTGCCATCCGGTCCAAAGTCCTACCCGTGAAGGTGATTTTTTTGAAAAAATAGTTGTAAACGGACCATCGGTACACATTTTAAAAATCATTGCAGGATCTGTTGAATAGATAAGTTTTTTATCAATGATGAACGACCAAATATTTGCTTCATTTGTCTGGCACCATTCCATCTGCTTGGGAGAATAATAAATTTTCAGGGAATCAGGCGTGTCAGGTAACATTGCATCAAGGAAGTAAAGGACTTTTCCTTCGTATACAATATAATCAATGAACTTTTTATTTTCTTTGCTGTTATCGATCATGGTTTTTGCCATTGCACGCAGACAATCAATAAGAATAAAATCTTTTCTGTAGCGATTTTGCATGTATAATGGCTGATCCAGCATTTTGTAATATTTGCATGTGCTTCCAAGATACATATCAAGCGCAATGATTATTACACTGTCAACATATTGAATTGGTTGTTCAAAATCCAGGTCAGATACGTATGTATAAACCTTAGGGATTTTTTTATCGGGAAAATAATAGTGCAAATACCTGAAAGCCTTGGTAAATTTGGCTTCCAAGTCCTTTACATCAGGAAATTCGGTCTTACATTTATCATAAAGATCCATTACCTGTGGATCGGTCAGATACTTTTTCATTTTAATAATGTTCAGCGTATCATCTATATTTCCGCCCTCAAGAAAAATACGGTATTCGGGTTTTATTTTTTTCAATCCGTGTTTCAGGTCTTTTATGTTCAGTTCAAACAATGCTTTTTCGTACCTGTGAATTTTCACAGTAAGCGTATCTTGTTTTTCTTTAGGAATATCTATTTTCGTTACCGACGATCTTTCTTTATTGCATCTTCTACATGAAAACGTAATAACCATGCATAAGAAGGCAAAAGCGCATAAAAAAGTTTTTTTCATAAATAAAATTTATTTAGTATACTTGCATAAAGTTTTAGAAATTAAAATTCAAAAATATGAAAAAGTTCTCATTATTATCGATACTATTTGTAATGATCTTCACAAGTAGTTCTTTATTTGCACAAGAAAGCAAAAACGGTCACTTGTTTCATTTCGGATTAAAAGTATCTCCTGCATTATCATGGTTTACTCCCAGCGACAAGACACTTACCAATGATGGTTCTAAGCTAGGGTTTAGTTATGGCTTGATCACCGAATTTGGATTTTCGAAAAATTATGCTTTCTCAACAGGACTCGAAATATTAAATGCAGGTGGAAAATTAAGTTTTCAGGATAGTACGATCTATAACGCTACCGCAAGCGGAAAGCAAACTATTTTACTGGACAGAACTTATAGATTACGGTACATTAATATACCTATACTTTTAAAACTTAAAACAAATCAGATCGGACCTATGACTTACTTCGGGCAGTTTGGTTTTGATGCTTCTTTTAAATGGAAAGCAACGGGGGATGATCATGTGAGTTTAAATGGTTTGGAAAATACGAGCAGTTTTGATATTTCAAAAGATGTAAATTTTATACGACTTGCCTTGAATGTTGGATTAGGTGCTGAATATAATCTTGCAGGTACCACCTCCCTTGTGTTTTCAATAAATTACAACAACGGATTTACAAACACTCTTAGAAAAGATTCAAAATTAACGAGTACTACGTTAAAGCAAAGTGCGGTTTTCAACTATGTTGGATTAACCGTGGGTGTTTTGTTTTAAAGACACATTAATTATTTATATCCCGATTCATATTCCGAATCGGGATTTTTTATTTACTTTGTGTCATGAAAATCGCTTTAGCACAACTGAATTATCATATCGGGAATTTTGAAAGCAATACAAAAAAAATAATTGATTGCATTCAGAAAGCAAAGTCGCAAAATGCCGACCTGGTAGTCTTTTCGGAGTTGGCTATTTGCGGTTATCCTCCGCGTGATTTTCTTGAATTCGATCATTTCATTTTAAAGTGTATTGATTCCATTAATACTATTTCTTCCGAATGTAACGGAATTGCTGCTATCATTGGCTCTCCAAGTTATAATCCCGAAACTAAAGGCAAACGACTTTATAATTCCGCATTTTTTTTAAGCGATGGAAAAGTCAGCCATACCCGACATAAAACATTACTTCCAAATTATGATGTGTTTGATGAATACAGGTATTTCGAGCCGAACAGAAATTTTGAAACGATTGAATATAAAGGATTAAATATAGCCCTTACTATTTGTGAAGATCTTTGGAATATTTCTGATGATCCGATGTACGTGGTAAATCCGATGGATGAACTGATCAAACAAAAACCCGATCTCATTATCAATATTTCCGCATCACCTTTTAATTACAAGCAAGCGGAGATCCGCAAAAATATTTTAACCGCAAATTCAAAACGATATAAACTTCCTTTGTTTTATGTGAATCATGTTGGCGCACAAACAGAACTCCTGTTTGACGGCGGTTCCGTAGCAATTGATGATAAAGGAAATATTGTCGAAGAGTTGAATTATTTTGAAGAAGATTTTAGAATTTATTCATTTGAAAAAGAAAAGTTATTTCCTGTAATTCTGAATTCAGAATTCAGAATTCAGAATTCAGAAATAAGTATGATCCACGATGCTTTGGTGATGGGAATAAAAAATTATTTTCAAAAACTTGATTTTAAAAAAGCTGTTCTTGGATTGTCAGGCGGAATTGATTCGGCTGTAACATGCGTGCTTGCAGTGAAAGCGTTGGGCAAAAAAAATGTGAAAGCAGTACTTTTACCTTCACGTTTTTCATCCGAACATTCTGTTAAAGATGCCAAAGACCTTGCAAAGAATTTAGGCATACCTTACGAGATCATCAGTATTGAAGAATCTTTTCATGCTTTTGAAGAAACACTTAAATCGTCTTTTGCCGGAAAACCATTTGATCTAGCTGAAGAAAATATACAGGCGCGGGTGCGTGCTGTGATACTGATGGCGCTTTCAAATAAATTCGGGTACATTCTTTTAAACACATCAAATAAAAGCGAAGCTGCCGTTGGCTACGGAACTTTGTACGGCGACATGTGCGGCGGTATTTCTGTTTTAGGCGATGTTTACAAAACACAAGTTTATCAACTTGCCGAATACATTAATAAAGACAAAGAGATCATTCCGAATAATTCCATAATTAAGCCGCCATCAGCTGAATTGCGCCCCAATCAAAAAGACCAGGATTCATTACCCGAATATGATATTCTTGATAAGATCTTATTCCAGTATATTGAAATGTCAAATGGTCCCGATGAAATTATTGCAATGGGTTTTGACAAAGCTACTGTTCACAAAATTTTAAAGATGGTAAATACCAATGAATGGAAGCGCTATCAAACCCCACCCACACTTCGTGTTTCGCCGAAAGCTTTCGGCATGGGACGAAGAATGCCTATCGCAGCAAAATATCTTGCATAAAAAAATCAAACAAGATTTTTAAAATCTATTAAAAAAGCATATATTTGTTCTAACAGGAGTAAGATTTCTGAATACTTAAAATCAAAAGCCATGACTTCAAAACAAAACTTTTTATTGTTCATTTTCGCAGTTTTTTGTTTCCAATCAAACGCACAATGGACAACCAAATCATTCGTATACCAGTCGAAAACCAGGCAATACATGGTTTATAAGCCAACTATATATAATGCCTCTACTCCGGCGTCGATGGTAGTTACGTTACATGGATTGGGCGACAATATGAGTAATTTCAGTACTCTCGGATTCAATTATATTGCCGACACTGCCAATATTATTGTTGTTGTTCCGCAGGCTATATCCGATCCTTATGCCGGCACTGCATGGAATTCGGGGGCAGGAGAGTCGGGATATTACCCAAATTCATCCATTGATGATGTTGGCTTTTTAAACAGACTTATTGATACAATAAAAGCAAATTTTTCAATCGATCCTTCGCGCGTGTACATGTGCGGCTTTTCAATGGGTGGTTTTATGACGGAACGAATGGCATTGCAATCAAATAAAGAGATAGCCGCTTTTGGTTCTTGGTCGGGCACATTTGGCTCTGCTATTGCTTTTCAATCAGCAGGACGTTCCGTTCCGGTTGCACATTTTCACGGAACAGCAGATGGCACTGTTGCTTTTACCGGAGACCTTTACGGAAACGATCCCGATTCGCTCATTCATTACTGGGTGCTGAATAATAGCTGCAATCCTGTTCCTGATTCATCAAGGTATCCCGATATTGCAAACGATACAATTACCGTTGATCTTTTTAAATATTCAGGTGCCAGCAGGGATAATGATGTTTGGTTTTTCAGGATGAATGGTGCAACTCACACAATTCTGTATCAACCGGCAAATGATATTAACGAAATTGTTGAAACATGGCTTTTCTTCAGGAGACATACAAACATGACAGCAGGAATCAAAACGCAAACCGCTTTTGAAAACAACATCCAGGAATATCCAAACCCTGCCAGCAGCTTTATAAACCTTATCTTACCTGAAACTTCAGAAATATATACGGTTGAACTATTTTCAACTCAGGGTGAATGTTTGTATTCAAAAAAAGTCTCCGGTTCGTTGCACCAGATCTTATTGAGCAACGCCATTTTTTCAAATGGCATGTATATTCTTAGAGTTACGGGCAATTCAGTAAATGCTTCGCAAAGAATTATTATTCAAAAATAATTTTTGGGAAACAAGTTGTAAAAAAAAGCAGGAGAATTGCCTTTAAACAAGAACAGTCAGCAATAATTATTATGATTAAATATTTTGTAACAATTATATTGACAATTATTACTTATTCTGCGACATATTCGCAAAATAAACAAGCATTATTTGTACAGACTGAGTATCAATTTTTGAACTATAATTATTTGACTGTTGGAATCGGATTTCAGCCAAAAAAGACTTTACTCCAAGCAACAAGAAAGCATTCTAAATATTCATTTATAGGGTGGACTGCTAATTACTCAAAAGCAATAAAAAACTCAGACTGGGGCGCATCTGTTCAAACTATAATATATACAGGCAGTGCAAGTGGTCCTTTTGGAATTGGACTTGAAGGAAATTATAAGTCTGTAAATAACACAGACCATTATTGTTTCAAACCACTTATTGGACTTTCATTTCCAATTATAAGTATTATGTACGCATACAATTTTGACTTTTATAAAATAAAAACAGACAGAATAAATCAACATGAAATTATTTTAGGAATTAGACTACCTGTTCTTAGACAGAAATAACTATTGCTAATATCTAAGATTTCGTGTAGCTGAAAGCCGAACAATAAAACAAGAATAGCCTCGCCGGCTCATGAATAAAGGTATTCAGCAATGCAAAAAAGGAGGCTCTCGCCTCCTTTTATTTTATGATCAAATTGCTTTTAATTCACAAATTGTTTTGCATAATATTTTGCGGTGAGTTTTTCGCCTGTAGCTTTTTCTATCATATCATCCCAATAATATTTTGCACCGGGTTTAAATATTTTTTCCATGAAAAATTTTCCTGCTTCCGGTTTATTTGCAAAACTCTGGTTCTTGAAATCGGTTGATTTCAGTACCTTTTCGGTAACATAATAATACATTTGCGAAGCAAGCAATTCGCCTAACAAATAATTATGATAGTAACAGGGAACCGTAACCAGGTGAATTTTTGAAGCCCAGTCGGGTTCATTCCTGTCTTTCGGACGTTTCATCAACTGGTATTTTTCAACAAGATCCCACCATAATTTATTCAGATCCTGATCGGGATTTTCATACAATGCTTTTTCAAACCTGTACATCACCTGCGACCAGCGGCTGAACACCAACTGCTGCAAGCGCAGATTTTTATTCACCTTATCTTCAACTTCTGCTTTTTCTTTATCGCTTATTCCTATCATATCTTTTATCCATTGCGGATTTGATGAGAAACGTCCGAACATTTCAGCAACAGCTTCTGTAGTAAAAGTGTGCGCAGGATCTCTTAATGTAAACGGCATGCTTCTGTCAATATATTTATCATACACGGCATGTCCGAATTCATGAAGCAGCGTGCCCATCCAGTATTCATCATCTTTAATGCTTGCCATAACTCTTATGTCGCCATCCTTATCAATATCCGAACATTGTGCATGCTGATATTTTCCGGGCTTTTCAAGCAGGTCGCTTTTCTTTGCCATTTCAGTAATATCCATTCCCATACTTTTGTAATAAGCTTCAACAATTTTTACAATATCTTTTCCTTTATAATATTTATCAAAGTCAATATCATAAATTTTTGGAGCATCCTGGAAAAAACGATTCTGGTAATGCCATGGCATCAGGTCTTCTTTCTTAATATTATACCGTTTTGCATAATATTCATCAACTTCATCTTTCAATTTTGCAAAAGCATCTTTTGTAAGGCTGTCGAGCTGATCAAAAAGTTTTTCTATTTCTTTCGGATCCTGTTCGCTTAGCTTAAGGCTCATTTCCTGGTAATTTGAATAGCCAAGAGCTTTTGCTTCTTCATTTCTCATTTTAACAAGTTTGATCACATCCTCGGCAACATTCTTTCCTGCTTTTTTTGAAGCGAGCCATGTTTCTTCAAGTTTTTTACTGTCGGTCGACTTTAAAAGAATATCATCAACCTGGTTATCGGTCAATGAATCTTTTCCAACAACAGCGCGAAAAGTATTAAACTTTTTTTCAATGCCGCTTTCAAAATCGATAATCTTTTTCAGCTTTGTGGTATCATACTGGTTGCCGCAATAAGCATTGTATAAAATGATAAGTTCGCGACTAAGAATAGAATCGGTAATTGCACCTGATTCTTTGAATTTTTTCAGTTTTGCAAAATCATCTTTGTTTGAATAGATCATGCTGAACTGGTATTGCAGGTCGGCTGATTTTTTATAATCCGCATCTTTGCCGCTTATCTGCGCATTCCACGATGCAAGGTTCACATCATGGAACAATGGAATTACCTTTGCTTCGTAAGCTTTAAGAAATTCTTGAAATTCTTTCACGGTTTTTTCATTTTTGTTTGACGAGCCGCATCCACTTATAAATAAGGTAACAGCAAACGCAGCTATTGTCATGGTTAATAAATGTGTTTTCTTCATAAAAAGGGGTTTTAAATTATTTTTAAAATTAATCATTATTTTATTTCCAGCTGTTACCAAATCGGTCAACATAGAATATTTCACCGATATCCTTCCTTTCTCTATCGGCAAGTTCCCTGCTTTTCAGGTCATCATCAAGAATTTCGGGTTTGCCCAGATAACCTACAGCTATCACGGTAACGATATAAAATTCTTCAGGAATAGTAAAGTTGTATTTTAAAACTTCGAAATTGAAACCGCCCATCTGGTGCGTGTACAAACCTTCATGAGTAGCCTGAAAAACCAGGTTTGCCACGGCTTGTCCGGTATCGTATAAAAAATGAAAGTTTTCTCTTCCGTCACGCGTGAAATTTTTTCTGGCAAGACTGACAATTAACACAGGCGCATTTTTCGCCCAGCGTTTATTCATGTCAAGAAGGCTTTCGAAAATTTTATTGTAGCTGTCCGTTCCTTTTTCGCCGACAATAAATTTCCATGGTTGCTCATTCATGGATGATGGCGCCCATTGCGCTGCTTCAAAAATTCTCTGAAGTTTTTCTTTTTCTACGCCGTCATCGCGAAATGACCTAGGGCTCCAGCGACTTTCGAGCAGAAAATGTATTCCGTATTTTGTTTTTGCCTGTTTGCTCATTTTATTTATTTGTAAATTTATTTCTATTTTATACCTTATTAATGTCCATCCAAATTTATAACAATTTTCAAAACATCCTAATTATCTTTCCAAACAAAAATTCATTAAATAGCATTTAAAGTTTTTCATGTAATGACACATTATTATATAGTATCATCAAAAAAGAATAAATTTGTGTAAATTTTATAATTGATGGGTTTAAGAGAATTGATCTTTTTTGCAGCATTTATCATTTTTATTTTAGCCATTCTTTTTATTGACCTTGGTGTCTTTAATAAAAAAAGTCATATCATTAATTTCAGGGAAGCTTTTGCATGGTGCTTTGTATGGATTGTTCTTGCCATTGGTTTTTACATGCTTATCCAATCGCATGGTGATTGGATACACGGAATAAAGAATGAAAAGCAACTTCAGGATGTGGTGGCAAAATATGATCATCCGGTAAAATTAACTGGTCATTCTTTTGAAGAAAAT
>Ga0224523_1000730_pt1 | contig 15820 bp, 11 predicted proteins | sample CFST50metaG_FD_182732 | JGI IMG/M metagenome (GOLD analysis project Ga0224523, IMG submission 182732) | Peat soil microbial communities from Stordalen Mire, Sweden - C.F.S.T50 | ecosystem: Environmental > Terrestrial > Soil > Wetlands > Peat | place: Sweden: Norrbotten County, Stordalen Mire...
CGACCACCCAGACGTCGCTACCGACCACAGCCACCCCACGTAGAAAGACCGGGGGCAGGCCTGTGACCTGGGTGGCATTGCCCGCGGACCAGAAAATGAAGCCTCCTTCCACTCCCACGAAATAGGCGCCGGTTCCTGAGCGGGTCGCCCCGGCCAGCAGTTTCAAATAGCCGGGAATGGAAACCGCGCTAATGCTCTTCGTGCTGATGTTGATGGTTGAGATCACGCCCAATCCGCCGATGACCTCCAGGCCATCGTTGCTATTCGTGATCGCGTAGTAGTTGTCCGTGCAGGAGTGGTAGTTCGGGGTGCAGACGTTTGGGATGAGGCTCCAGACACCGGCGGTCGAAGCCACCACGACCCCCTGCTCGCCCACCGCGCAAGCCGAAGTTGCGTCGGTCCACACAGCGTTGAGCACGGCGTCTGTGAGGGGCGCTTCGGTGGTCCACACGCCGTCCTGTCGTCGCAGGATTGTCCCCTGCTCGCCCACCGCATAGGCCAAATTGTCGTTCGCCACCGTCACGCCGCGCAGATTGGCGGTGGTACCGCTTTCCTCGCGCAGCAGGGCCGTCCCGTCCCAATGCAAGATGGTGCCCTGGTCGCCGACGACCAGGACATTGTCGGCGGAACTGCCCGACACGGCGTTGAAGTTGGTTGGCCCTGTGCCTGCGTCCACCTCTTGCCACAGCGAGGCCAGTGAATCCGGGCTGGCATCACCGCGCGAAGCGATGGTGACCCGATCGCAGGCCGAGGCGGCCACAACCAGCAGGAAGAGTAGGAAGACGACGCGCATGGAAACTTGCAACTAGTGGGCGATCCCCGCCGGGCACTGGTTGGTCGCCTTGCAGAAGCAACCACAGGTGCCCGCGCCCATTTCCGAGCAGGAAGCGGGACAGCCAGGATTCAAGGTCTTGAGGCGGAACTCATAGCGGCCGCTGGCCGCAAAGTCCCAATCATCGGCACCAAGGTCGCGGACCTGTAGGTAGTAGCGATAGTCCACCGGACCTGCGTCATCCGGCGCTCCGAACAGCTTGGAGGCAAAGGAGCATTCCGTGCAATCCCCGTCTCCGAACACATCGGTGACTGGCGCCGGCGTAGGAAGCGCACCAGTGTAAGTCCAACTCTCGTGCAGGGTCAGATCCTCGTTGCGCATGAAGAACACCGGCTGCACCGGCGAGGGTCCAGGCTGCACATATTCGAAAACCAGACCGCAGTCTTGGCCCGGACAGGGATGCGAGAACCAGTACCAATCCTCGTCGCTCTGATAGGAAATGTATCCGGTGATGCTGGTGCCCGCTTTGATCTGCGCCGTGATGTCCTTGGCCCGCGCCTTGTTGGGTTCCAGGTTGGTGGCTTGGATGGGATAGGGGTTGTAGTAGTTGTTGCGAGCGGTGGGATCAGCACTGGCGTCCCCGCTATCGGGTTCGGGCGCCACGCGCACGTCAAGGGTATAGGGAACGTTGGCGTCGTACTGATCGTCCTTATTGTCGTGCACGACCACATAGACGGGACCGGCGTTGAAGATCGGTTGCGCGGTCTGTATCAGATTGCTCCCGTCGGCTTGGGTCTTCATGATCCCGCCCGTCGAGAAGAGCGTGACGCCGCAGGCGCTCTGTCCTGGGCTATCAGGCAAAGCCAGGCACAGGTTCGCTGCCAGGCACTGTCGGCACGCCGTGGTGGTGCACGCTCCGGCCGCCGCATTCACACACTTGTGTGACCATTCGCAGTCGTCATCGGTTGTGCAGGCAACCTTCATCACGCCGCAATCCGCATCGGTCTTGCACGGGCTGGCGGGGTGTGCCTCCACAATGTCCAACGCCAGATCCATTGCCGTCGCGGGAATCCTCAGCTTGGCCTCGACCACGCCGGGGGCACTGGTGGCACGCAAGAAGAAGACGTCGCGGTCCCCACGCGACCCGATATACCCGGTCTGGGTCTTGAAGGTGGCGGCCGCGCCACTGTAGGCGGCTGCACAGGGCGACCCAGCACCCGCCAGACAGGTCGCGGTGGCCGGGGTGTCGTTGCGGACGGGGATTTCGTTCGTATCCTTCTCGGCTCGGCCGCCCAGGGTCACCGTGTATCCTGCCTCGGGGCGATGATCAGGGTCGGCGCCATCGGGGTAGGCGAAGCTGACGAACAGGGTTCCGGTGCCGGGCGCAGCTTGCGTGAGATCCATGGGCGTGTCCGCATCCGGTACCTGGCCCGTGCCCAGTACCTTGCCCGTGCTATCGGCGATTTGGTAGGTGAGTGGCGCCTTTGCCGCCTTCGGGTTCTTCACCTGGAAGACCAAGATGCTGTCTGTGGTGGCCAGAGTGACCGCATAGACGTCGGTGTCTCCCACATACGAGATGAAGCCGGGCAGGCCGTCGGCCGGCTTGGCCAGGGCGGCCGTGCCGTTGGGTTCGTGTGTGTCGGGATCGACGGTGGGTGTGGCCTGCAGAACGTAGAAATTCATGTTGTCATAGGCGGCGTTGCTCGCATCGCTCACACGCAGAACGTAGCGTCCAGGCTGGGGAATCGCGAAGGTGGTAACCACCGCGCTGGCGCCGTCGTTGGCGTTGGTGTCGCTGGCCACTGCGCCCGGCACCTCCGTGACGCCGTCCGCTTCCAGTAGACGGACCTGCAGGCTGACCTTGGTCACGGACGAGGGATAGCTCAGGCTGACGTCGAGCAGATTCATCCCCGCAGCGACGTCGATGGAATAGAAGTCCTGATCGCCGCGCGGACAGATCTGGCCCGACGCCTTGGCGCCGGGCTGCAGGGCAATGGCGCTGTCCCCGCCTTTTGAATCGTCGAGCACGCAGCCGCCTCCCGACACGGCGGCATCGGCCGTCGCGTTGCTCTTCTTCGAGCTGGTGCAACCGATCAATGCCAGCGTGACACTAAGGAACCACGCAGTCGCGATTCGCATCGAACACCTCCTCGCTCGGCGTGGGACCGAACGCCTTCTTGAATGAGGTCATGGGAATCACCATCTGCCCCGACGCTGGCGTCTTGACCTCGGGATCGCGCCGATAGCGAGGCCGCACACACCCGACCTGGTGGTTGCCGAAATCCTCCGGAGAATCGGCGGGGGCCGAGGCCACCCGGAAAAGCACGGTGTTGGTCCCCTCGGGCAGTCCCATAGCCGTGCCAGTGGGAGCCAGCGTGATATTGCTGACCGAGAACTCGTAGCACAGGCGCCCCGGCAATGCTTGATTGTCGCGCAGCAGTTCGATGCTGTAGCGGTAGGCGATGCGCGAGAAATCGGCCACGTCGTTGCGCAGGGGATCGGTGTGAGCCTGCAGCTCGATACCGTTGCGCGCGCCATCGAAGTCCGAGTCGTAGAGCGTATCGGCGGCCGCTGGGTTGGTGCCCATGCGCACCTCCACATCATCGGGGAAGCCATCGCCGTCCGAATCGATGAGACGAGAATTCGTGCCAAAGTAGCGCTCTTCGCAATTGAGCAATCCATCGCCGTCGTCGTCGAGGCGATCGGTGGCCATGCGGCAATCGGCATCGCCCGAGAACAGCGGATCGAATCCGGCATTGCTCTGACGAACTTCCAGCAGGTCCGAGAATCCGTCGCCATCCGTATCCGCCATTGCGGATGAGGTGCCCGCCAATTCCTCCTCGGCGTCCGAAAGACCGTCCCCGTCGGTGTCGACCACGGTTTCGCCCCCGACCGACAAGGCATTGAGGTTCATGGCGACCAGTTGCTTGAGGGCAAAGGTGCGCATGAACGACGTGAAATCGATGTAGAAGAGATTGATGCTCTGAGTGGCGTCGAAGGCGCGGTAGGTACCCCCGGCCAAATTGGCCATGCCGGCGAGCAGTTCCTTGGCCTCCAGTTGCACCGAGTCTGGCGTGTCGGGGGCCGACAGATAGACTGTGTGCAAGGCGATCTCGGCCAGGCGCTGCTGCTTCTGCAGGCCGGCGATGTTGAGCACCGCCAGGCGAATGTCGTCGGGCATGCCATGCTCCACGCTGCGCGGGGACGGCAAGCCGTCCGAGATGAACACCACCACGTAGCGCGCGCGGCTGCGTGCCGTCGCATCCAGGGCGATCATATCCTGCTGCAACATCTCGTAGGCGGTTTCCAGCGCACCGACGTAGTTGGTCTCGCCCACGCCGACGTTGAGCGCAGGCAAGCGCAGCTTGACCTCGTCGCTGGAAGCGGTGAAGCCACCCAGCTGCCCGGTGCTGTCTCGGGTTTCGATGGCCACGCTGCTTTGGAAAGTGATAAGTCCATACTCCACGCCGTTTCCCGCAGGATAGGTATTGAGGATCTCTTCCACCGCGCTGGCTCGGCGGGTAAAGCAGGCCGCCTGCGGGCAAGGATTGGGTATCGGATCCGTGACGTTCATGCTCTGCGAGATGTCGACGATGAAGAGGATGCGCACCGGAAATTCGGTGGGTTGCGGAACTTCAGTGCAGAACTGCCCGCGCACGGTCAAGCGGTCGTCGCGAACTTCGGGTGGCGGCTTCACTGGGTAGAGCGACGCCTCGGAACAGGCGAGCAACAGAACGGCCCCGACGGCCACTTCACGGCGCATCTACGGGACTCCGGCGTCCGGTGGGGGGCAGATCGAGGTGAGATTTTTGCAGTCTCCCGCAGACCACTGGGACTCGCTGAAGGGCGACTGAACGAAACTCCCGGCCGGCTTGAAATCCATGCACGGCGGTGGGGGTGGGCAAGCCGGAACCTGAGGGCATCGTTCGATCAGCGGAACCACGCCATCCGAGGGAGATTTTACTGCGCCGTCCACGAAACGTACGTCTGCGCAAGCCACCCGAACATTCCCATAGTCGAGCACGCGCCCCACCGGCGCCTCGTCGAAGTAGAGCAACACGCGATTCACCCCCAACTTTGCGTTGGTGTCGTTGCCCGTGGTGAGCGCGTTCGCGCCCTTGCCCGTGGTGAGCAGCTTGATGTGCCGTACGTCGAGATGGTAGCAGCGCTCTCCCGTGACCTTGGTGAAGGGCGCGACGTCGTACAGGTAGCGAACCGGCTGGTAGCTCGGGGGCGAGGCCACCGAGGGATTGGTGTGGGCTGTCACCTCGTCCAGGTTGCGTTCGCCGTCGCGGTCGATGTCCCCGAAAGCATCGGTCCTATCCAGCGGATCCATGCCAGCGCGGAATTCCAGACCATCGGGAATGCGATCCCCGTCGCTGTCGGGCAAGCGGGGATCGGTCTTGAGGAAGTCTTCCTCGCAATTGCGCAGCAGATCCCCGTCGCTGTCGCTTTTGCTGGCGCAAGGAGTGAGTGGCTTGTTGGGATCCAGGGGATCGAATCCCGAGGCCCGGTTGCGTTCCTCAAACAGATCGGTGTAGCCGTCGCCGTCACTGTCGGCGGGATCGCTGCACTTCGACCCCGGGAGGCCAGCCTTCACGCAGGTGCCCATGGCCCGCTCCTGCGCATCGGTCAGCCCATCACCATCGCTGTCGGGCTCCAGGCCGTCGCCGGTGTCGATGACCGACAGGTTGGTCGCCAACACACCCGCCAGGCCATTCTCCTCGATATACGGCGTGTAGTTGATGCTGAGAAAATCGATCTTCGAGGCCGAATCAAACTCGGTGAAGGTGCCCAGGCCGTGCTCGGCCATGGAGGTCATGAGCGCCACACCACCCGGCCGGTCCAGACCAAATGGCCCGGCCAGCGGGTCAGCCGCCGCCGTCGGGTCATAGAGGAACGCCGTATGCAGTCGGATCTCGCCCACGTGATAGAAATCCTGCAGTCCCATGATGTCGTCCACCGCGCGCAGAATCTGCGGCGTCAGATTGTAGTCGGCTCCTGCGCCCAGGTCGGGATACATGGTGGCCGGAATCGCAACGGTGAAAGCCGTGCTCCAATCCTTGCGGGGCACCGTACACACCAAAAAGTCGTCCTGGCAGACGGTGGCCCGGCAATGCTGGTGGGCCGGACACTGGCCGGTGCCGCATGCGGTGACGCTGGCACTGCACTGGGGATCGGGTGTGCCGTCGGAAAAGAAGACGATGATGTACTTGGTCCGGGCCCGCTCAGCCGGTGAGCTAGCCACGATGTCTTCGGAAATCATCTCATACGCGACGCTCAGTGCGCCCTGGTAGTCGGTCATTGAATCCGCCTGGCTGATGCGGGTATCAATGGCGCCCCGATCGGGCGCATTGGTGAAGCCCCCGCTTCCAGCGGGGGGAAACCGGTCAATTTGCGAAGAGAATGCAACCACCCCGAAGCTGACCGCAGGATTGTCTTTGTAGCTGTCCAGCACCGCGTCCACCGCCTTGGTGCGGTAGTCCTGGCGATCGGTCACGCTCATGGAGTCCGAGGTATCCACCAGGAAAAGAACTTTGACCGGGAACACCGCGTCCGTGTCGGGCGACAGACAGACGTCGCCGGTCAGGCGCAGTTCATCGTCGTAGAAAGTGGCAGGAGCCTCGCGGGCCGGTTCCAACCCCGAATCCGTGCACGAGAGCGTGGCCCCAGACAGCCCAGTGGCCGCGAAGAAGAGCGCCGTCGCTGCGTGACTACTACGAAAACGCATATGCTGTGCTCGGAAGGTCACATCACCTTATGGTGGTTCGTGGATTGTGAAGTGACGGGCGATGAGTTGCCTCGGTGGCAGAGAAGGCCGACCTGGCCGGTGACCCTCTCTGCCCCGTTGCGAACGACTAGCGCCGGCGACGCCAGAGCGTCACCAGGGCCAAGCCCAGGATGACGAACAATCCGGCTGGACGCTGGCCTGCAATCGCGCAACCACTGCCACCGCTGCCCGGGGTCACGGTCACGGTCAAGGTCGTCTCAGCGTGCATCACCGATGGCTCGATAGTGTCTGGTTGGGCCAGGTCTCCGGTCAGGGTCAGGGTGTATTCGCCTGGCGTGCTTGGGACCAACGCCGGCGCTGTGCCTGTGGGGGCACATTCGTAGCTATCGCTACAGCTGGCAGTGCCAGTCGGGCTTCTCACCGTATCCTTGGAGCCCTCGGGCTGGCCCGTCACAAACCAACTGTACTTGATGTTGATACCTTGGGCGAGGGTGCCCTTGCGGTTGGACCAGAGTGACAGGTTGATCGTCTCGCCCGCGTGCGCGGTGACCCGCGGCGCCCCTACGATCTGGAACGGGCTGTTGGGATCCAGACAGTTGTTGCGATCGGGGTTCTTCGGGACCACCAGGCAGAATCCGTCGGTGTCGCAGGCATCGCCCATGCCGTCGTTGTCCGAGTCCTTCTGATCCGGGTTCGCCACCAGCGGGCAATTGTCATTGCCGTTGGCGATGCCGTCCCCGTCTGCATCAGGATCGCACCTGTCGCCCAGCCCGTTGCCGTCGGTATCCTTCTGATCTGGGTTGGCAGCCAGAGGGCAATTGTCGATAGCATCCGGGACGCCGTCGTCGTCGGTATCTCCGCCCGAGCACGTGGTCACGTTGGCATCGAACGGACAGGGATCGTCCTTGTTGAGAATGCCGTCGCCGTCAATGTCGTCGTCACAGACATCGCCCTTGCCGTCCCCATCGGTATCCTTTTGTGCCTGGTTGGGAATCGTCGGGCAATTGTCCACCCTGTTGGGAACGCCATCGTTGTCCATGTCGTCATCACACACATCGCCTATCCCATCCCCGTCGTTGTCCGCCTGATCCGCGTTCGCAGCGTGCGGGCAGTTGTCGCACACGTCCCCGACACCATCGCCATCCGAATCGGCCTGATCGCGGTTGGGGCGGAATGGACAATTGTCGAAATCGTCCACGATGCCGTCGCCATCAAAGTCGTCCGAGGTGGAGTAGGTGCGGCCTATGTCTGTGTTGTTCACCAGGATCGCACCACCACCCCCACCGCCGCCGCCGCCGTTGTTCTTGGGTGTGCCGCAGAACCCGGTGCCGCATTCGCCATCGGTTTGCGCAAGAACCGGCAGAGTCGTCAGCAAGACAGCGGCCACGAGATTGACTGAGAAGAACCCCGTTTTTCGCATCGAATGTCTCCTTTCGTGGCTCGTCAGTTGGACCACGTCAACACCGAAATCACTCGAAAGCTGGTTGATCGTAACACGTTTGAAAGAACGCGGATGGCTCGTTTTTTCCTTTGTTTTCGCACGTTACCCGACATCACCACACCCAGCGTACTTGTAGGGTCAACTCCGGTCGAAGCCCCCCACACAAGGTGTTTCGTCATGAAACCAACAAAGCTTGACTAGATCGCAGCCTGCGACAGGCTGAAACGCAGGAAGTAGGAGCAGTAGGCATCACTCGACAGCTCGACCAGATGATCGCCGGGCCGGGTGGTGTGGATGGGAATCTCGATGATCCCGTCCATGCCCGATTCCCGGAAGATGTCGACGCCCGCACTGTCGAAGGTTTCCTTCTCGTTGCAACTCGGTTCCGAGACTTCCAGTCGCAAAGAGGTGCCGGGGGAGTGGCGATCATCGAGATAGATCTCGAATTTCACATCGGCTTCGCCCATGGTGCGCACGATGAAACGCCGGGCGCTGGGGAACTCACCGTCGAGGTAGTGGCTGGTGTCGAGAACACAGCGGGCAGTGGCTCCGCAGGCGGTGGGAATGCTGTCCTCACAGACCATGCGATCGAGGCCCAACGTGAAGAACGATTCGTCGCTGCAGGCTCCCAGTCCGAGCAACACGAAGCACAGGGCGATCCGTCCTGTCACAGAGCCTCGACCTTTGCTTGGAAATTGCCGTTCAGAGTGCGGCTCGATGATTCCGCGGAGTCCGCCGCAACGGTGGTGTGAAACCATCCCGTGATCTCCGCGTCAGCGACGGGTTCCTGGTTGAAATGGATCTTGCCCACCTGCAGGGTGAAATCGGTGGTGCCATCGGATTCCACCCGCTGCACCGTCCCGCGCGGCAGCCCGTTGACCAGCGAGGTCATGTCGATGTCATTTCCTGCCACCGGTTGAATGTCGCCAATGCTGACCGTGACCTTCGCGGTCATGCCCAGTACAGTCTGCCCGGACATGCGCTGGTACTCGACGGAGACCTGGTCGCCCACCAGGGTGAGCCGTACCGAGTTGAAGTCCAGTGGGTACACCTGAGACATGCTGCCGTACAGTCGATTGGGTGAGTCGCTGCAACTGGCGAGAAGAAGCAAAGGAACGAGAAGCAGAGTTGCGCGCATCAGGGCTCCTTGGCAACGCGCAGGATGGACTTGCTGGCCCCTGCGACAACATCGTAGGATGTCTGTTGGAAGGCGATCACGGCTTTCCCGCCCACGAAAGCCAGCGCGGTGTATTGGCCGTCGTTGACGCCGCTTACGGCGCTGACTTGCTGAATGTTCCAGGTTCCCGCGCTACGGCGGGCCAAATATAGGCCATCCTTGTTCATATCGCAGCCCTGGGCCACGCCGTAGTCGTTGCAGCGATAGTACGCGATCACGGGATTGCCATCGGCGTCGAAGGCCAATGAGGGGTAATAGCCGGTCACGCCGTCACTATCCACATCCTCTGCCGCGGTCCAGGTGCTTCCGTCGCTGGATTCGCTGTAGGCCAGCAGCTGACGAGCCTCATCAAAGTAGGCAAGCGCATGCAGACCCTGGCGGCTGACCGCAAAACCGATTTGTTCGCGGATCGCCCCGACGAACAGTTGCTTCGATTCCCAACCCTGGTCGGTTTCATGGTCCAGCCAGATGGCCGGCACGTGCTCGTTGTAGTGAACGATGGCAGCTTTGCCCGCCGGCGAAAAGCCGAGCCGGATGTAACTGCCGCCGCCACGGGCCACGTCCGCGGTGAAGATGGAATAGGTATCGCCGCGAGCGAACTCCACATCCGAACTGTTGAAGTCCGTGTCTGCGAAGCCAAAGTGCAGGTCGCGGAAGGCCACCGCCAGCTTGCCCGAGGATGGATCGAGCGCCAGTGCAGGCCAGTAGCCGGTCGCATCGCCTAGATTGCACACGTTCTGGGCCGCTGCGGACGTGCAGTTGGCCGCCTGGTCCAGCGGCATGCCGCTGGACTGGGAACCCGCCGCGATGGTACTCGGCGTTCCCAACACCCCGCCGCTCACGCTGGCTAGAAGCATATCCGAGGCCCCGCAGCGGAACTGCGCTGACGGGCCGCCCGTGTAGGCCAGCATCGGCACACCCGCACTGTCGAACGCCAGCCCCACGCCCATCATGGCGGCGTAGGGCAACTCAGTGACGATGGTTCCGACAAAACCGCCGGCGGAGGGAAGCACGACGCATATCTTGAATTCCAGGGCTGTTGTGGCGGCGCGACCTTCGACGGTGCATGGGGCCTGGTCACTGGTTTGTACAAGGGAGGCAAAGGCCACCTGCGTATCAGCGGCTGCGGCCACGGTCTGATAGCCCGCCTGATCGCCCGCCTGCGGCCCGCATCCGGAAACATCGAAGAACTGCCAAACTACGGGGCCGGTTGCCGTATCCGCCGCCTGTGCGTCCCGCTTGAAGACACCTGCATCGGGCTCATCGCCACTGCCCCCTGAGCAGGACAGACCGAAGGTTCCTACCATCGCAACCGACAAGATGATCGTTATACGCACGCCCAGTCAGTGTCCACCCACAGAGTTGGTCCGTCAACCTGGTGGGGCAAGGTGAACAAGGGTACTCATCAGTACGTGTGACCACGGAGGCCGCAGAGGAAAATGGGAAGGAGCGAAAGTGTTCTGTCCGGTCCGAGCCCAACCTTCTTCTCTTCCGATCTCTGTGACCTCAGTGCCCTCTGTGTGAAATAGCTAACTTCCCTCCCGTCGAGCCACGATCTCTTCGATGCGCGTACGCAGATCGCCGTCGCGCAGGGTGACGGTCACGTCGTCGCCCTGCTGCAGACCGGCACAGCTTCGCAGCACTTGGCCCCCTGGCCCGCGCGTCAGGCTGTAGCCGCGATCCAACACCTTGAGCGGCGAGAGCGCGTCGAGTTTGCCCGCGAGCGATTCCAGAGAAAGACGTCGATGCGCTACCAAAGAGGTTCCTGAGGCGAGCAAACGCCGCTCGGCTGCGGCCAGCGCGGCACGCTGATCGGCGATCTGGCGCTGGGGGTGCGAACGGAAAAGCCGCGCTTCGAGCGAGCGCAAGTCGGCGCGGCGCTGGGCGCTGGCGGCGTGCAGGGTACGGACCGCGCGTTCCACGAAGTCGTCCAGACCCTGACGGCGCAGGTCGATGAGTCGGCGGGGATCGCCGAGCGCGGCTCGGGTTCGTTCCAGACGCAGGCGCAGCGAGCGCGTCTCGGCGTGTAGGGCGCGGCCCAGGCGCCGACCCAGAAGATGCAGCTCGGCCAGCAGTTCCGCCGCCACTGGCACGGCCAGCTCAGCCGCCGCTGAAGGCGTTGGCGCACGCAGGTCGGCCACGAAGTCAGCGATGGTGAAGTCAGTCTCGTGGCCCACCGCCGAGATGACCGGTACCGGGCAGGCGGCAATGGCCCGTGCCAAGGCTTCGTCGTTGAAGGCCCACAGGTCTTCCAGCGAGCCACCCCCGCGCGCCACGATGACCACGTCCACATCAGGAACCTTCACGATCTCCGCCAATGCCGCCGCGATGGCAGCGGCCGCGCCTTCCCCCTGCACCGGGCTGGGCGCCAGCAGAATGGGCACGGGAAAGCGGCGGTGAGCCACCCGCACGATGTCGCGAATCACGGCACCCTGGGCCGAGGTCACCACACCGAGCCGGCGTGGCAGAAAGGGCAGGGGACGTTTGCGTTCCGGATCGAAAAGACCCTCGGCTGCCAGCTTCTGCTTGAGCTGCTCGAAAGCCAGCGCCAGGGCACCCGCGCCGGTAGGCTCCATCCCGTGGACGGAGAGCTGGAACCGGCCGCGCGCTTCGTAGATGGTCAGGCGGCCACGGCAACGCACTTGCTGCCCGTCTTGCAGCCGAAAGCGCAAGCGAACCGCCTCCCGTGCGTACATCACGCAGTCGAGTTGCGCCTCCGCGTCCTTCAAAGTGAAGTACAGATGTCCATTGGCCGAGCGCTTGAGCCCGGACACTTCGCCTTCCACGCGCAGATCGGAGAAGCGGGATTCCAGAGTCAGGCGGGCAGCGCGCACCAGATCAGACACAGCGAAGATGCGCGTCTCCGGGGCTGCGGGCGATTCGCCGTGCGCCGGGCCGTGCGCCGGCGCGGCGCTGGCACCCGCACTACGCACGGGCGCAGCCACATCGGATGCCGGTGCTGTTTCGGTGATCGGGGCGGCCTGCGATGGCGGCTGCGCTGCCAATCGGCTGTCGAATGAGAGCTGGCTTGAGTCGTTCTCAGATGCAGGCTTGAGGGCCGCATCCGGCAGGGTTTTGCCTCGGCGCGGACTCACCGCAATCCCCGCGCAGCCGCACGTTCGTAGTCGGCGGCATTGGTGCGCAAGGCTTCCAGATCCGTGCTGGCCGTCCGCTTAAGCGCGTCCGCCTCCGCGGCCAGACCCGCGAAGCCCCAGCCGAACGAGGCCTTGCTGGTCTTGCGAAAGAGGAGACGACCAGCGGGCCACACGATCTCGGCCTGGTTGCCCGCGGCGTTGACCACCGGCGCTCGATCGCCGGCGGCCGCGAGCTGGGCGGCCAAGCTGGGCCACAATTCGGGGGACAGCGACTTGGCGAAGAGAGCGGCGGCATTCTCGCTGGTGGCCGCCGGCGCAAAACGCCGAATCATGCGCTCGCGTTGCTGTCCCTCGGGGAGGTTGCTGAGCGTGACGTCGTACGACTCGCGCCCGGCGCGATGAACGGTCATCCACGACCACTGCGTGTCCAGATCCAGCGCACCCCAAAGCCGTGCCGGATCCCGCGCCGTCACGGCTGCGACCAGTCGCGCCTTGGCTTCGTCCGGAGTCTTGGACCCGCGGCCCCAGCAGGCCGAAGCCAGAAACATAGGCAACATCGGCAGGATGGCCGCAACGACAATGCTGAAGGGAGATCGGGGCTTCACAGGGTGTGACCGTGCAATCGAGTTGTTGTCGGAGCCGAAGCTAATGCCGGCCGAGCCAATACGCAACGGTTGCAGGTCGCTGTTGTCTTGGTCGCTGTGTTGCAGGTCGCTGCCAACCTATCTCCTACGGGGGACTGGCTCGCTCTTGCTCGCAGTCCCCCGATCCTCCCTTGCTCCGCCCGGCAAAGCTGGGCTAGCGCGCCCCACAGCAGCAGGATGCTCTGTCGGGTTGCACCCATCGCCGTGCGGCTCCCTCAACGGATTCGTGCTAGATTGGCGCCCGCTCGACGGTGAACGACGAAAGCAAACCCACCCCTCCTGCGGCCAATGCGCCGCTGCCCGACGGCGGCCTTGCTGTGTCCGCTGGTGAGGACGAGTTCGCCGGCATCCGATCCTCGTCCGGGCGTCATCCTGTGATCGCCTTGGCCACGGCAGCGCTGGCCTGCTTCTTAGTCTTCCAGATCAAGGACGACGTGCGCTATGCCCTCTCGCCCAGCGTGGTACAGGATTTGGGCGATGCGCGTTCTGTCAGCAAGGCGAAGCCCGATGCGCTGCCTATCAATCGATACGTCCGCCTGGCGGGCAACGCCGATCGTGAGAGCGCCGTGGTACTTGACACGCAGGGGGCGTGGAATTTCATGCAGTTCTTCCGCCTGCTGGGCACCAACAACCGGATCTTCGTCAGGCGCGCCGCTGACCCCCTGCCCGCCGAGCTGGCGGCGCATGACGTGTTCGTGGGCCGGCTCATGCGGTTTTCGGACCTGTCGTTTCAGGAGGCCATCCGTCGCTACTTCTCCGGTCACGTGAGCGCGACACACTTCTTTGCGCCGCCGGTGGTCCGGGCCGCGCTGGCTGAGGCGACCGGTGGCTCGTGGACGATCACCGACCTGCTCGGCGATCGCGTGCCGCTGGCTGCCAACGACGAGCTGGTCATAGACCTGGACCGTCCCGGGCAGATCCGGATTGCCTTTCCGCGCGAGCGATTTGCTGACCAGGCCGCCGCCCGCGCTGCGGTGGAACAGCAAGGAGGGCAGGTGATCGAGGCGCCCAGCGATGCTCTCGATCCCAAGAGTCTGGAGCTGGTGGTGACATTCCCGCCCGACCGGCGTGACCAGGCCTTGCAGGCGCTGGGCGAGATGGATCGCCGGCTGCGCATCCGGCCCGCACACGCTACACACAAAGCCCGCGTCGCGGACCTGGCCGCCATCGCCGATGCCATTGTGGCAAAGACCGCGGGCGCCGAGCTGCAGACCTTCCCGCTTGCCCAGATCCAAGGCATCGGCACCGTGGCTTCGGTGCAGATCCCCCACGACGCGCTTATCCTCTTCGAGGGCGAACGGCCGCGCGAGCATGTGAAGACGCTCGTCATCGCGGCCCTGCTGCTCGGCTTTGCCCTTGCCAATTTGTTGGCCTTGCGCCGCCGGGGCGGCTACTAGAGTTTCATGACGATTCGGCTGCACGACACGCGGGCCAGGAAGAAGGTAGAATTCCAGCCGCTCGAACCAGGCAAGGTCTCCATCTACGTCTGCGGCGTGACCGTGTACGATCTTTGCCACGTGGGTCACGCGCGCACCGCGGTTGCGTTCGACGTGATCGTGCGCCACCTGCGCGCGCGCGGCTTTGACGTGCGCTATGTGCACAACATCACCGACGTCGACGACAAGATCATTCGCAAGGGGCTGGCCGAGGGGCGGCCTGCCGCCGAGGTTGCGCGCTTCTATGCCGACGCCATGGCGGCCGACATGGCTGGCCTGGGCGTGGCCCCGGCCGACGTCGAGCCGCGTGCCACCCTGCACATTGCCGACATGATCGACGTCATCCGCCGGCTGGAGGAACGCGGCCTGGCCTATCCCGCGGGCGGCGACGTGTACTATTCGGTGGCTGGCTTTCCCAACTACGGCGGCCTGTCGGGACAAAGCCCCGAGGAGTTACAGGCTGGCGCGCGCGTCGAGGTGGGTGAGTACAAGAAGAGCCCGCTCGATTTCGCGCTGTGGAAGGCGGCCAAGCCGGGCGAGCCCTCGTGGGAGAGCCCGTGGGGACCGGGCCGGCCGGGCTGGCACATCGAGTGCTCGGCCATGTCGCATCGGTATCTAGGCGACCGGTTCGACATCCACGGTGGCGGTTCAGATTTGATCTTCCCCCATCACGAGAACGAAATTGCCCAGTCTGAAGGCGCGTTTGGCACTTTCGCGCGCTACTGGATGCACTCCGGGATGCTCAACTTCGGCGGCGAGAAAATGTCCAAGTCGCTGGGCAACGTGGTCACCATCCGCCGCGCCGCCGAAACCCACGATCTCGAGGCGCTGCGCCTCCTGCTCATCAGCGTGCACTATCGCAGCCCAGCCTCCTTCAGCATCGCGCGCGACGACGCGGGCCAGCCGGTCTACCCCGATCTCGACGAGGCCGAGGCGCGACTCGACTACTTCTATCGCACCCTGGACCGGCTGGACGCATTCGTCGGCACTTTGGCGGCAGCGCCCACGCCGCCTGCGTCGGATCTGGCCACGCGTTTTGTCGAAGCCATGGACGACGATTTCAACACCGCGGCCGGCATTGGGCACCTTTTCGATGCCTTCGTGCTGGCCAACAAGCTGCTCGACGATGCCAAGGCGGCGCCCAAGGCCGAGCGACAGTCGACGCTGAGTGCGCTGGTGCGCGACGCGCGCATGGTGGGAGCAACGCTCGGGATCATGCGGCGGCCGCCGGCTGAGTTTCTCAACAGCCGGCGCACGCGACTATGTGTGCGGCGCCAGATCGATCCCCTGGCCGTCGAGGCCAGTATCGCCGAACGCGCTGCGGCCCGTGCGGCAAAGGAATTTCAGCGCGCCGACGAAATCCGCGCCGGCCTAAAAGCGCGGGGCGTGGAACTGATGGACGGACCGAAGAGCACCGCCTGGCGCGTGGTCTAGCTCAGAGCCGACTTACCGCTTCTGATCGCTCTTTGACAGGTACGCCAGGATCACGTCATCCAGGCTGCGCGTGCTGACCAGGCTCTCGGG
>Ga0224523_1000732_pt1 | contig 15792 bp, 20 predicted proteins | sample CFST50metaG_FD_182732 | JGI IMG/M metagenome (GOLD analysis project Ga0224523, IMG submission 182732) | Peat soil microbial communities from Stordalen Mire, Sweden - C.F.S.T50 | ecosystem: Environmental > Terrestrial > Soil > Wetlands > Peat | place: Sweden: Norrbotten County, Stordalen Mire...
AACATTATAAAACTATACCAAACAATTGATTAATGTATTTGACTTCATTAAAAACAGAGTAATTTAGATCATTTACTTGTCCTTTTTTGATCATATTCATAGCTTCAATTTCTTTTAAAGTCTTATTAGCAGATCGAAAAAACTGAAATCCTAACATTGGATTAACGATTCGCTTTATAGATCTATGATCTTGTTCTATAATATTATTCAAATACTTGATTTGTCGAATGCCTACGTTTTTAGGTAGTATTTTATCATTTTTCAGTTTATCTATAGCAGGTGGATAAGCTGGATTCTTATCAACGGTTATTACCCTTGGAATTTGATTATGATACGAACTTAAAGCTTTCTTAAAGAATCTCTTCACTGCTTTTAGATTTCGTTTTGAACTTAACATGAAATCAATTGTGTCTCCATCTGAGTAAACTGCTCGGTAAAAATATTTCCATTTACCTTTTACTTTGATATAGGTTTCATCAACTCTTCATGAATTATTTGTTGGTCTTAAATGTCTTCTGATCTTTTTTTCTATTTCAGGGGACTATTGATGTACCCATCTCATTATAGTACTGTGATCAACTTGAATTCCTCTTTCTATCATCATTTCCTTTAAATTTCGATAGCTCAATGGATATTTTAAGTACCATCTCACATTCAATAGAATAATTTCTCCTTCATAATGCTTCCATTTAAAGGAATTAGATAGCATATTACTATCTTTGGTTTTCGTTTTATTCTATTGTCTCATTAGAAAGGATTTTTTGCAACGGAACCCTTGGAACCGTATTCCAAGTTCCGTTTCTGGCTAATATAGATATCAGTTTAAAAGACAGACTACACAGAGAAAAAATCTATAAAGTAATAACCCAATATTGTTTTGCAGAACAGACACAAAAATCTTCCTGAATTAAATTAGATACTGTTGGTATGTGCATCGCCAATAGTATCAACTTCTCTAATTCATGATGAAGTTAGATTCCTATAATAATCTATTTTTTCAAAGTTCGGACCCATATTCCATTGTATTGCAATTGAACATGAATTGGGTATCCTTTTACTAGACATACTATTTTTGTTTCAATTTCTCCGCCATTGACAACTTCTATGTCCTGATAACCCAGCAAACTGTCGAACGTATTAGTGCAATGTACTAAAAATTATGTGAAATTGGATCCACTCTGCATCCGGTTTCTTCATCTCAAAAAAGAGTCCAGAGTCAATGAGCAGGCTTACAAAATTGGTAATCTAATGCATAGGTTTTATAGCAAAAACTGTGCATATAATACCGATAAATCTTGTTTTATGTGATATTTATTTCTTTCTATAATCGAATATAAATCAGAAGATTATTAAAGGAATGTAAAATAATAAACTATAGCTGAAGAATAATAAACTATAGCTGAAGACATCAAAAATGAAAGCTTTTTTATGTTGAGGTAATATTTTGGATATAAGAACTGTTCTGGATTATTTATCAAAAATTGATATAAATAATCTCCATTCTACTGATCATTTTATGATAAGAGTAGATGAACGTAAAAGTGATATATATCCAGACCTAAATGGTATTATAAAAATTATTCTCAATGATACTCCATTAGATATACTTAAACAATCCGAAGATAAATTTAAACTGATTTATAATCTTAATAAAGATTATGATTATATAATTATAATTAGCGTGAAAAAAACGAATCCATTAAGGATTAATCTAGTAAGTTGTTTCCCAGAAGAATCTAGGAGAAGAAGGAGGGAAAATGTCTCCGATTTCAAATCTCAGTAAATTTGATTATGATTTTGAAAACGATACGATTTTCTTTTATGGGACTGATAAAAAGTATAAAACTTCTATAGATATAGATGATATAATACTTGATGTCGGCGAAGATAATTCAGCAATCGCTATCGAAATTCTAGATGCTTCTAAAAAATTTAATGTTCCAAAAAGCGACTTATCAAGCGACTTATCAAACATCCTACATTTCAATGCTGAAATTTCTGTCAGCAAAGAAACTATCAAAGTGATTATGAAACTTGTGATAAAAAAGCGAAATGGTTTAATTAATAAATTCACGGAAGCATGTGGATTAAACAATAATGATCTACCTGTTAGCACTCAGGAAATGGCACTTAGTTATTAATTTCATATTTTTCTTTTGCTTTGCCTTTTCTCTTTTGATTTGTTTGTCTACTTGATTTATAGTGATTTCTTCCATCTTTTTTAATTTTGGCTGTATTTCCCAATTCAGAGTTTCACGCCTTAGAAAGTGGATTTTTGCTCATCAAAGATTGAGGTTCAGCTTAAATTCATAGATTTTATCACAAAAACTCTGCATCACTAAAACGAGAAATCCTGATGAAAATTTAATAAAATAATGGCATATTGTGAAGCTACGCCATGTGTGGTTTATATGAAATCAGTGTCTAATGACATGTAAAAAACATATAAACGGAGAAAAAAATTATATGAAGTAAGCTAGTATATCCTATAGAATCCTATAGAGTACTATATGGCTGCAACCACTACAATTTGTATTGACCCTACAACTAAGGATATGCTCAGTGACTTGAGAGCATATAAAACCGAGCCTTATAACTCTGTCGTTGCACGGCTTATCAAAATGGCATATGATGATGAACTGCTAACTGATGAAGAAATCAAAGGAATTGAAGAGAGCTTGGCAGACATCAAAGCAGGCAGAGTCTATAGCGGAGACGAAGTCAAAAGGATGCTGGGTATCAATGATTAAATGTATTCGGTTGAATATACTTTAAATGCAATAAAAGATCTGAATAAATTGTCACCTGAAGTTAAAAAAAGAATTTTCGACAAAATTAGTTAAATACAAGAAGACCCTTATTCTTATGTCAAGAAGCTAAAAACGTCTGCTAAATCACCTATGTATTCTTTGAGAGTTGGAGAATATCGTGTGATAATGGTAATTAAGGATCCACTGCTTATTATTCAGGTTGTGAGAGTTGGAAACCGAAGTAACATCTACCGAAATTACTGAGATATCCTTTTTTTATCCAAAATCTGTCATTTGATGGGGTTATTATATATTTTGCATCCTGTAAACAATCCTCAGGTGGCGGTGTACCCCCAATCCTTTGAATTCAGATTGACTCTGCCCCCTTTTTCTTAACCACATAAAATATGATTTATCTTTTTAAGAATGCATATATTTTAGCACAAAAACTATGCATAAATGAAAATGATAAATCCTGTTTTTCATTGGGAAGAGCGCGATACAGAATCAATTACACTTTACAGAACTTTTGGTACACTGCCAAAACTATATAATTATCAATTCCTTTACCCTATATATATAAATTTTTTTTATATTATATATATTGTTGTAAAGTTGTTTCAGCTCTGGTTTAAAAGACATGATTTTGTTCCCTTATAATCAAAATTTAGGTCTGTATCAACTAACTAGAGTTAAATTACCATGTTTGAAAGATATTTTATGCGGCAGTACACCTAAATTTTACAAAATCTTTCCTTTTTTTACATTTCTAGTGCTTGTTGTTTTTTCATAAGCCCTTTTAATGTTGGTGGGACTATACACACCCTCTCAAGTTTTTTATTATCAGCAATAGACACTAGCCTTTTTATATATCCATTATTATTTATATATACCTATTTTCTCTGCTTTTTGTCACTACAAAAATAGGACTTATCGTTTTGCTGATATGATAAAATAAAAAACAGAATATTTGTCAGTAAAAATATTTACTTTCCATTTGCTATAATGAAGGGCAATATAAGTATTGAAACTAGTAGTTTAGGATACTACTTACTATAAAAGAAAGCCAAATTTCTATAAAGATCCGACTTAAAGGTAGTACTATGTTTAAAAGATATTTAGGATACCTATTCATATTAACATTCCTTAGTTTAACTACCATACCTTGTGTATTATGCGCACAGAGTACAATATCTACAAATGTTACATCTATAACAGATGCACAGACTACAATAAATAGTGCAATAAATTCCGTAGCCTTAGGTGCAACATCTAGTAATCCGGGATATGTTCTCCTTACAGCTGGCACTTATAAAATAAGTGAACCGATACGTTTAAAGTCTAATGTCGTACTAAAGGGTGCAGGCGACAGTACCATAATCTTTGCTAATGGTTCAGTTTGTAACTCTACGGGAGCATCTGCTTATATATTTGGGTTAAATGTTTCTAACGTCGAAATATGCAATCTTCAATTCCAGAGTACTGCAAGAGGACCTCAAGACGGTGGCCATGGCGCTCAACAATGCATTAATCTAAACTCAACTAACAATAGTGTAATACATGATATTTTATTCACTCCCTACCTTTACAGTGATGGTGTACGAATAGAAAAGGGTACCAATATCACCGTGTATAATTGTAGGATTCGCGCAGGACATGACGGAATATCATTCCTTTTAGGTTCGTCTCATTGTCGAGCATATAATAATGATATTGATATCAGAGTTAATACTGGCATCCGGATAAGAGATGTAAAAGGCATTAGACTTGACCACAACACCTTTTACGGTCTACATAGAACGGGGTGGTGTTGTACTGAAATGGAAGAGAATGTTCAGGTAGAAATAGATCATAACATTTTCCATGATTACATAGGTTCTTCAGGCAACGCTGCAGTCCAATCACGTCATGTAAGTGGTTCTGTTTCTGTTCATGACAATGTTTTGTGGAATGTTGGTAAAATATCTATGGGTTCAGGTTCAGGGAATATAATGAATCCATCTGATAAAAACATGAAAAATTGGGTATTCAAAGGATATGGATATATTTCTATTAAATGATCCTACTATAGTTCTAAGTTTACAAAGTAGTGACACACAAAGGTAATTGCTGAATAATCGAATGTGGTACCTTTTCTTAATCTGTAAACTAGAGAAAAATACGACAAATCCGCTAGATAAGTTTATATATAGATTTTCTAGCAAAACCTATGCATTTATGGTGACTTTATCTTTTCACATTTGTTTGGTTATAACAAAATTCAATCCAGTTTTTCAAAAATGGCAGGAGAAAAGATTAACATCTGTTATAATTCATGAGATCCGAGTTATATGAGTTACATACTAATTAGTTATAATAATAACTATATGGTATATGTTCAAAAACTATATAAATAGCAACACGTATTTAGAATTGTGTAAATAATGTTTTGGTAATTTCTAGCTAATATAGAAAAAACAATATTTTGTGGAAAATGAAGGAAGTTATGATATGCAGGAAATTATGAAAGATAATATAAATGAGGCTACTTTACAAAAGTTGACCTTAACTGGAGAAACTTCAAGAGAGTTAATCTTATAGTAGTTGACTTTATAAAAGCCAACTAAAAAAATCCTGCTTTGAAGGAGCTGAATTTAGAGAAGCTCACTATTTAACATTTGAACAGCTTTCTAAAGTGAAGACCTGATCCCTTTCCTTATCATGAAAATTTAGTTCTGTATCAACTAACTAGAATGAAATTACTATATTAGAAAGATATTCTGCACCATTGTGCTCAAAGTTCTGTAAAATCATAAATCAGGCATCTTTTATTTTGCTTCCACTTACTTCAAACCTGCTGGAATCCGGGTTAAAATTTTCGTTATCCGGGCCTGCGAGAGTTGTAATAATTCTAATCCTTTTCGCAGGATCGACGGTGGTAGATCACCATAAATTTTCTTCAGTAATTCGGGATGCAGAAGTTACAGGATCTATAGCTATAGATACTGGCAAATCAACTTCATATAAAAATGTTTGCTATTACGATTGGAAATGGTATACTACTTCTAATATTTGATATTCGAGCGCATCAGCTGGTTATGAGTATGCTGTCGTGACGCTATATCTACAAAATTATGGGGATCAAAAAATAACTACAAATCCAAGTGGTTGGAATTTGATTGCTAATGGGCTTAAGTATGGGTATAATTCAATGACATTCGATAGTTCGTTGGGTTATCAAGATATAGAAGTTGTCAATGGCGGGGAAATTGAAACAAAAATAGTATATCTAGTAAAAGGAAATCTAACCCCTGCTCATTTGCAATATGATGGAACATAGGGTCTGGGCCCGAACTTTGAAAAAATTAACTATTATGGAAATCAAAATTCATAATGAATTGGTCTGAAAACTGCTGCTAATGCTGCATACATTAATAGTATCCATCAAATTCAGGAAAATTTATTCTTCTGTCTCGTAAGTAGTGTTAGTAGTTTAATTCTATATATTTTTTTCATGTTGTTTTATAACGTGCAAAATTTTATATCAAATGATAATTCTCTCTCTAATGTAACAATTAGAGAATTACCAACTACATATTAAAAAAAGGAGGCAGATTGTAGCAAAATTTAAAAAAGAATAAATGTTACAATTATAAGCAAATGATAAGAGTCATCCGGCAGACTGTTCTAGCAGCCCACCGGTGATAATGTCATCACAAATCTTACGATGACAGAGATCCGCTATACTATTTTGGGACTATGATCCAGACCAAAATTCTAACCCGACAATAGTATACAATATGAATCTCTGTTCTGATGACATTTAAATGTTTCCCCTATAAAATTTATATATTTTTAATTTGGGGGGCACTGAATATCATAATTGTAGAATACTACTTTATATAGTGATATGCTGGATTCTACAAAAAATCTTGGCTCACTTCTGTCGGAAGATTCTTATCTCCTTTTCCAAGTAGTTCGGAGAATAAGATAATGGATATTGCAGTAAACTCAAATCAAAATTTGCATCTGTTACTAAATAATTGCATCGCCGACAAACACACAAACCAGGTAAAAAATTGTTTTTTTACGTCTATAAAATATAAAATATCATGGTGTAGCCCTTGTTCTTTGGACACAAACTTGGTAATCTTAGGGTGGGAAGTTAGTGACTTAGAATGCCAGAACGCTTTTCTTGATACACATATTGAGGGAGATGGCAACTAAATGATTTCTCAGAAGGGATATGAAGAAGATTTTGGGCCGATTGAACCAAATCTAACTACTTACACTGATTTTGATGAATTTGTGGAATATTGCCGAGATTTTAAACAAAAAAGTAAGGACTTACAAATAAAATTAACTGACTATGAACAGGATATACGAGGTTATTTTGAGCTTGAGGCTTTGTTCGAACATGTAGGTAACATTGATCTCATTTTTTGGAAACGGCTGATTAAAGAAATTAAAAGACTCATAAGCCTTCAAAAAGATGCAGCTGAAATGTCTGTATTAGGAATTGTGGTTAATTCAAATAGGAGGACCTAAACTATGGTTCTCCTTGACTATCGTAAGGTAATTCCTGAGAACATTCCTGAAAAGCTAAAAGCACTCAATCAATGGGTAGTGTGGAAACCCATTCCAGAAAAAGGTAAATTTAAGCCTGGAAAAATGCCTATATCCTTGAGACTAAATGAAGCCACAGGTAAAAAGGGAATAAAGCCAGCTTCTTGTAATGATCCTAAAACCTGGATGACTTTCGAAGATGCAATGTCAATCCTCAATTCGTCAAGTGAATATCAGGGACTTCAAATTGCACTTGTACCTAAACCACCAGATGATGATACTGAGAGACTCATTGGTATCGATTTTGATGAGGCTGTTCTTTCGGATGGCTCAATTAGGCCCGAACTATTAGAAGAGGTACACTCATTTAATACTTATTTTGAACTGTCCCCTACCGATGGCCTTAGAGGATTCTGCTACGGGCATTTTACTGTGAACGAAGGAGTACATAAAAGCAACATTGAAATTTATCAGTACGGCAAATTTCTCACTGTTACAGGGCATAAATTGACTTATGCTCCTGCAACTGTAGAACCTGCACAGGAAGCCATAATAACTTTTCGAGCTAAACACTTTAAACTGTTCTCTGAGATTGACGAAACTAACTTACCCATAACCTTGGTTTTATTTGCAGATGAGGAACTTCTCACCCGTATCTCGAAGTCTAAGCTCTCTGAAAAGTTTAAAAATTTATATTATGAGAATACTTCTGAAATAGCTGATCATAGTGTTTTAGATAAGAATCTATGTGCATTGTTTGCTTTTTGGACACAAGACAAAGAGCAAATTGACCGTCTGTTTCGTAAATCTGCGCTTTTCAGAGACAAATGGGATGAAGTACACGGGCATGATAGCAGTGGACCTTTAACATACGGGCAGATGACAATCAATTATGCTCTGAAAACACGTAAGAGCGTTTATAATCCACGAAATTATACCCCAAATGAAAATGAAATCATACAAAATCAAGCTCCTTCTACATTTTCATGTTGGGTTTATCCTTATAATATCACAGAAACTGGGATATATAAACAGAAACACAACCAAAATAGAAATACTGATGAGATGGAATCCGTAGATGAATTATTGTCCCCTACGCCATGTATCATAACTGCAGTTGGAGTTAATATCGACACATATGATATTTTGTATAAACTCTATCTGAAAGATTCAAGGGGTAATGAAAAGATTATATGGAAAAAGTCAAGTGACTTGTTAAAGAAAGTAGAGGTAGTTAAACTCCTTGATGAAGGAATGCATTTTAAAGAATCCGATTCTACTGAGATGATAAGGTATTTTGATAAGTTTATAACGCAATATCCAGATTTCCTACCAGAAGAAATCGTAGCTTCTAAGAGCGGATGGAAAAACGATTTTTCTTTATTTGTTGTCGGCGATAAAGCAATCTAGGCTACTGGAATACAAACTGTGCTTCAAAAAAATAATCCAACAGCTGAAGTGTATACACAAAAAGGCGAGCTATGCCAGCTTGGCTAGCAGAAATAATATCGCTAAAAGAACCGAAGTTTGATGAAATGAATCAAGAATTGATAAAATCAGTTGTAATATCTTATCCGTTCTAATGCGGATAACCTTTTTTTTATGTTTTTTTATTGTATCTTAGTGAGTCCAAAAAACTAACCGGTTCGGTTGTCGTCAAGAAAGCTTCGTATCTACATTCATTAGCTTTGCATTGTTGTTCGTGAAGTAAGTTGGAATGCGTTTCATCATTTGTCATCATACCAAACAAACTATAAGTTATGTCATACTATATTAAATATTTCTGCAATATCGGTTTTCTAAGGAGAGTTGAGAAGTGACAAAGTATTTCCACAATAGCTATCTTGTAATACATACATTTTGTAATAACTCGTGTTGATGTGCAGAAATATAACAGCTCAGCAATATAATCAACATGAAACAGCCGCAACCAAATAGGATTTGCGAATATTTTAAAATATAATTTTTGCTTATGTTTATAAATGTATTTTGTTTATTTGCTTTTGCTAACGCTGTATTAACTTCTTTTAGAACTGGTTTAGAATCCAGTATGCATTTAAATATACGCTCAGTATCTAATACAAGCATATGCCCATCTTTATAAATTAAAGCACCTGCTGCACAAAAAAATGCAAGAATAAACGAAGATATACCGACGATATAGATTATCTCAAGACGATGAGCACCGAATAAAATTGGAAAATTGCTTAATCCAAAATTTAAAATAAATGCCAATATCACACCGATATATCCAATCATACATATGGCTCTATTATCAATGGTAGTCGTTCTCTGCCATTCAACCAAATGTCGATCATGGAATATTTTATAAATATCTTCTTCATACCTTGTTCGATGATCATTTATATCATAAAATGTCAAATTTTCATTTGAAATAGCAGCATCCAAATTTTTAATTAATACGTCGTCTTCATTCATAAGTGATCAAATTTTATGCAAGGAAAAATATTTAAATTATAGGATTTGAAACATTGTTTTAGAAAGTTTTGAAGTAACTAAGGGTTATAATTTATGGGGGAACTGCAACTAGTAACGCTTTGTGCTTGAACAAAGATGAACAGTTGATATTATGGGGGTTATCAAGTGGTCAGGAAATAACATCTAAACAGCTTTATGAAAATGCAAAAGGTCATGGTTATAATAAACCTGAAAAACTATGACTCGAATGATAAAAGATCAAAATGGTAATAGTGGAATGGTAAAAAAAGTCAATGACTTAAACGAATGGATAGATATCGAATCAATGTCAGACTTGCAAAGTGGTAAAATTAAAAATGTATCCAGAAGGGTTCAGAAGTACCAATATACGGGGGAGATCTTCAAAAAGTTTCCAGCCAACGATCATGCTAAACTTGACTGTATATTGTTCCAGACAGTTGCTAGCATAGATAGGGAAAAAGCAGAATACAAACGGATTGTCTTCTGATGTCTTCTGATGTCTTCAGTACCCACAAATTGTCTTCTGATGCAATTGTGATCGGTGATGAACAAAAACCAGTCGATGATCCCGACATAGTCTAGTTACTCAGGCGAGCATTAAATAAGCTTGCTAACTCTGAGAAATATAACGGCTCAGTAGAAGACAGATATGCATTTGTGAATGTATTCAATGAAAGGAACCCTGAATACGAAAAATGTTTTGGACCGCAGGCGATCTTATACAACGCTGAAAAACAGAAGGCTAGGGGATGGAAATAAATCTTCCAGGTGCTCTTAAATGTCAAAAAAGGCGATCTTGTGAGCTGCAGGCGAAGGGAGATACCTACAGCTCGAGCAAATATCTAATTTTATATACAAGGAAATTTATTAATCATAAATAAATTTAATATGTTATATACTTTTATGAATATATTATACGAACTTAAAGTAATTAGTGTTACATTATTTGGTCCTGATCTTATGAATTATAACAGCCAGAAGAGTTCCTACTCCAGCAAAACGATTTCTTAGTTTATATATTTTTAAAGTAATCCATATATATAGAAAATATCGTGAACCTACCCCCGGTTATCTAGTTTTTGATTCATGGGGAATTAGTTTGGGAAAAATGACTTATTCTGGGGCTACTAGAGCTATTTTTATCGTAAGTTGATAAATTAACACCACCCCACTCAAAACAATAGCTCACAGAGCCTGAGATTGGCCCCGATTTGATTCGATGCGTATAGACCCCGCTTGCATGCAGAACAAAACTAACTAAATATTAAATACAAGATTCGCTAATATTAATTATAAAAAATAAAAAACGGGGCGACCATGGTGAGACCTTGTAAATTGACGCCTGAAATACAACAGAGAATCGGTGATAATATAGCACTCGGTTTGACTTATAGATTGGCTGCCGAGTCGGCTGGTGTAACATACAAAACGTTAAACGAATGGAATCAAAAGGGGAAGACAGATAAATCCGGAAAATATTTTGATTTTTATCTCTACATTCAAAAGCAGAATGCTGATGCCGCAAAAGCACTTTTGGAGCGTCTTAATGAATCCGCCAAAGGTGGGAACTGTCAGGTTTGCATGTGGATCCTTGAGCAAAGGTTTCCTGAAGAATTTGGAAGGCGGATATATAGGAAACTCAATTCAGTTTCGGAGAATAAGAATGAGAATGTTGAGATAATAGTTCAGGACACAGATGCAATTCGGAAAGAAATTTTAGCAAAGTTTGATAGGGTTGAAGAAAGTAATGAGTTATTAACTAGTTAAGATTTTTCATCCTAAATTGACTTATTTTTAATAGCCAATAGTTCACTACCCATTTTGCCCATTTGTATAATTGTAGTCAGACTTACCAAAATCGCCACCAAGGTTTCTGTTCTCCTATCGCTTCAATCGCTTTCTGATTGATTAACGTTTGAACCTGCAGGAAGTAATTGTTATACGTTGCTTTGAGATCTTCCTTATCCCTTTCTGCCTTATCAAGCTCTGCCTTTAGTGTGGTATTATGCCTTTCTAACTCTTCGGATCTGGCACGCAGCTGGAGAAGTTCCCCAGGTTTCCGGGCTTCCTGCAGATAATCTTTAAGTTTTGCGTTTTCGGCGTGTAATGCCGCGATATCCTGCTTGTATCCTATAATGTCCTGATTTAGATCCTTCTGGATCCTCTCCATATCCTCCCTATATCCTACAGTATCCTGCTTGTATCCTTGGATATCCTTCTGATATCCTAAAAGGTCATCTTTTAATTGGCCATTTTCAGATGTGAGAGCTTCAATATCCTGTAGATATCTCTCAATGTCTTGTAGGTATCCTGCGATATTCTTTCCGGGATCCTCAAGGAGTCTTTGAAGGGCTATTATTATGGCTTGTGTGGTGTGCTCATACCCTGCAGATCCTATCTTATCATATAGACTTACAGGTATCCAACAGTTTATTTTCCTCTTATCCTCGGGCATATATCCTTGTTATTTTTTATTAGGATATAGTTGTATCCTTTTGTATCCTGCCTGAGGGGTGCAAGTCAAAATAAGACCACAATTTCAAATGAGTTTTATAATTTGATTTAGATATCTTTTTCCAAACCTTTCAATAAAATAATCAATCCTCAAATTGCACAATATAACATAAATATTACAAGAACCAGGAAATGCTTGAGAACTTGTGCTACATACACACATCATTTCATCAAGAAAGTAGTAGCAATATCAACTATTCAAAAGTAATAAATGAAGAAAATTTAACTATTTTATATGAAGATGTCTAGTGGTCGCTGTATTTCATCTTGTGATGTAGTATATGGATTGTGAACCTAACTATACGAAAAAATAGCAAATACTGAAATTACCCATATTTGCACATGTTTTGCTATAAAATCTATGCATAAATTATCAGATAATAAAGAAAAATGATAAAGCAAGCTCTTGTTTCAAATATTTTTTTGTAAAACCCCATCGACCTTATAGCTGCCGAACCAACCGTTCAAATCCAACTGTTAAAAATCAAAACCTATCATCAAGGTTTCCGTTATTAACCGGATTCATGTTGCTGGGATTTTCGTAATTAACCGGATTCGAGTTGACAGGGATATTGTTATCAACCGAGTTTAAGTTTGCAACCGAATTTGAGTCTTTGACCGACTGACTAGAACATGCGCTTGCTGAAGCAACTGTTAATGTTACTATGAAAAATACAGCTATCAAAATATTAATTGTCGTTTTTATTCCGGAAAGTTTTTGCTTACTCATTTGTTTCATCTCCAAAATTTTGCTTAATTTGATACATTTTTATGTTTTCTATCAATAGACACACTATGAAAATATTATTTCACCAGATAACCAGTCATGCACTATAGTTTAGCAACATAGACTGAATGTAGTGCAATGTAATTAATAATCCTCCCATTTGATTTTGTATTACACTGCCTAATTATTAATAATCATATGATTTATATTATACTAAAGTCTTGTTTCTAAATACAGATTCTTAACTAAAATAAGCAGACGGTTATATCACCTGGAACATCTTAGTGATAAATTAGTTTTTCTCATAAAAATTCTTAACAACAGCACATACTTTTTCGGAAAAACTCAATTTTAAATTTTGAAGAGTTCAGAAAATAATAAAAATCATTATTAATATTTAGTTGTTTTTTGATCGTGAAAAATCACATATGGATTATTTTTCAATTAAGTATTGAATTTAGTTACTCTGTTTAGATAAAACTCCTTTTTTGTACCAAGCATATGAATCCTGCGAGTTAATTTCAATTGCTTTGTTATGCGCTTTTAATGCTTCATTACATTTAGTTAAAGCAGCTACTTTCTTGCTCCAAGTCTTTACTTCTGCACTTCATGATAAGGATATTTCAGTAGCTCGCTGCGGCAATGGACATACTTAAAACTTTCAAATATTTGTGACTTTATTTTCAAATATAGTATTTAGACTCTACAAGGAAACTATAAAAATACATTAGTAGTTATAGGTTACAACATATCTATATTGTAAAAACAATTACTATAAATAAATTTGTATAACATATATGGAAATACCAGGAGATGTATAGTAAGATAAAATCAGATCCAAAAGTATTACCTAAAGCTGATGACGTTAACGCAGAAAAAACAGCTGAACCGGTCGTAAAAACAAACTCTTCTGCTAAGGCTATTTAAATACAAAATTCTTTTTTTTTCTCCTGATAATCCTTGCTTTTTAAAAAATAGTATCAACGATGACAATCAGAATAATAATATCAAATTTGATCAAAGCAAATTTGAGCGGTTACTTCAGGACGGACAGTTTTCAGTTCAAGCAAGGGATATTAATGCTGCACTCAAATCTTACAGAGAAGCAGCGAAAATGAACCCAACTGGACAAAACTTGCAACGATTAACTTATAATATTGGGATGTTATCTGAGCAGGCTGGAGATTATAATACTTCACTGAAGCTTTATAATATGTCTATTACAGCAGATCCAAATTCAAAGACATCAGATTTTCTTGTTCAGCATAGATGTGAATTAATGAAAAAATTAGGTCAATTAGACGAAGCATGTGATCTATATTGGAAAAATCATTCTGTAGGAATTTAGATAACATGTCCAAAATATAATTTTAACATACGTTTTCAATATACTGACCACTGAACATACCCCAATAAGAAGTGAACTTGTACCCACTCCTTACGTAGAAGAGTTTCCAGTTGTCATCGAATGTAAACTCCTTAATACTATTTAAATAGGGCTTCACATTATGTTTGTAGGAGGGATTATGGTTATAAAAGCAAAAAAATCCATACTTGACGAAAACGGAAACCCTGATATTGAGAAAATCAGACCTATCGTATATGGGACATGTATTAGTAGATATTATGGCATAGGACGTAATCTTGGGAAAGCTTTCTCAATAATGAAAGAATGCTGAATTCAAAAAATATAAAAGCAAATAATCACGTTCGAAACTAGTTTTTTGTAACGTGAAATTTGAAAATTTTCCGAATCTCTACCCAGAAGGTGGTAATGATTATTACTGTCAGACTTATTTCCCATATCTTGAAGGACAGATAGGTGGTCTTTAAATATAGGAAAACAAAGGGAACATTTGTCATTATTATAGTCAATATAATCATTCCTGCAAGCCATAATGATGCAAAGCGATTTGAAAAAAGTCCCTGTTTCATGAGAGGAAGCCATCTTTGCTTTAGATTAAGTGCAAGGCAGATGTGTCCAAGCAGCCAAGTAGAAAATACTGCAGTCTGTGACAGAACAACATTACCTGTCTGGAAATATAAGAAGATATAAAGAGCAGTTATCCCTGCTGCAAGTCCAATTCCATTTACAAAAATGTTTTTCAACAGAATTAAATTAAAGTACTCTTGTACGTTTTCTGGCATACGCTGGAGCACATCAGGCTCCTCCTGTTCCGTAACAAATATGGTTGAAGAAGCAAGATCCATTAGCAGTTCAATTATAATTATATGAATCGGTGTAAGAGGGAAAGGAATTCCAAATATGAGAGGAATTATAAAAATAGAAAGAAGTATCGCTTTTGCAGTAAGATAGTATGTAATCCCTTTTAGAAAATTGTCCAGAGATTTTCTGCCAATTGCTATTGCATCAGGGATATGGACATAACTATCATCAGTTAGCACAAGGTCGGCACTTTCTTTTGCCAGGTCAGTACCTATTTTTCCCATCGCTATGCCTACATCTGCAGATTTTATTGCAGCAGCATCATTAATTCCGTCACCAATCATGGCAACTTTTTCTCTATTGCTCTGTAAAACCTTTATTATTTGAAGTTTCTGGAGTGGAGTAACACGTGCAAATACCCTCGTTTTCTTTACTATTTCTTTGAGCTCTTCGTCTTTCAGGTGCTCTACCTGTTCACCGGTTATTACCTCTCCGCTTAATCCTACTTTTTCTGCAACTATTTTAGCAGTAGCTGGGTGATCTCCAGTAACAATAAAAGTTTTCACTCCAGCAGATTCAAGTAAAGTTATAGCTTCTTTTACACCCTCACGAACCGGATCTGTCAATAT
>Ga0224523_1000734_pt1 | contig 15762 bp, 17 predicted proteins | sample CFST50metaG_FD_182732 | JGI IMG/M metagenome (GOLD analysis project Ga0224523, IMG submission 182732) | Peat soil microbial communities from Stordalen Mire, Sweden - C.F.S.T50 | ecosystem: Environmental > Terrestrial > Soil > Wetlands > Peat | place: Sweden: Norrbotten County, Stordalen Mire...
AACCACTCGTAAGGATAGAGCTTGAAGATGTTTAACATCACATTCTCGTCCAGATCGACAAATTCATTTCGGGAAGAGTCGTATCCGATCTCGTCCATATAGATGAACCGTGCATCGAGACCGGCCTGTACAGCACAATCACGCAGATACTGTGTGGTGGTATAGTCTTCGAGCATGTCACGGACACAGCAAAAATAAAGAGGAGCCGGATGCATAAATTCGGTCAGGTATTTCCAGGTATCCACCAGCTTTTCGTGCATCGAGTTGAACTGGTCGGCCTCGGGGTAGACATCCTGGAGCCAATACCACTGCACAATGCTGCCTTCGAAGAGTGAAGTGGGAGTATCTGCATTGAACTCCAATAACTTGAGAGAGCTGCCATCATAGCAAAAATCAAAACGGCCATAGATGGCAGGGGCATCATCGTTCCAGCTCTTTTCAATATGAAGAACAAACCATTCGGGGATATGAAACTTTGCATACAGCTTCTGGTCGATCACATACTGCACGGCTTCAATGCATTTCTCCCATAAATCGGAAGTTGCTTTTTCGATCAGTTCGACCTCATCCATAGAAAATGAATAACAAGCGGACTCATCCCAATAGGTTTCTTCCAAAGTATGAAATTCAAAACCTATCTCTTCAACCTTCTTTTGCCAATCTTTTCTTGGCACTATCGTATATCGTTGCATAAATTCTTTTCACTTTAACCTTTATCCTTTCACCTTTAACCTTTTTTTTTAGGAGCCGACGTGAAAAGCGCTGCTGCCAAAACCACCCCGTGAGATGGTTCCCTTGTAACCGTTGAAGCCATAATTGGCCTTTTCGGGAATACTACCCGAGTAAAATCCTGCTCTACGGTATGAACCATTGTAATAAATTCCATAGGGACGAAAGACATAGAAATAACCCATACCGGGTCCGACATGATGTACACGACCATAGTTGGCAGTGGAGTCGGCACGCATATAGACTTTGGCCTCCCTGGGATCTTTATGACTGCAGGCAGAAATAACAGCCGTTAGTAAAACTAATTTGATATAACTGGATTTCTTCATCGCTACTTGACAGTTACATAGAATTCATAATCTTTCCTGACGGGAATAGTCTTACTGTTGCCTTCATCATTTTCTGCAGTAGTTTTGGTGATACCGAGCGATGGAATAGTGTCCTTATGTACGATAAGTTTGCGCATTTTACCTGTAACCCAGATCGTATGGGTGGTAGTCAGGATGTCTTGTTTGTCGTTCAGGTGAACTACGGAAAGTTCTGATGCAATGGCCCCTTCTGTGTTGAGTTCCCTGGTTTCATCTTCGTTATCACACCCTTGTAGGGCCAACACTGCCATCATTATGACAGGTAATAATAAGTGTTTCTTCATATTTATTGATATGTTTTTAAAGTTTACAGGTCAATATATTGCAGCAAAATGATCATAAACAATTTTTCAAAGATATAATGAAATCAAATACCGATTTGGATTTTATGGGATCATCCATAATTTGTATGCTAACTGCGACTGCCCCTAATTACACTGAGATGCCGGTAATCAATGAGGGTTAACCGATGATATGAAATAGTTCCTCTTTTTTGCTCCATTTTTGCTCATTTAGAAAGAAGACACTTTCATTAAATTATTACTTTTACAATAATAAACGGAAATGTTGATTTCTATAAAATTGTAAGTGAATTCTGATTTGAATTAAATAAATGCCTGAAAAATGGGGATTTCCAATTACACATCAAGAAGAAGCTTTATTGCTTTTTTGGGGTTAGCACCTTTTTCGGGGCTGATTGCTAAGATTCCGGACCTGAATATATCAAGGGAAGTCACACCCTCAGATGAAGTATCGCTGCCTTGCCGGGAACTCTTTTCAATTAAAGATATATATCTGAATGCAGCTTATACTCATCCTATGAGCAATGCCAGTGCAAAAGCAATAAATGAGTATATCAATTTCAGGTTGAGAAATGAAAAAATGCGTGAGGATTTCAGGACTGAATGGGATGAAGTAAAAGAGATGTATGCTCATCTTATTAATGCCGATCCCGATGAAATTGCCTGGATCCCTAGCACTATGGTCGGAGAAAATAATGTAGTCAACGGACTTGGAATACCCGGTTCAAAGGCAAGAATTGTTACTGATGCATATCACTTTGACGGATCACTGTATATGTATAGTCAGCTTAAAAAGATGGGAACTGATGTGCACATAGTCATGCCTGAAAATAACAGAATAAGTCTTGAGCAGATGGATAAAGCCATCAAACCAGGCACAAAACTGGTTGCTGTTTCACTTGTAAGCATGGTAAACGGTTTTCAGCACGATCTTAAGGCATTATGCGAGATTGCCCATTCACGCGGGGCCATGGTTTATGCCGATGTTATTCAGGCTGTCGGGGCAATGCCTCTTGATGTACATGATTGCAAGGTCGATTTTTGTGCTGCTTCATCTTTTAAATGGCTTATGGGCGATTTTGGTGCCGGGTTCCTGTATGTGTCGAAAGAAAGCCTACCTTCCCTTCATAGAAGCCAATATGGTTATGAGCAGGTAATTGATACTTCATCACATTTGTTGCTCTTTGATCCTCCGGGAGAAGCACCCTACCAGTTTAGAGCCGGAAATACAGCAGCTTGTTATTTCCAGGTCGGATCACTTGCAAATGTGTCTGTAGTTGCTTTAAGCAAATCATTAAAGCTTATTCATGACATCGGTGTCAAATCTATATCTGATTATCGGCAGCCAATGCTGAAGATGATTCATGAAAAATTACCTTCATTAGGATTCATACCGCTAACTCCTGAAGATTCAATATCTCCGATTGTATCATTTGCATATAAAGATGCGAAAAACAAGCTGAGTCAAAAACTAAAAGAAGCGAAAATAAAAATTCAGCTCTATGATAACAGGATCCGTATATCACCATCGATATACAACACTGTTTCCGATATTGAAAAACTAATAGATGTCCTTTCAAAAACCTAAAAAATGAATTCTCAAAACCACGTATTTAAAGTCGTTGCTATTCCTTCGTTTTCAAAGAGTGCTATTCCTTCTAATACCTCCCTGAAATGAAGACGCAGGAGATAACGTTTTTCCCACAGGAAGATAAGCCATACCCTTTTTCAAAGGCAGTGAGTGTCGGCGACATTATTTTTGTTTCGGGTATACTGGGTACAGAAAAGGATGAAAAAATCAATCCTGACTTTAAAATCCAATCAAAGCAGGTAATGGAAAACATCAGCCAAAGACTCCAGGAGCTTGGCCTGAGTATGAGAGACATTGTAAAATGCACTGTTATGATAAAAGACATGTCAAAATGGGCTGATTTCAATGAAATCTACATCACATATTTTGAACCGAATCGCTTACCTGCCCGAAGTGCATTCGGAGTTACAGCACTTGCCCTTGGCGCCGAGATGGAAGTTGAAGTTATTGCCTGTTCACAAAAAAATAAATAATGAAATACTTTGTAGTAATCCTTTTTCTTTTCACCTTGCTTGTTCCGGCCTGGGCTTCACCTCAGGAACAACCTGACGATATACTGTTCATTAAGAAAATAGCAGATAATATTCGTAATAGCAGTTCTTGTAGCGAAAATATGCGGTATCTGACAAAGAAGATAGGTAGCCGTCTTTCGGGGTCGGCTAAAACGGAAGTAGCAGAAAAATGGGGTCTTGACATATTCAAAAAAGCCGGTGCTGATACCGTTTGGAGGCAACCCTGTAAAGCCACATACTGGGAACGGGGTGGTACCGACAGTGCTTTCATTTCTTATGTAGGTAAAAACGGGAAAAGGATAAGGAAAAGGATTTCAGTACTTGCACTGGGAAGTTCAATAGGTAGTGGCAGTGGTGGTGTGAAATCACAACTGGTCAGAATCAACTCATTCGAAGAACTCGACAGCAATAAGGCTGCTATCTCTGGGAAGATTGTCTTTTTTAATCCTCGGTTTAATCCGGAAGCAAATCCTATCACGGAATATTCAAGATTGGCAAAATACCGCGTACGAGGATCATCTAAAGCTTCAGAATATGGGGCGAAAGGAGTCATTGTAAGGTCACTCACAAATTCAATTGACAATTTTCCCCATGTAGGAGGACAGTATCTTGATATGAAAGTACCAATAATACCTGCTGTTGCGGTAAGCACTGTTGATGCCAATCTGCTTGATGAGCTTTTTGAAGAAGGGAAAAAGATCGACGTTGAGATATATACATTTGGGAAAAATTTCCCGAATACGACAGGTCATAATATAATTGGAGAATTGAAAGGACGCGAATTTCCCGACCGAATTATTACAATCGGGGCACACCTCGACAGCTGGGATATATGTGAAGGTGCTAGTGATGATGGTACAGGAGTTGTAATTACTATTGAATTACTACGGTCACTTAGACAATCGGGATACAGGCCCAGAAATACTATCAGGTTTGTCCTTTTTGCAGATGAGGAAAGCGGTGCCAATGGAGGGGATGAATATACGAAAATTGCTGCCGAAAAACATGAGAATCACCTCTTTGCAATCGAATCTGACGCGGGTGCCTTTGCACCTTTCAGCATAGGAACTGAAGGTCTTTCAAATTACGCCCTGGACAAACTTAAAGGTTTTTCATCATTGTTTAAACCTTACGAAGGAGGCGATTGGTTAACGCTCGATGCTCCCGATATATCATTTATGAATCAAAGACTTAAAGTTCCGATCGCCTCATTATGGTCAGATCAGCATAAATATTTTAAGGTGCATCATTCTGCAGCCGACACTTTTGAAAATACAGATATAAGCCAGATCAAGGATGGAGCAATAAATGTTGCAATCCTTCTTTACCTCGTTGAAAAATATGATTTGGGTATTGGCCCCAGGAACCATTAATACACATTCATCCCTTTGGTATTGAAGATAAGGAAGATGTGGTTTTTACGATCATGACGTCCCTAATGAACTGAGAAATGGAGATAGTCCTCATTTCTCCTCGGTCATCAATCTCAACTCAACAGGCTTCTTGTTTAGTGGCTTCAGATGGAAAAGTAAATGGTTTAATCTTTCACTCTTGTCATGCAAACGGGTTTCTTGCATATTTTTGCTTTTGGAAAAGCTTATTTAAAAGTTTGACGTCTATTATTACTCAAAGAAACTTAATAGCAGTGAGGTAATAAACTTTTTTTTTATGAATTATTCGGGTTAACTTTAATTTTAAAAAGTAGGAGGACAACTTATGCCAATCGTACAGATTTCAATATTACCGCAATCAGCGGAAAAGAAAGCTGAATTATCAAAAGTGATAACTGATGAAATGTATCGAATCACAGGGATTAGAAAAGAAGCAATTGTGATTTTATTTTATGAATTACCAGCAGAGAATGTAGCTGATGGTGGAGAAATGCTTTCTGAGAAATTTAAAAGAATGGAGTCTAAAGGATAAGGAATCAATGGGGATTGACCCATTGATATTCGAAATTTTTTAAAAAATTCCAACCTCCAATAGTAAAATAATTAGTATCAATTATGAAAAACATGAAATGTAATCTTCTTATTCTGTTATGCTTAGTGGCTTTTCCAGTAATACTTTCAGCACAGGAAAATGTGAACACAAAGAAGTCGTCGAAGGAAAAATCCTCGAAATCAAAACCTTGTATGGATGTGCTGCAACTCTTCACGGCTCCTGATGTACCGGCTTTTAGTCCTACAGAAGAGGTTGCACCGTTCAACAGTTCATCAGAAACAGCACCTGCAAACTTACCGGGAAATGGTTTATCGCAGCATCCGATGTTGTATGTTGGGGAAAATTGTAATAAGATGTTTCTGATCAAAGATGGCAAAGCGATATGGACCTATTCTACAGGTACCGGTTTTGAATTTGACGATGTTTGGATGCTTTCAAATGGGAACATTCTCTTTTCACGTATGAAGTATCTTGCTGAAATCACTCCCGATAAGAAGGTTATCTGGCGCAAGGATTTCAAAGAGCCAAAAGGTGTTGATCACACTGAATCACATGTATGTCAGCCTATTGGTTTGGATAGGGTCATGTATGTAGTCAATGGGTTGCCTCCGAAAATATACATAGTCAATATCAAGACTGGGAAGACCGAAGTTGAGCATGAAATACCCTATGAGCAGTCATCAGATCCAAATAGTATTCATGGCCAATTTAGAAGAGGACGCGTTACCGCTGATGGAAACTATCTCCTTTCTTATCTTACGAAGAACTGTGTGGTTGAGTATGACAAAAATTTTAAAGAAGTATGGCGATACAACATTCCATCTCCGTGGGCCGCTATCAGATTGAAGAATGGAAACACCCTTATCACTGACGAAAAAGAATGGCTGACACGGGAAGTGACTTCAAAAAAAGAGATTGTCTGGGAATTCAACTGTAAGACTGATCTGCCTTCAGAATATCAGTTTGTATCCGCTCCACAATCCTGCACAAGGTTGGCAAATGGTAACACTGTTTTTTGTTCGCGTGGTAATCAAGGAAAAGGACCACAACTAATTGAGGTTACAAGGGATAAGAAAGTGGTTTGGGTACTTCAGGATTGGAAGAACATCGGTGACGCTACTGCTGTGCAGATTTTGGATGATCCCGGTATTCCTGAAATACCGGGGCAATCGGAACATTAATTTTACACAACGTTTGTTATAATCATGTTGTTCCTTCGGGACTGAAAATAGAAATCGTATTGTTACATTTTTAATTTACAGTTAGTTTTACTGACTGGCTTGTGACGTTTCCTGACTGGTTTTTAATCAGGACATGATAGTTGCCGATATCATTTGAACTTGCCTTTTCGATGCTTAGGGTTGGATTTATAGCTCCGGTTATAACACGATTATCTTTGAACCATTGATAATTGGCATCTGGAATGGCTGCAACTTTTATATTGAAGTTTACGATCTGTCCTTTTTTTACTGTTACAGATTTGGGCTGTGATAAAATGATCGGAATCATTGCTGGTGTCCAGTCTTTGAGTATGTAAGCGGGTTTACTGTAATTAGCAATAATTGCAGCATCGTTCTCCATGGTTAGTTGTCGGGATGCGGGAAGGCGTTTACTTACATCAACGGGTTTAGCATCCAGGAGATTGGTGCTGTTGTATTCCCAATAGTGAACATTAGAAACATCGCCTCCGATAGGGCCCCATCCTATGACAGAGATGCCGGACAGCTTACAGTTAAGCAATACGGCTTCACAGTCGGGATAGCCTTTTCCTCCATTGATAGGTGCCCTGGCCAGTTCGGTCTCTCCGCCTTCCATGGTCTTAAATGTACAATTCACAAATACGTTTCCATGATTGGCTGCAGTGTTACGGATCCACATATAGGCTCCCCCAGTACTGGTTATCTCGCAGTCTTTGAAGAAAGTGGGTCCCCGTCCCAGGATCACATCACCGGCTCCCTGAATATGACATCCTTCGTAATAAGCACTCCCGTTGGTCTGCAAGGCATCTCCTGAACCTCCGATCAGGACATTGTAACAGATGTTCTCACTGCCATTCAGTAGTAAGCCTTCGGCCTGACCAAAACTGGTGGTCCTGATGGTGAGGTTGACAAGATGGATTCGGTTTGAATGATCTACCGTAAAGGCTGCACGGCGGGAGGGAAAGGTCCCTTCTAATTCATTGGTTGACAGGTTAGCGGGATGTGGATTGAAGGTCTCTTTGTTGGCATATTTAACGATGACTTTGTCACGGTCTTCGCCCACAATGGTGATATTTGTTTTGTTGCGGAAATAGACGATCTCTTCATAGGTGCCATTTTTGACATAGATGGTGACAGGCAAAGGATTGTTGTCGGGGATAAAATCGAGGGCGCCCTGAAGGGTGTTAAAATCCCCAGTACCGTCTGTGCTTACAACAAGTCTGTCTTTGTGTGCTGTTGGGGGAAGCTTTTTAGTGCTAAAGACCCACATGGTCTTTCCTTTGATCCCTGTGAAGACGGGGTCGTTCAGTTTGAGTACTTCGGGATCGACCTGTACATAATAGCTTTTGTTGTATTCCAGTAGATTGTTATGGGGGTAAATGGTTACAGTATTATTGTGAATAATGATCGGGAAAAAGTGAAATCCATCTGTAAAACCACCTATAATAGTCAGCTGAAAGTTGTCAGGTGTCAGAGTTGCACCGGCAGAAGGGGTTCCCGGCTTAGTGTTGGCGTTGGTGAACTTACCGGAGTTATATGGATAAGGGACCTGCAGGTAAGGGGGCTTGGTGGCAGTATGCATAGTTGTACTTTCATCCGGTCCTGCAGGAATGCCCATGTCGAGTTGATCTATCAGCCGGTTATCTTTCAGATCATATATGCGGATCTTTCCTTTTGTACCTGGATGAGGAGCTGTAGTAAATGTGATTTCCAAATGGGTATCGGGATTGACATTCAGGGCTTTGTTTGCAGGAAACAGTACAATAGGCTTCAAGGGTACAGTAGAGGTCTGTGCTTTTATCGCGGGGGTACTGAACAGTACCAAAAGCATTAAACTGAGTAGATATGATATTATCGTTTTCATAGCCTTAAAATTACAATTAATTATTTACCTGGTACCAGACAAACGTATGAAAATTCTTTCGTGTTAATGTTATCTTAAAGTTGACTTATAGGAATTTACTTTAACGGCTTCGAGTTGTCTTATTGGAGAAAGTCTTTTAAATGCTCATTATTAACTTTAAAAAACAACTGTATGAAAAAGTACAAAATTTTATCAATCGCTATGTTAATTGTCTTATCAATAGGACAATTAGTAGCAAAACCTGCTGCAGATGCTAACAATACAGAAATTAAGAAACTCAAGATAGAAGAGAAGACTGCCGACCGCCCTGAACTGAAAAAACTTGAAGGTACTGTCGTAAGCCAGGACAGCAAAACAAGTTTTTATATGACGATAGGAAATGTACCGGATATCAGCTGGATAAGAGGTACCTACTATGATGAAGCCACTTTCAACAAAGACGGGGTTGCTATGAAAGCTTATTTTGATATAAATGGCTCTTTAGTTGGAACAACTACCATAAAAAAGTTTTCTGATTTATCCTCTTCTTTCCAAAAAGGTATCAAAAAGCTTTATCCTGATTATACACCTGGTCAGGTAACCTATTTTAAAGATAACGAAGATAATGCTACCGATATGATGCTTTATGGGGTTCAGTTTGAAAGTAAGACCCATTATTTTATTGAACTGTCGAAAGGGGATAGTAAAATTGTTATAATGGATGATGGTACCGGCGAATTGAGCTTATTCAAACAACTATAAAGAACTCACACAAACTTTTAGGGAGGGCGATCTATTGGGTCGCCCTTTTTGTGTTTTGGAATGTCAGTTTATTCGTTTTTTGAGATCATTTTACGGGGTTTCCGTCTCCGGGAGGTCTTTCTTTTAAACTGATCTGACAGGACACTGATATTGCCATCTACTTCGAATACAGCCAGATCTACTTCTTCTATGGTGGTCACACCATGTTCACGAATTGCTTCTATTAATTCGTCCATGGTGATTTTAGCCCTTTCCAGATTCGATCGGTTTACCTTTCCTTTGAAGATCAGCATGACGGCTTCTCCCTGGATGGCTTTGCTGAAAAATGGAAATCTGAATTCCAGAAATTTTAAGAGGTAGTTCACGATAAACAAGGCTGCTGCTCCTATCAGTCCTCCTAATAAAGTAGTGTCGGGGCCGGTCATGGCATTCTGTACGACATTGCTGATGAGCAGGATGAAGACCAGGTCGAATACCGATAACTGGGCAAGTTCTTTTTTGCCGAAGAGACGGATGGCGATGATCAGAAAGAGATAGACTGCAACGGTGCTGAGGATGATGCGGACATAGTTATTTTGAAATAATTCCATTTTCCTTTTGTGTTTAAGTGTTTATTGAAAGCTGTCTCTAAAGCATGACATTCTTTCGTGGTTGTCATCAATGCATTATTCTCCGAGTAGTTTTTTCTTGCAAACGTCCAGTGCCTCCATTTGCTTGCCATCCAGAACAGGAAAAGCTAAACCGAGATTCTCAAGCTGTTTGACAATAATTTCAGAAATGACTAAACGTGCAAACCATTTTTTATCTGAGGGAATGATATACCAAGGATTATGAGTGGTATTGGTGCTTTCCAGCATCTTTTCATAGCATGTCATATAATGTTCCCAATATTCTCTCTCCTTAAGATCGGCATCGGAGAACTTCCAGTTTTTAGCTTTGTCATCAATCCTGTCCAGTAACCGTTGCTTTTGTTCTTCTTTGGAGATATGCAGGAATAACTTGATGAGAATGAATCCATTTTCGTATAGATATCGCTCGTAATCATTGATTTGACGGTAACGTTCTTTCCAGATATCATCACTGATCAGTTTATCGGGCAGGTTTTGATGTAGAATAAGGTTATGCACCCTGACGACTAAAACTTCCTCATAGTAAGAGCGGTTGAAGATTCCTATCTGTCCACGTTCGGGTAGATGGGTACTGGCACGCCATAGATAATCATGACGTAACTCAAGGGAAGAGGGTTGTTTGAAGCTAAATACGGTGGTGCCCTGTGGATCTAAACCCGACATGACATGTTTTATGGCCCCATCCTTACCGGCTGTATCCATGGCTTGTATGAGAATGACGACACCATATTTTGATTCGGCATACAACTTTGCCTGGAGTTCATCCAGCTTCCCGATATTTTTTTCAAGATGTGACAAAGCGTCCTCTTTTGACTTATAGGAATGGGTGTCATCGGTCTTGATCTTAGAAAGATTAAGACCGGATTTTCCCTCAGAACCGGGAATAAAATTCTTAATATCCATGTTATTTAGATTTAATTGTTGTAGTACATACAAATGATTCCTGATGTAAAATATATCCAACTTTAAAAGTCAGGAAAAGTTTCAAAAACCCTTGTAAATATAAAGAAAAATATTGAACAATAGATTTGTTAAATTATGACAACTATTCAATTAAAGTAAAGCCTTTGGCACTTAATTTGATGCTTTTAAGGTATAATTAAAGCCAAACTGAGAATAAAAAAAAACGGTACACTTTAACATCAAATTACAAACTAATCTATTCTAATTTTAAAATGGAGGTATTCAAAATGAAAACGCTCAAAAATTCCTATCACCTACTTGGGTTACTGGTAATAACAAGCTGTCTTTGGTTGTTGCAGAGTTGTATCATATATAGACAACCACCCCCACCACCTGAACCAATGGTTAAAGTATCAGATATTATCCAAATGTCTAAAAATGGTGCTACTTCTAAAGATATCATCGCAAAGATTAAGGCATCGCATACTGCCTATAACTTAAAAGTAGATCAGTTGGTCAAGCTTTCTAAGCAAGGTGTTGCAGATAGTGTCCTTAATTTTATGGAACAGACCCATATAAATTCAGTATTACGTAATACCCGCAATGGTAATTATTACAATTATGGGGGAATGGGATATGGTGGATTCTATGGATATCCATTTTATGGATACCCTTATTATTTTGGTAATTACTGGGGACCAAGCATTATCTTCAGAAGTAGCCCACGTATGGGAGGCCATGGAGGTGGTCGTTACCGGTAAAGTTCAGACCTTACGGCTGATTGTATGAGCAGCCTGGCGAGGATGTATATATAGTTTTCTGGTGATTAATTTGTAGAGATGGCCATTGATCATGGCCATCTCTATTTTTGTTTGGGTGAAAGGATTTCTGTGAGTTGACTTAATGCTGTGATCTCATAATAATGTGCTGTCGGGGTTTCAAAGACGGTTTCATGCTGCCAGGTGGTATGAAATGGAACATGTACACCGATACCACCAATGCCAATGACAGGTAGAATATCTGACTTCACCGAATTGCCTACCATCATGAATTCTTCGGGTCGTATTCCCAGATGATCTATCAACTTTTGGTAGTCGTTTTCTTTCTTATCGCTCATGATTTCAATGTGATCAAAGTAGGGAAGGAGACCAGATTTCATGAGTTTCCGTTCCTGATCCAGCAGGTCACCTTTGGTTGCTACGATTAGTTTATAGTGCTTTTGAAGTTCGGGGAGTACTGCATCGACGCTATCGATCAATTCAATGTTTATATTCATCAGTCCTCTGCCCATATCCATGATCTCATTGATGATCGATGCCTGAACATGATTACCGGATAACTTCACAGCGGTCTCGATAAGTGAAAGTGTAAAAGCTTTGGCCCCATAGCCATAGAGTTCAAGGTTTTTCATTTCCATCCTGAAGAGTTCTTCGATGATGTCTTTGTCGGGTGCAAAGGGTTTTAATAAATCTGCCAGTTTAAATTCGGCATCTCTGAAGTAAGGCTCATTGATCCACAAGGTGTCATCGGCATCAAAGCCTATAACTTTAATTTTATTCAACATACTGTATAATCTTATTTAGATTTCTATCTCTCCAATCATGTAGGTCACTGCCTTGCCTGATATCAAAACCCTTTGACCTTTAAGTTCGCAGAACAGTTCTCCTCTTCTTTGGGATAACTGTAGCGCGGTGAGTTTGGTCTTTCCTGTTTTATGACTCCAGTAGGGGGTCAGGGTGGTATGTGCAGATCCGGTGACGGGATCTTCGTTAATGCCTGACTGGGGAGCAAAGAAACGGGATACAAAGTCAACCTTATCGCCGGGAGCAGAAACGATCACACCACGCCCACCAATAGATGCTATCATTGTTAAGTCAGGATTCATCTCTTCAATAGTTTTCTGTGAGCTGTAGATCAAGAGGAAATCAGATTTACCTCTATATGCTTCAAGGGGTGACATTTGAAAAGCATTAATGAGAATATCAGGGGCCTCAATTTTAGTATAAATGTCTTTTGGAAAGTTAAGGGTGAGCCACCCCTGATTGAGTTCTACTTCCAGATAGCCGCTACGGGGTGAAAAGAAATGAATAGGATTTTCTTCTGCATGATAATATGTGAATAAAACATGGGCGCTGGCAAGGGTGGCATGACCACAGAGGTCTACTTCCACCGTGGGGGTGAACCATCTGATTTCTACTTCATCTTTCTTCTGTACGATAAAAGCTGTCTCGGGTAGATTATTTTCAGCAGCTATATTTTGCATGGCAGACACCTCGGGCCATGTTTCCAAAATACATACTCCGGCAGGATTCCCATGAAATAGTTTATCCGTGAAGGCATCAACCTGATAAAGTGTAAGAAACTGACTCATAGATTGGTATTTAAAATAATATTACCATTCATGTTTTATGAAATACTAAGCAAAGTTAAGGGTAAGTTTTGTTCCAATGACTATTATTTCAAAAACAAAAGGCTTTTGATATTGTTGAAAACATTAAGTAAATAAATAGCCTTGATTGTATGTATCATACTTTTTTGAAGAAAGAATTAAACCAATGAATGATCTACTAAAACCAACTGTCTTTGCTATTTTTGGAGGGGTAGGAGATCTGGCCTGGCGGAAACTGGTGCCGGCATTATTCGACCTGTCACAGGAGAATATTATTCCCTCTCATTTTTCAATCATCACAATTAGTCATCATGAACTGACCGATCATGATCTGCGTAAATATCTTTCTGAAGGGGTGAGTAAATTCGCACGAAAAGTACCGGAAAACAGTGATGTATGGGATATGTTTTCGAAATACTTTTATTATCTGAAAGGCGATTTTAAATCACATCAGACATATATTGAATTGAAAGAGCGTTGTGACTGGATAGAAAAAGAATGGAAGGAAAAACCTCAACTGATTTTTTACCTGGCAACACCTCCCATTTTATTTGGTGAAATATCACAACAGCTTGGCATGGTCGGCTTGGCTATAGACAAGGAATATTCCAGAATTGTGATTGAGAAACCTATTGGAACGGATTTAGATTCATCAGTTCATTTAAAACAAATTCTTTCTGAAACTTTTCATGAGTCACAGATCTTCAGAATTGACCATTATCTTGGAAAGGAGACTGTACAAAATATTTTGGTATTCCGTTTTGCCAACTCACTCTTTGAGCCACTATGGAACAGGCGTTATGTGGATTATGTGGCAATAACTGTTGCTGAAAACATTGGTGTTGAGCACAGGGGAAACTATTATGATAAGGCAGGTGCACTGCGCGATATGATGCAGAATCACCTGATGCAATTGTTATGTCTGGTTGCTATGGAGCCCATGACAGCATTTACTGCTGACGAAATACGAAATAAAAAAGTAGATCTGTTACATGCCATCCGACCCATTTTAGTGGATGAAGTTGACAAGTTCGTTGTGCGTGGACAATATCGAAAAGGTAAAATTGATGGTAAGGCAGTTTGTGGATATCGTGAAGAGGAAAAGGTAGCTACTGATTCCAAAACAGAGACTTTCGTTGCCATGAAGATGTTTATCGATAATTGGCGCTGGCAGGATGTACCCTTCTACCTGATGACCGGTAAACGCATGCCACATCAGGTGTCAGAAATCATTATTCAGTTCAAGGCTGTCCCACATCGTTCTTTTCCTGATGAGGCAGCTCGGGATTGGCAATCATCACGCATTGTTATCACCATACAACCCAATGAAGCCATCTCCTTGCGTATACAGGCCAAGCAACCCGGCCCCAAAATATTATTGCGACCTGTTGAATTAAAGTTTAATTACAGTGATTTTTATTCCGGCCCTTTGCCTGATGCCTATGAAACGTTGTTGGGTGATGTCATGAGAAATGATGGAACGCAATTCATGCGAGAAGATCAGGTTGAGGCTGCATGGAAAATACTGATGCCGGTTCTGGAGTCCTGGTCGAAAAATGACCCTGGAGATTTCCCAAACTATGATGCAGGCACTTGGGGCCCTGAAAGTATCCTTGAGCTTTTGGAACAGAAGAGTCATTGTTGGTTATGTCCCGAATAACTTTGTAATTTTAAAAAATGAAAATCAATATTTATAACGATTTAGAATCCTTGAGTAGGGCTGCTGCTGATCTGTTTGTAAAACAATCGCAGTTAGCTGTTAAGAAAAATGGAAGATTTAGTGTGGCATTGTCAGGTGGGAGTACACCGGAAAGAACCTATGAATTACTTGCACAGAAGCCATGGGTTGATGATGTGCCATGGGATAAGGTGCATATTTTCTGGGGCGATGAGCGTTGTGTGCCTGTTGATGATATACGTCATAATGCTTTACATGCCAACAGGCTACTCCTGAATTATGTGCCGATACCCTCTTCTCAGATCCATCCAATTATATGTACTCAATCATCTAAGCATACTGCTGAACAGTATGAATTGTTGCTACGTGACTTTTTTAAAGACCGGGAAGTATGTTTTGATCTGATGTTGCTTGGGATTGGTAATGATGGTCATACAGCTTCATTGTTTCCAGAAACTCCGGTACTGAATGAAAGATCAAGATGGGTATCTGAAGTATCGGTTCCAACACAGGAATTTAATCGTGTAACTTTAACAATTCCCCTGCTTGAACGTTCTGTCTTGACGTTGTTTTTGGTTAGTGGTGAAGAAAAAGCTAGTGTACTGAAAATTATTCTTGAGGGTCCAGGTGATACTTCAACTTATCCAGCTCAACTCATTGCTCCTTTAAACAATGAATTAATCTGGCTGGTCGATAAGGGAGCTGCTTTGTTATTAAATAATAATAAACAGAGATAATTTTGACTTGAGGATTAAAAGGAAATAATTTTAAAAATCAAATAAATGAATAAATCGAAGGCAATAGGTATAGCTGCAGACCATGGAGGATTCGAATTAAAAGAGTCTCTTATCCCCATCCTTAAAGCAACAGGCTATGAGGTCGTAGATTTTGGTGCCCGGGAGCTTGATAATGA
>Ga0224523_1000735_pt1 | contig 15732 bp, 16 predicted proteins | sample CFST50metaG_FD_182732 | JGI IMG/M metagenome (GOLD analysis project Ga0224523, IMG submission 182732) | Peat soil microbial communities from Stordalen Mire, Sweden - C.F.S.T50 | ecosystem: Environmental > Terrestrial > Soil > Wetlands > Peat | place: Sweden: Norrbotten County, Stordalen Mire...
CTTCATGCCGCTGTTCAACTTCGTTTCGTAATGCATTTACTTGCCGAAGGCAAATGCAAATGCCCGTTAATTGTGAAAAGAAATTATGCAGGTGTAAGCCTTGAAGAGTTTCAAACCTATGCTGCCGGCGACATTGGCCTCATCATGAGTTCGGTTTCAGCCACCGGCATTTGGCTCGAAGCCGAAGGGATAAAGGCCGCAGACATTGAAAAAACCTCATTCATTATTTTGCAGGCTATTGGTGCCCGCATCGTGAAAACCGAATATATATCATGCCCCACCTGCGGTAGAACATCGTTCAACCTTATAGATACCATTGAGCGCATCAAGCAGTACACAGGCCATCTGAAAGGGCTTAAGATAGCCATCATGGGTTGTGTTGTAAACGGTCCCGGCGAGATGGCCGATGCCGACTATGGTTATGTTGGCAGCGCCCCCGGCAGGATAAACCTCTATAAAGGGAAGAAACTTGTACAGCGCAACATCAGCGAAGCCGATGCCCTCGACGCCCTGATAAACCTGATGAAAGATAGCGGGGACTGGGTGGAAGAAAAGTAGGGAAGAGAGTAGGCAGTCGGCAGTCGGCAAGGTGTAGCAGGTATATAAACTTACAGATGTTATACAAAAATGAAAAACCTTATTTTTCAACATTAAACTTAGTAGAAATGGTAGCCACCTAATCCTTACCTTATTCCCTCATCCATGCAGAAATAATAAGGAAAATAAGGTTATGCGTAACATGAGAGACTAATTATGAAGGAAGACAATCCTTACATGTCAAACGGTCTTTCAATAATCGAATTTTAAATTATTCAGTTATAACTGAAATTGTTTGTGTAATTTTGCAAAGTTTCAGGTATAACCAAAATAAAATGATACTTCGCCAGTCTTATCTTAATGCTATAAAACCTTTTATTAAAAAACCTGTAATAAAGGCGATCACCGGCGTTCGCAGGTGTGGAAAGAGTACTTTGTTGCTGCAAATAATGGATCACCTGTCAGCAAAAGGGGTTCATCAGGATAACCTCATATACATAAACAAAGAATTGTTTGAGTTTGATGAAATCCGAAACTACAAGGATCTGCATAAATATGTTACTGCTAAAAAACATGGCAGGGGCTTTTGTTATTTGTTTGTTGACGAAATACAGGAAATTGAAAATTGGGAAAAATCCATTGCCTCACTATTAGCTGAGAAGGATTATGATATTTATATTACCGGATCGAATGCCCGGCTTTTATCATCAGATTTGGCAACTCTTTTGACAGGGAGATATATGGAAACAAGGATGTACCCATTCACTTTTTCCGAATTTTTATTACTTAAAAATCAGAATAAAAAGGAAGAAGATATAGTTACTGCATTCAATCTTTTTATGAAGTATGGTGGTTTTCCGGGGATACATGCACTGGAATGGAATGATACCGCTATACGCCAGTATCTACAGTCATTGTACAGTACAATTTTACTTAAGGATATTGTAATTAAATACGCCATTCGGGATGCGGCGATGCTTGAGAAAATAATGGAATACCTTATTTCCAACTGCGGGAACATTACCAGCGCCAATAAAATCAGCGAATTCGTAAAATCACAACATCGTAAAGTGTCGATGGAAACTGTGCAGAATTATATTCTTTACGCTTCGAATGCGTTGCTGATGCACCAGGTACGTCGATATGATCTAAAAGGGAAACGCTTGCTCGAAAGTCATGAAAAGTATTTTTTGTGTGATACCGGTTTTAGCTTTTCGGGCATTGGTTTCACGAAGGATCATATCCCGGGAATTTTGGAAAATATTGTTTTGATAGAATTGCTGTCAAGAGGCTATAAGATAAATATAGGAAAATTACCTGAAAAGGAAATTGATTTTGTGGCGGAACGGAACAACCAAAAACTATATATACAGGTTACTACAACGCTTTTTGATTCAAAAGTTATAGATCGTGAATACAATGCTCTGGAATCCGTTGATGATCATTATCCCAAAATAGTTTTGTCACTTGATAAAGGTTTTGAAACTTCACGCAAGGGAATACAATGGATGAATATTCAGGACTTTTTATTAGAGCATGACAAATAATGTTATTTGCCTGAGATATTTACCTGTTGGATTTCATCATAATTTTCGTTTCTAAACCGAGCCTACAGAAAAACTTGTTTTATTAATACAACCTTTCCCCCAATGCAGCCTTCAGTTTGTAAACATTCATGATGTAACCTATCTTCGATTTCAGCAGCATCAGTTTGCTTTCCGAAACGGCCGTGGCAGCATCAAGCAGGTCCAGGTTGGTGATGTTTCCGGCAGTATAGTTGGTTTGCGCAAGGGCGTAGGCTTCTTCTGCCTGCGATAGCTGGAGTTCGCTGTGAGTGATCTTTTTCAGAGATGATTTCAGGTTTTCTTCATTTTCGGTGACTTCGCTTGAAATGGTGCGTTTCTCAACTTCTGTTTCCAGTGTTGATGTCAGAATAGCTGATTTTGCCTGCAGCAACGAATATTTTGAACGGGTTCCGTCGAAAACAGGAAACTTAAATCCTACACCTGCAACAAAGTTTGCTTTCACAACCTCCAGTTTGGGAAGATAACCGTTTTTCCCTCCTCCTGAAAGAATGAGATTAAACGAAGGGCTATCCTGTGCTTTTACAACATTGTATTTTAAATTGGCAAGATTTGTTTTTTCCTCCAGTATCAGCGTTTCATCACGATGTGCATAAGCATAGCTAACCAGCGAATCGGAAGGATGATCGGGCAGCTTTATTAAAAGGTCTTTTTTTACATTGAATTGCTTGTCCGTTTTCTCACCCATCAGCGAATTAAGTTCGGTAAGCTGGTTGTCTAAAGTCGTTTTAAGGTCAATGCCCAGGCTTTCAATGTTTGAGATTTTCACTTTGGTGCTTAAAATTTCATACTGCGTTGCCGAGCCGGTTTCTTTCTTTTTTGTAATAAAATCAAGGTGTTCATTCAGCGTTTTTAGGTCCTCTTTATTGATCACGATTGCTTCCTGCAGGTATACGATAGAATAATATAATGAAGTTACTGTTGAGGCAAGTTTCTGCTTGACTTTTCCAACTGAAAGCTCGTTGAGGGTTTTTACTTCGGTTGCATATTCAACACTTTTAGAGGTTTTACCAAAATCATAAAGTGTTTGAACAAAATTCAAAGAAGCTGAATAGTTATTGACAGGGAAAAGGTCAAATGAACCAAACATAGGTATGGTTATTTGTTCTCCCGGGCCAATTCTGGTAAAAGAAGCATCGGCTTCAACATTCGGATAATACCCGGCTTTGGCAAGTCCTACCCCGGCATCTGCATAATTGATAGCTTCGATCATTTCTTTTACGGAAGGATGGTTGTTCACAACAATGCTAATAATTTTTGCAAGTGTGATGGAATCGCCGCTAAGCTGTTTGCCTGTGCTGTCGGCATTGATTTGCCCGTAAGCATGAACATTACATGCAAAGCAGGCCACAAAAGCAATTCTGTATATAAATTTAAATCTTTGTTTCTTCATTTTTTACACTTTTTGATCCCGCACCAGCGGAATTGTTTTTTTTCTTCTTGTCACCAGGAATAATATTGGAATAGTACCTATCAGCGTGATCAGGCCGGCAATAAGAAAATCATCATCAATGCCTTGAATATATGCCTGCTTATTCACATTTGCCACCACAACAAACTGGGCTTGTTTCATCGCATTGGCAGGCGAACTGCCCGAATTATGCTCTATACCATAAGCCAGCTTACCCGTGGTATTCATAAATATCTGCGATTTGGGTTGAATAGACTGCGCGTAAGTTTGAGAATGAAAATTCATTCGTGAAGATAAAACAGTAGCCAGTATTGCCACACCCAGGCTTCCGCCCAACTGGCGGATGGTATTGGTGATCCCTGATGCCTGTGCCATTTTTTCACGCGGTATTTGCAATAGCGAAACAGCCATCAAGGGAGTGAAAAGCAGCCCCATTGCAAATCCCCTGATATACAGAGAAACCATGATGTAATGATTTTCCGTAAGGAATGACAACGAGGAGTTCAGGAAAAAGCTGAATGCAAGTAAGCATATCCCTATCAGAATAGGGATCTTGGGATTCAACTTATCAGATATTCTTCCGGCTATTGGCGACATAATACCCTGGATAATGCCGACGGGAAGAAAGACAGAACCTGCCTGAACAGCGGTATAACTAAGTGAACTCTGAAGGTAAATAGGTAACAGAAATGTACTGCCAAACATTCCCATGCCAAATATCATAGTTACTAAATTTGATATTCCAAAATTGCGGTTGCTTAGCAATCGCAGATCTATCAAAGGTTCTTTAACAGTAAACTCGGCGGTAATGAATGTTGCCAATGCAATAATGGCTATGGCAAAGCATACTAATATATAAGGTGCCGACCAACCGGCGGAGTTGGTGGCCGCATTCCCTTCTGATAAGGCATACAGAGTCAAAGGGAAAAAAGTTACGATTGAAATAAATCCGATATAATCGAATTTTCGTATCAAGGGATTTTTATATTCCTGTTGTATGATGATAGTGGCAAACAAGCCGATGATACCAACAGGAATATTTACATCGAATATCAATTGCCAGTTGAAATTGTCAACAAGATACCCACCAATCAATGGTCCGAAAGAAATGGAAGCAGCGGCAGCAATGCCCCAGAAACCCAGTGCAACACCTCTTTGTTTAGGAGGAAATTCGCGCGATATGATGGCCATACCCAGCGGTTGAATGGTTCCCACACCAAGGCCCTGAACGACCCGGGCCAGGATAAGCATGTTCTCGTCGCTGGAAGCTCCGCATAAAAACGATCCAAAGGTGAAGAATAACAACCCAAGAAAATACATGCGCTTATATCCAAACTTATCGGCCAGCCATCCCGATGTTGGCAGCATCACAGCCATTGCAAGCATATATGCTGTGATGATCCATTCGGCTTTGTCGATACCTATGCCGAAAGAAGCCATTATCTTTGGCAAACCGGTATTCACAATAGTAGCATCAAGCACAGCCATGAAAGTGCCGATCATAACTGTGGCAAGCAACCACCATTTATAATTGTCGCTTTGAGGATGCCATGCCGAATCCCTGCTGCGGGCAAGTCTGCGGATACGATGTGAAGGTGAAAGTCTTCTTCTTCGCATGTTAGTCCTTTATTATTTTTACTTCTACCGACATGCCGGCCATTAACCTGAATGCAGAGGCCTTCCCGCCATCTTCAGTACCATCAATGGAAATCTTCACCGGTACACGCTGGGTTACTTTGGTGAAATTTCCCGACGCATTGCTTGGCGGTATGAGCGAGAACTGTGATGCTGTATTGGAACCTATGCTATAGATCTTTCCTGTGAAAACTACACCTGAAAACGCATCTATTTTGAATCGTGCATTCTGTCCAATGTGAATTTGTGCTATCTTGGTTTCTTCAAGATAGATCATCACCCTAAAGTTTTTGTTATTTGTAATTGTAAAAATTGATTGTCCCGCAGTGGTGATATCGCCCGGCAGCAACCATCTCTTTGCAATAATGCCATCCATAGGGGCATACAATTTCGTATTTTTAAGTTGAGTCTCAATCAGGGTAACTGAAGAGGCAGCGCTTTTTACAGCCGAAGCGGCGCTTTCAATTTTGGCTTTGGAAACATCAAGCGCTATCTTGGCGGCATCATATAATGCCTGGGCAGATTCGAGCGCTTTCTTCGAATGATCGTAAGTTTCCTTGCTTATCACGTTACCGTCGTATTGCAATTTAGCCCTGTCAAAATCTTCCTGTGCTTTGTCAAGACTTACTTTCAGAATTTTTACACTTTCACCATCATATTTGTAAGAAGCTTCTGATTGTGCTTTTGTTGCCACCGACTGGTCTTTCAATGCGATGGCCTGGTTTTTCTGGGCTAACAGGTCAGTACTGTCAAGCACTGCAAGTAATTCGCCTTTCTTTACAGAATCGCCTTCCTCGGCATATTCAAAAGTTACACGTCCCAGTATCTTTGAACTTACCGAAACATTGTCTGATTCTATATAAGCATCATCGGTTGAAATATATTTTAAATAATTTTTATACCACATCCATCCAAGGGTAACCACTATAATAACCACCAGGATAAGCGGAATATAACGGGTGAACTTTTTTTTCTTTTTACCAACGGGCATCTCTTGATTTTCCATAGATTTTGCTTGATTCTCCATATATGACTCGTTTCTTAATTTTATGATTCTATTGATTCTTGGTTGTTGCTATTTTGTGCAATATCCCCTTCAGGTTATGCATTGAAGTGACAAAAGTGTTGAGTTCTTTATCTGTAAGGGTAAGTAATTTTTCACTTATCTGCTCACGAAATATCTGCTTGTTCTTTTCAACGAAGTCAGCCCCTTTTTTCGTTAGTCGTATTTTTATGATCCTGCGGTCTTGCTTATCTGGCAAACGCCCGGTAAGTTTGCTGCCGGTCAGTTTGTCAATGAGGGTGGTGACGTTTGGTTTGGAAACATTAAGCTTATCTCCTATTTCCGACATCGACATTTCACCTTCGCCGGCAAGCAACATCAACACATAATAAGCCCCCGGTGTTATGGTCGGGCTGGGACTAAAAGGCCGTCCGAAGGCCCTGTAGAATAGCGGCTTTGTTGAAATGATGTCGTCGGTAATAGCTTTTAATTTTTCATCTTCCATAAATGGTTACTTTTAATAAAGGTTACAAAAGTATAACTATTATGAAGAGTAACAATTATAAAATGGAGGTTTAACAAAAAATTAGGAAAAAATTAAAAAAGTCAGCAGTCTTCAGTCCTCAGTCTTCAGTCGGCAGCAATCGGTTATGACCAATAACTATGAATGACAACAAATGACACGACCTGTCCCGCACCAAAGGTCGGGAAGTAAATGACTACTAATGACCAATGACCATCAGTGACAATTACAACTCATCGAAAAGAGGATCTTCGTATTGGGTAGCATTTCAACCATATCTTCCTGGTCGGGCTCTTTGATGGATATTACGCGCAGATCGATTACTTTTAAAGTGTTTTTGAGCTTTGTTATCTCTTTGGGGAAACTTTGTATCTCATTTCCCCACATGTCGAGGAAATACATCCTGGTGAGGTTTCCGATAGATGAAGGCAATGAGGCAATCACATTCTGGTTCAGTATCAGTTGTTGAATATTTAAAAGTTTGCCAATTTCGGGGCAAAGGGTGTCAATATCATTCGACGAAACATCCAGCACCTGCAGTTTGGTGAGTTTGGCAATCTCTTTGGGAAGTTTGGTGAGTTTGTTCTTGCTCAGGTTAAGTTCCTGAAGGTTGGTAAGTTTGAAAACGCCTGCAGGTATTTCTTTTAGTTTTTTCCTGTGCAGGTCAAGTCTATAAACTTTTGAAGAGTCTTTAAGTGCTTCGGTAAGGTCATTGTATACAGGCTCGGCAGCAAGGCTTGCCGAATCCAGCAGCTGTGCCCGGACCGTGCAACCAGCCAACATCAGCAACATTAAAAGAATATTTTTAAAAAAATATTTCATTTTTCAGGCACCAACTTTAAACTTTAAACTCTTTAAACAAACCAATTCTTTGACAGCAACACTTTTTCCGATTCCTGTTTATCCCGCAATAATTGTTCCTTTAATTCTTCCACGCTATCATATTTTACTTCATCCCTGAGTTTTTCAATAAAGTGAACACTCAGGGCTTCATAATAAATGTTTCTGTTAAAGTTGAAAATATTCACTTCAATCACCTGGCTCACACCATTGAATGTGGGCCTTGTTCCAATGCTAAGCATCCCCACCTGATGATCAGTTCCTATCTCCACAGAAACAACATAAACACCTTCTCCGGGAATTAATTTTAATGGGTCGCTTACTTCAATGTTTGCTGTGGGGAAGCCCAAAGTTCTTCCAACGCTTTCGCCTTTTACAACATGGCCGCTTAAAAAGTACTTATAACCAAGAAACTTGCTGGCTTTAACAACATCACCAGCAAGCAATGCCTTTCTGATTTTTGTTGAACTAACAGCAACTTCGCCAACCTTTTGAACACCTATTTCTTCTACTTCAAAATTGAATTTTTTCCCATATTCCTGCAGGTGCGTTAGCTCCCCTTGCCTGTCTTTGCCAAAATGATGGTCATAACCAATGACCAGTTTTCGTACATGCAATTTATCGATCAGGATGTTCTTAATAAATTCGGTGTAAGACAGCTTCGAAAATTCAGGAGTAAAAGGAATGAAAATCAGGTGATCAATTTCCAGTTGTTCAAAAAGCATGATTTTTTCTTCCTGCGAAGTGAGGACGTTGATATTCTTCTCTTCCGGATGCAGTACTATTTGCGGATGAGGATAAAAAGTAACGATAACGGATTGCCCTTTGGATTCTTTCGCAAGTTGCTTCACACGCGAAATAATCACACGGTGACCGTTGTGTAAACCATCAAATGTTCCGGTTGTCACCACTGCATTTTTAACAGCGGTGAAGGATTCTATGTCTTTATATACTTTCATGTCAGAAAATTACAGATATTAATGCGCTTTAAATTCGATAAAAATAAAGTTGTCAAAAGTAGTAAAAATAATAATCCTACCTGCAATTTAATGGATTGTGTAAAGATATATGTTGTTAAGAAATAAAGGAAAAGCCATTTATTGATAGCGCCTTTGTACGGACTTTCGGCTTGAAACAATTCCTGTAAAGGACAGATTGCTTCGCTGAAAAGCGCTCGTCCCAAAAGTGCCGGGAACGTTCCGAACAAACAAATCACTCTTAAGATAATTAGTGCCTGTCCATAAAGTCGGCAGTCCTCAGTCTCCAGCAGGCACCCGGTTAATTCAACTTCTTGACTTTTTGCAGACTGCAGACTGTTGACTGAAGACTTTTTTTAATACCTGACTTTATATACAGCCTCTAATTAATCTCATTTCTCTATTCCTCTGCACCTTTTAAATAATTAGCTTAATTTTTTTCGGGCAATAAAATTATCTTCTTTAAAGGTTGTTAGGTTTGAATAAATAATCTAATTTTGCGGACTTCAAAGAATAGATAATTCCAATAAAATATTTTATATGCCAACAAATACAGGTAAAATCTCGCAGATCATTGGTGCTGTAGTTGATGTCGTTTTCGAACAGGAAGAAAAACTTCCCAATATTTATGATGCACTGGAAGTGACCAGGCCCGATGGGCAAAAAGTAATACTTGAATGTCAGCAGCATACCGGCGAAGACACCGTTCGTACCATTGCCATGGATTCAACAGATGGACTTAGCAGAGGCATGGACGTGATTGACCTTGAGGCTCCTATTTCAATGCCGGGGGGTGAATATATTCGCGGCCGTTTGTTCAATGTTATCGGCGAAACCATTGATGGTATGGAGCCGGTACCGCAGGGAAAACTTTACTCCATTCACAGAGATCCTCCTAAGTTTGAAGATCTTTCAACACAAAAAGAAGTTTTATATACGGGTATCAAGGTTATTGACCTTATTGAACCTTATGCAAAGGGAGGAAAGATCGGTTTATTCGGTGGCGCCGGTGTTGGCAAAACCGTGATCATCATGGAGCTAATCAATAACATCGCAAAAGGTTATTCAGGTATGTCCGTATTTGCTGGTGTAGGTGAACGCACAAGGGAAGGCAACGACCTGCTGCGTGATATGATTGAATCCGGCGTTATAAAATATGGCGAGGCTTTTAACAAGTCAATGGAAAAAGGTGGATGGGATTTAAGCCTTGTGGACAGAGAAGAACTTCAAAAATCAAATCTTGCACTTGTATTCGGACAAATGAATGAACCGCCGGGAGCACGTGCACGCGTGGCATTATCGGGATTGACCATGGCAGAATATTTCCGCGATGGCGACGAAACAACCGGCGGGCGCGACATACTTTTCTTCATGGATAATATTTTCCGTTTCACCCAGGCAGGGTCCGAGGTATCGGCATTGCTTGGCCGTATGCCTTCGGCAGTGGGTTATCAGCCTACGCTGGCAACAGAAATGGGTATCATGCAGGAACGCATCACCTCCACCAAACGTGGCTCTATCACTTCGGTTCAGGCTGTTTATGTACCTGCCGACGACCTTACTGACCCGGCACCTGCAACTACTTTTGCGCATCTTGATGCCACAACAGTACTCGACCGCAAAATATCGGAAATGGGTATTTATCCTGCAGTAAACCCACTTGAATCTACATCACGAATGCTTGCTTTCGATATTGTTGGAGCAGAACATTACAACACTGCCCAGAGGGTAAAAGAGATTTTACAGCGTTATAAAGAACTGCAGGATATCATTGCTATTCTTGGTATGGACGAACTTTCAGAAGATGATAAACTCATCGTACAAAGGGCACGCAGGGTTCAACGCTTTTTATCACAGCCTTTCTTCGTGGCAACGCAGTTTACGGGAATTCCCGGAGCTTTCGTTAGCATTGAAGATACCATCAAAGGATTTAAGATGATCCTGAATGGCGAAGTTGACGAATATCCTGAAATGGCATTCAGCATGGTAGGAACCATTGAAGAGGCTATTGAAAAGGGTAAGAAAATGATGGAGGAGTCTAAATAAAGTCTGCAGTAGGCAGTCTCCAGTCGGCAGTAGGGAACCAGAAACCAGCAACTATTTTAATATGTTTTTAGAAATCATCACACCGGATAAGAAAATATTTTCAGGAGAAGTGAGCCTGGTGCAATTGCCGGGAACCAACGGTTCTTTTGAAATATTAAAGGATCACGCTCCTACTATATCCACACTTACCAAAGGGAAAATAAAGATCATTGACAAGGAGAAGAAAACCGAATTCATTGAAATAAACAGTGGCGTTGTTGAGGTGCTAAAAAATAAAATTATTGTTTTGGCAGAATAAAAACAATATCACACCTGTGTATTGCTTTCCTGGCACTTTTAAAAATTTTTAACGCGGATTAACGTTGTTGCTTTAACTATTTTCAGCACAAACGCTTTACTTTTCCCCGCACGAGTAGCGACTTCTGATCCTGACATTCGTTCCTCATATACATGAATTCGCTATGCTCAACTGCTGGATAGCCCAGCGGGGGATATTTTATTTTCTATCCGAAAAACAAATTTTCCGCCCATCCATTGTCAAAACAAAATTTCTGAAAGGCCTCCTTTATTTCATGATTTTTGTTCCTTAAATATTTCTCACTAAGATTCATTTTGCAGGCAATCTTTGCCCAGGGTAGCTTTTTGAAATATCTGAGATCAATAATTTTTCTTTCTGTTTTAGATAATAATTTCCGGCATTTCTTCACTATTTGAGCTACCAGCTCATCCTTTTCAGGGTTTTCAGCAGGCTCTTCTTCAGCAAAAAGATCATGTAGAAAAAGATCAAGTTTTATAATACTGATTTTATCGCGAATGATATTATTCAGTAAATGTTCAGCGACTTCGAAGATATAAGTTTTTATACTATACCTTAAACTGAAATCCAATTCGTGTTTTGCTTTTTCATAAACAATGATCACTGCTTCCTGAAATGCATCTTTTGCATCTTCCGGATGGCAGTAATACTTGAAAACGGCGAATGAAATGAATATTTTCCGATAATTGCCGTAAAGGCTTTCCAGCAATTCTCTGTTTCCTTCCCGCAATAGCTGCAGGGGATCTGGCTCTTTGCAAATTTTCTTTTCCATATTTTTTTTTATTACAAAGGCTTTCTACGCGTGAAAATACGCCTGACGCCTTTAACTGTTATACAATAAAAAAATATAGAATAGAAGTTTTACATAAGTAAAAAATTAATTATTTAATCGTTTAACTGCACAGTTGTTTAACCATTAACAACATTACTACAAAAATACAATAATATACATAAAAAGTCAAGTTTTTTCGCATTTATTTTTTGATTTGATTTATTGGCCAACTGAATATTTTTCTGGTTAAAAACCTTGATCATTTTTCAGCACTGTTATGAATGCGATTATTGGCATTTATTTTTATCATTTCTGTGAAAAAAATGATCATTCAAAAAATATTTTTTAAAAGAAATTTTTGCATGCAGCTTTTCTTTGAGGTAACGTTTGTATTTATTTTTCTTTCAATCGTTTAATAAAAATATTTTCTTTTAACTCTTTGAAAAATAAATTAATATTTATCAATGATTTTCTTTAAAAAAAAGGTGACATTTTCGATGTCTTTGTTACTAACAGTAGAAAAAGATGGTAATCGGTAAAGATGGTAATTGGTAAAAGAGGTAATTGGTAAAAGAGGTAATTGGTAAAAAAAGTAAAAAGTAAAAAAAGTCAGCAGTCGGCAGTCAACAGTCGGCAGTCGGAAAAAAGAAAAATAAATTAAAAACTCAGGACATGAAAAAAGTGATACGCTGGTATAAAATTCAAAGCCATGAAAACAATAGCGATCATAATAAAACTGCCTCACCCAAAGAGTCTGTTGCGCTCACTAAGAGCAACGTTTTCGATCTATTTCCTGGTGGCATCCTTGTCGCGGCAATTTACCTTCAGGCAACAGAAGCAACTTCTGAAACAACTACTGAACGCACTGAAAGGCTTTGTTTCAGCCATACAAAACCTGTTGATGCTGCCAGTAAAACTGCTTTACGAAATGCTGCATATCACCCGCAGCTTATGGAGAGCCGGACTGTGTATACTGCTTGAAGAACCGGCTTTCAACCGTTACCGCGGGTTCAAAGCATTTTTTCATTTACCCATATTCACCAACACAAACATCCCGCCTTTCCACATCTGCCCCTTCTTCCCTCTTGCAAACGCACCCTTACAACACATACTTTTCGCTATTTTCTTCACCCTCGGACTCATACCACAGTTGCTGCTTTTATTGCCCCTGCTGCTGCTGGGTTCGGCCAAGCAGTGGCTTGAAGTCATGTGGCAGGCAGTGATGTTCATGTTGCGCTCGTTGCTGCTGTTCCTGCATTTTCTGCTTACCTCGCTGTGGCTCCTGATCCCTTCGCTGAGTGTATCGAAGTTTCTCGAAAAGCGCAGGGAACAGGTAAAAAAGCATCTTGCACATTTCCTGGAGCGCAGGATCGTAAATCTGGCCCTGACACTCATCTCTCGCAGCACTGATCTTTCGAATTCGGGATGTTACAGAACAATGGATTCACTGGACCAGCCCGCTTTCATGCAATCAGATCGGGCAACATATAAAGATTTCACATTCCATTGGAAAAAGAAACATGCAAAAACCACCGTGAACAAAGAACCTGAATTGATACTGAATTTTATGATTGTTTCACCACTAAGTTCACAAAAAACACGAAGAAACACTAAGTTTAATAATGCTCTTTTGTTAAAGCCAACGCAGATAATTCACAAAGCTGCTAAACTCATTCATAGCGTAACAACAAACCACAAACCACTAACAACTAGCATTATTTATTCGGGTAAATCTGTCAAATCCGTGTCCTATTCTTCACATAAAAACAACGAGCTTATGCCAAAGCAGAAGCCTCTTCTGATTGTTTCACCACAAAGTTCACAAAGAACACGAAGAAACACTAAGTTTAATAAATATCTTTTGTTAAAGCCATTGCAGACAATTCACAAGACCACAAAACCGTCAGGTACCGGAACATTAAACTTTAAACTTCAAACTTTAAATATTCTTTCAAATGTGTCCACTAAAAACAACGAGCCAATGCCAAAGCAGGAGCGCACCACCGGTGCCCTGAGCAACTCATTGCCGAAGCAGAAGCCTCTATATATCACAAGAATTTACAGAGCCTTTTTCTTTAAATTTCTTCATTTTCTGTATTACTTAATTAAATGTCAAATGCCTTCTTTTTCGGGTGAAAAAGAAGTTTTAAATAATTCCAGAACCTCACACTGTAAAGGCGAAGTGTATAAAGAGATGAAAACTCTCATTAAAGGAATCGCAGGAATTCCTGTAGGCCTGATCCTTTTGGTGATCGGCATTGTTCCAATTACGGTTGTTCACCGTATAGTAGTAGTGGCAAAACTCCCTTCGAGCGTTGACCAATTATTGACCCGTGCGTACGCCATCGTGCAAGCGATGACCAACAACGCCTGGTTCCCAACTCCTTCCCCGGCATTGAGTGCTGTGACAACGGCAGCAAACAATTTAAAAGCCGAACAGTTGAATGTTAAGAATCGTGTTCCGGGTTCTGTTCCTATCAGAAATACTAAGAAAAATGCACTCAAAGACCTGCTCTATACTTTGAGGGATTATATCCAGATTATTTGCATAGCCAATCCTGAATCAGCAACAGGTATAGCCGAAAGCGCCCTGATGTATGCCAGAAAGGTTGCTATCAGACAAAAAAAGGTATTCAATGTTTTAAACTATATGACTGGTAGTGTGGAACTTAACGCAGCTATAAAAGGCCGTAACAATACTCATGACTGGCAGTTGAGCCGCACACCCAGCGATGAGGCCAGTTGGTGGGTTACCATCATACCATCTACTAAAAAGTCAAGAACCATTGTTGATGGGCTTAATCGCGGCGAGCTGGTTTATTTTCGTCACCGCGTTTTAACCAAGGACGGTTATTCTAATTGGGATGAACCCCTTAGCATAATCATAACTTAATGCTCCCTTCCCGCTTCCGTTGTGAAGCTATATCATGACGCTGCGCATCCCGGTCCTGACTGATGCGCAGCGTTTTTTACTCACAGAAACAACCACACGTCTTTTTGAATCCATCATGTGCCTTTTTGAATCCATCATGTGCCTTTTTCAATCCATCACGTGTCTTTTTGAATCCATCATGTGTCTTTTTGAATCCATCATGTGTCTTTTTGAATCCATCATGTGTCTTTTTGAATCCATCATGTGTCTTTTTGAACCCATCACGTGTCTTTTTGAATCCATCATGTGCCTTTTTGAATCCCTAACGTGTCTTTTTGAATCCATCATGTGTCTTTTTGAACCCATCACGTGTCTTTTTGAATCCATCACGTGCGTGTTTGAATCCATCGTGTGTGTGTTTGAATCCATCGTGTGTCTTTTTCAATTTAAAATGTGTCTTTTTGAATCCATTATGTGCCTGTTTCAAGGAGTATGTGTGTCCTTGCACAATGTTAGTAGCATAAAGTAAACTGTGTAAACCGCGTTTGGGAAGCAGCCTAATCAAGGCAAACGCATTTAAATATTTAAATTAAAAAAGAGAGATTTCTCACTCCCGCGAAAAACGGGGGATTCGGAAAGACAGCGCAATTTTAATGGAACTGCAAGAGAGGGTTTGGGGCGGCTTTGCCGCCCCAAACCCTCTCTTGCTCTCCTCTCTAAAAACCAGAAAATGATGTCATTCCGAATCCGTCAGGAGACGGATGAGGAATCTCTTTTATAAAGGACTTTATGGACAGACACTATTTAGATACGTTTTCCTTTTCATTCAAATGCCAAAATTTCCATATTTCATTTTTTTCAGCTCCCAATTACCCTCCTCCCGCAAAAAAAAATAATTTTTTATTGCATATTTAAAATGCGGAAACATTAGCAAAACATCGATTTAGATGAAAATTTAAAAGGTCGATGACCGCCCTCCTGATTGACACCAAGTATAAAATATCTGTCATAAAACTTGACAATAGATTTTGTATCGTGTACATTTGCATATTGTTTTTGATTTCACAATTGGTATTTTGATTACTGCAAATAAATTGTTGGTAATCGTACTGTCACGCCCGTATTGTATAATAAAGAGCCACTTGCGACCTTTGCAGAAAAAACGAGATGGAAGATATACGTCAGATTTATAAGCGACGCCTCATGTATCAGATGGT
>Ga0224523_1000736_pt1 | contig 15726 bp, 11 predicted proteins | sample CFST50metaG_FD_182732 | JGI IMG/M metagenome (GOLD analysis project Ga0224523, IMG submission 182732) | Peat soil microbial communities from Stordalen Mire, Sweden - C.F.S.T50 | ecosystem: Environmental > Terrestrial > Soil > Wetlands > Peat | place: Sweden: Norrbotten County, Stordalen Mire...
GTTTTGACAAGTCACCGCTCTTTACAGGCCGAATCAAGGGGAGAGGTCCAAGATACTGTCCATCCATCGAAGATAAAATAGAAAGGTTTTCTGACAAGACCCGACATCAATTGTTTGTTGAGCCTGAGGGATGGACTACCGCAGAATATTATCTTAATGGTTTTTCTTCTTCGTTACCCGAAGACATACAATATAAAGCGCTTGTTGAGATTCCCGGATTCGAAAACGCCAGGATCTTCAGACCCGGTTATGCCATCGAATATGATTACTTCCCTCCCCTACAGCTCAACGATACCCTCGAGACCAAACTGATCGAAAATCTATACTTTGCCGGACAGATCAACGGAACCACCGGTTATGAGGAGGCCGCCGCACAAGGGCTGATGGCTGGTATCAATGCCCATCTTAAGGTCCATGAAAAACCTGCATTTGTCCTGAAGCGTTCAGAGGCATATATTGGCGTGCTCATCGACGATCTGATCACGAAGGGAGTCGAAGAACCCTACCGGATGTTTACCTCCAGGGCTGAATACCGGATCTTGTTACGACAGGATAATGCCGACGTCAGATTAACCGAAAAAGGATATGCCATCGGCCTGGCATCAGAAGAGCGTGCGCAGACCGTCAGGCTTAAAATGGAAGCCACCTCCAATCTGCTGAACTTTCTAAAACAGACCAGTGTCGATCCCGAAGACATCAATCAATACTTACTGGATGCCGATACTCCAGAGATCTCACAAAAGACCAGGATCGCTAATGTACTGCTGCGTCCCCAGGTTTCATTAAAAGGGCTAATCCCAATCATCCCCGCACTCAATAATTATTGTAAGGCAGAACAAATCATCACTGACGATATCCTTGAGGAATCGGAAATCCTGATTAAATATGAAGGATATATCGACAGGGAGCATGAGATTGCACTAAAACTCAATAAATTTGAAGATATCATTTTATATGATACCTTTAACTATTCAAAACTATCATCCCTCACTTTAGAGGCAAGAGAAAAACTAACTAAAATCAGACCCAAAACGATAGGTCAGGCTTCGCGTATATCGGGTGTCTCCCCATCCGACATCAGTGCGCTGCTGGTCTTCCTGGGTCGCTAACGTTTCACGTGGAACATAAACAAAATGGAACAAATTAAAAACTGCATTAATTGTGATTGTCAGGACTTTACGACTGTATTTTCCTTAAAAGACTACTTTTACACCCAAGAAACTTTCGCTATTCAACAATGCACGCGATGTGGCCTACGCATCACCAATCCCCGGCCGAATGAAGATGCATTGGGCGCTTACTACAAGACGGAGAACTATCTTTCGCATTCGGATAGAAATGTAACCCTTTTTGATAAGATGTATCACTTCATCAAAAAGTATAATTTAAACCATAAACGCAGTCTGGTTGAAAAATTCCATACCTCGGGCAAGATCATAGACATTGGTTGTGGTACGGGAGCCTTCCTTGGACAGTTTGACAATAGCAGGTGGAAGAGGCTCGGTTTTGAACCTGACGATGAAGCAAGGGAAATTGCAAAGAAGGTCCAAGGTATTGAAGTCAACGACCTGTCGGTATTAAACAATCTCACAGATGCAAAAGCAGAGGTCATTACCATGTGGCATGTATTGGAACATGTCACCAGAATCAATGAGCAATTATCACAGATCAAGAAACTTTTAGCCAAAGACGGAATCCTGGTGATTGCTGTGCCGATGAGCAATTCATATGACGCCAACTATTATGGAAATTATTGGGCAGCGTATGATGTTCCAAGACATTTATATCATTTCACAAAAGAGACACTGGAACAGTTGCTTTTGAAACATGGTTTTCGTTTGGTCGACAAGTACCCGATGAAATTCGATTCATTTTATATTTCCCTGCTGAGTGAAAAATACAAAAAAAGTGGATTTCCACTATTGAGGGCACTCATTAAAGGGATAAGCTCTAACTTAGCCGCACGGACTGAAAAAGGGACTTATTCCAGCATGATTTTTGTGTTTAGACAATAAATATTTAAAATAAGCTTACAGGATTAACCCGGGAGGCTGTTTGATACTGTAGGTCATTTTTTTTAAGATCGTTTCTGATAGAGGCTAATTTAAAACGACTTTTATGTCAATATTTTTAAATTTTTTGCGTCAAATCAGCCGGAAGAGGAATATTAGGGTCACATCTCTTACTTTTCTTCTTCCGGCTACACTTATTGTTTTTTTAATAGGATGCTTCAACATCGTCAAAGAAACCGATGGAAATTATTATACTGCATCCTTTCAAAAATCTCTTATCACTCACGAAGATCATCTCACCAAAAAACTCAGTGCGTTTGTCAACGGATTAGGATCAAATGAAACATCCTATAAGACTTTCAATTTGACCGCAAAATATTATAAAGATAAATACACCGAATTTTATATCTATAAGGACAAAAAACTCATTCAATGGTCATCGAGTGAAGTTACCATTCCTTTGGTTTTTTCGGATTCGCTGACGAAATATACGTTTACCTGGTTTACGAAAGGAAATTATCTGGTCAAACATATCCACAAACAAAATTATGATTATCTGGGTATAGAACTCATCAATTATGACTTCCCGTTTCGAAACGACTATTTAGTATCCCGGTTTAATCCCGCTTATCATCTCCCCAAGGAAACCGAGGCAGCGGATAAAGCTACCCCATATAAGGTCTTTTCTAAAAACAGAGGCACCGCTTTATATCTAATATACCCTAAAACGGAAACTAACGATATTGCATTGATCGTTACTTTTATCTCATTTCTACTGATCCTTATATTGATATCCAGATTTATCTTTCAATATCTGAAGTATAAATACAACAAATTTACCATCAGGGAATTTGCCCTCTACTTCCTTTCCCTCGTTCTTATTCGCCTGATTATAATACTCATTCCGATTCCTCTCTCGTTAGCATCTTCACAGTTGTTCAGTCCATTTCTTTATGCTTCCTCAGATTTATTGCCATCATTGGGTTTTTTAATTATCAATATTCTGTTTATATTACTGATTGCAGAAGGATATTATCATACCGGAATAACTATCGTTGATCCTTCAAAAATAACATTGAAAAAAAGCTTGCTCCTTTTTTATCTTTCGAGTATAATCATCTATTTTGTATCATTTCAGTTAATTTCTCTTACCGATTCTTTTGTCACAAATTCAAATATTCCGTTGAATTTATCTAATGTCTTTTCTACCAATATTTACAGTTTTATCATCATTCTCATTATCTTCTTACTGAGTCTAAGTTTCTATTATTTGGCCCGAAGATTCTATCTATTTTATTCTAAAAATTTCACCTATAAGAAAAGCTATCTCCTGATCTGTTCTTCACTGGCCTTCCTGACCCTGTTACCTTTTTATTTTGAGTTGGAATATGCCCTCCCTTGTCTGGCACTAATTTTATTTCATATATTACTCATCAACAATGTTTTCACATTAAAATCAAAGACATCCCTGGTCTTTCAGTTGATCTTACTGCTGTTGCTTTCAGTGTTTACGTCCAGCATATTATACAACAGTACACAGCTTAAAGAGCAGGATATCAGGAAATCGCTGGCGTATAAATTGACAGCCAAGCGTGATAAACTGGCAGAATTTTTATATCCAAACATAGAAAAGACCATATTGAACGGTGCTTTAATAAATAAATATCTGACGCTTGCACTCACAAAACCAGACTCGGAATTTATGCTTTTAGATTATATAAAAACCAAATTCTCAAATAATTACTGGAACAAATATGATATTCAGCCATATATATGTCACACCGAGAATAAGATAGAAATAAAGAATACCAATCAGGTAGTGGGATGTGAAGATCTGTTCACTTCGCGGATCAACAAGATGGGGTTGAAAACAATCAGTGAAAACCTTTATTACTTAGATGAATCCTATGACTGGTGTACCTATATCGCCAAGATCACCTTTCCAAACCTTACTCCTAAAAGTCAAAAAGTAACCGTCTACCTGGAGTTCTATTCCAAAGTAACTACCAGCGATCTGGGCTATCCCGAATTACTTATCGACAATGAATTTTATCAACGTTTAGATTTATCGGAATATTCCTATGCCATCTATCATCAGAACGACCTGGTGAAAAGTGTCGGTGATTACAAATATCAATTAACCCTACAATCCACCTATCCGAATATCATAAACTCCAGTTTCTTTTTTGATAAAGACGATTACAACCATTTATATGTAAAGACATCGCCTTATACCTCTATTGTAGTCAGTCGAAAGAAGACTAACCTGATCGGAACATTATCCTTCTTTTCATACATATTTCTTTTCTCGGCACTCTTCTATTTATTATTCAGGTTGATCACAAGTAAAAATCCCAAACTGCTTTTATCGTCAACCATAAAACAACGTCTTCAATTTTGGACCATTACGATTATCTTATTATCATCGATAGCAATTGGATGTGTGATGCTGATTTATCTCTTTGATCTGGATAAACGTAAAAACCAGAATATTCTGAGAGATAAGGCTCATTCTGTTTTGGTTGAACTGGAACAAAAAGTGAATGATCCTACATTTTTCACCAAGAACCAACCTTCTCAACTATCTGACTATCTGTCGAAATTATCCAATGTCTTTTTTACTGATATCAACTTTTTCGACAAAAATGGAGACCTCATGGCTACTTCAAGACCGCAGCTTTTTGAAGCACAGCTTTTGTCTACTAAGATGAATCCCCAGGCATATTGTTCTTTGCATGAAGAGCAAAAGATCATTGAAACGAATGATGAAAAAATCGGGGATTATACGTTCCAGTCTGCTTATGTGCCTTTGCGGGATGGATACAACCGAACTATAGGTTATATCAATCTTCCCTATTTTGCTCGGGAATCAGAATTCAGAGCCGATATTTCAACATTCCTGGTTGCCTTTATTAATATCTATGTGATATTAACCGTAATAGCTATTCTTGTGGCGCTTATTGTCTCCAATTACATTACCCTTCCGCTACAGATCATCAAAGATAAAATCAGCCAGATCAACTATTTCAAAAAGCCTGAAAAAATAAAATATACCGGGGTCGATGAATTAGCAGATCTGATCATTCAATACAATCAAATGGTTGATGATCTGGCTCATAGCGCTGAAATGCTGGTCAGTTCTGAGCGTGAAAGCGCCTGGAGAATCATGGCACAACAGGTTGCACACGAGATCAAGAATCCGCTTACACCCATGAAACTGAGTGTGCAACATCTGGAGAAGGCCTGGTTGGATAAATCACCGGATTTCGAAAAACGGCTACAGCGTTTTACCCAAACGATGATCACCCAAATAGAAGCGCTCTCTACGATATCGGGGGAATTCTCAGATTTTGCCAAAATGCCGGCCAGTGTACTGGAGATGGTGGACTTAAACCAATCTATCCGTGAAGCTACCACCTTGTTTTCAGATTCGACCAACCTGAGTATTGAGCTAAAACTATCTATCACTAATCATCAGATAAAAGCTGACAAACAACAGATTGCACGTATCCTGAATAATCTTTTCAGAAATTCTATTCAGTCAATACCTTCTTCAAAGCACGGTCAGATCACGATTACAACTTATCAAGACAATAAATTCACTTTTCTGGAGTTTTCTGATAACGGGACAGGGATTAAGCCTGATCTGCAATCTAAAATATTTACACCATTCTTTACAACAAAATCGGCAGGAACAGGGTTAGGATTGGCCATGGTTAAAAATATCACAGAGAGCTTTGGCGGAACCATCAGGTTTAAATCACTGGAGGGTTTCGGTACCACTTTTATTTTAAGCTTTCCGTCATCCGACCAGCAGAGCTAACTGCCTGACTCTTCTTTATGCTTATATTTGTATTTTATATTATATGGCTTTGAATCCACTTAAAAAATTAGCAGGACAGACCGCAATCTATGGGATGTCAACGATAGCTGCGCGCTTTTTAAATTACTTTCTTACCTTTTTCTGGACCCGCATTTTTCTTCATCCTGCTGATTTTGCAGCAGTTCCCTATTTTTATGCCATCATTCCTTTTGTCCTTAACGTGTTATCATACGGAATGGAGACTGCCTATTTCAGGTTTTCATTAAAATATAAAACCAATGAAGCTGTTTATTCAACATCACTGATTTCTATCCTCTGTTCCACTTTGGTTTTTATCCTCTTTGTCTTATTGTTTAATAACTCAATAGCGAGGATGCTTTTCAATGGGGATCATCCTGAATATATCATCTGGATTGCTTTGATCTTATCCTTTGATACCTTATCTGCCATTCCATTTGCCAAGTTGAGAATAGAGAATAAGGCAAAACGGTTTGCCTTGATAAGAACTATGAGCATCATTATCAATGTATTTTTCAATCTGGTCTTCCTGCTATTGTTCCCCTGGATGGAGAAACACCTGGAAGGGCATTTCATCACACAACTGCTTGCTATCATTTATAATCACGACATAGGTGTTGGTTATATTTTCATTGCAAACCTGATTGCCAGCTTCATTACCCTATTACTTCTTCTGCCTGAATATTTTAATATCTCTTTTAAATTTGATAAAACGATTTGGAAGGAATTGTTTAAATATGCCTGGCCTTTAATGTTTTTGGGTCTGGCGGGGAGTGTCAATGAAACGTTTGACCGGGTAATCATGAAATGGATCATACCTGAAAATGCTTATCCCAGTCCAGATTTTCAACTCAGCGTCTATGGCGTCTGTTACAAATTATCCATTGTGATGACCCTATTTATTACCATGTTCAGATATGCAGCAGAACCATTCTTTTTTAGTCACTCTACCCAAACGGATTCAAGAGCCATCTATTCTCAAGTAATGAACTGGTTTACCATTATATGTAGTTTCATTTTTCTATCTGTCATGTTGAATATTGATATATTGCAATTACTTATCTCGAAAGAATACAGGGTAGGGCTTAATGTTGTTGCTATTTTATTGATTGCCAATATGTTTCTGGGGATATTCTACAATCTCTCTATCTGGTACAAACTGACAGACAAAACAAAATTGGGAGCTTTGGTTTCAATTATTGGGGCGGGTATTACTATTATTCTTAATTTTATCCTGGTGCCCATTTTTGGATATGTAGGTGCAGCGTGGGCAACACTGATCTGTTATTTGGCGGTAATGGTTATTTCCTATTTTCTGGGGCAGAAGCATTACCCGATCAATTACAATCTAAAAAAGTTCGGGTTATACTTTTTTGTTGCTTTAACGTTATATGCTTTGAATTATGTAATAAGAGACAATCATTTGCCATTTCATTTCGTCATCAACAATCTATTTTTACTACCCTTAATCTTGTTGGTGATTAAAATAGAAAAAATTGATATACCGGCAATAATAATAAAATTAAATGGAAGAACTAAACGTTAAAATAATCAATCAGTCTAAACATAACCTGCCTGCATATGAAACTATTCATGCTGCGGGAATGGACTTACGCGCAAATCTGGATTTACCTGTAACCATTCGACCACTGGGAAGAGCAATAATCCCTACCGGGCTCTTTATCGAGTTACCCGAAGGCTACGAAGCTCAGATCAGACCACGGAGTGGGTTGGCGGCAAAAACAGGCATTACCGTCTTAAATAGTCCTGGCACGATTGATGCTGACTATAGAGGAGAGATTAAAATTATTTTGGTCAACCTTTCAGACGCTGAATTTGTTATTAAAGATGGAGAAAGAATTGCACAGATGATTGTATCAAAACATGAACGGGTAAAATGGGATCTCTCTGCTGAATTGGCCACTACAGACCGTGGGGCAGGTGGTTTCGGCCACACAGGTAAACACTAATTTTAATTTATACAAAAAAAATATGTTTCGATTCTCACTGCTTTTTTTTCTGTTGATAGTTACTTTGTTGCCAACTTTTAGTCAAATAGCAAAAGAACCTTCAAATAATGATTCAAAGGTAAGTTTATTACTTATTGATGCTCAAAAGGAAGCATTGCTGGGAAATATAGAAAAGGCGGTTACAAAATATGAGGATATCGTAAAAAATCATCCAGATTGTGGTGTAGCTTATTTTGAATTAGCCAATATCAGTAATAACAAAGGATTAATATATCAATCGATAAACTATCTGAAAAAAGCATACCAGGTTGATTCTCTGAATAAATATTATGTTCAGGCGTTAAGCCAGTTGTACCAGGTAACCGGGAGATATGATAGCACCACTTATCTGTGTGAAAGATTGATACAAATGGATCCGGATGACCTGGATAACTATAATAATCTGGCATCTAATTATATATATGCCAACAATGTTAAAAAATCAATTGACACCTATAACCGGGCTGAAAAGCGGTTTGGTATTTCAGAAGATTTCGTTTTAGAAAAATATAAACTGCTTTTATCCATCAAAGATACCGTTCAGGCAATTAAAGAGATTGAAAAGCTGACAAAAAAATTTCCTAAAGAACAAAATTATCTGGCGGTATTGGCCAAGCTGTATCACGACAAGGGAAATTATAAGAAAGCAGAAAACTACTATCTGACCATAGAAAAGATAAATCCTTCGGATCCCTACATCCATATTACTCTTTCAGATTTCTACAAGGAGAGAAAAAATCCGAAAAAAGCCTTTGAAGAGTTGAAAAAGGGGTTCTCTTCGAAGACGTTGGACAGTGATTTCAAATTAAAAGTATTCGAACAATATCTTAATGATACGATTAATCCTTTTTTGAATCCAAAAGATGCAGATGAACTGTCGGATATCATCTATCAGACTCATCCCACCGATTTGAAAGCCATTCTCGTGAGAGGCAATTCTTTATTTATTCATAAAAAATACCAGGAATCTAAAGGCTATTTTGCTAAAGCACTCAAGATCGATAGTCTGAATATCTATGCCCTGGATTATTATATCCGTTCGAATTTAATCCTGAACGATACCACAAAACTGGAGCCTTATCTTACGCAAGCGATCCGTCAGTTGCCCAATAATACCTATTATTTCTATTTCTTAGGCTCCATTTTTTTTAGTGAAAAGAAATATGAAAAGGTGATCAACACGCTGCTGGCAGGTTTGTTGACTGCAAATAACAGTTCGCTCAAAGAAGAAATGCTGCTTCAGTTGGCTGAAGCATATTATTATAATAAACAGGATTCGCTATCAGTCATATATTACCGAAAAGTCATCGGCCTGAATCCAAAGAATGCATTGGCACTCAATAATTTCAGTTATCATCTGTTGCAGGAGAATAAAGAGTTACAGGGAGCACTGGAATTGGCAGAATTAGCAGTTAAGCTGACCCCAAAGAATTCGAATAACCTGGATACGTATGCTTGGGCGCTTTATAAAAACGGAAAATATATAGAAGCAAAAAATGAGATTAAAAAAGCAATTAAATATGGTGGTAAAAAGAGTGATGTAGTATTAGAACATTACGGAGATATTCTTTATAAGTTGGGCAACACCTCCCGTGCATATAAATTTTGGGTGAGGGCAAAAAAACATGGTCCCGGCTCAACTTTCTTAAAAGAAAAGATTAGTAAAAAGAAATTAATTGAATAAAAACATGAAGAATAAGATTATTTATTGCATTATTATTATCGCATTTGCCATAACATCATGCAAGTCGACACGCAGTATTATTAATGCACCATTAAAAGAACAGGGTTCTTCATATTTATTTAATAAGCTAAAGGAGAATGAATTGCATTATAAGACATTTAAGGCATCCTTTTCTGCAGAATATGAGAAAAACAGAAAAAAGACTTCTATTAAAGGGACGATACTCATCAGTAAAGACAGCATTATTTGGGGTTCTATAGGACCGGGACTTGGCATAGAATTAGCCAGAATCTCTATTGAGCCTGACTCGGTAAAGATCCTCAATAAAATGGAAGGAACTTATCTTATTAAGAATTTTGATTTTATAAGTGAGATGATAAACAGGGGATTAGATTATGATATGTTACAGTCTTTAATCATTGGTAATGATTTTTCGGTTTATGATAATAGCTCTTTCAAAGCTGCCGTAGATAAAAATCAATATCGTTTGAGTACATTAAATCGACGTCGTCTGCGAAAATTATCCAAGTCCGCAGATACCTTGACAGATGTGATTCCATTTCAACAGATTTATCTGGATCCCACAAGTTTTAAAATATCAACAGTGAATATTAGAGAAATTGAAAATAATAATCGTACATTTCAGGCGAATTATAAAAACTATGTATTAATCAATAATCAATTGGTTCCTCAGACACTGGAATTTAATGTCAACGATGGAACAAATAGAATTCGGATAACATTAAACTATTCAAAAATAAGACTTGATCAACAGCAGAGTTATCCTTTCAACATTCTACACGGATATAAAAAGGTTGATCGATTTTAAACAAATAAACGAATGGTAATAAAAAAAAATATTGTTCTGCTGTTTTTCCTCATGGTTTCTCTTTCTTTGTTTTCTCAAAACGAAAAATCTGTTTTGAAAATCAAGAAAGAGAAGCTTGAAAATATTATTAAACAGACCAGTAGTCAGCTTAATGAAACGAAAAAAAATAAACAAGGTTATCTAAACCAGATAAATATTTTAAATAAACAGATCACAGCCAGGCAGGACCTTATTTCTTCTATAAATCTACAATTAAACGAAATTGATCTTGAAGCCATTAAGGCCAGAGATACCATATCACATCTGGCAATAAACCTGGAATCATTAAAAAAAGATTATTCTAAAATTGTATATCAGGCTTTTAAAAGCAGAAATGAACAGAGCATGTTGATGTTTATTTTTTCTTCTAAAAGCTTCAATCAGGCCTATTTGAGGATAAAGTACATGCAGCAATATTCAATGTTCAGGCAACAACAGGCATCAAAAATATTAGGTGTGACTCACGCTTTAAGCATTAAACTAGCTTATCTTGAATCTCAGAAAAAGGAAAAGATGCAATTATTGAAAAGCAAGGAGAGCGAAAAGCTTATCTTATTCAGCGAAAAGGAAGAACAAAACTTCAATATCAACCAGCTGAGTCAAAAAGAAAAATTGTTGTTGAAAACTTTGCGAAATAACGAACAGGCCGTACAGGCTTTACAAAATGCCATAGAACGTATTATTGCTGAAGAATTAAAAAGAGTTGCAGAAACCAAAAGAAAATCCTCTTCAGGTTCAATAATAAAAAACACCACTTCAAAAAATGAAACCGCAAAAACCGACTATGTATATAGCCTGACCCCCGATGAAATAAATCTCTCTTCTTCTTTTGAAAAAAATAAAGGTCGTTTACCATGGCCTGTAGATAAAGGCACTATTACCGATTATTTTGGAGAACAGCCCCATGCCGAGTTAAAAGGGATCATGATAAAAAACAATGGAGTTAATATTGAGACCAGCCAGGGTGCTAGCGCTAAAGTGATCTTCGAAGGCGTGGTTACAGGAATTATATCTATTCCAAACCTGAATACGGTTGTCATTATCAGACATGGAGAGTTTCTTACGGTCTATTCTAACCTTAAAAATGTCAATATTGCAAAAGGGGATAAGGTAAAAACACTGCAGACATTAGGTACTATTCAAACAGATCCTTCCACCAATAAGACGAAGATCCATTTCGAAATATGGAAAGGAAAAGTACTATTGAATCCTATTGGTTGGATTATAAAATAAGTTGAATAACGAAAGGGTCTACTCTTTAAATTCAGGTTTAATGATGATCCCGTCATATTTTTTCTCGACGCCTCCTTTGTAATTAATCAACAGGAACGGCGATCCGTCATAATTATATTTGGTCCAATCACCTTCTTTGCGGCCCATTACAAAGGTGCCTTCATCTTTCTTATTGCCATTTTCCCAATACCATACATGTTTTCCATTGGGCAAATCATCGATGAATCCACCTTCAAAAAAGAGTTGTTTATTGCTACCTGCTGCTTTTGACACATAATAGAATTTCCATATGCCGTTTTTCAATCCTGCTTTATACACCCCTTCTTCTCGGTATTCGCCCACTTCAGAAATCCATTTACCGTCTTCAAGGCCCTCTATGTATTCGCCCTGACGGATTATATTTTCAAATTCATCATATTCCACTGTGGGTCCATCCAACATGCCATTCAGATAAGCTTCGTCACGTTTTAAACTACCATCAGGAAAAAACCATTTCCAGTTGCCTTCAAATTTTCCATTCTTCGAGAACTTGCCCCTCTGCTCTACTTTCCCATCGGGGTAGTAGTATATCCATTCCCCAACCTGTTTGCCCTTATCATATGCCCCTACAGCACGTAATTTGCCACCATCATAGTACTCTTTCCAACTGCCGTCTTTCACACCATCATCAGAAACCACACCTTCACCGATGACAGCACCATTTTTAAAGACATAACCCTGTACTATTTTCCCGGATTGATCATATTCGCGTCGAACGCCTTCTGGTACTTCTCCCCTATAGGTAGCTACGGTCTTAACCTGACCATTGGCATAATAATCTGATTTGACCACAAGCTTAGAAACTTCCACAGCCTGAACCTCTTCAATATCATTAACGTATTTCTTAATGTTTAACAGTACCCCATTTTTATCATATTCTTTGAAATAACCATTTTTCAAATTGTCTTTATAAGTGCCTTCCAATTTGACAACGTCATTATCAAAAAAGAATTTCCATTTTCCTTGTTTCTTCCCTGCTTTATCAGTCTTGTTAATAAATTCCCTATCAACAATAAACCCTTTTTTATATTCGGTGATTGAAATAATGGTGCCATCATGTGCAAATTCTTTCGAAATACCCACTTCCAATCCATTTTCAAAATTCACAACCTGTCTAACTTTACCATCGGGATAATAAAAAGTAGTGGGTCCTTGTTTCAGGTCATCTACAAAATTTTCGGTCACATATTCGTCTTCCCTGTAACTCTTTCTAAGCCCGTTTTTTTTACCTTTTTTATAATTGATTTCCAAGGTGAGTTTACCTTTTTCATCATAAAACTTCCAGATACTATCAAGTTCAAAATTTTTCCTATTGCCTTCTGATTTTAAAATCTTGTTTTCATAATAAGTCTTCCAGTAACCATCCGGTTTTCCATCCCGCATAGTGCCTTCACTTGCAATATTACCATTGGGATGTTTAAAAACATTCACTCCATTTTGATTCACCGTATTTTGAGCTGAACCCAGAAAACTCCATCCAAGTAACAGCAAAAGAAACATTTGTCTTTGCATAACAGCAATTTGTAAAGGCTATACAATAATACTCATTTTGAAGCCTTATCACAACAAAAAAAATAATTTAAATTAATTTTGCTTGCCTTGAAATGTGTAGCATCTTCAAAATTGGATCTTTTGCCCTAATCATAATCTCATTATCTAACTTTATTTCAGGCGTTTCCTTATCAAGACAGCTGAGTAATTTTTCCAAAGTATTCATTTTCATATATGGACAATCGTTACAAGCACAGGTCTCGTCAGCTGGAACAATAATAAATTCCTTCTCAGGACAATCTTTCTTCATCTGATGCAAGATGCCTGTTTCGGTGGCAACAATGTATTTCTTTCCGCTGTCCTTCTTTATAAATTCAATTAATGCTGTCGTAGAACCTATAAAATCTGCCATTGCTAAAATAGGTCCCTGACACTCAGGATGTGCAATGATTTTTGCATCATTATTAGCTATTTTTAATTCTATGACTTTTTTAACACTTAATTGATTATGAACATGACAACTACCATCCCAAAGTACCATATTTCTGCCGGTCATATTGTTTACATAGTTTCCCAGGTTCTTATCCGGGGCAAATATGAGCGGCTGATCCTTTGGAAAAGACTCAACAATTTTCAAAGCATTACTCGAAGTACAAATCACATCTGATAACGCTTTCACTTCTGCTGAACAATTTATATAAGTAATAACTTTATGTTCAGGGTATTTATCTTTAAATATTTTAAAATCAGAGGCTGGACATGAATCGGCCAACGAACATCCTGCTTCCAAATCAGGCAATAAAACCTTCTTATCAGGATTTAAAATCTTTGCAGTTTCAGCCATAAAATGAACTCCGGCAAATACAATGATCTCTGCATCAGTTTGTGCAGCATTTTGTGCCAAGCCAAGACTGTCACCTACAAAATCTGCTATATCCTGTATCTCCGGAACCTGATAAAAGTGAGCCAAAATTACAGCATTCTTTCGCTGCTTTAACTCTTTTATTTTTCCAACAATAATTTCATTATTCATTTTAATAATACTTAATATAATTTTTTATAAATATTTTTAATGTAATAAATAGGGTGTTGATTTGGTTGATAATTTTTTAATATTTTTTTTTGATTTTATCTTTTCAACAATTGATCAACACAATATTATTAATTTGAGGTGATTAATTGATTGTAATTTAAATAATTAATCAATTATCAACAATGGGGTATAAACTTCCAATTGTTAACAACTATTTTAACAAAATGGTGTTTTCTTTGTTTGTCATTTGTTTGTTTCTTTTCATAAATAAGTCCAAAACCTCCCCTTTTTCCCTTTTTGTTAATAAACCTGAATAGTTATCAGCACAATTAAAATTAAAATGTGTGTTATCAACAATTGGGCTGTTCATAAATTTATTTGACTGATTATTAGAATGCTGTATATATTTATTTTCATGGTTTGCTGTTATTAAAAGCTTAGAAATAAACAAGCTAAGAGGTTGTTATATTTAATGATTATTTTTGTGCAAAAATAGTTATTAACATTTCATGGAATGAAGAAAGTTTTGGCATTGGGGTCAGATCATGCAGGGTATGAATTGAAAGAACTTCTTAAAAAATATTTAACTAACAAGGGGTTCGAGGTCAAAGATTTTGGAACTGGAAGCAATAGAAGTGTTGATTATCCAGACTTTGCCCATCCGGTTGCGAAAGCTGTGAATGACAATGAAATCGAAACTGGTATATTAATTTGTGGCAGTGGTAATGGCGTCAATATCGTTGCCAACAAATATCCCAAAGTGAGAGCTGCTTTATGTTGGAGGAAGGAATTGGCTGAGCTGGCACGTCTTCATAATAATGCAAATATTTTATCTCTTCCGGCACGTTTTATTTCTTTCGAAGAAGCCATAAAAATTGTAGATTTGTTTCTTTCAACACCTTTTGCAGGTGGAAGGCATCAAGAAAGAATTGACAAGATTAGTAAAAATTAGGTCAATATGGAAGAATTATTTACAGGAACAAATCAGAATATTGATATGACTGCTGTTGATAAAGAGTACCGTGATAAAACGGCACACAATATAGCACAGTATAATGCTGAATATGAGAAAGCTAAACTGCAATATGCTGATCTGGAGTTAGCAAAAGAGAGAGCTGCTGCGATCAAATATAAGGTACTGGGTGAACTTGACAAATATCTGATTGAATTTGAAACGAATTTTGCTAAAAGAGGGGGTAAAGTAATCTGGGCACGCGATGAAGAGGAAGCCATCAGAGAGATCCTTATCATAGTTGAAAGAAAACGGGCAAAGAATGTTGTAAAATCAAAAAGCACGGTTGCCGAAGAGATTCATCTTAATGCACATCTTACAAAGGCCGGGGTCAATGTTTTGGAAACTAACCTGGGAGAGTTTATTCATCAGGAAAGTGATGAAAAAACGTTTCATTTTGTGAATTCCGTCATAGATAAATCAAAAGAAGATATTGATAAATTCTTTAATCAAAAGTATGGACTCACATACAAATCGAACTCACAGGATATCGCACTCTTTTTT
>Ga0224523_1000737_pt1 | contig 15725 bp, 15 predicted proteins | sample CFST50metaG_FD_182732 | JGI IMG/M metagenome (GOLD analysis project Ga0224523, IMG submission 182732) | Peat soil microbial communities from Stordalen Mire, Sweden - C.F.S.T50 | ecosystem: Environmental > Terrestrial > Soil > Wetlands > Peat | place: Sweden: Norrbotten County, Stordalen Mire...
TTGGACATTGGTATTGTCCGTATGGTGATAGTGGTAGTGGTACAGAAGATTTTTCTTATGACATTACCGTTGATGATAACAGCAATGCTATTTACACATCACAGATTACCTAAACATAATTAAAAAAATATTTTACGGCATAGATTATACAGATTATCTTTTCAGTTTGCCAATGGGTAAGAAAATTAAAAAACGCAAACACACAAGCCGACACAGACAAGAAAGCAATATGACGATGACAACGAAACTTAATATTGACAATGGTTTACAAGGACAGATAAAAGAACGCCCTGCACATTCTTTAATACTTCCAAAATAAGGTTTTCGAATATTCGAAAACCTTAATAAAATTAGAGTGTTGCGCAAAAATGCCGGTAAATCCTTTTTTACAATAACAAGTTGAATTTTTTATTAGGAGTTTATTCAACAAATAATCAGGAATCTGGATTTTCTGTTTTTCATTGAAGTAAACCGACTGTTAATTCAGGCATTTATCACAAACAATGTTTAAATTATTTACTATTCTGTTTGTAACAGCAGTCCGAATATCAATTGTAAAAGCATGTTTATCAGGCAAAGCTCCGTTTAAAGCTTCAATAGGATGCAACCCGAATAACTTTGAATGAGGCCGGTTATTGTAATTTTCTATCACTATCGGCATAAGTTCCAGGAAGTCTTTAAAACTGGCTATTTCATTGGTAAATAAATACTCGTATTTAATTTTTTTATTCACAGATTCTATCATGCTGTTAGAAAAAATAATATCAAGCATAGCTACAAGCTTGCGAATATTTGTCTTTGGTTGCATCAGAAAATCATCAACCGATCCCATGTTTTCAGAACCACCGTCAACGATAAGATCAACTATTTCGTCAGCTTCAAACATATGGTGCTTGAGTATAACATCCTTTAAATTTTCAACTACAAAAGCTGAAGACTTTATCAATGAAGCTTTCCATCCCAGAATGCATCGTGAAAAATTATCAATAATAAGCGAAATATAAATTCTTGTTCCATCCAAAGCTTTGATTTGGGTAGTGTCTAAATGAAGAATTTTTTTCGGGGCGGTAGCTCGTAATCCAATATGATATCTTTTCTTTTTAGAAGGCTTGTGTGCAAACGTCAGGTTCAGTAGAGAAGAATATTTATAAAAAGTAGATAATGACATAAAAGCCGCTTTATCCCTGAGCATCCGGTAATATGTAGAAACAACACTCCAATGAATAAAATCGGTATTGGTGAGATATTTTTTTACAACATTAACTTCTTTCTCGGAAAGTTGATTATAATAAATCCTCCTGCATAATCCGAGCGGAGAAGAAACACATTCAGTTTTTCTTTTCCATGAATAAAACTGCTGTGATGAAATTTTAAAAACATTGAGAGATCGTCTGAATCCTATTGTATTTGCTACTTTTGAGATAACAGTGACAATGTCTTTTGAAAATATTTTATAAATGGCTTTGCTAACATTCGTATCAGAAAAAATAAGCTGAATTGCATCACTAATATATATAACAGCACGAAAAAATGACAACAGCTTTTTTGCAGAAGCCATACGTTTTAAAGTATCTACATCTTTATCATAGTCAAACGATTTTTCAATACTAAAAATCCTGGAAACATCTGTATTCTTCTTCCAGTAATCCAGAGTACCTGGCGGAATTTGTATTGCGGTTTGTTTATCTAATATTCCGAAAAAATATGCTAATTTGGTATTTGTGTGATAAATGTTCCGCATAAAAAAATATTTTCAGTATTAAATTATTAGCTAAAAGTATGAATAATAGATAAAATGCAACATCTGAAGCTAACGGAGTATTGGGAGTTTTATAAAATTTGAAATTTTAATGAGGAATTTTTTAATGAGAATTAGTTTTCAATTAAAAAATGTATTATTTTTGGTTATAGAATAATAGTTGCAAAATAAATCAGAATTCGACCTTAGCGTTACTCTATTGTTACCCGCTTCACGCAACTAACTTATAATCAGTCATTATTCCAACTCCGACATCCAGGGCTAAAATACCGCTACCCATTGCTTCCATGAAGGCAATGCTCTCACGTTGGATGTCGGTAAGCTGAAGTATTCCGCTTTTAAATTGTGCAGAACATTCAAATCCAATAGGAACTTTCTGATATGATATATCGCTTTGTCCATTGTACAAACGGTTCCATGAATAGTCCAGACGTTCCTGATCTTTAGCAGAAACTACTTCATGCAAAAATTTTGAAAACAAGCGTTCCCCTTCAATCCTTGCATTTGCTTTGAGTTCAGCTTTTTCTTCCTTGCTTAATTTATCATCACGTAAAGGACGGTTGGCAATGTAATAATCTGCAATATCAATGGCAGATGATTTTTCATAGTCGCTGTCTGTATTCAGTGTGAAAAGCCATTTCACATAAACCTCTTGCAGACTGTATTTGGCTTCACCATCAAAGCGCAGATGAATTTTTTCCTTGTCTTTCTTGCGTTCAACTTTTCCGTTTACTTTTTTCAGTTCTTCCGCTTTCTCAACATCCATATACTCTTCACGGACTTCCGTAATTGAAAACAGCAAAGTGTCAGCAGCAAAATCAGAAATAGCCGTGATGATGGGTCGTTCCTTTTCATCGGGATTGGTGACAGTCATCATCAACGGCTTTGCTTTCTGAATAGCTTCCTTGTGTTTGTCATAAACATCTTCGCCCCATTGCGCATGGATAGTTTCTTTGTCAGCTTCCAGTTGCAGCTCCCGGTCATACATATTGCCATAGGTATAGATAGGATAAGGAACAACTTCACCACCCATAAAAAACAATGCGCCCTTTTTTACCAGGGATGAAAGATCATCAGCATTTGCCGCAATTGAAGTCTTTACCAGCTTACATGATTTTGCGGAAACATAATACAGACCATCATTGCTGCGATAGATAAAATAGTTTTCACCTTCAGCATAAGCGTGAGTTTTGATGTACTTGCCAAGTGTAGTGCCTTTTTCAACATTGCGTATGTCACGGAAATGATTGTCTTTGATAGTGACATTTTCAGAAGTAACAACATTCTCAATCACGCTGCCACCTTTTATAAAATACTTTTCCCAGCCTTTCATTTCAATGCCTAGACTGCGCTTATACCAAACCCATGCTTTGATTTCATCATGGGTGATTCCTTTGTTGTAGCGTTCTACAACATCATCAAAGCTCATGGTTTTCTTTGTGTCTCCGAGTCCGGCAAAATGTTTTGCATCTTTTAGAACCCTGCGGATAGTATTCATGTTGGCATCAATACTGTTGCTGACAGCTTGTGATAAAGCTCCCAATCCATTGATTCCACTTATTCCGTTTAAAAAGCTCATAGTTTAAATATTTAATAATTGTAATTCCGTTTCCAGTGCCAGAGCTTCAAGTTCGAGAATTGATAAATCAGAATGCGACTTATCCTGTTTTTGCTGCTCTTTCACGAAGTATTCAAATTCCTTTTCAATCACTTCAGCGATTTTCGTTTTCCAGTAATGCTCAGTACCCGGTCTTTCTGTAATGGCCATCAGAATGTCATCTGGAATGTACCAGCCTTCTTCATCGGAAATATGAATACCATTGTTTTTACCGATTTCAATAATGATTTTCCGCAGCTCAAGACAGAAGTCCAGCCAGTCGCCTTCAAAAGTGTATTTGTTAATATTTCTTTCGCTGATTACTTTAGTTAGTTTTGCTTCCAGTTCTTTTCGTTTAGCATGATCACGACCAACTTCTTTAATTTGTTTTTTCAGTTCATCAATTTGTTGTTCAAGCGGGACTTGGACTTTTTCAAACTCATTCATTGCATCATGATAGTATGAATGAAATTCATTCACTTCCCAAGCCAGAACTTTCATTGCGCTGCCAAAGCGGTTTGCCGGTTTCTCTGATTCAGCTTCTATATGTTGAGTGTCCTGGTGGAATTCAGTTTGTGTTGAATTAGAGTTTTGATCGGAATGAACATTATTCTGTTCATCTTGAACATTTTTTTGTGCAGAATGAACATTATTTTGAACACTTTCTTTCAAACCTTCTTTAATAGTGCGGGTTATATCATCCTTTGTGCCTTTTACACTTATCGGGAATTGAACAGATGTAGTGACAACTTCTTTCCCGCAAATCTTTTCAGGGTGCATCACAAACCATGTATTGAATGAAGTGATCTCGGTAAAAGTCAAAGGTTCATTTAAAGCGAATGTGAGTTTGTATTCATAATCCAAAAGCTCTGCAAATCGTTTTTGCTGTCTTTCAGGAATGAATCCATTACGGATTAAAGTCCTATCAGAATTCGTTTCATCACGATTTGCCGGCAATTCCTCAATCAACTTGCGGATAGCTGTAATCCTTGCACGAAGCCATGAAGGGGTAATATGTTCATTGCCGGATAACATCATTCCATATTTAATTCGGATTCCATTTGAGGGATAATTGCCGCCGCTACGAGGTGCTGTGAGATCACCCGCTGAATAATTTGTTGTTCAAGATTTTTATATCCTTGTTGTGTTTGTATTCTTTCCCATAGATTCGGAGAATTTACCTTGGTAACTTTTTTCAACTGACGGAGGATATCTTCACGCAATTCGTTTTCGAGTTTGTCCGCATCCTTTTCTTTAGCCCCCGATAAAGACGGATCAGCATTATCAGCAAAAGAATAATACTCATTTTTTGTGGCTATTATGTGGTCAAGAACGGCTATATCAAAATATTTGCAGGCAGCTTTTATCTTCTTAGTTAAATCTTTATCCTGCTGGCTGGGCTGGTTGTTGCCACTTGGATGGTTGTGCGAAAGTATAAGAGCTTTTGCCAGAACTTTCAATGCAACCGCAACAATCATTTCAATATCAACTTGTGTTGAGTTGATTGTTCCCTTCGTGTGCCGGTAATATCCAATGACCTTATTTGCATGGTTCATATACAGAACAATAAAATGCTCTTGGATCTCTATACCGTCACCGATAATTTCTTTCACGAAATTGTAAGCATCCTGCGAAGACTTGATTGTGTTATAGATCAGCCTTTCCTCTTTGAATGTAAGATCAACTTCTTTAACACGAAAGTCTTTTTCAATGTCCTTGATCTGTTTGTCCAGGTCTTTTAGTTCTGCACCATCAAATACAAACATTGGAGCTTTCTGGGGTATTTTATAATCTGCCATTTTACTTTTTCTTTAAAACAATAATATCTGTAGGAACTTCTGAAAACCTGAATACAGGCGGTAAGCGATAGGCATCAACAAAATCTGCTAACAATCCGATTGAATCTTTTTCTGAGTTATATAAGATACCATTTCGTATAAAATTACTTGACGTTAAATACACCAACAGCCCGCCACTCTCGAGTAATTTTAATCCATAATACATAAAGAATAATTCAATCTGCTGCATTTTCGGAGTAGTGAAATATGAACTATATTTATTTTTGTGCTTGCCATAAGGCGGGTTTCCGATAACTAATGAAAACGGGTAACCTGAAAGCCAGGTTAATTTCTCACCTTTTATTTTGCTTGTAAAACGCGGTTCCTGAAGAAAAGCAGTTTCAAAATATCCAGTGTGAATTTCGGCTTCAGTATATGTGATTTGACAAATCCGGGCTGATGTAGGATTAATTTCAAATCCTGTTACTTTGCTTTTATTCGGTGCAGGTGCTATCAGTCTTCCCGTTGCAATGCTTGGTTCAAGAACAGTTCCGGTTTTATCAAAACCATATTTGAAAGCCAGCTCCCACATGAGTTCAACAATATAATCCGGTGTGAAGAACTCATACAATACACCTTCTCCTGTTGCACCTTTGCTGCCCTGCCCGCCAGAACCTTCGTATTGCTGAATAAAAGAAATATCATCCTGAGAATAAGATTCTTTTTTAGAATCCTTTTCCCGGATGAAGTCTTCTATTTGTTTGTTAAGAGTATGTTGGTTGACTGACTTCGTCATGGATTTTAAGGATTGAATTTTATTTCTCTTACATATTTTATTGTGGAATTCGGATTCTTACATCTAATGACCTGCTGCAATTTTCTTCTTGAAAATATCCACAGCCAGGGCTTGTAACGCTCACCTTTAAAAACAACCTGTATTAAGCTGTCCCTACTTTCTATATGAACTTTTTGTGTGTCCCCAATAGCAATGCCTCTGACAGTATAGAATTCGTCATGATAGTTAAAAACACGCACAGGAACCGTGTCGTAAATAGTACTGTCACGCAATGCAGCAATAATATTCTTTTCCTCTTTGATAACCGTCTCTGAATAATTGTTGACCGACTTGGGATTAATCTTTAGATTTTTTATTTCAGAAATAATCTCAGGATAAATATCTTTCACTTCATTGTATCGAAGTTGCAGTGCATCAATCTTTGCAGCAAGTTGCCCATCACGGGTTGTGTAATATTTTATTTGCTGGTTAGCAGCTGTAAATGATTTCTCAAGCCGGTTCTTATCTTTCTTTTCGTTCAGATATAACCTAATAAAATAAAAAGCTGTGCCACCGAAAAGCAGCATCAGGACTGTGATTATAATAAAAATGCGATTAGAAATTTTCATAGAATTTAATTTTGTTTTTCACCTGAAGGCCGTTTTGTTTCACCCCAGATGTAAGTTGATAGTATTGTCATGATTCCGGCAACACAAGCAGTGGCAAGCCCCTCCATGCTTTTCAGCACAGAGAGGACTGCCAGAGCTGCAAGCACTATACCTGCAATGATAGTTACCAGATAGCGTTTTGATTGTTGCATTACATTGGTATCTGAGAGAAATCAATAGTTACAACATGATCTTTTTCCATACCTACAGTGATAACATTATTCACTGGTTGTATTTCATTCATGTTTTCGTCACGTACACCTTTTATCTGGGAGTTCTGGTTAGGAAGCAGAGTACTCATGACATTTGTGTCTTTCTCAACAACAAAACGTTGATTTGTTTCATAAGTATTACCATTGATCTGGTAAGCACCATCACCACCGTTTACAGAGTTCTTCTGAATACTCAGCGCAACTTCATAATAAGGAGGTCTGAACGAATCAGCAATCAGTACTTCACCATTGATACGCACTTCATTGTTGACGTAATCAGCCTTACAGAAGTTTCTGAATACATCGATTAATTTAAAGTTCAGGATTTTTCCATCGCTTTTGCGGACAAAACCTACTTCCATGTCCTTCCATTGTTTTTCTTCATTCATGATTTTAATTTTTTAGGGTTATTACTTTTTTTGTTTTTTCTGTATTCAGACCATAACCAGGCTCCACCCACACCAAGCAGAATAAATCCGGCTATTCCAAGTTCAAACTTTTTTTTTCAACCACAGTCAGAACATCATCAATGAATTCTTTTGGAATTGCATTGGCGATCATTTTCTTTGCTTCAGCCATAGTGATCTTTCCGTCTTTGTTGTAATCCATTCCCGGATTCTGGGCTGCAATTACAGAAGCCGGAATAGTTGCTGTCTGAATGATGTAGTCATCACCCTGACCAATAGCAGCAGGGAAGAAAGTAATCATATACAGATCATAATAACTTTTAATCCGGCCTGCATATGTCTTGAAATACGAATACACATAATCCAGCTGCTGAAGGTTAGTCATTAAATAAAGCTTTTGTCCGGTAGTTCCAAGCCATGTGGCAGTGAAAGGCATAAACTGTATCAAGCCCACGGCACGATATGCAGCACGGGTATAAGCATTGGTGCTGTCACCAGACTGGTAGTTTACAGCTTGTGCATTCAGTCCACTTTCATTGTGCATTACCACCATCAGCCAGTTCGGGTTAATGCCAAGCAGTCCAGCGATTTTTTGAACCTTGGTAGCAAAATCAGTTTTGCTTTCTCCTTTGTTGCAGGTAATTTTATCAGTAAGTATCATCGTTCAATAATTTTAATGTTAGAAGCATCGGCCCAGCGTTCGGTATTATCCACTGTCCTGAATTTTATAAATCTGTTTTTTGAAGTATTCAGTTCGCCCAGGTATTCACCAAGCAGTGTCTGTTTCTCGACATTCACATAAGGATGCATGTTACTGTCAAGCACCTGCATATTCTTTGATGAAACAACAAGCCTCTTTGATAATCCACTGACTTCAGCATCATAATAATCAAGAGGCTTTTTATATTTCACAACAGATGCAAGTGACGGATACTTGTCGAACATTGGTTTGAAGTAATCATACTTGTCAACATAATCACTGCTGGAAGAAATCCAGAAAGTGTATTTCTTTCCTGCAAATGATTTGAAGAGATCAGGAAGGTTTTCTTTCACAACAAGAAATCCGACCTGGATAAATTTCACATTATTCTCTGTATCATATTCCTGCTTGCCTGTTGCATAACCAATGAATTCCCCTGCTTTCGCTTTACTGATAATATTGTTTGTGGATGTTTCATAGAATGCTCCGTGATAGCTGGCATCAGCAGAGCTGCGCAGGAACACTTCTTTCTTTGCTACTATCATCTGACCTTTCTTTGCAAATACTGCATTCGTGGTAGCAGCAGAAGTAGTACTGGATGAAGTGCTGGAAGTATTGGGAGAATTAAGAGCAATCAGAGTAAGAAATTTCTGATACTCATCAGTAGTTAGTTCGCTTTGCAGATCAGCTGTCAGATCAGAATCGTAAAGCTTCTTGTAAGATTTGGCAACCTTGTCAAAGTTGGTGATCTTCTTTGCAGTGGACACACTTTAACTCCTAAATATGCTATATCTCTGCATTTCAGACCTGAACAAGAAGACATATTTGAAGGCAAGGCAGCAGACGAAAACTATGTGAACTACCTGAACAAAAAAGTTTTTGAAAATGCAGACTATTATGTTTTTGCAGATGATGAAAAAATATTAGAACAAGTAAAATGAATAGAATAACTGGCTATAACATTTTTGCTTCAATAGCTCGTGGTTTAAGGGTTTCAGCAGTGCAACCTGAAATCAATATTTCGGCAGACTCGTCTATCTTCGCCTGACAGTCAGCCATTGAAAGCAATACAGTTTCATTAGCGCCAATTTATAGAAAAATGCAATTACCTTCAAATACACGCATCGCAGGAAAAAAAACCGTTGGTGACTGGAATACTGTAAGGAGTGACTTGAATGACTTAACAAATTCCCTACTCTGGACGACAGTATTTAAAGATTATTTTTTAACGAGACTTAGAGACAGATACCTTAATCCAATTAAGTCAATAAAACAAGGCCGCCGTTATTCTGGTGAGGGCTTTTCCATTATGACAATAATTTGTTCGTTGATTGAGTTTTTAGAAACAACATATCAAGGTACGAATTACAGATATCCAAAACCATTTGGAGCATATGAGTACTCAAAGAGTAGGCAAATTTTTATTGATTTTCTGACAAAGCGAGATCCATTTAATACTCAATTTGACTTACATGAGAATCGTGTTGCGGAAATTGTAAAAGAATCTCAATATCCTTTGGATGAGCGCTGGCTCGATAACCAGCAGGTTTGTGATCTGCTTATAATCAGTAAAAGACTTTTGCAGAGTTACCGGGACGAAAAGAAGATCCCGTTCTCACAGATCAATCATAAAATCTACTACAAAGCTTCTGACATTCAGAAATTCCTGAAAAAGAATTACAAACCCGTTATCGGATATTAAGGAGGAGTTGTATGAAAGAAGTAACATTATTTAAAAACTTCACTGAAGTCATTGGTAACACCCAACTTGATAATCTGATCTGCGATATAAGAAACGGAAAATACAAATGGCAGATTGAAAAACTTCGCAAGCTGGTTGCCGAAGGAAAACAGAAAGATTACGACAAACAGAAGAAAGCGCTTTATGCTTTTACTCCATCCGGAACCTTCTCATCTGGTCGCAAACAAGATTTGATGAAAAGCTATTCAAACATAATCATTCTTGATATTGATAAGTTGGATCAGGTCACACTCAAATTTGCAAAAGAAAAAGTCCAGAATGAAAAATACACTTTTGCAATGTTTGAAAGTCCAAGCGGAAATGGTCTGAAAATACTGGTGCGTGTAAGCACCGGCAGAGAACATCACCTCGCTGCGTATAATCAGGCTAAAGGACATTACGAAAGCATTCTGGGATTATCTATTGACAGAAGCGGAAAAGATATTACAAGGCTTTGTTTCGTGTCGTATGATCCAGATGCTTTTCTTTATCTCGATTCACAACCGTTTCCGGTGAACACAAATCTTGCACTTGAGAAGGACATTGAAAAAGTTGTTGAACAGATTGAGCAGTCAAAGCTTGATATTGCCGGTGACTACACAAGTTGGCGCAATGTAGGTTTTGCTTTTTGCGATGCTCTGGGCGAAAGCGGACGTGGAATATTCCATCGTGTAAGCAGGCACAACGAAAATTACAATCCTGAAATTTGCAATGAACAATACACAAAATGCCTACAAGCAACAGGGCACGGCATTACTATCAAAACATTTTTCTTCCTTGCTAAAAGTTTTGGCATTAACATTTCTCCGGTGGAAAAGAAATATCCTCAATACTTCACTGATGAAAAGAAGGAGCTGAAGGAAGATGAGCAGCCAGCTAAACCAAGATCGAATAACAATAAATTCCACCGTGCAATGAAGTACCTTGAGGAAAACTTTGAAGTCCGTTACAACACTATCTCTGCCGAATTTGAATACCGGAAGAAGGATGAAGTATTATACAGAACGCTGAATGAAAACAGCATTTTTATTCAGATGCAATTGGATGGTCTTAACCTTTCCTTGAATAATCTTCTGGCATTACTGAAATCAGAATACATTAGTAAACACAATCCTTTTCTTGAATACTATGACAGTCTTCCTGAATGGGACGGTCAAACTGATCACATCCTGAACCTTTCATCATTCGTGAAAGTGAAAGATGAAGAACGCAGTCGTTTTGATAATCATTTTAAGAAATGGATAGTTCGTGCAATAAAGTGTTCGCTGGTGGATGACTATTTTAACAAGCAGGCGTTTATCCTGGTGCATGATAAACAGAACAGTGGTAAATCTACCTTCTGCCGTTTTGTTTGCCCTCCAAAGCTGAAAGATTACATTGCAGAGAACCTTTCAGTAGATAAGGACAGCCGTATACTGCTTACTACAAACCTTATCATAAACCTTGATGAACTTTCCACGCTATCAAAGATAGAGATCAATGCACTTAAAAGCCTTTTCTCGAAAGATAAGATCAACGACCGCCTACCTTATGATCGCAGAAACTCCATTATTCCGAGACGGGCAAGTTTTATTGGTTCCACAAACCAGGCAGAGTTCCTGAATGATGAATCCGGTAGTGTGCGCTGGTTATGCTTTATTATTGACAGCATTGATTGGAGCTATAAGCAAAATGTTAACATTGATCAGGTTTATGCTCAGGCATACCATTTATTTAAAATCGGATGGGACTGTGATCTTACAGCAGACGAAATCAAGGAAAATGAGCAATACAACAGCCAGTTCCAGATAACAACATCCGAAAGGGAATTGATTGACAAGTACCTTGAACCAAGTAATAAAGAAAATGGGGCACAGTTTATGACAGCGACAGAAATTCTTATGAAGCTGTCAATCTTAACAGAAAACAGAGTGAGGTTAAGTCCGGTTCTCATTGGCAGATCACTAAAAATTTTAGGATTTACAAGAGAAAAAGTGGGATCGGAAAGAATTTTCGGATATTATATAAAAGAAAAATTCTCATAATTGAAAAATCATCTTACCCATCTTACCCATATTTGAGCAATCGTAATAATAACAATGGGTAAAGCATGGGTAAGATGAAAAAAGCGGGTAGGATGAAAAAACATCTTACCCGCTTTCTTTTGCTTGATAGCAGAGTGATGTAGAAGGGGTGGGTAAGATGGGTAGGATGAAATTGTGTTTTTGAAGAAATATTATTTTTTCAGAATGTCCAGGCACGATAAAAAGTAAATTTAGGGTAGGATTCTGGCAGGAAAGTGGTTAGTTTCTGGCAGGAAAGTGGTTAGTTTCTGGCAGGAAAGTGGTGAGACTGTTATTTTTTTATGTGTGATAAGATACAATTCGGCGGTTGCCGACCGCCAAAACATAAAATGCACATAAGGGATAAAACATTTTTAATATAATTTCAGTTGAATTTATCAGACACTGTCTGACAAATTACAAAATCACTCCAAAAAATTAATTATTCAGACATCGCCTGAACAATTGCCAGTGTTTGAAGAAAATTTACACATACTACCTAAAATCGACTATTTCAAAAGGCCTGCAGTTTAATGATAACCTTTTCTCCGTTTCACCCTTCCACCAGCTCCTCCAATCAAAAAGCTTTTCCTTTTCTTATTATATAATCAGTCGCTGCCTTTTCAATATCTTCATTGGTCATTACCCTGTGTTTCGTCAACCATTCGGACAGATCAGATGTTTTGAAATAATTTTTCTTTCCTGTTTTAAAAAAGGGAATATTCTTTTCAGAAGTATGCTTATATAAAGCAGAAACGCTTATGCTTAGAAATTCAGCGGCCTGTTCCATATTAAGGATTCCGTTCTGTGCTGCAGCGCTTTCAGGAAATGGATATTTATGAAGATACATTTCCCTTACTAAATTCTCAATAGTATTGAGCTTCTCAATGATTTGTTCAAATGGATTTTCCATGTTTTCTAAGTTTTAAGTTTATTCTGCAATTATAGAAAAATGTAAAATCCTGAAAAAGTCCTGTCATTTTACAAAAAAATTCTTTTCCCCTTTTTATCTTACCCACCTTACCCATTTTATTATAGCTGAATTTCAGCACTTTATTCCTAATTGTTTTTTTTTCAAAAAAACACTTTTTTTTAATGTATTTTTTTACTTTTACATAATCCTATGAACACTCCACAAATTAATAGCAAAAAAGAATTATTAGAATATATGCAGATTCGGATTTCGAAAGCATATAAACAGCTTGCCGAAAATCAGAAGCTCGATTACGATAGTTCATTGCTAAAAACTCACTTAATTGAACATGATTTACCCAAGGATGGTGATATTGAATTTTATATTAAGAATAATTTCATTCTAAAAGAAAGTTCAAAAGAAATTGAACCAATCATCAGAAGAACCCACGATGATGATCTGATTAATGTTCATTTTACAGGTTATGCTGATTTGTATATCGACACTTCTCATTCCAGGATTTGGAATTTATATTCTTTAAGCAACTCTATAATTTTAAAAAAAATTATAGACAAAGTTTCAAACTCTGTATTCTTTGATAAAATATGGTTACACCACGATTTTCTTCTTAATCTAAGACAAAAGGACAACACTTATACTCGTGGTTTTGGTCTTAATTTTGATTATAGTAAGTTTGAAAGTGATGAAGATATTTCACCCATCTTGAAGATGCAGCTATCAGGCGTAAATACATCTTCAAAGGTTTTTGATATTCTTCAAAAAGTCGAAGAATTAAAAAACAATTTTACACTTTCAAAAATTAAACTTAAAACTAATAGTACAGAGGATTCTTCTTCTTTTATACTTGAAGATGTCCAATATTTTGGTAAAATAACTGCAAGAGGAAATGACATTACCCAACACATTTCTAATACTGGCAGCATTAAAAAAACTTATTTTGATATTCTAAAAAACATTGAATCTAATTACAGAATCGGCTGGAGAAATATTGATGGCAAATTACATATCGAAGGGTATCCAATTTATTTTGTAAAAAAAGATGGTGTTGAAATGGATGTTGATTTTGTATGTGAGAAAATATTCGATGGTAAAAACCCCTTTAAACTTTTCGGAACACCGCAGGATATTCCTGGCGGTAAACTTGTAAATGTTTATGATCTCCATATAGGTGGCGTTTTTGACGTACAGGTCTTCCCTGATATGTTTGTATTTTATATCAACCAAGAAGTTTGCGGGAATACCCTTTTAAGGTTTTACACGAACTTACAGCATACTTTTTCAAACAGTTTTAAAATTGAAAATGATAACCAAGAAGACATCCTACAATCCTTTAAATAGGTTTAATAATAGAGCATTAAACTTATTTCTCGGGCTTACAAAAAGTTCTCGCCTTATGGCCCCATATAGTAAGGAGTTTTCGAAATTTTCTCATTTTGAAATTCTTTATGTGGATAGTGAAATTGCTAATGCACAAGATACTAAAATTAGGCCTGACTTATCTTTAAACTCAAATAAAATCGGCAATTCACTTTTTTTTGAGTTTTCTCATGCGGATTTTGAAAAGAAATTAAACGATAAAAATAAAAAAGGGCAAAATCAGCTTGATAGATACTCCATCACCGATAAAGAATTTCTATCCATCCTCATTCCTAAGAAAAGCTTAAATAGTTTTGATTTTCCTTTTGTTGTAGAAGACAAAAACTACAAAGGTTATGTTGAAGGTTTTACTAAAAATCCAGCTTACAAATTTCCTTTATTGAAACTTGAATATATTGATAATTCTTATTATAAGCTCCAATTAATTTTAAATTCATTTTCAAATGAAACTGTTAATACATTCTTTTCTCAGGAAATGAAATTCGACAAATTACCCGAATATATTACAATTGACGTAACCGATTTAAATAATTCTTCTTTTACAATATTTAAAAAGTGTACTAATTATTTAATCCATTTTCTTCATCGTTTAAAATATGGCGATACCTTTAATGCAAAAGATTTAGCAATAAAAATTTTTGGTAATGATTTCTTAAATAATGTATTTGATGCACCAACAAGAAAGAATTTATTATCTGTCATAAACACTTTTGTTTCTGATTTATCAAAGAAATTTCCTTTGCTTTCCAAATCATTTTTCATTTCAACCGGCAATGGCACTTACAAAATTATTTTACCAGATAAAAATAAAGAAGTTGAAATAAACAGAGTATATCGCAAGATGCACGAAATTACAGAGGAAATTATTACTCCTGATATGTTTCAACCTAAATTATTTGATGATACTGAATTCTACAGTATTTAATTCAATTATATTTTATGCCCAAAATTTACGACAATATTGAGAACCATCTTACAAAAGGTTTAAACGAAACCCTTGAATTATCTAATCGTACAGATTTTTGCGTAGGATATTTTAATCTAAGGGGTTGGAAAGAAGTTGCCGAAAAAATTGATACACTTTCTGGCTCAGTTGTCAATGAAAGTAAAGAAGAAATACATCGCATTTGCCGCCTATTGGTTGGTATGCAAAAATTACCCGTTGATATTTTAAAGGATCATTTCAGAACCGATGAAGGGCACATTATAGACCAGGCAGAAGCAGTTAAACTGAAAAAGAAATTAGCACAGGAATTTAAAGAACAACTTACAATTGGTACTCCTACAGAAGCAGACGAAATTGCTTTACGCAAATTAAGTCAGCAAATGAAAGAGAAAAAAGTGGTTGTCAAACTTCATTTAAAATATACTCTTCATGCCAAATTGTATCTGGCTTACAGTGAAGATAAGCGAGTTCCTACGGTTGGATTTTTAGGTAGCAGTAATCTTACTTTAGCAGGTCTTGCAAAACAAGGTGAATTGAATATTGATGTAATGGATCAGGATGCAGCAAACAAATTGTCTCAATGGTTTGATAATCGCTGGAATGATCGCTGGTGCATTGATATTACACAGGAATTAATTGAAATAATAGATAGTTCATGGGCAGCCGACAGGCTTGTTTCGCCTTTCCATATTTATCTGAAAATAGCTTATCATTTATCTCGTGAAGCAAGATCAGGAATAAACGAATTTAAACTTCCTAAAGTTTTTCAAAAGGAATTACTGGAATTTC
>Ga0224523_1000738_pt1 | contig 15697 bp, 10 predicted proteins | sample CFST50metaG_FD_182732 | JGI IMG/M metagenome (GOLD analysis project Ga0224523, IMG submission 182732) | Peat soil microbial communities from Stordalen Mire, Sweden - C.F.S.T50 | ecosystem: Environmental > Terrestrial > Soil > Wetlands > Peat | place: Sweden: Norrbotten County, Stordalen Mire...
TATTTCTCTTCAGCTCCATGCGCCCGCATCATTTTCACTTTTTTTGCAAGCGCGTCGTCGTTGGTTGTAACGGCGCCTCCTTCGCCATATGCCCCGAGATTTTTCCCGGGATAAAAACTAAACGATGCAATCTCGCTCAGGCCGCCAATGTGTTTCCCTTTGTATTCGGCAAGGTGTGCTTGCGCACAATCTTCCACAAGATGAATGTTTCTCCTATTTGCAATTTCTTTCAGCGGATCGATATCTGCCGGCTGACCATACAGATGTACCGCAACAATTGCTTTGGTTTTTGAAGTAATTGCCTGTTCAACCTTGGACGGATCAATATTATAGCCTTCCGGTTCACAATCGACAAACACCGGAGTTGCGCCGCAGAGTGTAGCGCCCCATGCAGTAGCAATGAACGTATTAGCCGGCAGGATAACCTCATCACCAGGCTGTAATCCTAATGCCCAAAGCGCCAGATGGTTCCCATCCGTGCCGGAGCTGACTGCAATGCAATGCTTGACATGATGTGCATCGGCAAATGCTTTTTCAAAATCCGCGACAGATTTACCGAGAACAAACGCAGTAGTATCCAAAACATTTTGGATGGCTGGATTGACTTCGTGTTTAATAGATTCATATTGAATTTTAAGGTCGAGGAATGGGATTTTCATTTTTTTCATCCTTAGATTTATGTCCCTGGTACATTTTCCGAATGAGGGTAAGAACACATTCGAATTGTATCGTGCACTGGGAAGAATCCGGCCAAGGCAGCCGGTTTGTTCCTCAATCGCGCGGAAAAACAAAACAGCCTGCAGACTTTATCGATCCCAAACATATCGTGTTTAATGGGATATCAGATCCGCTAAAAAAAGCAGTTTTCAAACTGCAGCCTAAACAATGGATTATCGGCTAAGCAACAATCAGCCTTTCCCTTTTTCGAGTAATAACGAAGAAATTCAGCTTCATTCCACAAATTTCTTTTAAAATATAAGAAAACATCGGGACGTTTTCCAATCAATTGAGAGAATAATAGTTAGTTTATCCCGATTCTAAATGAATTATGAAATTAATGTTTTATGTCTTTATCTGGCATTTTCTTGATGTTCATGATCTTCCCTGCAGTCACGGAAACCATATTAGATGTTTCCGGGACTGCAAAAACGATAGAACATTAAATTGCACCGGGATGTTACTGTTTGTAAGTTTTGCAATTTTCTAATTTACTATGGACCGGCAGTCGGTTATCCTGGAAGCAGTATATGATGTTTTCGTGTAACAGCGAACGGCCGGACATATACCACAATAGCATAATTTCGACTAATTACGCACATTCATAACAACGCATCTTTTGTACTTCGCAGTCCGGACGATCTTATAATGATCCTGAGTATGCTCCAACACATGCCATAATTTCCCGCTCACTTTTCTAAATTATTAGTTTTGGATTTATACCTAGGGGTTTCCCCTCTTATACATAGGTATACAAAGATCGTTCCTCAAAGGTATATTGTTTTTGATATGAGAAGATATTGTTCTATCTTTTTTTATTCCTTAAGATCGTTTATTTGAGAATGATGAACAATTTTATTTTCAAAACGATTTTATACTTTATTTAAGGTACACAATGCGCCTCCATAAAATATTATTTTTATTTTTAGCGCTGTTTATTCAAGATGCTTTTTCACAAGTAGCAGCGACGATTAAGCAAGGAGGAATATGCTTCCGTATTGATGATGATCAGAGCATTACTGATTGGCAGCAATATGCTGCCGTATTCAAAAAGTATAATTATAATTTTACTTTTGCGATATTTATCCAGCCTCAAGTTCAAACTCCTTCTTATATTAGTTTAATAAAAAACTTGCAGGCAGCAGGCAATGAGTTAGCAGATCATACGCCAAATCATATAACATCCTATTTTATACCAAGCAATGTTGCAAAGTATAAAGGATTGGCAGGTGTCGATCATATTTTTGGCGATACTGTCGCTGTTGCATACGATTCATTCGACACCACAACAGCGTATGCTCCGGACGGATTTGCAAATTTAGTAAACAAGAATATGCTCATAAGCAAAAAGAACGGGCAATTCAAGAGTTTTTCAACATCGAACGACAATACTATATATGCTGCGGTCTATTTACCTTCTCTGCATAAATTATTATCATTTTCAGGGGTCTCGAATTCAAATGCAAAAAATCCCGATACGCTGTATTTGACGACGCTGTGGCATGAAAACGTATCGCTGCCGAACGCACAAAATATTCCGATTAAAATGATAGGAAATTATGATATTCACATGAATATCAATGGATTGAGTTTGCTCTCAAGGTGTTCATTGGATTATTATTCTCAGCTTGGCATATCCAGACCGGTTACATGGATTCAACCGGGCGGAGCATTTCCCCAATTGAGTCCGCAGGATGCCAAAAATGCATTTGGGATTGACAACTCCTATACGAGCGCCGGGGTTTATCCGAATGCCGCATTAAAATGTTACAATGAATACAATCCTGATGGAGACAGACAGTATGCCATGATGTGGGGAGATTTCTATGAAGATGAGAATTCATTCGCTCAAGCGAAAATTATTATTGCCGATAGAATTGCAAAGCATTATTGGTCGATTGGGCACAGCCATTTCAGCTCGTTACTTGGCGGTTGGAGCGGATATTTAGCGCGAACGGATAGTTTGCTAAGTTGGTGCAAAGCAAATAATATCATGGTGAAGACCTATAAAGATCTGGCAGAACAATTATATAATACGCCGCAAGATCCTTATACAAATATTTTTCCGCCGTTGAATGTCGATCTGGATGGTGACGGCATTCCGGACGGTTATTCATTGGACGATGGTTTATTCGATACGACAAGCGGAGTTCCTGAAAGCGGCAATAGAAGCTTTTCGATTAAAAGAAAAGGATATATCTTTTCTATCGGCGGACTGGCTGGTTTAGAAAAAGGAGAGAACGATTTTTATATCAGCACGAAGGGCGGCGGCGACGATGCTGTCGATGTTCAATTTGTGTTCGATAACGGAAAAACTGTCACGTTAAGCTTCCCGGCAAAGTCCGATTGGACAAGATACGGTTGTGATCAATCGACCAATAAGACAAAGACACTTATCGTCCCCGACGATGTTTCCTATTGTGATGTCAATATCTTATGTTCTAAAATTTCAGACAAAAAACATTCGGTGCAGGTAAGCGGTTTTGAACTGCATAAAAAAATCTATCCGGCCGTTCAAATCACTTCTTCACCGGACACAACCGTTTATTTGGCTTCTCAATACAAATATCAAGTTTCCACCAATATAAAGGATAAACCTGACACGCTGACCTATAAATTTATAACTGCCCCATCATGGCTGTCGATAGATCGGAACGGTTTAGTGAAAGGAAACCCATCGCAAAGCGGTTCGTACCCGGTTCGGATTAGGGTTCAAGACCTGCAGGCGCGAGCGGACACACAAGCATATATTTTGTCGGTTATTAAGAGGAATGCGCTGACTTCAAAATCGAACATTAATTCACAAATTACAGCCGCCGGCTATGCTGCAAATCCGTCAGTGATACCAGATAATTACACACTCTATCAAAATTATCCAAATCCGTTCAATCCCTCAACGACAATACGGTTTGATCTTAAACAAACATCGACTGTCAAGCTGTCCGTGTATAACATACTTGGACAGAATCTCCTTGAACAGAATTATGGAACAATAGATGCCGGGACTTATGAGAAGTCTCTGAATATGGACAGATATTCCAGTGGAATTTATTTCTATAATATACAAATAATCGGAATTGACGGCGAAAAATTCTTTATGACGAAAAAACTTATGCTGCTGAAATAGCAATAATAAGAGCATCGCCAATTTCGAATTGTAAAACAAAAAACCATGTAACCGACATCGCCCGCCACAAGATGAACCATTGCGGGCAAGCCCTCCTGCGGCGTTGCCCCTATGGGGTGGTGTCGGGAACCCCCGCAACGACCTCCCGATAATATCTATCAATATTCTCGGGACAAGCTGTCGCGGCTACAGTAATTAGACATTTTAACCGCAGTACTTCCTCACGACAACCAAGAATTATGAACTACGAACCACGCACTAAGAACCAAGCACTATGAACTTCTTTACAATTCGCGATTTCTTTACCCCTTCCACCCCACCACCGACATATTCCAATCTTTTTCCGTTAATGCTCTGCCTGAATCGAGAAAAGGATACAGTTCGGTTTTATTAAATCCCGCAATTTCCATATAGTATCTGATTTCCTGAGGAAAGAAAAAACGCATCGGGTGGGTCTCCCGTGTCTCCAATATCTTGCCGTCTTTAACATGCCATATCCTGAAATTCACTTTGACAAGATGATGTATGAAGTCAATTTCAGGTTCCGTAAATCTGATAACCTTTTCACCATCGCCTGCATCCATTTCTTTGATCCTGACTCCGGGTTTATCGGCAATAACCGCGGAACCATGCCAGCAGTCGAATATGAATATCCCGCCGGGAACAAGTACGTTATTTGCTATTTTACAAACCGCTGCAACATCCTCATTGGCAGGCATATAACTCATCACGGCGAACATAGAAATGACCGCATCGAATTTTCCTTCAAACTCGGCGTTCGTTATGTTGCCTTCAATAAAATTTATATCCAGCCCGGCATCCTGAGCTTTCCGTCTTGCGATTGCAAGCATCTGTGCCGACCTGTCTATACCTGTAACTTTGTATCCTCGCTTGGCAAGAACGAGGGCATGATTGCCCGTGCCGCAGCCGAGGTCGAGAATTGACTTGGGCAGATAATTATTTCTTTTGAATGTTTCCTCGATGAAATCACACTCTTTTTCATAATTTTTATCCCGGTACAGCAGATCATAAGAACGGGCATACTCTTCTCCGAATACTCTCATGCAATGATCTCCTTTAGGCATTCTGCGACTCTCGCTATATTCTCTTCCGTAAGCGTCAGCCCGGATGGAAGCTGACATCCGTTTTCAGAAAGATTTTCCGAAACTGGAAGTCTCTCTTTCTTGAACCATGGATACTTCACAAAGAGCGGCTGCAGGTGCATTGGATAAAAAAATGGACGTGTCTGGATACCTTTTTCCAGAAGCTTTTTCATTAATTCGATAACACAGATACCTTTTCCTTTGTTTAGAACTATTCCGTACATCCAATAAGTATTTTTTGCCCAGGATTTTTCTGCGGGAAGTCTGAGCAATCCCTTAATTTCGAGATCCTTTAAATAATCTGAATATTTTTTTCCTATCCATGCTTTCTTTTCCACATGTTCTTCTATTTTTTCAGCTTGAGCAAGACCGATGGCAGCTTGAACGTTCGTCATTCTGAAATTGAATCCAGGCTCCTCATGGACGAATCTTTTCTCCGGAATAAAGGCAAGATTTCGCAAACTTTTCAGTTTATCGGCAGTCTCATCATTGTCTGTCAAACACATGCCGCCTTCACCCGTAGTTATAGTCTTGTTCGCATAAAAACTCGTACAACTTATATCCCCAAATCCTCCGCATTTTTTGTTTTTATATTCAGAACCTATTGCTTCGGCAAAATCTTCAATTATATATAAATGATGCTTTTTTGCTAATTCCAATATTTTATCGACATCAACGGGATGGCCGTATATATGGACTGCCATTATTGCTTTTGTATTCTGTGTTATTTTTTCTTCGATCCGGGACGCATCCATATTCCATGTTTCTTCTTCGGCATCGACAAAAACCGGAATAAGGTTGTTATAGATACATGCCAGTGCGCAGGAAATAATTGTGAAGGAAGGTATTATAACCTCGCTGCCTTCAGGCAAATTCAATGCCCGCAGAGCAAGTATAAGGGCATTTGTGCCATTGTTCACTGCCACAGCGTATTTTCTCTGTACATACTCTGCGAATTTTTCTTCGAAGAGTTTTATAAATTTCCCTTCGGATGAAATCCAGCCGGACTTCACAGCCTCGGCGGCATATTCGAGTTCTTTCGCTCCGATAGATGGTTCATTTATAGGAATCATATAAACTTTATGCTCCCTCGAATATATTTTTATCATTTGCTCCCGTATATGGTCCCTGTTTTATTTCTATCATGACGGTATCCAGGAGCATTTCAAAGCCGTGCCCGCCGCCGCAGAGGAGGATCATGTCGCCCGAATCGAGCACTTCGGAGAAAACCGGCATATGATCGAGGTCGTAAAAGTTTACCTGTACTCTCCCTTTTTTGATGAGGAGCACTTCCTGTGTATAATGGATTTCTCTCTTGTTGATCTGATGTTCATGCGGCTTGATAACGGCGCCTTTTTTGTGGGGCAAATAGCCGAGCTGCTGCGAAAAACTATCGGGTGTGAAAAACCGTATGGAATCGCCTTTATAATTGTCCCGCAAAACTATGGCGTACAAATCGCCTTCCTGGTATAAATACTCCAGTCCTGAGGTTTTAATCTCTTTTGACATTGGTTACCTCCAAAATTCTTTTATTCATACAGTCATCTCATTCTAGACTGTCCGACTTATAACTGATGTTACGCAGAGAATGAGCTATACAGAAAAAAGTAAAGTTGTCATACCCGAATGCCTTCATCGGGTATCCAGTTCTTCTGGATTCCCACTAAAAATCCCGCTGTACGGGATGCCGTACGGCGGCACGTGTGGGAATGACAGTCCTTTTTGTTTTTTGCGTAACATCAGTTATAACTAAGTTCTTTGAATTCTTACCAGCGCATTTTCAATTGCTCTTTCCCATTGTCCGGCATAATTCTGTTGGGTTATATCTTTTATCTTTTCATATCCTTTTTTTATAAGTTTCGCTCTCAAGTTTTCGTCTACCCAGATAGTACGAATCTTTTCCGCCATATCCTCAATACTGAACGGATCGAACAGGATCGCTGCGTCCCCTACCTGTTCCGGCATTGCAAACAAATTAGAACATGTAACCGGTGTTCCCATAATCATTGCCTCCAGTGGAGGCAGGTTGGTCGGGCCGAACAATGAAGGATATACCAGCGCAGCGGCTTTCTTATACAGGGCAGTTATTTCCTTATCAGACACGTAACCCGGATACACAACCTGATCAATCATTTTTAAATTTTTAATCATTTCCATCACGTCTTTATAACTTTCGTTAACAGATCCTGCCAATACCAGCGGTATTTCGATTTTATACTGCTGCTTGATCGATTTTAACGCCTTTAACAAACGGATATGGTTCTTGCCGTTCACGAATTGCGCGGGATAAAAAATAAATTTATCGGGCAAATCAACTTTATCAAGAATCTTATCAGCCGTCTCTATATCCATATCTCTGTTTTCATAGATATAGCCTGAAGGGATATGCGGGATTATCCTAATTTTATCTTTTGAGACCCCATAATACTTATTTAAATCTTCCATTCCCCGTTCAGAATCGACAGTACTAAGAACAGAATATTTTGAAGCATTTTCGACGACTGTATTCCAAACAAATCGTGTCTTCAAAGGCGGTCCTACAGGCGGCTTCGGATAGTATTTATGGGGCAGGCTGCTGATACAAATGATATACGGAAGATCGTTCATAAACCCGAATAATCCCGGGAAAGGTACGATCAGCAGTTTAATCCCGGCATCCTTCAGTCCGGTTAATTGTTCAGTATTTGACATCGGTAAAAGTCTGAAACGGATCAAAATATTTATATATGTACAAATTCTTTGCCATAAAGTTCTTTCCGATACCGGGATCAAACCGGCAATTTCCTTTCGGGCAGCGATCCATTTAATTGAATCTTCATCAAAATATAAAATCTTATAATTATAAACATGAGAATACTTGAGCAGGCTGTCTGCAATGCTGAGAGCAAGCTGAAAGTGTCCCCCGTCTGCTGTTCGGGGCAATACGATGCCTATGTTATATTTATCATTGTTGATGGTTGGCATAAAGATCAATTAAATCAAGCATTATTTTCCGCCACTGCGCATTTTTTTATCATAATATTCGGAATACAGAGAATCTCGGATATCATGAACATAATAAGTAACTGATGTTACGCAGAGTATGAGCTGCACAGAAAAAAGTAAAGTTGTCATACCCGCATTGCGGCAACGTGGCAATGCCACGACGCCGAATGTGCCGCTTTACGGCATCTCCCGTTTTTTGGATTCCGCCCCTTTGCGTCCAAAATTCAGGCGAGCGGGATTCTGGAAAGCGGAACCGTACAGCGGGACTTTAATCGGCCTGCCTGCCTGACTACGTCAGCAGTCAGTCAGGGTATCCAGTTCTTCTGGACCCCGCTCATAACCTGATGGAATGACATTTCCTTTTGCTTTTTGTGTAACATCAGTAACTCATTATCATTTTTCAACGAAGCGGCCGGGATTTTCCCGGTCCATCGTTAGTCTTTGTCTATCCTCTGAATTGTTTTCTCTATGACCGTTTCCCATTGACTTGCGTAGTTTTCCTGAGTTATTTCCTTTATCCTATCATAACCCTTTTGCACGAGACTTTTTCTCAAAGCTTCATCATTCCAGATCCGGTAGATCTTTTCCGCCATATCCTCTATGCTGAACGGATCGAACAAGAGAGCTGCATCACCCACCTGTTCAGGCATGGAAAAAAGATTTGAACACAATACAGGAGTTCCTAAAATCATTGCCTCGAGAGGAGGAATATTGGTAGGACCGAAAAGGGTTGGATAGACTAATACTGCAGCTTTTTTGTAAAGGGCGACCATTTCTGTCTCAGACACGAAACCCAAATATCTAATTTGATCGGAAATACCCAGCTCTTTTATCAGACGCATGATATTTTCATAATTCTCAAGAGGATGCCCTGTTAGTACGAGAGGCACTTTAGTCCCATAAAGTCGATTTATCATGACCAAAGATTTAATCAGTCGATCGTGATTTTTGTAATACCAGAAAACAGAGGGATAATAAATATATTCATCCGGCAGTTTAAATTTAGTTAGACACTCTGCGGCAGACTTTTGATCCATACTTCTATTATGATAAATATAGCCGGGTGGAATATGCGGTATGATGCCTATCTTTTCTTTTGAAATTCCAAAAAAACGGCTGAGATCCTCCATTCCCTGATGTGAATCCACAATGCTGAGAGCGGAATGTCTCGCAGCCGTTTTATTCATTAAATCAGAGACAACATTTTCTTTCCATGTATGGCCCAGATCTTTGGGATAATATTTATACATGAGATTGGTTATCGTAACGAGATATGGAATGTTGTTCATATACCCGAATAAACCATGAAAGGGTATGATCAAAAGGTCTATATGTGCTTTCTTTAGAGTTTCCGATGTGCCGGCGTTCGACATCGGCAGAATCCTAACTTTCAAGAATAAGTTTATGAAGGTGTTGATTCTTTTTCCGATATTGCTTTTTTCAATTTGAACCTGCTTTACGCAGGATTGATCACTCAGCCAATCGAGCATTTCCCTGTCATAATACAAAATCGTATAATTGAATTTATGAGAATATTTTATGAGGCTGTCTGCAATACTCAGGGCAAGCTGAAAATGTCCTCCGCGGTTTGTGCGGGGTAAAAGAATACCAATATTAACAACATTCTTATAAGACATAACCAATACTAATAATTAACTATACAAATGTTCTAAATGATAACATCGTTTTCAAAACCGATAAAAAACTTTCTTTTGCCATTCTCATCATCTTTGCATTTAAGAATAAAATACCTGCGTGAAAATAATGTCCTGCCATTGTTTTATATCCGCAATATTTAACAATGTCTTCCTTGAAATTCAGGCATAATCGATAATAATCATTAGCCAATTGTGTGTAATTGTCTGAAACTCGATTGCCCGAATCACCATGGATAATTCCTAGAGTCTCTTTAACAAGTCCGAATTTAAATCGTCGGGCAAGTCTTAAACACATATCATCATCCATACAAACGGTGCTATGTACATCAAATTTACCGATCATTTCAAAGCATTTTTTCTTGACCGATAATGTGGTGGGCAAGGTGATGCCTCCCTGCGCTAAAGCTTCCTTGTATATATATCCTTCAAGGTTTGATTCTTTGGTTGGTGTTAGTTTTCCATATTTGTTCCTGGACCCGAACAACGTATAGACACATGCAATTTCATCATCCGATTGGAATACATAATAAACTTTTTCCAGCATCGCTGGCAGCCATTCATCATCCGAGTGAATGAAGGATACATATTCTCCTTTTGCCAAATCTATGCCGGTATTTGTAGCCTGACTTTGTCCTTGATTTCTATCATGAACAAAATATTTGATTCTTTGGTCGTGATAATTCTTTACACATTCATGTGTTTTATCTGTCGAACCGTCATCGACAATTATTAATTCAAAATTATTAAACGTCTGGGCCATTACGCTATCGATGGCTCTTGATAAAATGTGAGCTCGATTATATGTCGGAATTATTATGCTAAACACCGGTTCAGTCATTGTATTTATCGACTTCGATAGCCATCAATTTATGGCATTATTATAAAAGAAAATTTTATATCCAAAATATCTGGAAATAGGTTATTAGTCAATTTGTATGTTCAAGACAAAATGAATGTAATTTCAAGTATATAAGTGAGCAAAATAGTGTATACATCCTTACCTTCTTAGCCACCATAACGATAACCTGAAATCGGCGGCTATTACATACGCTCACGACTATCTATCACTTGATACGCAAATTCTTCTCACTTTTAGGAAAGTTTCTGCAATTTCTCGAAAGCATCATCGATAACTCTTTCCCATTGTCTAGCATAATTCTCTTCTGTCAGATTCCTTACCCGTGCATATCCCTTTTGTATAAGTTGTGTTCTCAGATTTTCGTTCGTCCATATTTTAAAGATCTTTTCTGCCATGTCATCTATATTAAACGGATCAAACAACAATCCTGCATCTCCCAACTGTTCCGGCATTGAAAATAAATTCGAACACAAAACCGGCACTCCCAGCATCATTGCTTCCGATGGAGGAATATTTGTAGGGCCGTAGAGCGTCGGATAGACTAAGGCAACAGATTTTTTATAAAGAGCGACCATTTCCACATCTGTAACATATCCTAAATGGACAATCTGGTTGCTCATGTGCAATTGCCTTATTAAAGACATGACATTGTTATAACTTTCGTAAGGATGCCCCGTCATCACCAGGTACACAATTGAAGAATGTGTATCGCTGATTTTTTTCAACGCCTGTATAAGACGAAGATGATTTTTATGATGCCAGAATTGAGCCGGGTAAAACACATACTTCTCCGGCAGTTCATACTTCGCTAAAACTTCGTTTATGGTTTTAAAAGTCATATCTCTATTAGCAACGATATAATTCGGCGGAATATGAGGAATAATGCGGATTTTATCTTTCGGAATGTCAAAGAATTTTGCGACATCATTTTTCCCCTGGGTTGAATCGACAACCGTTGACACAGAATATTTTGCCGCATTTCGGCAGACGATATCTGCAAAATACTCAGTAGCACGTTCTCGTATATTTGAGTAATACTTATACATTAAATTTGTTATCGTGACAATGTAAGAGATATCATTCAAATAACCATACAAGCTATGGAAAGGGTAAATATAGAGATCGACGTGAGCATTGTTTAACCTTCCCGCCTGTTCTTTGCTTGCCATCGGCAGAAGTTTCTTTCCGAGAGTCAGATTGATCATGCCGTTCAATTTATGCAAAACGGTCGTTCTTTCTATTTGAACAAACTTCACTGTTTCATCGGGAATCGAAAGCCATTGAAGGATTTCATTGTCGAAGTATAGTATGGTATAATGATATTTATTGGAATAATGAAGGAGTGCATTTAATATAATTAATCCGTATTCGTCCCACTTATGCTTTTGTACCCACCGTGGCAAAACAATGCCGATGTTATTTTTATTCTTAATGGTTCCAGTGTTCATTTGATTGTTTTCCATAATTCCCAAATAAGATTGTCGGCTTCAATGATTAACGAAACAAAATGTCTATGAATCTGCTTTCCCGTTCCGAATGCTTAGAGTTTTATTTTTTCATTATTTTTAATTCAACCAATATAAAATAATTTGCGCCTTAACTATTGGTATGAGAATAATATTATATCATCAACGAAGAATAAAATAAATCTCTTGATTTGTTAATATTATTCACCTAAGAAATTAGGTTTTCTTTACAAATATCATTCCAGAATGAAAACAATATTCATCCGGCTTTGATCTAATAATTGAATGACATGTCGAGTAAAAAGGTATGAGAAAACACGCTCCGGTGCTCCCAGCGAAGATAGAAATGGTAATACCGAATCGATGTATATGGAAACTTCGTCAGCCATAATCGATTGAATAGATGTACGATATATATTACAGCCAAAAAGATAAATGATGAATCGATATCCCAAGACATAATACTCTAACAGCATACTGCTGAAAATATTTTGCGCGTTACTTTTTTTTGATTCATTTATAACGATGAACTCATTATGTGTACCGATCAATTCTATGATATCCATGTTCAACAGTTATTCAATCGTGCGCCGCTCGTCTTCACAGTTATAATCATTGCAAGTATATCACTGCAAAGAACACATTTCTTCCATTCTTTGATGACCGTCTCATTCATATTCATCAAGGAGTAATTTCCGCAGTCGAGGACCAATAATGGTTGTGGTAAACATCGTTTTCACTCGATGCATTGCAGCAATTCGTAAGGAATCTGCCAACTCCTTGTCGTCCAGGATATGATCGAGTGATGCTGCAAGAGACGATGCATCTTCCAGCGGTACAATAATTCCGCCGCGCGGACCGTCGTCTTCTAGAATATCGGTCATTCCGGGGGCGTGCGCTGCCACAACAGGAATAGAACAAGCCATCGCCTCAAGAACGGAGACTCCAAAAGTATCAAATCGTGAAGGGAATGCATACACGTCAGCCGCAGATAGATAGTGTCTTAGAATTTCGCGATCATGGATCCACTTTCTGATCCAATGAACTCCGGAAAGATTTCTCACTTTGATCAGCTCGGCAAGATTATCGGAATCGCCGCCATCGCCGATGAGCAGAAGACGCAGGTCCCAATTTGGACGGGCTTTACATAAAATTTCCCACGCATCTACCAGTACATCAATGCCTTTATACAACATATCTATAGCGCCATGATACGCGATGACTTTTGCACTTTCCGGTATGTCCAATATTATTCTTGCCTCACTTTTATTCATCGGATACCAAATTGATAGGTCGATGGGAAATGGCACCAGCGCAACCCTTTCCTGCACCGCTGGATAATTCTTGAAGAGCCGGTCTCTCTCGTTCTTTGCGCAGACAAGGAATCCGGTACTCAATCGACGGGACAATGCCCATTCCGGACGCCAACTATTTTCTACTCTGTTCACGAAACTGGTATATACTCCAAAAACACGTACTCCAATAATTTTTCCCAACAGAGCAATCAATGCATATCTTGGAGTTTCATATTGCTCCACCACTAGACAACGAAATTTCTCGGATTTAGCAAGCCGGCCCAGTGTAATAAGCGGAGTAGTGTAATATCGAAGCGCATATCCGAAACATCGTGCAATGAAAACGCGAATTTTTGAAGCAATTCCGCTGCCGATGCGAGCCGGCAGCAGTTTATTATGAATTGTTTTAAGCGATTTATATAGGAATGGCCTCGGCAACAGATATATCGTCTGCCCGGTAGGCAAATGATTCATTCGCTGAACCTGTTTGACTTGCATAGATACAATAATCAAGGAAACATCGACATTAACCTCCTTCAATGCCATGATGTAATCAAAAGACCACTCCCCGATCCCCTCCCGTATAAATGAATCGATCGATACATTGATAGAAGAGAGCCAAAGCTCCTGTTCGTCATCGAGAATAATGGCTACAGTCGGCGATTTTAATCCATAATTATTTGATCGGGTGTTTTCCATTTCGCATCCTCAATATAGCAAAAGGTGACTCAATGAACAATCGGAATTACATTCCCCAAAAACATTTGCATTCCTCCCCGTTCGTACAATCAGCAGAAATATTCTGGAATTGCAATAATAGTTTGCACTATGGACAGGGATAATTCGGATCCGCCAGGAAAGACGGTCTATGGTACAATACAGTGTACATCCGATTCAAGGAACTGCATTGATTTTTTTTATAAATCCCGACTTCAGAAGATACGTTACTCCGTATTTATAAAATCTATTCCGGTAACCGTCATCGACGAAGTGATGGCTTATAGTCTCTCCGGATATCGGTTGATCCGAAATCTGATAGTGGGCCGATAATCTTGTTACTTCCTTCGGATATTTTGAGAAGAGAACAGCATACGCCGTTTGTTCTTCCAACCCAGGCATGGGACAATTATGATCGAACCACACTCTGAGGAACGACTCTATGATATCCAGATTGTACATTTTCGCCGAAGATAAGTATAACAAGCCCGTGTTAAGCTGCTCGATTATGTTTTCTTTGAATAAAGCACCGAGGAAATCGACGGAAAAACTATAAGCATTTTGATAGTCGATCATAAAAAAACAATTATTCCATCTCACATTATTCAGTACTTCTGTCGGCTCCTTGAAAAACAGCATGTCCGAATCCAATAGTAATACTTTCTTCGTTTTCGAATAAAAAATACAATCCAGCAATTTCATCGCGAATGGGGAGCAATGATCGATTCGATATTTAGAGCATAATTCATATCCTTTCAATTGCTTCTTCATCTCTTCGTCGGCATCCTCTTTATTGATGATATCGCAGTTAACAAAATGTCTTTGAAACATTCGTCTGAGATCCTCATTTAAAGTCCCATCATCGTGAATAAACAATCGCGTTTTTATTCCGCTGTAATAAAAGAACGTTTTTAAACACCACAGTGCATTGTTCGCATCGCGTTTGCAGGTCACCAGGTGTATCTCGAGTTCACTCTCTTGATGGCATGCTACCGGTCTCGATTTGAGAATCAATCTGTCGTATCGATAATAAAACAGCGTCAACAACCTTTTCTGCAATGGAGATATCAGTGCCTCATAATATTCGCGCAGCCAGCGATAGATAAAATTGAGTAAAGAATATTTCTTCAATCGGTTTTTAAATGATTGGTTCATACGATCTCATAGATAAAAGAGTATTCTCGCCGTTGATCCCGGGATAAAGGGTGCCATATTACCGACCGATTATATACGATTCCAGACAACTCTTCATCACACGGTCGTAATATATCAAGACGCTTTGTCGATAGTTCAGATTGCCAATGTATTAAACCTTACCGAAATACCGTCAACAGTCCGGGCGATATGATATGCCGTACCCTCTTCCACGCAAGCGCATCTGTCGCGATGTCCGTAGTGATATGCAATTTACAGCTTTTCCATGTTACGTAATTGGAACACTTTATTTAGTGAGGTGCTGCTGCTTTTCTATATGCGACTTCCATGCATTTATAAGAGATGAACATATTAAGGTGTATCATATATTAAAACTTCAACTCATTTTCCTATTTGCGTTATTAACTGATGTTACGCAAAAAACAAAAAGGACTGTCATTCCCACACGTGCCGCCGTACGGCATCCCGTACAGCGGGATTTTTAGTGGGAATCCAGAAGAACTGGATACCCGATGAAGGCATTCGGGTATGACAACTTTACTTTTTTCTGTGTAGCTCATTCTCTGCGTAACATCAGTTATTAAATAGTTCTCACTGAAAAAGTCATAATAAATA
>Ga0224523_1000740_pt1 | contig 15623 bp, 9 predicted proteins | sample CFST50metaG_FD_182732 | JGI IMG/M metagenome (GOLD analysis project Ga0224523, IMG submission 182732) | Peat soil microbial communities from Stordalen Mire, Sweden - C.F.S.T50 | ecosystem: Environmental > Terrestrial > Soil > Wetlands > Peat | place: Sweden: Norrbotten County, Stordalen Mire...
ACCGAGATGGCGAGCGACGGTGAGCGGGTTCGTCACATCGTGCTGGGCGTGGGCCTGAATGTGAACAGCGTGGAATTCCCACCTGACCTCGCGGAACGCGCGACATCGCTGCGCCTGGCGCTCGGCCGCCCTTGCGACCGCACCCAGTTGCTCGTCGATTTCTTGGCAGCCTTCGAGCCCATCTACGACGATTTCTTGGCCCGCGGCCCCGCATCGGGCCTAGCGGAGTGGCGTCGCTATGCCGATCTCGGCCGTATGTGCCGCATCGATTGCGATGGCGCCAAGGTCGAGGGGATCGCCACGGACATCGACGACGACGGCGCCCTGCTGGTGCGTGACGACGCGGGACAGGTCCATCGAATTGTGTCTGGAGAAGCTAGCTAGCGCGAGACCGCGCGCTATGCTGCGCCCACTTTGACCATCGCCCAGTCCATCATTCTCGGCATCATTCAGGGACTCACCGAGTTTCTGCCCATTTCTTCGACGGCACACCTGCGGATCGCGCCGGCCTTGTTCGGCTGGCCGGACGCCGGGGCTGCCTTCACCGCGGTCATCCAGCTAGGCACCCTGCTGGCTGTGATCCTCTTCTTCTTGCGCGACCTTTCCGGCATGGTGACCGCGCTGGCCGATCCCACGCGGCGGCGCGGACCCGAGGGCCGCATGGCGCTCTATCTTGTGGCGGGCACCGTGCCTATCGGGATCGCTGGCGTGCTCTTGAGACACTTGGTGGAGGGCCCGCTGCGCACGCTCGCGGTCATTGGCACCTCGCTCATCGTGGTCGGCCTGGTGATGGCCCTGGTCGAGCGCCTGGCGCGCCACGAGCGCGCCATGGAGTCGCTCACACTGCGCGACGCTCTCCTCATCGGGCTGGGGCAAACCCTGGCCCTGGTGCCTGGCGTTTCGCGTTCCGGAATTACCCTCGCCGTCGGCATGGCCATCGGCCTACGGCGCGACGCAGCCGCCCGCTTCTCGTTTCTGCTGTCGATTCCGGCGGTGGCTGCTGCGGCTGTCTTCGAGCTTCCCAAGTTGCTGCACAATCACGACGTGGGAATCTCGGCCCTGCTCACTGGCCTGGCCGCTGCTGGCGTGTCAGGATATCTGTGCATTCGATGGCTCTTGCGCTTCCTCCGAACACGAACCACGTACTCCTTCGTAATCTACCGAGTGGCGCTGGGGCTCTCACTTCTCGCCGCTGTTCTCGCCGGGAAGTTGGCCTAGTGAACGTCGGTGCGCTGCGGCTATCAGGACATGGACCAAACTCCTACCTGGACAGGTCAGGTAGGGATCGGTATTCTTCGTGTTCTTGTTGACAAGAACTTTTCGCAAGGCTGGGCCCATAGCTCAGCGGTCAGAGCTGGCGGCTCATAACCGCTCGGTCCCTGGTTCGAATCCAGGTGGGCCCACTCGACCCACAGCCGCCGGAATGTCTTTCTTCACTTGCAGCATGAGCAGCTCGACGAGGAGCTCAGGAGGTACAGTTGCGCGACCAGCTTAAGCGTTTGGAAGAACTGCAACAGTTCGACGCCCAGATTCAGGAACTTGATAACGCGCTCAAAGCCATCCCAGCAAAACTGCAAGCTTCACAGAACGATCTCGCCCGAGTGGAAGCCCTGCTGGAAAGCGAACGCACGCAACTGACCGAAACTCAACGCTACTACAGCGAACAGAAAACCCAGCTTCAGACCGAGGAAGCCACCGTCAGCGGCGCCAAGCACAAGCTGTCGCTGGCCAAGAACTCCAAGGAATACGTCGCCGCCCAGCGCGAAATCGAGCAGACCCGCGAGAGCGCGCAGACGCGCGAGGCCGAGGTCGCAAAGCTGGTCGAAGCCATCCAGGCCAAGGAGAAGCTTCTGGCCGATCGCGCCGAGGAGCTCAAGGGCCTGCGCAGCTCGATCGAGAAGGACGGCGAAATCGCCCACACCAAGATGGCCGAGGTGCAGAAGAAGATCGACGCCCTGCAGGTCACGCGGGACAAGGTCGCGGCCGGAATTCGCCCGGACTACCTCAAGCGCTACGGCGCCATCCGCATGCGCCGCGGCCTGGCCGTGGCCACGGTTCGCAACGGTACCTGCCTGGGCTGCAACATGAATGTTCCGCCCCAGCTGTACAACACCCTGCAACGGGGAAATACACTGGAGACCTGCCCCTACTGCCACCGCATCATTTACTGGGAGGAGATCATGAAAGATCAGTCCTCCACGCCCGCGGCGGAATAGGCCAAGGCGCGGTCAACCTTGTGCAGCCGAGGGCGGCCCGAGGCGCGCCGAAGGTTGATGGACCACACCCTGGCGAACCACTGGGTCACATCACCCAGAAGCGGTCGAGGATGAAGGTGTACGCAATCTGAAGGCTGGCAAGCGCGCCCATCAGCCAACCAGGACGGTCCTCCTCCCAAACCGCCAAGCGCGCCGCAGCCACTGAAACCACCGCGCCCACCTGCGGCGCCCACAGGCGCATGACCTCTGACTTCGCCATTTTCACTAGGGTCGTGGTCAGGAGCATGCCGACAACCATGAGGCCATAGGCGACAAACGCCGGAGTCGGTTCGTGCGCCCGCGCGAAACCTCGAATGATCTGGATGACGAAAAGCACAGCTGTGGCCGGACCAAGCCAGATGGCCATCTGCAAGAGATTGCCGAAGCGCCAGTCGTGGCCCCCGCCAGACCACCAGTTGCGGTGGAAATCGCGGGCGTCGGCGTAGCGAGCCAGGACGTCGTAGTGAAACCCAAACACGAGGATTCCGTGCACAACACAGAAGGCGGCAATGAAAAGAGCGCTGGCTGCAAGGGCTCGCAAGGCGTCGCTCGACCAAGGTCCTGTCCGATCCGCCTTCCACAATATGAGGAATGGCAGGCCAGCGCACAGGGCGACCAGCGGCAACAACGAAAACGAGACGAATACGCCGAGCGAAAGCAGCAGGCCCGCTGCACCCATCGCCCAATACCCGAGGCCAGGCCAGAGCGCGACGAGCGCCAACGACGTGGCACCCACAAGAGGGTACAGGCCGTTGTCGAGGTGGAGGGTCACCAGGCTCACCGCCGGCGTGACCACGAACAGGGCCGCTGCCCGGATGGCGACTGCCGTGCCGGCCAGTCTGCGCACGAAGAAGTAGAGCGGGAAGAGCGTCAGGTAGGTAGCCAGGGTCAGCAGCACGAAGACAGTCGACACAACCCTGCGCTCGCGTGCCTGGGTGGCGAGCACGGGCGGCTGCCCGTATATCAAGCGGTCGAAAAGCGCCCCGACCTTGCTGTCCCCGACGCTGACCAGCCCTTGATACACGAGAAGACAACCCGGGGGCTTGCTGTGCGGGAAGAGCCAGCCGCGGGTCCGGACCAGGGTTTCGTAGCGGGCGGTGAGATTGGCAAGGTCGTGCCCTTCCATGGCGATGCGGGTCAGCTCGCCGTGACCGCCCCACACGCGCGCCACCGCCGGCGCCGACCCGTGGCCCTCTGACAGAGGGAAGGCCCAGTGTAGCGCCACGCCACATAGGAGCAGCACCACCAGCCGGACCGCTTGGCGGCCGGGACGGCACGCCCACCAGACGGCGACCGGCACCGGCAGGAGCGCCAGCGCTGCCCACGCCCACGCAGGCTTGAGTCTCGGCAGGGGATGCCCGAATGCCCAAGTGACGACGGAAGAATGTCGAGGACCTGTCAAGACCCAGGCGACGAATGCCGTCAGCAGAAGAAAGGCGACGCCGACAAGCGCCAGGTGTTTCCTTTTCAGGGGCATCGCGTGTGGGCAAATCGAGGGAAAGTTTGCAACATCCAGCAATCCTGCGGTACCGCGCCGGTGCGACCAAGAACGAATCCTCGCAGCACGACGGGGCGGCACCTGCCGCCGTTTCCGGCTGCTCGTGACGCCGGTTTGACCATGCGGAACACTCTACCCCATCACACCCTCCTCGACATCCGCTCAGGTCAGCCAGTCTCAGCCCAGCAGCGGCTCACGACATTTCACGGTCGTCATCCTGCAAACGCGATCTGCCGGGCAGCGCGACCGGTGACCGCACGACGGAACGAAGCCCCACCCACGCGGCGAATGCTCTTCGCCCGCACGAAAGGTCCATGGTAATAGACATTCCGTTTTGCAGTGGTTTCCGTTCATCCGGCGCCTCGCGAAGCGTTTGCGGCCACGCAACCGGTGCTCGGCCTTCTTGGTGGCGGTCTTGGTAGCGTTGTCGGTCGTCTACGTCACCATGGACACTCCGCCCGTGTTCACCGCCAGTCCCTGGGTGCATGGCGATGGAACCTACTACTTCGTCTACCTGCGCTCGCTTGTGTACGACGGTGATCTCGACTTTGCGAACGACTACGCTATTCTAGGAAACCATTCCGGGATGCCCCGCAACCCCAAGACGGGGCACTGGGAGTCGGTCATGCCAATCGGCGTCGCGGTTCTGCAGTTGCCCCTCGGGTTCGCGGCGAGGGCGACGGTCTCTCTGGCCCGGTGGCTTGGCCTCAGCAACGAACCCGCGAATGGCGGGGGCATCCTGTTCCAGAGGATCACCCAGTTCACCAGTGTGGTACTGGGCTTTCTGGCGGTGGTCCTGGGTTTCCGTCTGGCGACCGGCATCGTCCCTCGGCGCCCAGCGCTTCTGGGGGCCATGGGTACTCTCTTCGCCACGCCGCTGCTCTGGTACATGCTTCGGCAGCCATGCTACTCGCACGCCACCGATGCGTTTGTCAGTGCCGTCTTCATCTACTATTGGTGGAAGACCGAAGGCACGACGACGCGGCGGCGGTGGTTCATTCTCGGTTTGGCGCTCGGACTGGCGACGCTGGTTCGCCCGCAAAACGTGGTGTACGGGTTGGTGGCTCTCGCGGAATGGACGGGGCTGACTGTGCATGCCCTGCGCAAGAAGGATGCACCTCGCTGGCGCAGGTTCGGATTCTTCCTCGGGCTCGGCGCCTGTCTCGTCGGTGGGTTGCTGCTGGCCTTCTCCCCGCAGATGTACGCGTGGTGGTACATGTTCGGCACGCCTCTCACGATGCCGCAAGGCTCGGGCTTCATGCTCTGGGGCGCAAGTCGTCCTTGGGCGGCGCTCTTTTCCACGCGCTATGGATTCTTCGCGTGGCACCCTTTGGCCTATCTCGGTTCGCTGGGTCTCCTCTGGCCCGTCCTGCGTCGGGGAACTGACCCGCGGCTGCGCCGCATGTTGGTCATTTGCATTGCCGCCTACCTGGTCCAGGCATATGTGAACGGCGCTGTTTCCGATTGGTGGGGCCACTGGGCGTTCGGCGGACGACGTTTTGTGGGGCAATCGATCTTTTGTTGCTTGGGTTTGGCCATAGCCTTGCACGCGCTGGGCGGGTGGCTTCAGCGTCACGCTGTGCTTCTTCTTCGGGCTGTGCCGGCGGTCTTGGTTGTGCTTTTCGGGCTGCTCAATCTGTCGCTCATGGACGACTATCTCTTTTCTCGGGCTCGCCACGAGTATCCGCAGCCGATGAAGCCCATCTGGAAATCGGCTGTCAACAAGGCCATCGACAGCGTCTACGGTGTCACCGGAAATTGGGGCTCGATTCCCGACAATTGGCGTTTCGCGATCAAGGCCGGCGTTTCACCCGAACGATACGACGAGGCCGCGGCTTCTGATATCGATGCTCCTCTGCACGCGCCCGTCACCTTGTCGCTGACGTCCGATGTGCACGCGATGGCCGGCTTTGGCGCCCCCACCCGCTACCAAGACCGCCCCTGTCGCTGGATCCAGGGGACGCACGGATCGTGGGTCTTCTCATCGCGCGAGTCGCTGGCGCTGGATGGCACCGTCGAGTTGGCCGCCGCCCGCGAGCACACACGCGTGCGGATGCGAGTAGGCGGACACACGATCCTTGACGCTGACATCGGATCGGGCTGGACGACTCGCCCGTTCGCACTCCCCCGTGAGCTGGTGAGTGCCGGTGTGGTATTTATCAGCGTTGAGCAGGAGATGCCCGCGGTGGCTCCACTGCCCGTGGGTCAAACGGGGCGTTTTGTCCGCTACGAGGTGTCGGTCGAGAGTGCGGGCTATCTGGTCGGGAACCGCGCCTCGCTTCGGCTTGACGACCAGGTCACGCCGATCACGGAACGGGGCCTCACGCTCGTGGTGCTGGACCAACGAGCGCCCAAGGCTCGCGCAACAAGCAGCTTTGACACCTTCGCCGATCCGGCGGCGCCTCAGCGCCTCAAGCAAGCCGTCGACAAGCTTCCTGCCGACACCGTGGTCGTATTGCTGGCCAAGGACGACGCCGCTTCGCAGTGGCGCGAGGCAAACGACGGGATCATTCGTCAGCTCGGGGGTCATGCGAGTCTTGTTGGTCGCTACCGGGCGAGCTACGCGCTCATCGGGGCCAAGGGCGCTGCTCCGGGCCAGGCGATGGAGGCGCTCAGCGACAGCGCAGCCGTGAGTCTGGCTGTCGGACGTTCGCCCGCTGACCAAGCGCGGGGTGTGGCATACGGCACAGTCACCCTCGTGGCCAAGCGAGGGCACGAGGCCGCACCGGCTTCAGCCAAATGACCATCGCGCGTCTGAAGTCCCGACTTGCTAGTGAATTCGCGTCACCCACCCCCTTCAGCACAATAGGGCAAGGCGCGGCTCGCAGGCGCGCTATACTCGGGTCGGCTTCCCGCTGGAGTTCGGTGGATGGTCGCGTCGGCGCTTGTCGCCGTCGAGGAAAGTCCGGGCTCCATGGGCAGGGTGCTGGTTAACGGCCAGTCGAGATGACTCGAAGGAAAGTGCAACAGAAAGCAAACCGCCTGGACGCGCGGGCAACCGCGCGGTCAGGCAAGGGTGAAACGGCGTGGTAAGAGCACACCGCTCTCCCGGTGACGGGAGGGGCATGGCAAACCCCACCTGGAGCAAGACCGAATCGGAGCCGCGGGGTTTCCCCGCCGACGTGGCCCGCGTCGACACCAGGTTCCAAGTTGGTCGCACGAGCCGCTCGGCAACGGGCGGCCTAGAGGAATGACCATCGCCCGCGCGAGGCAACGGACGCGGGTACAGAACCCGGCTTACAGCCGGACTCCAACGGGAAGCCATTTGTACTTAGAGGGCCGCCGTCTCTTCGATGAACCGGCGGCAGACGATCCGGGCGTCTGGCTTGTCGGCCGGCTGGTAAAGGAGAACACGAAGGCCCGGAACCCGCGGTCAGGCTTGGCAGCCCTCTGATCTAGACACGATGTATAGATCCCTTCCCCTCCTTGCTTATTGCCCATGAATCACTCGGAGAATGCGGCCGTCCAACTTCGCAATCTCGGCGATTGCCGTGCCGCCGACGAACCCGGGTGGCAGGGTGCCGCTTACGAGCCAGGTCTCGCCTCTTAGAACGGCTTTGAAGGGTTTCTCGTTCGCGATCTGCTTCTCGCCGTAGATCGGTATCCAAACGGCCTCGGCGATTCGGATGGCGGTCTGGCTGTCGGGAACAAAACCGTTTTGGGGAACCCAAGGCTTGCTCTCGCCTGCCATCGCAACTACTGCCGCCAACAACACGATTGCGCAGATTGTCCAAGGTCGCAGCATTTGGCCTCCTTTTCTGGAAAGCGGCCCAACGAAGTCGGTCTAGCTGGTCTTCATCGACTCTAGCTGAGTTCGGCCGGGCGGCCCAGCGCCTCGATCGCCTCGGAGACGTGGGATGCGTGTATCATCCGGCCATGCGTTCACGGTTGGCCTGTTTGTTTCCTGTTCTTCTTGTGAGCCTCGCGGCGTCTGCCTGTCATTCGGGTGGCATCTTGGCGAATCGGGCTGATGGAGCCGCGGGCAGCGGCGAGGGAGGCACGGCTGGAGGCACGGGCGGCGGCAGTGCTGTCGCTGCCAGCGACGGGGCTGTCGCGATGACTCCGTTGGAAGTCTGCCGTGCCGCCATCATGGCGCAGGCGCAGCGCCGCTCTGTTTGCCTCGGAATATCAGTGCAAAACTACATCGAGGTCGCCAACGCCTGCCCGGACTACTACTTCAACCCAGACACGAATCGTACCGTCGCCAACGTCGCCTCCTGCCTGAGCACGCTCTCCGGGCTGACCTGCACCGACATCACTCTCAACCTTCTTCCCGCCTGCCTCGCTGGAGGCAAGAATCCCGAAGGCGCCGTGTGCGCCTACCCGAGCCAGTGTCAGAGCAACTTCTGCACAAGCAGCGGCACGGAATGCTCGACCTGCCGAGCCGAAATTCCACTAGGCGGCGCGTGCACTTCCGCCGCTTCCCCTTGCCCGGGCGGCAGTTTCTGCAACCTTGGGACTGGGTTGTGCACCGACGGGCAGACGATCGTGTACGCCAAGGAAGGGGAACCTTGCGATCTCAGAGGCACGTCGGTTGTGGGGTGCGAAGGCGATCTCCGTTGCCTCGGGCCCTCCGGTAACTACCAAGGCACTTGCACCGCACCTCAAGGGCCTGGCCAGTCCTGCTCCGGCAGCAACACGATCTGTGCGGCCGGCACCACCTGCTCGGCCGCTGCGGGCTCGATCTGCCTCGCCGCTGGGGACTGCGGCGCTGGTCTGCAGTGCAATGCTGCATCCTACTGCAGCGCTGGGGACGCCGGCCTCACTTGCCTGCCGCGCGCGACAGTGGGGCAGCTGTGCGATGACTCGGGCTGGGCCGGCCTGGGCCCTTGCCTTGCGCCCGCAGTCTGCTCGGGCGAGACATGCTCGGTGCCAACCGCATCAGGAGCATCGGGAGACACCTGCGACGCGAACAACCCCTGCGGCAGGTTCCTTGTGTGCGTCGCGGGCACCTGTCAGCCGCTGGGATCCACGTGTTCGACCGGATCTGCCGACGGTGGAACTGGGTGAATCAGCTCTTTCTCACAGCTACACAGAGGCCGCAAAGGCTGGAAGGAACGGGTTTCGGATCCGGATCCGAACCCTTCTTTCCTTCCGATCCGTCTCTGTGTTCTCTGTGCTCTCTGTGGTGAAATCCGGGGCGGACTCGCGGGAGCGGTTCTAACTATGACTCTTTTCCCCCGCGCCGGACGCCGCGGAGGATGTCGGCGAGAAACTGGCCCGTGTAGGAACGCGGTTCGCTGGCCACTTCCTCAGGCGTGCCGGCGGCGATGATCTCTCCACCTTGGGCGCCGCCCTCGGGGCCGAGATCGATCACGTAGTCCGCGGTCTTGATCACGTCGAGGTTGTGCTCGATGACCAGCACGGTGTTGCCTGCGTCGACCAGGCGACCGAGCACGGCCAGCAGGCGCTTGACGTCGTCGAAGTGCAGGCCGGTGGTGGGCTCGTCCAGCACGTAGAGTGTGCGACCCGTGCCTCGCTTGGCCAGTTCGCGCGACAGCTTCACCCGCTGCGCTTCGCCGCCCGACAGTGTCGTCGCCGACTGCCCGAGCGCGATGTAGCCCAGGCCCACGTCGTCCAAGGTCTTCAAAATGTGCGACAGGCCGTGGTGGTGCTCGAAGAGTTGCAGCGCCTCGGCCACCGTCTTGTCCAGCATCTGCGCGATGTCGAGATCCTTCCACTTCACCCGCAAGGTGGCTTCGTTGTAGCGACGGCCGCGGCACACCTCGCAGGTCACGTGCACATCGGCGAGAAAGTGCATCTCCACCGTGCGCACGCCGTCGCCTTCGCAAGCCTCGCAACGACCGCCCTTCACGTTGAAGGAAAATCGCCCGCGGCCAAAGCCATAGGTCTTGGCTTCCGGGGTCATGGCGTAGATCTCGCGGATGAAATCGAAGGCCTTGGTGTAGGTCGCCGGGTTGGATCGCGGCGTGCGGCCGATGGGCTTCTGGTCGATGTCGACCACCTTGTCGATGGCGTCGATGCCCTCCAGCGCCGTGAACGCGCCCACTGGATCGAAACCCCCGAGCAACTTGCGGCGCAGCGCCGGGTGCAGGGTGCCGTTCACCAGCGACGACTTTCCCGCCCCTGACACTCCCGTCACCGCCACCAGCACGCCCAGCGGAATCTTGGCAGTCACATCCTTCAGGTTGTGCTCGCGCGCGCCTCGCAAAATGATCCAGCCCGACGGCGGCCGACGGCGCGCCGGAATCTCGATGCGCTCCAGCCCGGCCAGGTAGCGACCAGTGAGCGATTTTGCATCGGCGCTCAAATCCTCGGGAGTGCCGGCCGCTACTACGTGCCCGCCCAAGCGGCCCGCGCCTGGCCCGAAATCCACCACGTGGTCGGCGGACTGGATGGTTTCCGCGTCATGCTCCACCACGATGACCGTGTTGCCCAGATCGCGCAGGCGGCGGAGCGTGGCGATAAGGCGCAGATTGTCGCGCTGGTGCAGGCCGATGGACGGTTCGTCGAGCACGTACATCACGCCCGACAGCTCCGAGCCAAGCTGCGACGCCAGCCGAATCCGCTGCGCCTCGCCGCCCGACAGTGAGGAAGCCACCCGGTCGAGCGTGAGATAATCGAGTCCGACATTGAGCAAGAAGCCCAGACGCGTGCGCACTTCCTTGAGAATTTCTTCCGCGATCTGTGCACGCGCCCCTTTGAGCGGCATGGTCGCGCAGTGCTGGGCCGCCTCGCCCACGGTCATGGCGGTCACGTCCACGATGCTCTTGCCTGCCAGGTACACGGCGCGCGACTCGGGCCGCAAGCGCTGGCCTTTGCAGGCCCGGCAGGGCTGTTCGCGAAAGTAGCGCCCCAGCCACTGCCGCATCATCTCCGAGTGCGTGTCGGTCAGTCGGCGCCGGATGTTGTTGGCCACGCCTTCAAAGCGCATGGCCCAGGAGCCGGTGCCATGGCGGCTGGACCAGTTCACCTGGACACGTTTCTCGCCGGTTCCGAAGAGCACGATCTCGCGCTGGCGCGGGGTGAGCAGCTTCCACGGCTTGTCGAGAGGGATGCCAAACTCGCGTCGCAACGCCTCGACGATACGAGAGGTCCAGCCGTCGTCGCGCGCCAGGCGTTCGCCCCAGGGTTCGATGGCGCCCTGGAGCAGCGATAGGTTCGGGTTGGGCACCACCAAGTCGGGATCCACTTCCAGCTTGGAGCCCAGGCCGTTGCAATCCACGCACATGCCGAGCGGGCTATTGAAGGAAAACGACGGCGGCGAAAGCTCGGGCAGACCCACGCCGCAGTTCGGACAAGCGCGCTCCTCGCTGTAGGCGCGCACCTGATCTTCGCCCTCGACCTCGACCAGCACGGTTCCGCTGCCGGCGCGCAGGGCCGTCTCGACTGAGTCGTTGAGACGCGCGCGCTGGCTGGTTTCCACAGCCAGTCGGTCCACCACCACCTCCACCGTGTGCCGCTTCTTCTTGTCCAGAGCCTTCAGTTCTTCCAGGCGTTGCACCACGCCGTCCACGCGGACGCGCGCGAACCCGGCCTTGCGCGCTTCCTCGAACATCTCGCGAAACTCGCCCTTGCGATTGGCGGCCTTGGGCGCCAGCAAGGTCACCCGCTTCTTCGCTGGCAAAGCCAGCAGTTCCTCGACGATCTCGGCCGCGGAACGCGCCGCTACCTCGCCCCCGCACAGGTGGCAGCGCTGCTCGCCGGCCCGCGCGTAGAGCACGCGCAGGTAATCGTAGATCTCGGTGACCGTGCCGACCGTGGAGCGTGGATTGGACGAAGCCGACTTCTGCTCGATGGCGATGGTGGGCGACAGGCCGCGGATCTGATCGTACTTGGGCTTTTCCAGCTGGCCGAGAAACTGCCGCGCGTAGGACGAAAGCGATTCGACGTAGCGCCGCTGCCCCTCGGCGTACAGGGTGTCAAAGGCCAGCGACGATTTTCCCGACCCAGACACCCCGGTGAACACCACGAGCTGGCGTTTGGGGATGGCCAGCTCGTCGATGTCGAGATTGTGCTCGCGCGCGCCGCGGACAACTACGAAATCTGGCTCGTCAGCGCTGCGCTGGTCTTTCATCACATGAAGTAGTAGGCGACGCCGACCGATCCGACCAGGCTGCCTGAGAAGGAAACCGTGGTACTACCCGAATCCGGGAAGTAGATGCCCATGCCCAGCGAACCCAGCAGGGCCACGTTGGGAACGATGAAAACCCGCATCTGTGAGCCGAGTTCCAGCTCGAAGTCGTACTGACGGCCAGTCGGCGGGGCGGGCTTCCAACTCACCAAACCGAAGCCACCTCCGACCGAGAAATCTGCCGCGGAAGCCGCGTGCACGTGGTACCAGCCTCGCACTCCCAGGTCGAAGGCGGTGTTTCCCGTTGACGTGTTTCCCCCGCCAGAGCGGCCGCCCGTGCTAACGAGTCCGAAGAGCCCATCGATGTGGAATCGGCCGCGCCAGTCTCCCCAGGTCATGAGGATGTTGGGCGCCGGGGAGTTTCCGGCGAGGAGAAGCTCGACCGCGCCAAGCCCGAAGCCGCGGCCGTTGCCGGTGGTGGCGCCGGTCACCGTGGCTCTCGAGGTTGGCTCGGGAGCCGGAGTGATTTGGGCAAACGCCACTGCAGGCGTGAGAACGGAAGCGATCGTCAGGAGCATCAGAAGACTTGGCGTTCGACGCATGGAGATACCTCCCAGGTTGAGAAAAACGAACCGTACTATAATCGACGATTGCAATGAAGCTCGGACCGCGTGTCGCCATCGTTACCACGCTGCTCATGGCAGTTGCGCTCGCTTGCGCGATATGGGCGGTGCTCGCCGTCTTGCGCGCCGACCAGGTGCGCCGGTTGGACAACGAAGCGCACGCGATGGCGGACGCGCTGGCAGCAGGGATCGAGCCCCTGGCGCCCGCCGAGGCAGGCCCGCTCCTGTCGGCCCGCGTGGCTTCGGCCAACACGCGCCTGGGTCAGTTTCGCCTGGAAACCATCGCCTGGGGCACCCAGCGGCCCAACAATTTCTGGGCCGGATTGGTCGAACAGGCGAGCCGGCTCGACGCGCCGGTGGGCCAACTCTTCGAGCCGGCCGGCATGCCGCTTTTCTACGCCATGGCGATTCCCCTGCACAACTCCGAGGCCGGTGCAGCAGATCGCCAGATCAGCGCCTTCTTGGGCCTGGTCTGCGACAGCAGCTTCATCACCGCCGAGGTCATGGGTACCGGCTGGCGCCTGCTGCCCTTCCTCGTCCTCGGCATTCTCGCCTTCGGCATTCTTCTGTACCTGACCTTGCGTCGACGCGTGGTGAATCCGCTGCGTCGGCTGATCGAGGCCATCGACGCCGTGGCTCAGGGCGACCTGACCCGCGCGGTGCTGCCTGGCCGCGACGACGAGATCGGCAGCCTGGCCGGCCAATTCAACAAGATGATGGACTCGCTGCGCGTGGCCCGCGAGAAGGAGGCGCGCGCGACCGCGGCCCGACAAACCATGGAGACGCACCTGCGCCGCGCCGAGAAGCTGGCCACCGTGGGCCAGGTGGCGGCTGAGATCGCGCATGAAGTGGGCACGCCGCTCAACGTGATCGGTGGCCGCGCCCGCACCCTGGCCAAGCGTCCCGACGATTCGGCCGAGGTGCAGAAGAACGCCGAAATCATCACCGACCAGGTCGGGCGCATCACCAAGATCATCCGCCAGGTTCTCGATGCCTCACACAAGAGCCGCCCCAGTCTCAGCGAGGTGGACGTCACCCGGGTGGTGCGCGAGGCGCTCAGCTTCGTCGAGGAACTAATCAAGCGCCAAAACATCGAAGTGAACGTGCGCGCCGCGCCTGATCTGCGGCCGATTCCAGGCGACCCCGACGAGATCCAGCAGGTCTGCCTAAACCTCGTGATGAATGCGATTCACGCGATGAAGGGCGGGGGCAGCTTGACCATTGACCTGGAACAGAGGGTCCGGCGCAAAGAGGGCCTGGCTCTGTCGCCGCCTTCGCCCTATCTCATGCTGCAAGTCAGCGACACGGGGCCTGGCATTCCGGTCGCGGATCGCGACAAGATCTTCGAACCCTTCTTCACCACCAAGGATCCCGGACAGGGCAGCGGGCTGGGCCTGGCGGTGAGCAAAGGCATCGTCAAGGACCACCAAGGCTGGATTGAGGTCGACGATGCCCCGAAAGGCGGGGCCGTGCTGCGCGTGTTTCTGCCCGTGGGTGGCGTGGCCGAGCGGCCCCAGACCGACGGCGACACACCCGCCCCGGTCAGCGAGAACGCGGGATAGAGGTTTTCTACATTCCCCAGGCCGACCGTATCAGGGCCAGGCCGGAGGTGCTGTTCACGCTGAGCGAGAGATTGCTGCCCATCCCTTTCAAGGTCGTGATGCTGTACCAGTCCCCATTTCGCAAGCCAGGCCAATAGCAGCTGCCCATTCCCGAAGCCTTGATCTGGCTGGTGACGGCCTGCATGTACGCGATGAACGCAGTGCCGTTGACAGCTCCGCTGTAGTCGTACCCGCTCGTCATGGGCGCGCCGTATTCCGAAACCACCGTCCGATTGGCGTAGGTCCCGACGGCGTTTTTGAGTTTGGTGGTCCAATTTGCCGGGTTCGTGTCCGTGCTGCCGATGGCGTAGATGTGAAGGTTCAGTATACAGCCGGCCAGGCGCGAATCGGCGCCTTGGGTATTTACGTCGGTGTCATTGTAGTTGCCGGCCACCAAGATTCGATTATGGGAAACGCTCGGAAACTTGGCCATCCACGCTACCACCAGATTGATAAAGGCAGCCGGACTGTATCCTGAGGGTTCATTGATGACGTCGAAGTAGACGAGGTCATTGGTTCCGTACGCGTCGACGACCGCCTGCCACATGGCATAGAATGCATTCATGTCGGGCACGGTCCCGACACCCGGCTTGTACCAGTACGCGACCATCACCTTCATGTTCTTGCTGATGGCTGCATCGAAAATGCCCTTGTAGGCGGCCCACCAGGCAGCGTTCGTAGTCGTTGGTTCGTTGATTGGAATTCGTATTGAATTAGCACTGAGTGCTGTCTCAAACCCAGACAGGATCGCATTCGCCTTGGCCAAGACTGTGGAGTAGGTATCCGATGCCGAGGACAGACCGGACGGCTGAAGCACCCCGGCTTGAAAGTTGTCGCCCGGGTCAGCCCAGTTGACACAATGGAAGCTCGCCGCGTCCCCAACCGCACCACTTCCGCCACCGGTCGTGCTGCCTCCAGACGCGCCTCCGGTGGCAGAGGTGCCACCCGTGGCGATGGATCCACCCGTAGTCTTTGATCCACCGGTCGTGGCGTTGCCCCCGCTGGCGGTGGCTCCGCCTGACTTTCCGCCAGCAGCCTTGGTGCCTGTTCCCCCAGTGGCAGGGGAGCCGCCCAGCGTCCCCCCGGTGGCCGCAGTCCCACTCGCCGCTCCGCCCGTGGTCGCGAAGCCGCCCGCAGCTGTGGTTCCTCCGGAGGCCGCACTCCCACCCATTGCTGTCGAGCCGCCTGCGGCCATGGTCCCGCCCGTCGCGTTGGAGCCGCCTGTGGCAATGGAGCCGCCATTCGTGGCCTGGCCTCCTGTGCCACTGGTGCCCCCCGCGTCGGTTGAGCCGCCAGCAGGCTGAGTGCTTCCCCCCGGCGCGATGGACCCGCCCGTCGTCCCGGCCGCCGAACTGCCACCCGGGGCAACTTTCCCCGCAGTGCTCGTGGTGCCGTCACCCTCTGTCGTTCCGGCGGCGCCCGTGCTGCCGCCGCTGTGCCCGGCCCCGGAGGAATTGTTTCCAGAGCATGCGCCCAGCGCCAGGTCCAGCGAAAAACCTGCAATTACCGCAACGTGAATCGAATGCTGAGAAGTGGATGCCATACCGAACTTTACTCTTTTCTTGGGGAACGCCCATGCCCGAACGGTCTTCTGCCGTGCAGTAGCGTCAG
>Ga0224523_1000742_pt1 | contig 15521 bp, 10 predicted proteins | sample CFST50metaG_FD_182732 | JGI IMG/M metagenome (GOLD analysis project Ga0224523, IMG submission 182732) | Peat soil microbial communities from Stordalen Mire, Sweden - C.F.S.T50 | ecosystem: Environmental > Terrestrial > Soil > Wetlands > Peat | place: Sweden: Norrbotten County, Stordalen Mire...
TGTTTATACTTTAGATACCATGGTTTTTCCATTTTCAAACAGTAAATATGCGCTTACCTTTGCTTTATTATAAATATTTTAAAACCGCCAAAACGGCACAATACTAAACACTCATCTTTTTTTATTTCAAGCAACATGAATACATCCAACAATAATAAACTTCCGGGAGAAGTTCTTCAATATCTGGTGAGAAAACCGAAGGTAGAAACAGCGCATACACCACTTATCATTTTGATGCATGGTGTGGGGAGCAACGAGCAGGATCTGTTTTCACTCGCCAACTATCTGCCTGATAACGCGTTGATTGTTTCTGCCAGGGCTCCATATGTTCTGGGACACGGTAGCTATGCATGGTTTCAGTTTGATTTTGAGGGTACCCAAAGAAAAATCGACAGTGAGCAGGCCGAAGCAAGCAGGAAGCTGATTGTTCAGTTCATCGGCCAACTCAAAGATCGTTTTGTTTTCGATCAGGGACAGATCTATCTGTGTGGTTTTAGCCAGGGCGGTATCATGGCTTATAGTGTGGGGCTTACACATCCGGAGCTGGTAAGGGGAATCGTGGTGATGAGCGGAAGACTGCTGGATGAGGTGAAGCCCTTGATTGTTGCCGATGATATTCTTGCCGGGCTGAAGATCTTTATCTTACATGGCACGAAGGACAATGTCCTGAATATTCATTGTGCCCGTGATAGTTACGCTTATCTGAAAACGCTGAATCTTCATCCTGCCTATAAAGAATATCCCGAAGGACATACGATCAATAATGAGATGCTCATTGATCTGGTTAAATGGTTAAATTTGCCAGAAGACCAAAAATAATCCATATCCATTTAAACGCTCTATGAAGATCTTAATTGTAGTAATAAGTTGCCTGCTTTGCACGCTTACCGGTGTCTCGGGCAAGGTATATAAAGTCGCGAACCAGGATGAGTTTAAGAAAGCTGCTGCAGTGGTAGTGGCCGGTGATGAGATCGTGATAGCTAACGGGAATTACAATGGATGGGAAGTCACCGTCAATGCCAATGGAACTGCGGATAAACCAATTGTTATTCGGGCAGAGACAGCCGGAAATGTCGTGTTTACGGGGGATGTGAATAAGCCGGTGTTCGAGGTGACGGGAAGTTACACGGAGATCTCGGGTTTGACTTTTTGGGGTTGTAAGGTGTACAAAGCCACCGGGGGCAATGGCGTTCTGGTCGTTTTAAAAGACGCAAAGTATTGCAGGGTGACAGATTGCCGCTTTACTAAAAACAGTGCAATGGCTCAGTTTATGGCCATCTTTATAATTGCCGGGAAAGGGGAACACAACAGGGTGGATCATTGCAGCTTTACGGGCAATATTAATAACCAGGAATTGCAGGTTAAGGTCACGGGGGATGCCGTACCGCTCTTTACGCTGATTGATCATAACGAGTTTAAAGATAAAGACAAAGTAAACTGGGAGGTTTTTAATGGCGGTGAGTGTGTTCAGATTGGACAAGAGCCGGTGATGCTGGGGACGAAATATCCCTATGCTGTTGTGCGTGATAATCGCTTTATCCGTTGTGACGGGGAACCGGAAGTGATCAGCAACAAGAGTTCGGGTAATAGTTACAGCAATAATTATTTTGAGGATTGTCAGGGGGAACTGGTGATGCGTGGTGGGCATGATTGTTTGATTGACAGCAATACATTTAAAGGTTGCAAAGGTGGAATCCGGATTAACGGCACCCATCATGTCGTTACCAACAATTCTTTTGATGGGGTGCCGACTGCCATCAGGTTGATGTATGGTATGGCTAAGGGGAAAATAGAGACGGGATTTTATGTCGCTGCCAGTGATTGCCTGATCAAAAACAATCACATTACCAATGCTAAGATCGGGATTTTAATTGGGGACAGTAAAAATGCCGACTGGACCGGAAAGATCGATACGAAAAGATATCCGACCAGGACGGTGCAGGATGTGGCTCCGTTTAATATAACGCTGGTTGATAATGTCATAACCGAGACTAAAAAGCCGGTTGAACATAATGAGAATTAGTTAGTTGGAGTGCGGATTACAAATCCGCACTGGCAATGGACAGGTCACGACCTGTCCCTACAATATAACAGTCAATTCCCTAAGGGGAAAAGAGCTATATATCAGCTATTTCTATTGATATTAATGTCCCACGGACAAAAGAAAACAAGAAGAATTAGATCAGATATTCCTGTACTATTGTATTAAGAAAACAAGGGTTTGATGCTTTTATAAAGCTTATCCGTCGAGCTGTTGCTTATCTGCTTTTGTGCCCGTGAAGGTTGTGGGGGTAGTGTTGAGATCGCGCCAGGGGGCTTCGTTGAGGATGTTGTCCTGAGCGGTGAAGAAGAGGGTCTCGTCCTGGATGCGGACCAGCTGCTGGTAGATCTGTTCGCTGTCGGTAAAGAGGTAGGAGAAGAAGCCCCAGTAGTCTTTCATGCGGCTAAAGAGGAAACGGGGGGAGCGGGACTCGCTTTTCAACGCGTGCATCAGGACAGCGATGAAGTGGATGAAGCGGTGGCGTTGTTCTTCGGGTGTTAGCGTTTTTATGCCTTTGATCTGTTCGGCCAGAAAGGGATTGGCAAAGACGCCACGGCCGATCATGAAGCTGGTAATGGAGGGAAACCTTGCAGCAATTCTTTGGTAATCGGTCAATGAGAAGATATCGCCATTGTAGATGACGGGATGGTTGATCAGCTGCATGGCTGCTTCGAAACGATCTACATCGGCTTTGACTTCATACAGATCTATCCCGATGCGGGGATGGATGATCACGGCTTCAAGCGGAAATTGATTCAACACCTTTATGACGGGATAGATCTCGTCGGGGTTGTTGCGCCCCAGCCTGAGTTTGACACTCGGTCGTTGTGGAATATGGGGGATGACTTCAGAAAGGATGTCATGGATCAGTTGGGGATGAGGCAGCAGCCCCGAGCCACGATGCTTGGCGGCAATGGCTTTCTTGGGACAGCCCATGTTGAGGTTAATTCGGTCATAACCCAGCTCGCCCAGGGCATTTGCCATGGCGATAAAGAGCTGTGGTTCGTTACCCAGGATCTGCGGGATAACGGTAAGCCGGGTGTTTTTTGCAGGCAACAGATCATGCAGCCGGCGGGGGTTGACGCGTTCAGCAGGGGAAAGAGAGATAAAGGGGGCGATGGCTTCATCATAGCCTTCGAAACATTGGGCCAGGGCATTGCGGAACGGTGCTTCGGTGTAGCCGTGAAGGGGGGCAAGGATGATGGAAGGTTGTTTTGACATGATACGGCAAAGATAGAAAAAGGATTGTTGAGGTAGGCAGAACACTATTTTATTATGCCATTGACGCGATCATTAAAGCTGAAATATTTATTATTTTCATTTAAAATCAACTGTTATTTAAAAAATCATAGATTTGCAATCACTACATCTCCTCTACATCATCTATCATTTTATCCGGATAATCTCTTTTGTTGAACTTTACTGTTTTGTTTACCAATAGAAAAAAACATCATGACAGCATGAATGATCCCCAACTATACTCTGCCATTTTCAAATATCATTTTGATTCGTTGTATAATTATGGGATAAAAATTACCAATGATAGTGAATTGGTAAAAGACTGCATCCAGGAGCTTTTCTTTAGAATATGGAAGAATGATATTGATCTGGCGAAGGTGAGTTTCATCAAGTCTTATTTATTGATCGGATTGAGACGACAGATTCTAAATATGCTGGAATTGAAGTTTTATCATGTTGACAATATTAAACTTGAAGATCATTTTCTGATAGAGTTTTCGGCTGAGGATTATTTTATTCAGCAGCAGTTTGAAGAGGATCAAAGAAAGAATATCATTCAAGTGCTGAATAAACTATCTAAAAAACAAAGAGAAGCCATTTATCTGCGTTATTTTGAAGAATTGGAATATACGGAAATAGCTGAAATTATGAACATTAATCTACAATCGGCTAAAAACACTGTCCATCGTGGTTTAGACTCGATGCGTGAACTTTTATCGCTTTATTTTTTCTTTATTCTTATTGAAAAAAACCTGAGATAATCGTTATTTTTTGAGTACTAAATGAGAGACTTCCTGTCTTAATAGTGTAACAGGATAATATTATCTCATGGAACCTACAAAATTAGAAATTGTCGATTTTATTCTTAATGAATCATTTCAACGTTATGTGCTCAATAAAAACCAGGAGGATACCAACTACTGGGAAGAGTGGTTAGCTGAAAATCAAGGATCTGCTACTGTTTTTCATGAAGCCAAATCACTCATTACCTTTATTGCTACACGGAAGACCCTTCCAAAACACAGAACCATCAGTGATGAAGTGTTTGAAAAATTGCTCTCTCAGATTGAAGCAGAAGAAAACAGTGAAAAAGAAGAACCAGTGAGAAGAGTCATCTCTCCCTTCTGGTATGTTGCAGCCACTGTGATCGTCCTGGTAGGTCTCTCCTTCCTTTTTGATATCCATAACATATTCTATACAGGTCCCAGAAATAGTCAGAATTTAGAAGTTATCGTGCCTAAAGGGCAACGCAGTCAGGTGCTGCTGCCCGATGGGACAAAAGTATGGTTAAATGCAGGTACGAACTTTAAATATCCTTCCAGCTTTTTGAAAAACAGCCGTGAGGTTTATCTTGAAGGAGAGGCCTTTTTCAGTGTCAGCCACAACAGGAACCTGCCTTTTCTGGTGCATCTCAAAAATAATCTGACGATAAAAGTTCTGGGTACTGAATTTAATGTCAAATGCTACGCAGAAGACCGGAAAGTAGAAACGACATTGATAAAAGGGTCGATTGTGTTTACCCAAAGAGATTACAACAACAAAGTGCTGAAGGAAATAAATTTAGTCCCAAAGGAAAAGGTCACCTATGATAAGATAGGGCAAAAGATGACAGTAACAAGATTCAATACTTCCGATTCTGTGGCAGCTGAGCCCTCATCAAATATGGCATCAAAATTAGTTAAGGTAAAAAATAATGATAATAAAGAAGCCTTAGATAACAGTGACCATCTGAATGATTTAACTTCATGGAAAGATGATGCTTTGGTATTTGATAACGACTCCTTTGAGGATATAGCTGTCAAGATGGGGCGTTGGTTTGGGATACCCATCACCATAAAAGATGACAACCTGAAACAAGAACGCTTTACCGGAAAGTTTATCAATAAAGAAAATGTCTATCAGATTCTCGACATAATCAATAGATCAGAGCCGATTCAATACACCAAAAAGAATAATGTAATTATCATTTCACGACATAAATAAACATATCAAAAGTAATCACCAAAATCAAGCAAGCCTATGACAAAAGAAAAACCTAAAGACAACCTAAGCCAAAAAAAATCGGGCAATGTTTCAGCATCACCCGATCTAAAAGAAAATTAAATTTTCGCTGATGCTTTGGTCGAATAAACCATCAGCTTTACAGTTAATTATCAATTACAAAATTATGAAAAATAAACATCTATTTTATCCTCGTTATGGGGGATCTTTAAATAAATTATGGAGAATTATGAAAATAACTTTACTCTTAATGATTATTGGAATATTTACCGTTTCTGCTAATGGCTTTTCACAAGAAGCTAAAATAACTATCAATATGCAGAATGGATCGCTTTCCGATTTGTTCAAAGTTATTGAGCAGAAAACCGAATATCGTATTTTCTATAAAACGAAATTGGTTGAAGATGCAAAAAGAGTTGACATTAATGTCACTCAGGAGCCTGTTTCAGATATTCTTACTCATCTGCTTTCTGAAAGAGAACTATCATACGATTTAATTGATAGAGTAATTGTGATAACTCCATCATCAGAAAATAAAGAATCCCTACTGCAGAAACCGAAGAATGCTTCTGGTAAGGTAATCGATCAAAACGGAATTTCTATTGTTGGTGCAACAGTATCCATCAAAGGGACTAACCGTGCAGTCGTTACCGATGCTAATGGTGCATATATAATTCCAATTACCGATAACGACAAAGTTTTGGTCTTTTCTTTTGTTGGAATGAAAAAACAGGAGGTCTTGATTAATGGCCTGACAACTATTAATGTCACCCTTACTTCTGAGTCAATTGGATTAGATGAAGTGATTGTTGTGGGCTATGGTACTCAAAAGAAAAAATTGGTTACCGGGGCTACTGTTTCAGTAAAAGGGGAAAGTTTAAAAAAACTAAACACGACAAATGCTTTACAAGCTTTGCAGGGACAAGCTGCAGGTGTTAACATTACTTCTTCATCCGGACAACCTGGTGGAGGTATTAAAGTAAATATTCGCGGGGTTGGAACCATTGGAAATGCTAGTCCGCTTTATGTAGTGGATGGTGTTATCGCCAGCGATATCAGTTTTTTGAACAATTCGGATATTGCTTCGGTTGATATTCTTAAAGATGCTGCATCATGTGCAATCTATGGTATCAATGGAGCAAACGGTGTTGTATTGATCACAACCAGAAGCGGGAGTTCTGTTGGTAAAAAAGGTGGACAAATTTCATTCGATGCATATTACGGAACTCAAAATGCTGCCAGGAAATTAAATTTATTGAATGCAGAACAATATGCTACCATTCAAAATGAGGCCGCAATTAATTCAGGACAAGCGCCTCTTTTCACGCAAACGCAAATTAACGCGTTGGCTCAAGGAAGCAATGCGTTGCAAGCTCACGGGACGAACTGGTCAAACGAAATGTTTGCTTCCAATGTGCCAACCCAAAATTATAATTTATCGGCCACTGGTGGAAATGATGTCTCAACCTATTCATTGGGTCTATCCTATATGCAACAGGGAGGTATAATTGGCGGTTCTGATCTTTCAAATTATCAACGTATTAACTTTCGTTCAAATTCCGAACGTGAAATGTACGACGGGGCATTGAAAGTAGGTGAACATCTTACTTTTTCTATGATAGACCAAAAAGGTGTTGCAGATGGTGGATTATATTCCGGTAACGTTGTTGCCGGCATTTTTACAAGTCCATTATTAGCTATGTACGATGCAAAAGGAAATTATTTGAGTAGTCTTAATTCTACTATATATAAAGGAGGAGTCTGGAATAATACAGAAGCCAATCCTTATGCATTGATGCAGTACAATAATCAAAATGATACGAAGACACAAAAATTGTTAGGAGATGTGTATGCAGAACTTGAGCCCATCAAAAATTTAAAAATTAAATCAACCTTCGGCATCAATTATTCTTCTTCGGCTAATCATAGCTATAAGCCTGTTTATGATAAGTTATCAATATATGCTTACAACCTTAACGAAAGTATTAGTCAAGGAAGTTCTCAGGGATATACATGGAATTGGGATAATACGGTTAACTATCTCTTTAAAGTCAAAGATCACCAATTTGATGTTTTAGCTGGTAGTGCAGTTCGTGAATACCAGGGATCGTTTGTAGGTGGGAATATTACAGGAACTACTTTATTCAGTTCTTTTGATCGTGGTTATCTAAGTACTTCTACCGTAACTTCAGTATCGATGAGTGCGGATACTACTGCCGCTCAAAGACAAACCATGACTCATGGAATGTCACTATATGGAAATGCAAATGCAGTGTACGCTCAAGCTTCTTTTTTCGGTCGTGTAAATTACAGCTATAAAGAAAAATATTTGGCTTCTGCTATTTTCCGTGCTGATGGTTCCACTATGTTTGCCAAAGATCATCAATGGGGATACTTTCCATCACTTTCTGCAGGTTGGGTAGCCAGTAACGAATCTTTTATGGAATCGACTAAAAATTGGTTGGACTTCCTGAAAGTAAGAGCAAGTTGGGGTTCTAATGGTAATGATGGTATCTCTGCTTTTAATTACCTCTCTTTAATCAGCTTATCAAACGCACGATATAATTTTGGCAGTGATAATAGTACCTTAACTCAAGGTTCATATCCTTCAACTATTGGTGTTGAAAACACCAAATGGGAAACTTCGTATCAAACAAATATTGGTATTGATGCCCGGTTACTAAACAATAAATTAAATGTTAATATTGATGTTTACAATAAACTAACTAAAGACTGGTTAATTGCTGCACCTTTATTAGCAACTGCCGGTGTATCTAAAAATCCATATATCAATGGCGGAGATGTTACCAATAAAGGGATAGAATTACAATTAGCTTACAACAACAAGATTGGAAGAGATTTCACCTTTTCTGTTTCCGGTTCGTATGCCTATAATAAAAACGTGGTAAATAATATCCCGACAGCTGATGGAATTATTCATGGTAGTACTAACAGTTTATATGTCAATGGTCCCGAATTTTTCCGTGCTTCGGCAGGAAATCCTATCGGTTATTTCTGGGGATATAAAACTGCCGGGATTTTCCAGACAGAAGCTGATGTTCAAAATTATAAGAATTCTAAGGGTGTAGTTATCCAACCTAATGCACAACCGGGAGATTTGAAATATGTGGATTTGAATGGTGATGGCACAATTACTGCCGCTGATAAAACAAATATCGGTGATCCGAATCCCCATCATGTATTTGGTTTAAGCCTTGCATGTAATTATAAAAATTTCGATCTTTCTGTAACAGCCAATGGAGTTGCCGGTAATAAACTTGTTCAGGCTTATCGTGGTCCGGGCCAATGGGCTAACTGGACTTCTGATATTTTAAGTCGTTGGCATGGAGAGGGAACGTCAAATACGATGCCCCGCATAACTCAAAACAGTTCTAACTGGGTAGAATTTTCAGATCTCTATATTCATGATGGAAGCTATTTAAGAATTTCAAATATTTCACTTGGATACGATTTTGCGAAACTTGCGAAATGGAAAAATCTGAGCCAATTCCGCTTATATGTTTCCGTCCAAAATCTGATTACGTTTACTAAATATAGTGGTATGGATCCTGAAGTTGGCGCTTCCGCTCCGGATGCCAGCGGCGCTTATTATTTTGGTCAGGGTGTTGATACGGGTATTTATCCACGTCCTCAGGTTTATATGGTGGGTGTTAATATTATTTTCTAATTGTTTAAAAAATATAATCATGAAAAAATATAGAATTATAATTATTGCACTTATTGCAATGATATCATTTAATTCGTGCAAAAAATTTCTTACAACCGAACTGACTGATGCCACGCAAACCAATACTTCTTATTATAAAACACCCAGTCAGGCATTTACTGCATTGGTAGGATGTTATAATGGATTGGATATAATTTATAATAATGATGCAGTCCCTGCTGAATTGGAAGTTTATTCCGATAACAGTTTCGGAGGCACAGGGACTTATGACGGGTATGGATGGGAAATGATGGATGAATTTGATAAAACAGTTTCAACTTCGGATGTTTCCATACATAGTTCGGGATGGCAGGGTTATTATCAGGCCATTTACCGCTGTAATGTGTTACTTCAAAATATAGATAAGGTTGTATGGGGCGACAGTATTGCATTGAAAAAACAATACAAAGCGGAAGCCAGGTTTATTCGTGCTTACTGTTATTTAGATATGGTTAGGTTATGGGAAAAAGTTCCTTTGCTTACAACACCTACCAGTGCCAATGTGCCACAATCCGATCCGGCTTTGACCTACGCACAAATCATGAGTGACCTGCGTTATGCTTCGGATAGTCTTCCATCAAATCAGTACACAAGTGTACCAAGCGGGAGAGTAACCAAGTGGGCCGCCGAATCTTTATTAGCACGTGCTTATCTTTTCTATTCCGGTTATTATGGTACAGCTACCATTGGTACAGAAACAGCAGCTACTGCTTTGGCTGCCGTGGAAGATGTGATTGCGCATAGCGGACACGGATTGGTGAGCGATTTCAACACTTTGTGGCCGGCAGCTTCAATCGGTAAAAATGTTACTTATGCAGGTGAAGCAAATAAGGAAGTGGTATTTGCAATTAAATATTCTGCAACAGACAATTGGTCTGGGGATGCTACCGGTAACCATTGGATGGTAATGGAAGGAATACGTTCACAAAGCATTTATCCTTACCAATCTGGATGGGGTGGATGTACTGTTGATCCTAAACTTTGGAATGCTTTTGCTTCAACTGATACACGCCGTTTTGCTTCAATCCTTTCCGTAGTTGACGAAAACCTTGCTTTCACCAAGGCCAGCGATAATCGTGAATACACAGGATATTATCTGAAAAAATACCATTCGCTATGTGATAAAAATTTGAATCCTATTGCTATTGCTTCTAATTTTCAGACTGGTGAGGATCAGGATCTTTTCGCTATTCGCTATTCTGATGTTTTGCTGATGGCTGCTGAATTGGGAAGCCCCAATGCTGTAAAATATTTCAATCAGGTGCATCATCGTGCAGATCCTTCTGCTTCTCCTGCTACTACTGTATCTAAAGCTGATATATTAGCAGAACGCAGGTTGGAGTTTGTAGGGGAAGGTATCCGTTACTGGGATTTATTGCGTCAGGGTATTGGTGTAGCAGCTTCTACAATTGCGGCTAATACAACTGTTTCAATCTTTCATGATGGTACAGCTAATCCGCCTTCTGCTTCAAAATTACAGGCAAATATTACAGCAACCCGCGGATTCCAGCAAATACCTAACGACCAGATTACCCTATCATCAGGTGTATTGAAACAAAATGCCGGTTGGTAATAATTATCTAATAATTTAAAATATTCAGACATGAAAAATAAATTAAAAATATTAGTTATCTTTTTAGGGTCAGTACTGCTGTTTTCAGCTTGCAAACCTGATGCCTATGAATTGGGCCCTTTAGCCAGTAAAACGTCGTTGAAGTATACCATTGCGCCTTCTTCTACAAATCCAAATAATATTGTTTTAACAAGTTTAACGCCCAATGTCACTCCAATGTGGGTAACTCCTTATGGACAATCTATTCGGGTAAAAGACACGATCAACGTTCCTTTCCCCGGAACTTATAAATTTGTGTATGGTGTGGAAAGCGCCGGCGGATTTGTTCAGGCCGATACAGCTATTGTAATTGTAAATGCGCTCGATCAAAATGCTGTAAGCACACCAATGTGGACTAATCTTACCGGAGGGTATGGAAAATCGAAAACATGGGTATTAGATTTAGACGCCAAAGGTGTAAGCAAATATTTTACGTGTTCATTTTACTTTGGTGGTACAGGATGGGAATGGGATCCCGCATGGAAAGATATAGGTTGGTCTGGAGTTGCAGCTGGCGATTATGGTACCATGACTTTTGATCTGAAGGGTGATGCACATTTTAGCTCGACTAATAAAATGTTTCCTGATTTGTCAGGAACAGGTAAATTTATGATGTATCCAGCTACAAATCAGTTGGCAACTATTGGTGCTCAAGTTCTTCATGACAAAGCAGAAGGAAACAGTGTTCTTGATTGGTATGCAAAAATGACAATCAAAACACTTGATGCCGACCATATGCAACTTATCGCTATAACAGGTCCTGGCGCTTGGTTAATCTATAACTATATTTCACTGGATTACTACAATACACATTAGAGCTATTTATTGAATGAATTAACTATGGGAAGATCATAAAAACTCTTCCCATAGTTTTATGGGTATTTCTTACTTAAAAATATCAAATGAAAAAATTACATGTTTTATTTTTCTTAATAGTAGCTATAATAACGTTTTCTGTTTCTTGTAAAAAAAATGAACCTCCGCCTCCGCTTCAAGTAGCTACTAACCCTGTTTTTAAGATTTCTCCGGACTCTTTGAAGTTTACAATAGCAGGAGGGAATTATACAGTAACCGATTCAATGAATGGTAGTCGTTGGGCTGCAACTTCGGACCAAACCTGGTGTACACTGTCTGCCAATAATTCTGCTTTAGCAACTTCGCAAATAACAGTAACTACCACTGCAAATCCAAATATGGGTGTTCGTACTGCTAAGCTTATGTTTGTTATGGATAGTAAAACGGTAAAATATGTTTATGTATCTCAAGCAGGAAGAACAACGCTCTACCCAAGCTACAATACTACACCAATTGCGCCCGATGTAACCGGAATGAGTAGCACTGCGGTGCAATTAGCTGCTAAGATGGGGTTGGGTTGGAACATTGGCAACACGATGGAAGCTCCTGGTGGTGAAACTGGATGGGGTAATCCTCCAATTACCGAGAATTATATTAAATTTGTAAAACAGAGTGGGTTTAATGCCATTAGAATTCCCTGCGCATGGTATCTGCATATGGATAATGCAACTGATGCACATATAAATACAGAGTGGCTCAACAGAGTAAAACAAGTAGTCCAATATTGTGTAAACAATGATATCTATGTTTTACTCAACATCCACTGGGACGGAGGCTGGCTCGAACAAAATTGCACACCAGCCAAAAAAGATTCTGTTAATGCGATGCAAAAAGCATTCTGGGAACAAATAGCTACAACCATGCGCGATTTCGATGAGCATCTGATGTTTGCCAGCGCCAACGAACCTGGTGTTTCCGATGCATCACAAATGGCTGTCCTGCTCTCTTATCATCAAACTTTTATAAATGCTGTTCGTTCTACAGGTGGCAGAAACGCCTACCGTACGTTAGTCGTGCAAGGACCATCAACCGATATAACAACGACCTATACATTAATGAACACATTGCCTACGGATGTGGTCGCCAATCGTATGATGGTAGAGATACACAATTATACGCCTTTCCAATTTACTGCTTTGAATGGAGATGCCTCCTGGGGTAAAATGTTTTACTACTGGGGTGCCGGACATCATTCTACGATTGAACCCGATCGTAATGCTACATGGGGAGAAGAAAGTGACCAAAATACAGGTTTTGATTACATGAAATCTAAATTTGTTGACAAGGGCATTCCTGTAATAATGGGAGAATATGGTGCATATAGACGAGACGGTTCTGCCAATATCCCCAAAGATTTACCAACACACGAAGCTTCAGTGGATTATTGGATAACTTATGTAACAAAACAGGCAATAAGCCATGGAATTAAAACATTTTATTGGGATACGGGTGGAATTTTAGATAGAAGTAATAATACAGTAAAGGATCAGCGTTCACTTAATGCCATTATTGCGGGAACAAACTAAAAATAACATTACAACTATCTTGAATAAGATCTCTGTAGTGGCAAATTGACTTCTGCAGGCTTTCGTTCTTAAATAATAAGCAAAATGAGATTAAAACTTTTTATTATTATTGCAATGCCATTGTTGGCAATGACTTCTGTTTTTGGACAAAATAAAAATGACAAAAGTCAGGAGATACTTCAAAGGGTAATCAAAGTTGATTACAATGTGGAAAATGGTACAATGAATACCATGTTTAAGCAATGTGTCGGAGCCGGCAGGGCGAATGAAGGACTTCGGGCCGACTGGCAAAAACAATTGGCGTATGTAAAAAAGGAGTGCGATTTTAAATACATCCGTATGCATGGGCTGTTGACTGACGATATGGCTGTTTACCACGAAGATAATAATGGAAATCCGGAATATAATTATCAGTACGTTGATGTTTTATTCGATTATTTGGAAAGTATTGGTATAAAACCGTTTGTGGAATTAGGATTTATGCCCTCAGCTTTGGCAAGTGGCCCAAAAACCATTTTTTGGTGGAGAGGAAATGTAACACCTCCCAAAGATTATAACAAATGGGGAGATTTAATCCACAATCTAACGGCTCACTTTACCGAACGCTATGGAGCGGAAGAGGTAAAAACATGGTACTTTGAAGTGTGGAATGAACCCAATTTGGATGGGTTTTGGGCTGGGACGCAAGAGGAGTATTTCAAACTTTACCAGTACTCGGTGAAAGCTATCAAAAGTGTAAACCCTCAATACAAAGTCGGTGGACCAGCAACGGCGGGAGCTGCCTGGGTACCCGAAATGATTAGTTTTTGCAAAAAGAGCAATCTTCCGTTAGATTTCATCAGCACCCATTCTTATGGCGTAAAACAAGGTTTTCTTGATGAACATGGAAATTCAGGTACAGTACTGAGCAAAGATCCAATGGCTGTAAGCGGCGACATACTTAATTCCCGCAAACAAATTGCAAGCTCTTCGATGCCAAACCTGGAGTTGCATTATACTGAATGGAGCTCGTCCTACACTCCTGCCGATCCTATTCATGACAGTTATCATGAGGCCGCGTACATATTAGAAAAGATCAAACAGGTCGGAAATGCTGCCAATTCAATGTCGTACTGGGTATTTACCGATATCTTTGAAGAATCCGGACCGCGCTTTACACCTTTTCATGGTGGATTCGGCTTGCTCACTATTCAAGGCATAAATAAACCTGCCCTGTATTCCTACAAGTTTATAAATAAACTGGGGGAAACAACGTTAGTGAATACCGATACACGATCATGGGCCTGCAAAAGTAATAATGGCGATATCCAATTGCTTTTGTGGGACTTCACCAACACTCATCCCGGCGATTCCGTACATAATCAGGTCTATTATGTAAAAGATTTGCCTTCAAAGTCAAAGGGGAAAGTGAAAGTGAGTATCGCTCATGTTCCGGCAGGAGCATATACACTGGAGATTTACAAAGTAGGTTATCGTGTAAATGATGTTTATACTGAATATTTGGATATGGGTAAGCCACAGCAACTTAACAAACAGCAAGTTGATGAATTAAAGAAACATAATGCAGGTTCTCCCATTGCCACTGAAAAAATTGAGGTTAAACCCAATACGGCCTTTTCCAAAGAACTTGATATTCGCGAGAATGATGTTTATCTGCTAAATATGATAAAGCGCTAACCTACTTAACAATCAAATGAAAACGAGTAAGATTAAACTTTTGTTATTACTTGCATTTTCTTTCTTTTTCAGCGTCGTATTGAACGCTCAAGGGCTGTATGTTGGAGCCAATTATCATCCCCATGATGACAAGAATTTCGAAAAAGTCAGAAGTGATATTCAGCTAATGAAAGCTGCCGGACTTAACGTTGTCCGTATGGGGCATTTAGCATGGGACAGCTATGAACCATCGGAAGGACAATTTGACTTTGATTGGTTTGACAAGGTTATGGACATGATGAATCAAGCCGGAATTAAGGTAATTCTGGATATTGCTATTCGACCTGCACCTATGTGGTTACACCATAAATACCCATCTATAGACATTGTAGATAAAACTGGCAATGTGCTGTATCCTAACCATCGTTACATGGAAGATATTGGCGATCCGATGTACCAACAATATGCTTTGCGTTATGCTGACGTACTGACAAAACGCTATGGAAAACATCCGGCTCTGATGGCTTTCGGTGTGGATAATGAGTCCGGAGATGGTGCTATTTCTTATTCAGAAACAGCAAAAGAACGATTCATTGTCTGGTTGAAGCATAAATATTCAAACCTTGATAATTTAAACAAAGCGTGGGCTACTCAACGCTGGTCAAGAAGATTTAATCAATTTGAAGAGGTTGGCTTCCCTATTGCAACTCACACCAATGATGTGCCGGAAAGGATGCTCGATTTCAGACGTTTTGTTTCGGATGAAGTCAATCAGTTCCTTTTTAAAGTAATTGATAAGGTAAATACAAATGCACCCAACGTCCTGGTAAACACAAATGCTTGGTATTACAGCCCATTGAGATA
>Ga0224523_1000747_pt1 | contig 15407 bp, 18 predicted proteins | sample CFST50metaG_FD_182732 | JGI IMG/M metagenome (GOLD analysis project Ga0224523, IMG submission 182732) | Peat soil microbial communities from Stordalen Mire, Sweden - C.F.S.T50 | ecosystem: Environmental > Terrestrial > Soil > Wetlands > Peat | place: Sweden: Norrbotten County, Stordalen Mire...
TCCTGAACGATTTTTCTTCTCTCTTACAAACATGTTTCAAAATTTCGGGACACCCAAAATTAAAAAACTTATCAATAATAGCAAGGGTTACAGCGGGTGTCCCGAAAAAGTGCGGAAAACAGGAGCAAATTTATCGTTGTGTAAAAATTCTTTAATGTTCATTTGTGTTGGTATTTATAATAATTGAAATCGCAAAATAAAAAAACGTTCTTGTGTGTTGCAAGATGAAATGTCTTTCTGAATATATGTTTTTGTTTTCGGGCAATACGGAAACCACATCCCGATTGCAATGTGGTTTATTTATTGTTCTTTGTTTTTGGCATTATTGTATATCCTCCCATCGTAGTGAATTCATTACCTATATTAAAGGCAATATCAACACTTCCAAAACCAACAAACCAACATATTCCCAAACTGAGTGAGGCTTGAGTGCCATCATTTCCGAACTGTAGGCTTGAACCAATGTTAGGTCTGATACTTGTGTTTTTTATCGGGAAATACACACGGCTCATCAAACCAAAATTGACCCAACCTGTAGTTGAACTTGCATCGTTCGAACTTCCTGTCGTCCCTGTTGAAAAAGTTGAAGCAAAATCCCATCTGTTTGCTAGCAGGAAAAAACCTAATCGTGTATTAAATGCAAAGTTAGTATTCCCCTGATTATCGCCGCCTAACTGGCCTCCCACATAAAAGAACCAGGGGTGCAAAGCTGTTTTCGTTAGTTTTGTTACCGGCATTTTCAGTACATGAGTTGCGCTTAAGTCCCAATCATCCAATAGTTGCACGTTTGCTGTAACCGTGCTCCAGCCCCACAACTCTCTTTTGGACCCATAATTTACTAAAACCAACGAATCCTGCCATGCTTTGCTGATATTGACCATAATGGTTTTTTTATCGTCAGTTGATAGTCCGATGTATTTATCAAGAGCTGTCAGGTTCAGATGCCCGTTATCTGTAAGCTCTGCCTGGCTAAAATACATGTTGTATTTCGGTAATACTTTTTCTTTGAATGATTCTACATCTTTAGTAATCTGGGCGAATGTTTGTACATAGCCTAGCAAGAATACAAATAATATGGTAAGTAATTGTTTCATTTTCTTTTTCCAAAATATATACTTTTCCCAATTGACAAACCAAATGTTTTCAGAGCCGTTTTACCCAGCCCTTCATTAACATCCAGAAAGATATCAATACTTGATGTCCGGCTTATATTCATTTTACTAAACCCAATAGATAATTTTAAAAATAAAGTTGTAGTGCTATTGCTTGAAGATAGCAGGAGTCCACCACCAGAAACAAAATTATGTTGCCGATTGTAAACGGACAATCCCAGGTTTGTATAGGCGCTGCCCGAACTTTTCATTGTTCCTAAATCAAATGAGGCATTACTGGATTCTGAAATATAATATCCTATTCTGCCATTTAAACTCGATGTGGAATGTCCCAGCGAGCCACCGAAATACGCCATCATTTGCGGTTGTTTAACATCAGGCACTATCCTTTGCGGAAATCCCGGCATAATACCAATGGGTATAGTGGCTATCTTTCCTTTAATGGCGGCCAATCTATGTTCAAGATATTGTTTTTTGTCTTGGTCTTCAGTAGTTGTTCCAATTAATGAAATTGCCTTTTCAATTGATTGTTGTGATTTTTCCAATGCCCCGGTTTTTTCAAGCGCAATACTATATCCGACATATGGAAGATATTCATTAGGACAGAGATTAATTACTTTTTGAAACAACGCGATGGACTGTAAATATAATTTTTTTGAAGCGAGATCATTGGCCCGCTTAAAATTGGCTATAAGTTCTTCGCTCTTTGCTGTTGAAGGATTTGGAGATTTACATTTGAATTTTTGCAATAATATTTTTGCCTTATTTGAAATCCATTCAGGTGTTTTATTTTTATCTGATTCTTTCCAGAACTCATTTGCAAGATCATTATATCCCATTAGAGCAAATACCTGTGCTGTAAAATAATTTGCATCAGGAGAATTGACGCCGATACTCCATATACAATCAAGACGCATTAATGCAGCATCGTAAATTCCGCCTAAAGCAAGAGCATATGCATCTTCAGCAAGCAAGTTGGCATTAGTGGAATCATTTTTTATCAGTTGTGCATAAGCGGCAATCGCATCATTTATGTTTTCGGAAAGAATGAAATTTCTTGCTTTTTCCTTGGAACTATTTTCTATTGGAGCTAAATCAAGCTCCGATATATTTACACTGCCCTTTGTGGTGCCTAAACTTTTTTTGATTTTGACAGAAGCTACATTGTCGTACTTATCACTGTTTTTTCTTATCTCAAAAAGTGTTTTAGTAAGATCGCTGGTGTTGGTAATTCTTATCCAGTTCCATTGCGTTTCGCCAACATTGCGTATGCCAATATCTGTAATCAATCCTCCTTTTAAGGAAAATTCACCAGAAATTCCCATAACAGCAAACCCAATGTAGCATGTAAAAACGCCTATGATAGCCTCGCCTGCAGAGACACCTCTTCTTAAACGATGCCCTGGCAATTTATCAATTATTTTTACGCCACCTCCAAGTTCTGATTGCAATTTGACACCGAAAAATTGTTCAATATATGCTAATGAATCAAATGGCGGAGTGTTTAACGGAATAATTGCTTGTTGTTTTAGTACAGACTGATTGTATAATTCTTTTTCTCCATTTGCATAAACAATCATCTTTACATTTTCTTTTTTTATGCTGTATACAGGACCATCCAGATTACTGAATTTTTTGTATTTGATTTCAGTGGTTCCAACTTCCTGAACTTTTGATTCAATAATTGTGCTGTCTGTTTTGTAAATCTTATCCTGTGCAATAGAACTGGAAGGAAATAGCATAATTGCCAGTATGCAAGCAAAAAAGAATGCATACAGGCAGGCAGATGTATTTCGTTTTAATGTAATTTGAATCAACATTAGATATTTCTATATGCTAAAATTTATCCTGGTACGAATAATTAATATTTTCAATGATGTCAACAAACCTAACATTTAATGCGCTAAATATTTCTTTACATTGTTGTTTCAGATATCCTGACAGCTCCTTGCAGTCATCTTCCATTTGGTTTGCCAACTCTTTTCTTTCTTTTTCAATTTTAGAACATTGCTTTTTCAGTTCAGCTATTTCTTTCTTGTTTTTTTTCGGGTCAGAGTTATAACCGGTCAACTCTTTATTCAATGGTTCCAATTGTTTACTTAGTACAGAATCTTTTTGTATAGTTGCAACGACCTTCCCACTCCATAACACTACGACATCATGTAGTGAAACAATTTCATTTTCGTAGAAGTTCAATATTTCTGTAACCGGAGCAACATAATTTACGATATCAGTGTTAAATTTTTGTTTTGTAATAGCTATTGATTTTGCAATTTCACCCTTTGATGGATCGGTATTCTTTGCTCTTATCTTTTTGCAAACATCATCGAACTTATTATTTATTGATTGTTCCTTTTCATCAATTATATTTTTCAATTCTTTGGTAATGTTTATCCCATCGGTAAACATATTTTTTTTCACCAGTTCATACTTTTTACGATAGTCCACTAAACTCTTTTTCAATAAAATAATTTCATTAGAATACTCTTTATTATCAGCATTCTTTTTCTCGGTAATTTCTTTTTCTACCTGCAACATTTTCTCTTTAATTGTATTTACTCTCTCAATGGAATCTCTTATTCGTTCATCAAATCCCTTGATAATAGCAGCCATTGAGTTGAATTCATTATCGAAAAAAGTTGTCAGGTCTTCTATTGGAATAGTATAATTAAACGCTGTAAAAGTAAGTGTTGATTTTTCATTTAAATTATTTTTACCACGTTCTGTTTGTATATTCTCTTTCGATAATTCTTTAGATGTTTCAGTTTGTGATTCTGATTGATTTTTTACAGGCTGCGTCACAGAATTAGTAACCTGGGCACTTGCCTGCAATGACGCATCTTTTTCAGTTAAAATAACCTGTTTGTGTTCGGGCTGCTTTAGTGTATCCGCACTCTGTATTGTTGCATGTTGAGTGGATTCCTTCTTTTTCAGTAAAGAATCTGGCTCAACAGGGTTTGCTGGTTTTATGATTTCATCAGTTGATGTTGACGTTTGCAATCCACTTGCAGTTTTCATGATCTGGATAACTTGTGCTGAAACATTTTCGCTCGATAAAAATTTTATGGAATCATTACTTAAATTAAAATTCACTTTGGAACTATGTATTTCATCTATTATCAAATCATCCGAAAGTTTTGCCTTCACCATCATAACAATAGTGGAATTAGTAAGTATTTCAGTAGTTTGTGCGCATAAAATATTTATTGCACACAATACAATTACTAAAACAAAGACTAATTTTTTCATACTTTTTCGTTAAAATTATTCTTTCTTAAAAATCCAGGCCGAAGGATTTGTAGTTTGTTTTATTTTTTCGAGATCTTTTGTGGCTTCTTCGCTAGTAGCATAGCTTCTATAAGCAATCCTATAGCTTCCATAATTATTTTTACCGACCAATTCGGCATTTGCAAATCCTTTACTTTTCAAATCGGCAATAGCATCATTCGCCTGCTGCTCGGTAGGAAAGGAACCTGCAATAATATAAAAATTCTTAACTATAATACTATTTATGTTTGAAGTGTTATTATTTTTCATCGCATTTTTCATTGCCTGAATAACAGGCGATGAAACATCCTGGTTTGATAAGGATATCATTGAGTTGACACTCAAATTAAAATTTACTTTGGACTTACTGATAATATTGATTATTGAATCATCGGAAAGTTTTTCTTTTACAAAGTTGATGATATTGGTATTTGTAAGTGTGTCGGCAGATTGTTTGATATTTGATGAAGACTTTAATTCCTTAATTTTCAGAGATACCTCACTCTCTATACCAGTCATTCTAACTAAGATTTTTTTTTCAGGATCAAAAACTATTAAGCCATCATTGAAATATTTAATCGTACCTGCAATTTTTTCGGTTATAGTTATCAAACTTGAATCTTTATAAGCATAAACGGCATTATCTGATGAGATAAAGATCATATTATTTAAAGTATCAATAGTTATAGATTTGATTTCTTTATCATTTTTTAGCGCTACAATTGCTTTTAATTCTTTATTCTTTGGATCAAAATTGTATACTGTATTTCCAGAAGAAAACAGAAGTGAACTTTTTAATTCAACTATTGAGCTTATCGGAGTGTGGATTTCAAATAGTTTAGCATATCTTCCGCCTTTTGCTATAACGTAAAGAGCATAAATTTTAAGATCTTTATTGCGGTCGTAAACATACATTTCATTTTCACCAGCTGTTATTCCCATTGACTTATTTGGTAATCCAAAAAGGCTGGAAAGTTTTCCAAGTGAATCCATATAGCAAAGATCATTATTACGAACTACCATTAGTAAACCATCTGGAGTATATGCAAATGACTTTATTGAGTCGGAAGATTTTTGTCCAACAGCCTGAATACCTCCCCAACCTAATAAATAGAATTTGTCTTTTGTAGAAAGTAAAATAAGTTGACTCGGGGTAATATCAAGAGCATTAATGAACTTATCGTTTACTTGAACTCCGTTAAGTATGTTACTATTCAGTAATATTTCAACACGTAATGTGTCGTTATTAATCTGTGAACCTTTTACCAAAAGGGTACATATTGCAAAAAATGCGAAAAGAAATATTCTGTTTATTTTTGTCATAGTTTTTATTGCCACTTAGCGTTCCAGGCTGCGATGGTGGTTTTTGCATCGCCGTATAATTTAAAAATAAGTTTTGCATCTGTTTCAGCAGCATCACCAAATTTAGTTTTCAAATATCCAATTCCTGATTTCTTTATAATAGAATTTAAACCGCTTGTCAAACTACCTACAACCTCGCCTTTGGCAACATTATAAACAATATGTTGTACTACGTTCATATTTTCTAATTCTTCGTCGGAGTATACTTTATTAATTGTAGCATCAGTAATAAATTTATCAACTTCAGTTTCAAAACTTAACACAAGACCTCCAACATAAGCTGGTAGTTCACCTAATGGCAAGTTTCCCAATTTGTCAAAACCAGCACTAACTATTTTATATTGCTTTGAATCGGATAAATCATATGTGGGATCTGTGCTAGCATCTAAGCCTTTATCAGGTCTGATGTAAGTCATTCCATCAATATACCTGGGTCCGAATTTTTGTCTTTCTCTTTCATCCGCTGTCATTGGCGTATTTCCCATAATTGGTAAAGGTTTATCTGAGCTTTCTTTATTTTGGTTAGGAACAGCAGGATGAAAGTTAGTGGATTGATCCTTGTAAAATCTATTAAATGAAGTATCACTTGTTACTGGTACCTGGTTGGGCGTAATATTTTTACCAAGAAGACTGGTAATTCCATAGGATTCTAATTCTTGCTTGTAATCTTCGGCCCAGTCTGTAAATGCTGAACTTTGATGTGTGGTGAAAAAAGGTTTCCCCTGATCTAATGAAACATCTCCGGGAGCTGTCTGGCCGGGAATACTTCCTTCGGAACTGCCGCTACTGCTGCTAACTGGATTACACACAGCTGGGGGGATAATGGCACAATTACAAGTACAATGATATGACTGTCCATTATAGTTATCGTTCCAACTGGCTCCACAAGCCTCTAAAACATTAGTGCTGGAATAACATCCTGTTGCCTGAATTTGTGCATTACATGGAATATAGATTATAGCCAGTAAAACAACTATTAATATTTCCTTGGCCAGTATTGGGGCTTTTATAAATCTCAGTGCAGGATTGCTATGATGCTTGTCTTTATTTATTACAGAAAACAGGGCATTATTTGTAATTGCACGCGATAATAATCTCTGGTAAAATATTCTTTTCATAGTTAATGATTTTAAAAAAATTAAGACCAGGAATTTATGAATAAAGTTAAAGCTATTAATTACTTTAATAAGCAAATGCAATTCTGCGAAAGGCAAATATATAATATAATTTTTGTTTTTCCTAAACAAAAAAAGGCAGCTTTCGCTGCCTTAAATATGTTGTATAAAATATCAGAGTTGAACCGTCAATCTTTTTTTATTTCACCGGAACAATATCCAGAATTACAAATGTATTTGGCAATATCGCAGGACGAGGATGTGGTTTTTCTTTTGTGGCAGCAGGCATTTCGCCCATACCGGCAGTAGGCAAATAGATGTGATGAGTGTTTTTATCAATTGTAATAGTACGTGCACCTTTTTGTGTTTTTACATTGCACAACACACTGAATTTATTGTTTTTTTCTTCCTGCACTACAGTCAGTGTTCCTTCTCCATTGGAGCTGTAAACACGTTTCAGTGAAGGATCAAAAGCAACACCATCAACGTTTTCGCCAATAGGTAACGTAGTGATTACTTTTCCTGTTTCTGCATCAAGAACCACCATAAGTTTATTATCGCATACACTGAACAAAAGATGATTTGTGGTGTCAATTGCCAGCCCGCTTGGTTCTGCGCCTGGTTTAACAGACCATGTTTTTTCAACCTTAAGTGTTTTTGCATTGATCATGCTTATTTCACTTTTGTCCTCAATATTTACATAAACATTTCCTTTACCATCATAAACAGAAAATTCCGGTTTTCCGTCAAGTGCAATAGTACCAGCAACAGTGTTCGTCTTTGCATCAATTACAGTCGCGTTAGAAGTTCTTCCATTATAAACAAAAACTTTTTGCGAAATGGGTTCATACAAAATAGCATCAGGATTTTTTCCGGTGACATTTATTTTTGTAATAGTGGTCAATGTTTTTAAATCGAAAATTGTTACTGACGAATCTTTACCGCTGCTGATAAATCCTTTATTCAGATTTTTGGCAATAGCTATTCCATGAACTCCGTTTAATCCGGTAATCGTACCAATTAGTTTTCCTGTTTTGCTGTCAACAACCTGAACAATGGTCCCGTGCGAAATATATAATGTTCCGGTTGAATCATCTGATGTAAGATAATCCCAGCTACCATCACCCGCCAGTTTGAATGTGCTGGCTATTTTATATTTTGAAGTGTCGTTCTGCGCAAACGATGAAACACCGAATGCAACAAGAACAGTGCATGCAAGGATGAATACTGCTTTTTTCATAAGGATCGTGGTTAAGTGAAAATTAAATTGGACAATGGGTTTGTTTCGACTTTTGACACACAAAAAAAAGGTAGCTTTCGCTACCTTAAAAATATTGTGGAGAATAACGCTCTATAATCTTTATTTAATCCATTCGAAACAAAAATAATTTAAGACCTCCGCAAAGCACTAATACAAAGGCTTGGAAAATATCAACGAAATTAAAATAAATCAAAAGAAACTTGATTAAATCAAAAATGGGGTGTAATTTTGGGGTGTAATTTTCAAAACACTTCAAACCATGAAAAGCCGGAAAGCATTGCAAATAACAAGTTTTTGCTTAGAACAGCGAAAAGACAAAAAAATCATTGAAAAAATAAAATTATCAAAACCACATTTAAAGCCCGATGAACTAAAGAAGTTAATTAAAGATACTGTACCCAAAGAAAAAGAAAATGTACCCATATTAGTTGATTTTAAATTTGACGGGCAACGGGCAAAATATCCTATAGGATACCGGATTGACTTTGATAAATGGAACGCTCAGGAACAACTTGTAAAGCGAAACAACTTTAATAAAAACAATGATAGTGCAAGTACAATAAACAAAAGGATCAATGATATTAATGAATGGCTACCAAAAATTTATAATGAAGCTGTAAAATTAGATATTCCAATTACTGCAAAATATTTATGGGACGGCCTGACAAAAAAAATTGAGAAAATTGATAATTTGAAAGATAATTCCAAAGGAAAAGACAAGCATAAAACCGTAACTGATTACATACAATTATTCATTGATACTGAAAGTAAGGCAAAGGACTGGAGCGAAAACACCAAGAAAAAATTAAACACCCTAAAAGCCCATGTTTCGGGATATGGCCGGGAGCTGTATTTTAAAGACATTACAGAGGATTTTCTGCAAAGCTATATTACCTATCAGAGAAACGATTTAAAGTTGTTTAACACCACTAATTTAAAGTACCTGAGTTTATTTAAATGGTTTATGAACTGGGCAACAAAAAAAGAATACAATACCAACCTTTCCTATAAAAAATTTGAATATAAATTTAAGGGAACCTCTACCGGGGATTTCCAAAAGAATATTATCTTTTTATCATGGGAGGAACTGCAACACCTTAACAATTTAGATTTATCCAAAAGTAAACATTGGGAACGTGTAAGGGATATTTATTGTTTTTGTAGTTTTACTTCATTAAGATATTCCGATGTTGCCAACCTGAAAAAGAGCGACTTCAAAGCAGACGACACAGGCAACACCTATATTGAAATTATTACTGTAAAAACAGACGACAAACTGACTATTGAATTAAACAAATACGCTTTAGCAATATGGGAAAAGTATAAAGACATTGATTTAAAGAACAACAAAGCCTTTCCGGTTATAAGCAACCAAAAGTATAATGAATATTTAAAAGAAGTTGGAAAAGAGGCCGGATTTAAAAATAAAGAAACTATTACTAAATACAAGGGAAACAAACGGACTGAGGAAACCTTTGAAAAATGGGAATTGCTTACAACACACACCGCCCGAAAAAATTTTATAATCAATGCTTTGTATTTGGGAATACAACCGGATATTATTAGAGCATGGACAGGCCACAAAGATCATAAGACAATGGAGGTTTATACTAAAATTGTAAATAAGCAAAAAAGAATATCAATGAATAAATTTAATGAGATATGAGTAAATTATATAAACAACACGACACGGGACTATTTGATGTATTACGTTTGCCCCATTCTGTCATTGAATTTTATTATCGAAATGAATATAAATACGTTTTTATTGAGGGTTACAATAAAATACCAGTTCCTTTATTTGCCTTATTAATGTTGAAAACCGACATTTCCGAAATTCCGATGCACGAATATGCAAAAGGGTTTATTGAGGGATATAATTCTAACTTAATTCCTTTCATTGACACCATAGACAGCCGGAAAGAAATTATTTTTACTGAAATTATTGGTAAAGGAGGACAAGGATTTAAAGCACATCATACAGCGCAAGGTACTACTGAATATAGAGAAACAGACATGTACGAAAGTGGGGTTTTTGAAGGGAAGCGTTATAAAGCATGGGAAATAATATTTCAAACACCCAACGCATTTATTGAATGGTTTGCGCCTCCCCAACAAACAGGAGAAACCAAACACCCAACGCCACTAAAATATGAAACAATCGAAAGTATTTTTAATGATACCGGACAAATTCAGAAAGTTGTTGATTGCTTGAAAGCTTACGAAACATTGAACGAAAAAGGTGACTTTGGAATAGATAATAAAAAATATGAAATTTTGGCAATCACAGAAGCATTGGTATTTAAAGGAATAATTAATAAAGATGTTCCAAAAACTCAAAGAAATAAGTTGTTTGCCAAATTAGTTAACCTTGATATTGCTGATAAAACAGCAAGGACAAAGGGATGGAACCACGACACACTATTTACGACTTACAAAGAATTATTCGATTCCTTAAAGTAAATTTTCTTTTAAATTAATTTATTTATTGCCATTATTACCGCTTCGGCAAAGACGGTAAAAGTGGCAATTTCTGTTTTGTACCCTTGCAGTATTAAACTAAAATAAATGCAATGCAAACAGAAAATTTATCATTTGAAAAGATGCCTTTCGCAATATCTGAGATATTAGCAAGGGTACAAAAAATCGAAACCTTAATCGAGGCGACACCAACCGAAACCGTCTCCGCTGATCCCGAACCTTTCATTTATGGTATAATCGGACTGGCGAAATTTCTAAAAGTCAGTTTACCAACCGCTCAAAAAATTAAAAACTCAGGCCGGATCCCATTTTCTCAGGCAGAGCGAACAATTATTTTCAGGAAAGTTGAGGTACTGTCAGCACTATCGAATAAAAAAAATAAGAGGTAAAGCCATGCAGGACGTTACCTCTAAAAGATTTTTGCTAATTGATCCGAGCAAAAATACAAAATTTAAAGACCAATTTCGCAAGGTTTTTAAAGAGTTTTTCGAGCAACCGCAAACCATGAAACAAGTATCTGTCAAAACAAAAATTGATAGAGCAAATATTTGTTGGTATTGCCGGAAATTAAGAAAGTCAAATAATATTGCAGCAATAAAGAAAGTTTTTTGTCCTGTTACAAAACACCGGGCAATATTGTGGACTGCCAACCCTGAACTGTTCCCAAAATCAAACCAGTTAAATTTATTTTGATATGGGAACGAAAAATAAAATGCTGAGGATTGAATGCTTTTTGAAAGCAGCACCCTACATTGAAAACATTAACGACAATATCATTTATTTGATTTCTGAGCGACTTTCTATAAGTCAAAGCAGATTATCACAGCTTATAAGAAAACGGTTTAAAAACTCCGTAATATTTGGGAATTATGAAAAGCAATGAAAAATACTTGCAATTCCCTTTGTTATTGCTCCGGGGCTTATTTACCGACAAAGAAAAAACAATGAATGATATTATTCAATTTGGGATATACAGATTTGCCAAGCGAATAAATTATGAATTGTATGATGTTGCACGACAATTAATGTTTTATTATTACAGACACAGGAGCGATTTAACAAGCGATTTAAATAAAACGATGCGGATGTATGTTAATGATGAAATGATTGAAATAGATGAGGATTATAACGGGTTTTCGTTTGAAAATTTTAATCCTGAAACAGCCATTCAACAAATACTTGAAATATTTAACACCGATCATGATTTTAAAAATAATGCAATAGAATTTTATCGAATGAAACAGGCTTATGATTTTTTAGGAATAACAGGAAATTTAAATAATTGCCTGAAGGCCGGGAAACAGATTGAAAAAACTATTCCCGAAAACGAACCATTCCCAATGATAAATAAAAATTTATTATTTGAATATAGGGATCATGATAAAAGCGAATTTGATTTAATGCAGTTAGCAGCGTATATTTCAATACGTTCAATCTTAGGTAAAAAATCTTATTGCCGGACAACCCAGGAAATGATTATTTGTCGGGCTTTCGGATACGCAAGTAAAAAGCGATTGCCGGGCGAAATGCAGCCTGTTATAAAAGAACTATTCAGCAAGTACCTGAAACGACACCATATTGACAGGGTAAAACAGCATTTAGAATTGAATTGGAATATTTTAATTTATTCAAACCATATCCGGGGTTTGTATGTTGCCCTGAAAAATAAAATCACTATTGATAAATTGGTATTGATTGCAGAAACTAAAAAGAAAAAAAATCAAATTGCTAAACTCAAAGATGCGAAGCGTGAAGCCATAGAAAAAGCCTTACAGCACCTTAATAAAGAACGACAACTTAATAAAGGAAATATTCACAATTAAATTTAATAAAAAACGAATGTTGCAAAAAATTTACAACACAATACGCAGCATAAACACAACATTGAATACAACATTGAGTACAGCACCTTAAATAATATTCTTAATAAAAGTTTTTAATAAAGGTTATTAATAAAAATAAACAATAGTCTACATGAATAAAGAAATTCATGTTTACACCTTTTTTGAAAAGAACAAGTAATTACAAAAATTATAAACAGTAAATTTATATTACAATGGGACTAAAAAAAGGAACAACCAATAATCCGAAAGGCAGGCCAAAAGGAGTGCCCAATAAGACTACAAAAGAAATAAGAGAAGCAATAAATTTGATACTTAGCTGTAATATTGAAAAATTGCAAACTGATATTGACAGTTTGGAACCTAAAGACAGGTTAAAATTCATTTGTGATTTATTGCCTTTTGCAGTTCCAAAACTTCAAACCATACAAGCAGACTTTACCGATTCCAAAGCAAACACCCCGACAATAGTTTTCAAGAAGTATGAACCGGAACTGACAAAAGAGCAAATTGATAAATTAATTGATAAACTGTAATTCAAAAAAAAACAATTGAAAAATACAACAAAATACAATAAGATGGGATTTAAAAAAGGACACAGCGGAAACCCAGAGGGAAAGCCAAAGGGTGCAAAAAATAAAGTAACTATTGCTTTAAAAGAAAGAGTGACGTTACTAATTGAAAATAATTTTGAGAAAATTGAGGCCGACATTAATAAGTTAGAGCCAAAAGAAAGAGTGCAGGCAATTATTAAGCTGATGGAATTTGTAATACCCAGACAGTTTAAACAGGATGGTAAGTTAGATGTTGATTTTCCTAATGAAAAAAAGATTTATATTTCAATTGACGGAAAAGATATTGATTTGAGCAAATAAAAATTCTATTCCGGAAAACCTACAAAGCGTTATAAACGAATTATGGATCAACTCAAAAAGGCACAAAGTTTCACGCCTGAACAGTATGAAAAACTTTTGGTATGCTGAAATTATAATTTAAATTATTTTGTTTTCATATTATTTATTGCATAGAAACTTTGAACGAAATAATCTTTATTTTTTTCTAATTCTACTGTCATTGTTTCAGAATTTTGCCCATTTTCCACTCTAATTTTTTTAATTTTCTTAGTTGACAATAATTCGCATTGGTTTGTGGTTAATCTAAAAAAGCCATATCCATCACAATTAAAGTCATTCCAGGAATTTATCGTCATTTTACTTTCATCATCAAACAATACAATTATTTCATTATCATCAACGCATTGACTTCCAATATCAATTATCGCACCCAATCCATCTTGATAAAATTTATTATTTGCTTTCTCTACAAAAAGGGAAATTTCTACATTATCTTTTCCATCTTCTAATATCAGTTTTCTTGATAAACTATAACTTATTTTACCCGTCATTTCATCTTTGGATTCACTAACATAAATGGAATCCGTTTGCATCTTATTAATCAAAGAATCTACTATTCTTACCGCATCAAGATAGGCTAAATAATCCGTTTTTTGATAAAGTTTATTTCCTATAACACCAAACATATTATTATTGTCATCAATAGTTATTTTTTCTGTTTCTTCTGATTTGCTTAACTTAGCTCCGTAACCATTTTTAGTAAAATAATTCCATGTTATCGTATACTCCCCGGTTGACAAACTTAAAGAATCCGTTTGTTTTGTTTCGCCATCAAGTAAAACTGCAATTTCTTCAATTTCCTTTCCATCCTTAGACAAGATTACATTTTCAATGTAAATATTGGGTGATCCTGCGTGATATGATGTGTCAATTTTTACTTTTGTTTTCTTACTACAAGAGAAAACTGTAAAACACAATATTACTCCTATAACAAATAATATCTTTTTCATATTTGAGTTTTTAGGGTTATCCTGTAAATGTATTAATTTTTAAATAACTGGTAAAACGAATTTGATATACAATTTTTCGCTGAATACAGGTAATGAGTAAATTCCTATTTCGGGGTGTAATTTCAGGGTGTAATAAAAACAAAAGCCCTGTAATGTATTGAAATACAGCACAGGGCAATAATTTGGTGTGGAGAATAACGGAATCGAACCGTCGACCTTTTGACTGCCAGTCAAACGCTCTAGCCAACTGAGCTAATTCCCCGACTTTATATTGCAAAAATACAAAAATTTTAGAATAAAAAAACTCTGCCATTGTTATCTGTCAGTAATATTCATTAATGGTAAGCTACAGCCAGCGAAGCCACGCTAATCTTTATTCCCGGAACTTTTAGTAAATTAAGAATACAACTTTCAAGAGTGGAGCCTGTTGTTATTACATCATCTACAAGCAACACATGTTTGTCAACAAGATGATTGTGTTCCTTCAGTTCAAAAACTTCTTTTACATTTTCCCAGCGACTGAAGCGCGATTTCCTTGTTTGTGTTTGCGTGCTTGTTGATTTAATTAATGTAGATATATCGACCTTTGCATTCATTGACTGCGAAAGCCCCGTAGCAATAATTTCACTCTGATTATATCCTCTTTTCTTTTGCTTTTTGGGATGCATGGGAACCGGAATAACATATTCAACCGTGCTAAATTTTGGAGTTTTAATTAATTCTTTCCCGTAAAGATTTCCCAGATAAATTCCAATTTCTTTCTGACCTTTATACTTCAGTTTATGCATCAGTTGCTGTACTTTCCCGCCTTTATAGAAAAAAAACATCGAAGCGGCTGAATGCAATTGAGCTTTTCCCCAGAATAATTTGCTTACAGGGTTATCATCCTCAAGGTGAAAATTTGTCTTTGGCAAATGATACAGGCAAAACGTGCAAATACAGTTCTCATATTTGAACAGACTTTTGCCGCAAGCCATGCAAATACGGGGATAAATCAAAGACAGAAAATCATCTAACCAGGACAAGTTGAAACCCATTGGAGTAGAATAAATAAATCTTTGAAAATTAATTCAAAAATAAACTAAATTTGCACAGAATCACAAA
>Ga0224523_1000748_pt1 | contig 15401 bp, 4 predicted proteins | sample CFST50metaG_FD_182732 | JGI IMG/M metagenome (GOLD analysis project Ga0224523, IMG submission 182732) | Peat soil microbial communities from Stordalen Mire, Sweden - C.F.S.T50 | ecosystem: Environmental > Terrestrial > Soil > Wetlands > Peat | place: Sweden: Norrbotten County, Stordalen Mire...
GCCCATGTCATCATTTCCATCCAAAACATAAACCCCGTAAGGAAAAGAGAGATAAGCGAACTCTGCCTGCATTACAATACCAAAGTACTTATTGTTCCTCCTGTGGGTCGTTGGATCAACGGAGAACTCAGCTTTAAACAAATAAAGAAGATAAATATCGAAGACCTGCTTGGTCGCGATGTGATTAAACTTGACGAGCACGAAATTTCGCGACAAGTAAGTGGCAAAGTAGTACTGATAACAGGCGCCGCAGGCAGCATAGGCAGCGAACTGGCAAGACAAATCACCCAATATTTACCTAAAAAAATAATTCTGCTCGACCAGGCCGAAACTCCCTTGTTTCATATCGACCTTGAGATGATGGAAAAATTCCGTACTTCCGAAGTCGAAACAGTGATGGGCGATATTCGCAACAAAGAGCGAATGACAAGGCTTTTCGAATATTTCAAACCCAGTATGGTTTACCATGCCGCCGCTTACAAACATGTGCCTATGATGGAAAATAATCCATCAGAAGCAGTGCTTACCAATATCGAAGGAACCAAAGTGATAGCCGACCTTTCAGTTAAATACGGAGTGGACAAATTTGTAATGATATCCACTGATAAAGCTGTAAAGCCAACAAGTGTCATGGGAGCATCCAAGCGCATCGCCGAAATTTATGTGCAATCGCTAAACCAGTTTAACAAAACAAAGTTTATCACAACCCGCTTTGGAAATGTTCTTGGCTCCAATGGTTCAGTGATCCCATTGTTTAAAGATCAAATTGACAAAGGTGGCCCCATCACCATTACCGATGCCAATGTTACCCGTTATTTTATGACTATCCCCGAAGCATGCCGGCTGGTACTTGAAGCCGGTGCTATGGGTAAAGGTGGAGAAATATTCATCTTTGACATGGGAAAATCAGTCAAAATAGTCGACCTTGCAAAAAAGATGATACAACTTTCAGGGCTTACTCTTGGAAAAGACATACAGATAACCTACACAGGGTTAAGGCCAGGAGAAAAACTCTATGAAGAGCTGCTGAACGATAAGGAAAACACAATGCCCACACACCATCCGAAGATCATGATCGCAAAGGTTCAGGAAAGTGATATGGAAAAAATTTCGAAGGAAGTTGATGAATTGATCAACCTTTTTAACACACAGGAAAACATTGCCATTGTGAAAAAGATGAAAGAAATTGTTCCGGAATATATCAGCAACAATTCTGTTTTCGCAGAACTTGATGGTTAATTATTTGAAAGCAGATGTTACGGATTAAAAAAGCATACCAGAATTTTTGTGCATTAAAGACTTGGAAAAAGATGCTTGTTCTTTTTCTGTTATTCTTTCCATTGCGATTTATTTTCGGCATATTTTCTGAGTTTTGGTTTGATGACGAAGTTCAGATTTACCTGATCGGCTTAAAGTTTTATGCCGGCGGACACTGGCCTTATTTCGGTCCTGACGTGATATACACCAGTTCACAAATTCCGGGAGCTTTACAAGGGTTACTTGTGGGACTTCCATTCTACATTCTTCAAATTCCCGAATCACCTTACATCCTATTGAATCTGCTAACTTTTTCCTCTCTGTTTTTGCTTGGATTTTACCTCAAAAAAAATTGCACTCCAAACGTTCCTGAATGGTTCCTCTGGGTATGGATCTTCACAGCGCCCTGGGTAATGAGTTTCTCGACCCACATTGTAAACCCTTCGTATGTTTTGCCTATGGCAATTTTATTTTTTATTTCGTTCATGGAAACCATTCCTGCCTTTCGCAAAAACTTTTTTAATTATAAGCTTTCGTTTTTATTCATGGGGTTTTCGTTGCTGTGGATATTCCAGCTGCATCTATCATGGGTTTTGCTACTCCCCTTTGTTGGAATCGCTTTTTTCTATGCCATCAGAAAAGGATTTAAAAATATTTCAATAACATTTCTGTTATTCCTTGCCGGATGTTTGATATCCGGAATATTCGTCATACCAACATTTATCGAATATGGGTTTGCCTCAGGTTCAGGAAATACTTCATCAAATGTGGTCTTTAATATTTCCAATGCAGGACAAATTGTAGTTATAATTGTTCGCATTTTATCACTGGCAGGTTTTGAAATTGCAAACTTCACAGGATGCAACACAAAAGAAAGAATACAGTTCATAACGGAGAACATTTGGGCAGCACCATTTATCATTTTCGCTGTGGTCATTGGGTTTATGCAAATATTTTGGATGATAATCTCCTGGTTCATGAAAAATAATTTCGCTGAATGGAAAGCATTAAAATATTTGATGCTTTTTACTGTTCTGTTCACATATATTAGTTTTCTTTTTTCTATCAAGGGCCCGTCAACTCATACTTTCTACCTAATGCTTCCTCTGGCAATGATCTATTCATTTTATTGCTGGCAGGAATTATTTACAAAAAATTGGATTAAAATTATGGCAGGAATATTTTTATTTTCAGGAATCATGTTTCATGTTTCACTTGGCATGCATAATTTCAAATTCCATTCAATGTATAAAAACCGGGAGAGCCCGTTAAATGCCATTCAGAAAAAAAACATTTACAGCCTGAACCGCCGCAGACCTTTTGACCGAAACAACTGAGAACATTACGTAAAATTCGAAGACAAGTAGTATTGCCCCTTTTAACTTTGAAAGTTGAAATTTGAGTCCAATACGATTCAAACGCTCTATTTTTTTATTCAAAAAAAATAGAGAATTTGTGAAAATCAGTATTTTAATTTTTAAGAAATCTGTGAATCTGTGGCATTTTTTATTTTTTTGACTTTTCGGAGCAGACTCAAATTTAGATTTTTTTAAATATTTGCACCTTATCTTACATTTGGGGCAACAAAATCAAAAAAACTTCGTCTAATGCTTGAATTTCATTATTCTTTTTGTAATTTTGAAAAGACATTTAATGGCAAACTTGACTCAAAACACTAATTATCAGGATTCGTGCACATTTATCAACATAAAAACCATTGTCCAATTTTAATATATTTAATCAAAAACTAACTTTTCGTTTATGAAAAAACTATTACTTGTTTTGTTCATGCTGGCTTTTACAGCAAAAATTTATCCTCAGTGTTTCAACTCTGATTTTTCCAATGGTGATTTTTCCTCATGGGTAGGAACTACCGGTGAAAATAGCGGAGGTACATACAGTAATGAAGTTGTTGGTTTAAATCAGGGAACAACAAATTCGCTCCCTACTGATCCTGGTCAACAAACGATCATTAATGCTCCGGGAACTGATCCAAATACAAATAACCAATTGAGCGTACTGCCTCCGGGAGGAAGTTCATGCGCAAGGTTAGGAAATGAACTAACCAACTATGGAGCTGAAAGACTGGTTTATCCATTAAGTGTAAATTCTTCAAATTGCATTTTCACATATCAGTATGCTGTAGTTCTGGAAGACCCTGCCCACACAATTACCGATCAGCCTAAGTTTACCATTTATGTTGTGGATTCTGCTTTACATGTTGTTGACCCTGTTTGTGGAGTTTATGAAGTTTCTTCCCAATCTGGATTGTCGGGCTGGCATGATGCAACACATGCAGCTGATGGCGAATTAGATCACTGGAAAGACTGGACCACTGTTGGAATTGACCTTTCCGCATATATTGGACAAACCATCAATATTGTTTTTACAACTTTCGATTGTGCACAGGGAGCTCACTTCGGATATGCCTATATTGCATGTCATTGCGGAACTTACTTATTACAGCAGCAATGTGCAGGCTCATCTGATATTCTTACAGCACCTCCGGGGTTTAACACCTACACATGGAGCACAGGAGAGACAGGGTCTTCAATCACTATAAATAACCCTGTAAATGGAGACACTGTAACTTGCAACTGTTTATCTGTTCAGGGCTGCTCAATGACCTTGGTGATAGTTTTAAATATTCAACCCGTTAACTTTACGGTTAATTCTCCGACAATTTGTTCCGGAACTCCTGCAGCATTGACAGCAACCGGTACAGGATATACTTATGCCTGGAGCGATGGGCAAAACGGTCAGACAATATCAGTTTCACCCACTACAACTACCACCTATACCTGTTCTGCTACTGCAAGTGGAGGGTGCAGTGATACTATGCATGCTACAGTGACCGTCGACCTGACAACCTCATCAATAACATCGACAGATTCAGTTCTTTGCTTTGGGGGAAGTACCGGAAGCGCCACCGCAAGCGCTACAGCAGGCACTCCTGGATTTACTTATGCCTGGAGCAATGGGCAATCAACTGCAACTGCGACCAATTTACAAGTTGGAACCTATACTTGCACCGTTTCAGATAATTTAGGATGCACAAGCACTGTATCTACAACCGTTTATCAACCTGCTGATATTTCATCAAATCTTACGCCGGTGGATGAAGGTTGCCCTGGGAGTTGCACTGGATCAATAACATCTTCTATTTCTGGAGGAATTGGTCCATATTTGTACACCTGGAATAATGGACAATTAACTTCTGATATTTCTAGTCTTTGTGCAGGAACTTACACGGTTACTGTTACCGACAATCATAATTGCCAAAAAGTCATAAATGCCAATGTTGGCACCAACTCAAATATTCTTGCAAGCTGCACAGCAGTTCCTTCAACCGGCATTATTCCACTGAATGTGAACTTTACATTTACCGGTACAGGCGCCACTTCATACCTATGGGATTTGGGTGATGGCACAACATCCACACTTCAGGATCCTCAGCATATTTATGACGCTGCCGGTACGTATAATGTTGTCCTCATTGTTTCAACAGGAGCACCGGATAATTGCCAGGATACTGTCACCATAACTATCGTTGCAGACCTCCCTTCATTCCTTATCGTTCCCAACGTTTTCACACCGAATGGAGATAATTTAAACGACGATTTTCATGTAAAATACCAAAGTATTACTTCGTTCAATTGTATGATTTTTAACCGCTGGGGAAAGAAAATTTATGAGTGGTCGGATGTTTCAAAAGGATGGGACGGAAAAACTGAAGGTGGAAAACAATGCAGTGACGGAGTTTACTATTATATTTTGAGTGCAAAAGGAGTTGATAATATTGAATATGACATGCATGGAACCGTGACTTTATTAAAATAAGCATAGCCTTTTAAATAAAAAAACATGATGGCAGATGATATCCATTTGAAAACAAGTCTTTCAATGAAAGACAAAAGAATTGAAACAGCTTTTCTAAAAAAGTTGCTATCAATTTTTATTATCTTCATTTTAATTTCGCTGGTATCATACCAAACCGGTTTAGGACAAAAAACTGCGAAAGCAAGACCGTTAAAAACAACCTGGGTCGCAAATGGCGACCCATTCCAAACCGATGTTTTCATTGAAAATCTCGGGCAGTTCAATAATTGGGCAACATCTCCCGATCCCATTAAATATGCCATCAACAAAAGCGAAAAGATATTTTTCACCAAACAAGGTTTGACAATAAGAGTTGATAAAATTGAAAAAATAAATGAAAGTGAGCGCGAAGAAAAAGAGCGCAAAACAGGTGAGGAAGCAAACCGTCCTTTAGCTGAAAAATATTATGTAAACATGCATTGGGTTGGCAGTAATGCCAATGCAAGAATTACCGTTAGCGAACAATCAGAAGGCTATTATACCTTTGGCGAAAAAGGTTTTGAAAACATTAAGGCTAAAGGCTATAAAAAATTAGTTTATACCGATCTCTATCCCGGGATTGATGTAGAGTATACAATTTCAAAAAAAGGCGGATTCAAATATAGCCTGATAGTGCATCCGGGCGCCGACCTCAGCAAGGTGAAAATGCAATATTCCGGAGATATTGATAAAATGACTTTGGATATTGAAGGTAATATTCTAATTTCAACTGATGCTGGAATAATTACTGATCACGCACCTCAGAGTTACTACCAGGGTAGCACAAACATTATTCCTTCTGCATTTATCCTTTCGGGAAAGACAATAGAATTTAATCTACCAAATGGATTCAGTAATACTTCCACTCTTGTTATTGATCCCTGGACCACAGTTCCTGCAACCTTAACTACTGATAATTCAGCCTTCGATGTAGGTTACAATGATGCCGGCGACACTTATGTCTCAGGTGGAGTTTGTCCATATAAACTGGCAAAATACGATGCAAACGGAAATTTCATTTGGACTTATACAAATCCTGCTGGTTTTGGAAATGACATCTATTATTCAAGATTTTGCACACTTCCTGTAAGTGGAACATCGTTTATAGGAGAAGCATGGAACGGTAGCGGACCGAGGGTTATGAAAATCGACAATGCGGGTAATTTAATTTTAACATCCCCCAATTTAGCCAATAATCAGGAAATTTGGGTCATGTTCTTTAACAGGTGTACAGGCAACATGGTTGGCTTTGGTGGTGGAACCCAGAATCCGAATAACATGCAGATGATAGCTGATACAAATCTGACCAGCAGTTATGCAATGAATTTTAATTCGTACAGCGATGCCGATAATGATGTAGCGGCTGTGGAAGAAGATATTAATGGAGATTTTTACGCTTTAATGTCAACTATTGTAAATACAACTGTTAATGGTTCCATCATGAAGAGTCTTAGTTCCGCAAATTATACTCCTCCTCTGGCCTGGGAAGTTAGCACCGGATATACTTCTCAAGAATGTTATAATTATGGTATCCCGGGGCTCAGCAACTCCGAGACCGTTAGGGCTAATTCACTAGCACTAAACGCAAATTATGTTTTTTGTTATGATGGAAAGAAAATTGGAGCATATAGCAAAACCACAGGAACACTGCTAGGTTCAATAGTTGTGAATACAGCCTATGCAGAAGGCGCAAACAGAACCCACGAAGGAATTGTTGTAAATGAATGTAATGTTGTGTATGTTGGGGGCACAAATGCGGTTCATGTATATACCTTTAATGGAACTACATTTACTCCTGGCACTGATATTACAACCAATATTCCCGGGGAAGTTTATGATGTGAGATTGGACAAGGCAATCGGAGTCCTTTATGTATGCGGACTTGGATTTGTATCTGTAATGCCTGAACCCTCAAGTTGTGTGGTCAGCCAGCTAAATGTTTCTGCCAATGTCACTCCTGGAAACTGCAATGGATCTGCAACTGCGAATGTATCAGGTGGAACAGCTCCTTACACTTATCTTTGGAGCAATGGCAATACTACTAACAGTATTAATAATGTACCAGCTGGTGATTATTATATTACAGTTACCGACGCTTCATGTATTCGCCTTACCGGAATTGACACAGTATCTATTATACCCAGTTTCCCAATAACGGTCAGCAATGATACCGCAATATGCAGTGGCAGCACCGTTCAGCTTTCTTCATCAGGGGGTATCTCTTATACCTGGTCTCCTGCAAACACACTTAATAATGGCAACATTGCAAATCCTATTGCTACACCAACAACCACAACAATTTTTCATCTAACTGTTTCTGATGGCAACTGCAACCGGTTGGATTCTGTAATAATAACAGTCAATCCAATGCCCAATATTTCATTAAATAATATCTCTCTTTGTATTGGCCAGCAGGATTCGCTTATTGCGGCAGGTGCCAATACCTATATTTGGAATAATGGCTTAACAACTTCTTCCATTTTCGTCAACCCAACTTCGACAACAACATATACTGTTACCGGGACTAGTTTAGGTTGTACCTCAACCAGCAATGCAGTTGTTACAGTGAATCCTTTGCCAAATGCACAAATCAACCCATTTTCACAAGCCACTTGCGGTTTAAATAATGGAAGTGCGACAGCTACCGGTGGAACTACTTATATTTGGGATAGCGGACAGAATACATCTGCAATATCTGGCCTTGCTGCAGGCACTTATACCGTAACTGTCGCTGACGCTAATTCCTGTAGTGCTTCAACAAGCGTTATAATAACTGCAACACCAGCAATATCCACTACAATAACCAATGTTGATTCGGTTATTTGTTATGGACAAAGTAATGGAAGTGTATCAGTTAGTATAAGCGGTGGTACACCCGGATTCACATATAGCTGGAGTACCACAGTTCCGCAATATACTCCAACTGCAATTAATTTACCTGCCGGTACTTATATTGTTACAGCGACCGACGATGTGGGTTGCACAAGTACAATATCTGCAACTGTTTACCAACCAGCTGATATTCTACCAACTCTTGCACCGACCGACGCAGGTTGCCCTTACGATTGCAATGGACAAATAAATGCTTCTGTTTTGGGAGGAATATTACCATATTCCTATTTTTGGAACAACGGTAGTGTTTCACCATCTATTAACTCACTTTGTCCTGGATTATATACTGTTACCATTTCTGACAATAATGGTTGTCAGAAAGTCATCGATGCGTCAATAGGAGTCAATTCAAATATTAATGCCGGTTTTTTAGCCAATCCACCTGACGGAATCATTCCATTGGATGTTGCCTTTACCTTTACAGGTTCGGGGGCAAGCACATACCTTTGGAATTTTGGTGATGGTTCGACATCCACCTTGCAAGACCCTCAGCATACATATTTAGCTGCCGGAACATATAATGTTATGCTGATTATCAGCACCGGCTCACCTGATAATTGTTTGGACACCGCGTATATTACAGTTACTGCCGAACTGCCATCTTTTCTTATTGTTCCCAATGTTTTCACTCCCAATGGCGATGGCTCCAATGATGAATTCTCAGTTTTATATCAAAGTATTGTATCATTTAATTGTATAATCTTTAACCGCTGGGGAAAGAAAATTTATGAATGGTCGGATGTTTCGAAAGGATGGGACGGAAAAACTGAAGGTGGAAAACAATGCAGCGACGGAGTTTACTATTATATATTGAGTGCAAAAGGAGTTGATAATATTGAATATGACATGCATGGAACAGTAACTTTATTAAAATAAGCTTAGCCTTTTAAATAAAAAAACATGATGGCAGATGAGATTCATTTGAGTACATGTCTTTCAATGAAAGACAAAAGAATTGAAACAGCTTTTCTGAAAAAGTTGTTATCAATTTTTATTATCTTCATGTTAATTTCGCTGGTTTCATACCAAACCGGCTTAGCACAAAAAACTGCGAAAGCAAAACCCTTAAAAACATCCTGGGTCGCAAATGGCGATCCATTCCAAACCAACGTGTTCATAGAAAATCTCGGACAGTTCAATAATTGGGCTCCGGGAACTAAGGACATTAAATATGCTATTAACAAAAGCGAAAAAATATTTTTCACTAATCAGGGATTAACCATCAGGGTTGATAAAAGTGAAAAGCTTAGTGAAAGCATGCGTGAAGAAATGGAACATAAGTCCGGTGAAGAATCAAATCGCTTATTACCGGAAAAACATTATGTAAACATGCAGTGGGTGGGTTGCAACGCCAATGCTAAAATAACTGTAAGTGAACAATCAACAGGATACTATACATTCGGTGAAAAAGGTTATGAAAATGTTAAAGCGAAAGGATATAAAAAATTAGTTTACACTGATCTTTACCCTGGTATAGATGTTGAATATACTCTTCCCGATAAAGGAGGGTTCAAGTATTGTTTGATAGTGCATCCGGGGGCAGATTTAAGTAAAGTAAAAATGCAGTATTCAGGAGAAATTGAAAAGATATCTTCTGATATTGATGGAAATATTTTAATCACTACAGAAGCCGGAGTGATTACAGACCACGCCCCCCAGAGCTTTTACCAGGGGAGTACAGCAAATATTTCTTCCGCGTTTAAACTTTCAGGGAAAACTGTAGAATTTAATTTCGCTAATGGATACAATAAAACTTCTACCCTTTTGATTGACCCATGGACTACAACACCAGCAGCCTTAACAACAGACAACTCGGCACTCGATGTTGGATATGATGATGCCGGCGACACCTATGTTTCAGGTGGGACAGTACCATATAAGCTATGTAAATATAATCCAAGCGGAACGCTATTATGGACATTTACTAATCCTTCAGGTTTTGCTCTCGATACTTACTATTCAAAATTTACCACTCTTCCATCAAGTGGGACTACTTTTATAGGAGAAGGATATGATGGAAACGGACCAATGGTAATGAAAATAAACAGTGCCGGAACCTTAACATATACAACTCCAAGTTTAGCCAATAACCGTGAAATATGGGTAATGTTCTATAACAGATGTACCGGTAATATGGTTGGGTTTGGTGGAGGAACAGGAAACGCTAACAATATGCAGGTTATTGCAGATACTAATTTAACAAGTGCTTATGCTGGCAATTTTAATTCCTATTCAGACCTGGACAATGATGTAGCCGCTGTTGAAGAAGATATTAATGGAGATTTCTATGCACTGATGTCGACTATTGTGAACATGACTGTAAATGGTTCCATTATGAAAAGTCTGAGTTCTGCTAATTACACTCCACCTCAGGCATGGGAAGTTAGCACAGGTTATGCTTCGCAGGAATGTTATAATTATGGAATTCCGGGACTCAGTAATTCCCAAACTGTGAGAGCCAATTCCCTTGCAATAAATGCTAATTATGTTATGTGCTATGATGGAATGACCATTAAAGCATACAGCAAGGCAGCTGGTACTCTTCTTGGTTCAGTTGTAGTAAATGCTGCTTATGCAAACGGTGCGAACAGAACCCATGAAGGAGTCGCTATAAATGAATGCAATGTTGTTTATGCAGGGGGCACTAACACGGTGCATGTTTATACATTTAACGGAACCACTTTTACGCCCGGAACAAATATAACAACAAATATCCCCAACGAGGTTTATGATGTGCGATTGGATAAGGCGACGGGCATGTTATATATTAGCGGGCTTGGTTTTGTTTCAGTGATGGCTGAGCCAAATTACTGTATTGTTGATCAGCTCAATGTTACAGCCACACCTACTTCCGGCGGTTGTACAGGGTCGGCTACTACAACTGTGACAGGTGGGTCAGCACCTTATACTTATATATGGAGCAATGGTGCTACAACAAGCGGAATTACAAATGTTCCTGCAGGTGATTATATTGTTACTGTTACTGACCATTCCTGCATACGTTTAACTGGAGTAGATACTGTTACAATAGCCCCGGGGTTTACGATATCTATCAGCCCGCCTGATTCAATATGCAGTGGAAGTACAACTCAGCTTCTGGCGACAGGAGGAGTATCTTATACATGGGCACCAGCAAACACTTTAAGCGGAAGTACAATCGCCAACCCTATTGCAAGCCCCACCTCTACAACATTATATCATTTGACAGTCTCTGACGGTAACTGTAACAGATATGACTCTGTTTTAATTACTGTAAATCCAATACCAAATGTGACAGTAACCAATGTTTCCATCTGTAATGGCCAACAGGACTCTCTCGTAGCAAGTGGAGCAAATACTTATTTATGGAACAACAGCTTTACAACTTCATCTATCCTTGTGAACCCAACAACCACAACAACCTACACTGTCACCGGCACCAGTTCAGGCTGTACTGCCATTGGTAGTGGTACTGTTACTGTAAATCCCCTGCCAAATGCTCAGATTAATCCATTTTCACCGGCCACTTGCGGTTTAAGCAATGGAAGCGCAACAGCAACGGGAGGGAGTACCTATCTGTGGGATGGCGGGCAACAATTAGCCACAATTACTGCTCTTGCCCCGGCCACTTATAGTGTCACTGTTACAAGTGCTGCAGGATGTTCATCTTCTACTTCCGTCAATATTCTCAATATAACACCTCCTACTGTTTCGACTACTTCGACTGACGAAAACTGCGGACATGCTAATGGTACTGCACAATCCACATATACAGACGGGACGCAACCTATGTCATTTTTATGGTCAAATGGGGCAATAACCCAATCTTTAACCAACCTGGCTGCAAATACCTATACTGTAACATTGACTGATGCTTCCGGATGCACAGCCACTTCATCGGTATTGATAAATAATATTGCAGGACCTTCCGTTGCTATAGTTAGCATTACCAATGAAACATGTACATCAGGCAATGGCGGAGCCACAGCAAATGCAAGTGGTGGTTTACCCGGATATACGTATCAATGGAACAGCAATCCACAACAAAATTCAGCCATACTTCAGAATGTTCACGCAGGTTCATATATTGTTACTGCAACAGATGCAAACAACTGTACTGCTGTAAATACAGCCATTATAACGGATACTCCGGCACCTTCTGTGTCATTACTGGCATCTCCTGAAATATGTAATCAGGCTAATGGAACTATTATAGCAACTGCAGCAGGAGGAAGTGGAAATTACACTTATTTATGGAGTAACGGTCAAACTACAGCCACTGCAACAGGTTTAACACAAGGAAGTTTCACAGTAACGGTTACTGATGCTAATTGCACAGTCAGTTCAACATCAACTATTACTGAAATACCCGGCCCCAGTGCAGGATTTTCAGCCCATCCTACTGTTCTTACAATAATGGATGGTCCTGTTTCATTCCTGAATAATTCATCAGGTAATATTGTAAACTGGTCATGGAACTTTGGAGATGGAAGTCCTGACGGAAATGGCAGCAACACCACACATCAGTATTTAAACCTGGGATCTTATACCGTAACACTTATTGTTACCGATAATAATGGATGTACCGATACCGTTGTTGATTCAATCAGGATAAAAGATATTTTTGCTTTTTATATACCCAATACTTTTACACCTAATGGCGACGGAGTTAATGACTGGTTTTCCCCTCGAGGCATCACTGTTGATCCGGATAATTATAATGAATATATTTTTGATCGTTGGGGCAATTTAGTCTTCCATACTACAACATGGATGGATACCTATGCTGAACCATGGAACGGCACTAAACGAAATAAAGGTTCTGCCGACGATGTGGTTATGGGTGTTTATGTTTACAGGATACAGGTTAAAGAACTAAATGGACCCAAGCATGAATATATTGGGAGAATTACACTGGTTCCTTAGCTTTATTGATCAAAGAACTAACTTTCCAATGTCTTTCATGAATTCTGAAAGTTGAAATAATTTCTTTCATTAGCCCTGCTTGGAAATAAAAATAATCAACCATTGTTTGAGTGTTGGCAACAAATTCAAAATTTTCACGTCTATAATATAAAATGTGTAAATTCTTTTCGTATTTTTGGAAATGAATTTATTGTAAATGATTTTAATATTAGCATATTCAGCGGATTGACAAATTTTTAGAATGCTGCAATGATTATTCTGAATATCCTTGAATATTAATCAGGACTAAATTTTAGAATTATGAAGAAACTTTTTCTGATATTTTTCATGCTGGCGCTTGCCGGGAAAATTTATCCCCAGTGTTTCAACGCTGATTTTTCCAATGGCGATTTCTCGTCATGGGCAGGATCGACGGGTGAAAATAGTGCAGGAGTATTTACCAACGAAGTTCTCGGTTTAAATCAGGGCACTACAAATTCGATGCCTACAGACCCCGGACAACAGACCATCATCAACCAGGGATATTTTGATGTGAATACCGGCAGCAATTTATGGACCATTCCTCCCGGAGGAACTTCCTGTGCCAGGCTGGGAAATGAACAGACAAATTATGGTGCTGAAAGGCTTATGTATAGCATAAATGTTACCGCAACAAATTGTATATTCACATATCAATATGCTGTTGTTTTGGAAGATCCCGCCCACAGTGCTTCAGACCAGCCCAAGTTTAATATTTATGTTTTAGATGTAAATAATAATGTTATTGACCCTACATGCGGAGTTTATGAAGTTTCATCACAAGGCGGAATTACTGGCTTTCAGGATGCCACTCATGCCGCTGACGGAGAAACCACACACTGGAAAAATTGGACCACTGTGGGTGTTGATTTATCAGCTCATATAGGTTCAACTATCCATATAGTTTTCGCCACTTATGACTGCGCACAGGGTGCTCACTTTGGTTATGCTTATATATCCTGTCATTGCGGTGCACAGCAAATACAACAGCAATGTAGTGGAGCATCAGATATTCTTACAGCTCCTGCAGGTTTTGCATCCTACACATGGAGCACCGGTGGAACAAGTAATACAACCACTATCAACAACCCTGTTAACGGATCCACTGTTACCTGTACATGCACTTCAGTTCAGGGCTGTCAACTTATTTTAAGTATTGTATTAAACATACAACCCGTTGTTTTCACTGTAAATTCTTCAACTATCTGTTCCGGTGCCAGTACAACTCTTACAGCTTCGGATCCTTCATTCACCTATGCATGGGATGGAGGTCAAGTGGGTTCATCAATTACAGTTTCACCAACTACAACTACAACATATTCCGTTACAGCCACAGCGAGTGGAGGCTGCAGCAACAGCAGCACAGCCACTGTGACGGTTAACCCCTTACCTGATGGAAATACTACTGAAACTCCTGAAGGTTGTGGTGCAAGCGATGGTACTATTACTGCCAATACTACTGCGGGCACTGGGCCTTTCACTTATAGCTGGAGTTCATCACCAACACAAAACCCACAAACAGCTACCGGTTTAGCTGCCGGTACTTATACTTGCACCATCACTGATGCCAATACGTGTTCTACTACTATTTCCGGACCTATTACCACAACTACAGTAATGAACGTTACTACTGACAGTACGGATGAAAATTGTGGACAAGCAAACGGAACTGCAACTGTTGTACCCAACGGCGGACTGGGAAATTTTAATTATGTATGGAGTACCACACCCCCTCAATATTCTGCTACAGCAATAAATCTTTCAGCAGGGACTTATACAGTAACGGTAACAAGCGGAACCTGTACCTCAACAGCCCAGGTTACAATTAATAACTTACCGGGACCATCAGCAGGGATAACAAATATTACAAATACAACTTGCAGTTTAGCAAATGGTGGGGCAACAGTTACAGTTACAGGAGGTTCTCCTGGATATATTTATCTTTGGAATTGCGTACCTCCTCAAACCAGTAATATACTCAGCAATGTAATGGCGGGAACTTATACGGTAACAGTCACTGATGTTAACAACTGTATGGCCATGAATACGGTGAATATTACAGATTCTCCACCACCAACGGCTTCAATTACTTCTACTGATGAAATATGCTTTCAGGCTAACGGTACAGCCACTGTTACAGCAATGGGCGGAATCGGAGTTTACACATATCTTTGGAGTAATGGACAATCAACAGCTGCCATTACCGGCCTTACTCAAGGCAGTTATTCTGTTACTGTGAGTGATTCAAACTGCACTGTAATCGAATCTGTAAATGTTGGAGAGATCCTTGGCCCAACAGCAGGATTTTCTTTACACCCCAGGTTGCTTACCCTAATGGATGGACCAGTTTCGGTTACAGCTTATTCTTCACCAAGTATTGTGAGTTGGGATTGGAACTTTGGAGATGGAACACCTGATGGCATAGGAAGTCAAACCTCTCATCAGTATATGAACCTGGGAACCTATACAAT
>Ga0224523_1000749_pt1 | contig 15397 bp, 14 predicted proteins | sample CFST50metaG_FD_182732 | JGI IMG/M metagenome (GOLD analysis project Ga0224523, IMG submission 182732) | Peat soil microbial communities from Stordalen Mire, Sweden - C.F.S.T50 | ecosystem: Environmental > Terrestrial > Soil > Wetlands > Peat | place: Sweden: Norrbotten County, Stordalen Mire...
CCAAGGCCAGCGCGAATTCCAGGCTTTCCGACGAGGCGGGCAGCTCCTCGAAGTAGTTGGTGCGGTCCCACCAGGTGCTGCCGTTGAAGTTGGCGCCCTTGGATTGCAACAGCTTCCAGATCTCGGGCCGGGTGGGCGTGCCCTTGAACAGCATGTGCTCAAGCAGGTGGGCCATGCCGGTCTCGCCGTAGCCTTCGACCCGCGAGCCCACGAGGTAGGTCACGTTGACCAGGACCGTCGGCTTGGTGGGATCGGGGAAGAGCAACACGCGCAGCCCATTGGGCAGGTGATACTCGGTGATTCCCTCCACCGTGGTCACCTTGCTCGGCACGGGCGGGGCGGCGCCTTCAGCGGGTACAGACGGGGCCGGCGGAGTGGGCGCACTCCCGTTGGGGGCAGCCTGGGCGGATAGGACGGTCGTGGTGAGCAACACAGTCATCAGCATGAACCTACAACGAATCATGGATCCTCCCGAGCTTGGATTCTTCCCTGTTCCAGGCCGCAGAGCAAATCCAAGTCACGATCTAGCCCCAGAGGACGCCGCGGTGATACGCTTGGCCCACCATGAGGCTGTCCTACAGACTTCTTGCCACCGGGCTGGTCGCGGCGATTCCTGTAGTCGCTTGGGCGGCCGACCTCTACACGAAACGCTCAAACAATCAGCTTCGCGAAGGACCAGGCACTTTCTTCCCCGTAGTGGCCAACCTTCCGGTCAACACCAAGGTCCGAAAGCTGGAAGAGAAGGACCGCTGGCTGCGCGTGCAGGCAGACACCAAGATTGGCTGGCTGGCCGAGGCCAGCCTGGACGAAAAGCAGCAGGCGGGAACGCTGGAAGCCATGAGCAAGGAATGGTCCGATGCGCGCGCCTCGCGCGGGACCGTAGGCGCGGCGGTCAAGGGCTTCGCCGGACAAATCAAGAACGTGCAGCGCGGGGCCTTGGACAGCTTCTACGCCCAGCAAGGGCCGTTTTTCAGTGCCACGGAGTTCTGGGCCTTCCGCGCCCTGCTTCTGCCCTATCGTTCCAGCGCGGTTGCGCTCGCGGCCGCCGAGGACAAGACCATCAGCAAGCAGGGCTACGACATCGGGCCGCGCGAAAGCGGCGTAGGCCTGGCAGTGGCCGCGCGCGTGGCCGCCACTGGTCTGGTGCGCGACCCTCTCCTGCAAAGGTACGCGAATCTCATTGCCACGAATCTGCTCATCGAGACGGCCTTCTACGACTACTACTTCTCGGTCTACATCCTCGACAGCGATGGCGTGGGCAGCTTTGCCGTTCCGGGTGGCTACATCTTCCTGTCGCGCGGGTTGCTGTCCCTGTGCCGCGATGAAGCCGAGCTAGCCGGGTTGATCGCCCACGAGATCATCCACGTCGTGCGCCGGCACGGTCTTCGCGAGATGAAGGTGCAAGCCACCCGTCTGCGCGCCGACAATGCCATGGACGAGCTGGATTCGGAAACCAGTCGCGACGCTGTCGAGGACGATCTCGACGAGTTTGCTGAACAAGCCTATGCGGTGGTGAACAAGCCGCGCCTGGAGAAGTACGAGATTGAAGCGGACCTGATGGGCACGGTCCTGCTCTATCGCGCCGGCTACGACCCGCGCGGTATGGCGCGCCTGATTGGCCGCATGGCCAGCGCCCATCCCGAGATACCCATGAACGGGCGCCTCTCACGCATGGACAAACTCCTGACCACGCAATTCAGCGGGGTGGGCCGAGGCGCTACCATGCCCGACCGATTCGCGGTCAGCGTTCGTCGCGGCAGGTAGCTACTGCTTGCCAGCGCTGCGCTCGGGACGGGCATCACGCCCGCGAATCTCGCCCAGATACTGCCTGATGGTGCCCTCGACGGACTCACTGAAACGCACCTGGCCTTGCGCAATCTCGCGCAGGGCCGCCACGCCTGGCTTGTTGTCGCACTTGACCAGGGTTTTGGCGCCCCCTGATAGCTGGCGCGCCCTCTCTGCGGCCAGGATGACCAAGGCGAACCGGTTGGAAACCTTATCCAGACAATCTTCGACGGTGACTCGTGCCACGGGAACTCCGAAAGAAGTCGAATAGCTAGTTTTATAGACCGGCTTCCCGGTGTCAAGGGGCCGGCCAGCGCAGCCAAAGGCATTGCAAAGCGAAGGCCATGATTCTAGGCTAGGCTTGTCTTCTTATCTTTCTGCGCACTCCGCTGGGAGGGGGGCGCCAGAGGAGTTACTAGCCATGCCGCCAGTTACCATCAATTGGAGCGATCTTGAGATCGCGTTTGAGCGCAATTCTCCCGAACAGGAGAGTTTTCTTGACCTCGAGAACGGCGACCTGCTTTCCATCGTGGAAGGCGAGCCTGACGCCGCGGCCCGGCGGGCCAAGGTGTCCAACAATCCGGACCGGTTCGTTCGGGTCGATCCCGCCTCGTCACGCGAGCAGTACCGCTGGATGGAACGGTTCGTCGGCGTGGTACAGGATCAAGCCCTGCGCGAGCGACTGCTGGTTGCCATCGATGGCAAGGGGGCATTTCGCCGGTTCAAGGACGTGTTGCTGGCCTTCCCCGCTGAACGCGAGCGCTGGTTCGCCCATCGCTCGGAGCTTCTCCACCTGCACATCCAAACCTGGATCGAGCACATGCAGATCCAGGTGGCGAATCCTCCACCCTGGGGTCAGGTGACTGCACACGAAGAGACGGCCGATGTGCCGCGGCTCACTCACACCGGAGAGGCTCCGGGCGAGATCCTGCGGCGTCAGGCGCGCGACCTGCTCGACGAGATACCAGCCGCCGAGTTGCCCACGGCACTTGTGTTCCTCCAGTTCCTCCGCGAACGCGGCACGGCTCTCCTGCTAGGATCGGGCGCAGCGGAGGCATCTTCCGAAGCTTCCTCCGCAGACCAGGACAGCCACGAACCTACCGGTCTAGACCACGACACCTCCGGAGAAGACACCACGGCCGAATAGAGCCCACTTCAGTCGGCGACGGCGCAGGATGTTTCCGCTGTCTCCATCTCTCCGGGGGGAACCCAGATCCAACCTGCGGTCGGCAAGAGGGACGCGACTTCAGGCGATACAGTCCAGCCATCACGGCTGCGCAGGTAGCCTGTGTACGCGCCAATGACGGCATCGAAGATGTGATCGCTTTGGCGACACTCTTCACGCCAGACGCCGGGCGCGAAGCTCAAGTCACGCAGCCGCGCCAGGATCTCGATGCGCTTGTCGACTCGCTTCTTGTACGGATCACGAAAACCAAGCAGCTCAAGTGTGGCGCGCGGGAACACCTCGATCAGGCTGTCGTTGAGAGCGAACCGATCGGCCAGTGCGCGCACCAGAAAGCTAGCGCGCGCCGTCAGCGGACCCATTCCTTGGCCCAAAGCTTCGCGCGGCAGGATTCCTCGTCTTCGCACAAGGTACGCCTCGGTGGCCCGCTGGGTGTAGGGCGTGAAAGCCGGCTTGCCTCGGCGGCCTACGCCAAGCCCGAACAGGCGGCGCAAAGTGACCACTTCGGCGTCGATGCAGCTCTGCTGGCCGGGACAGCAGGCCACATCGCACCGTACGCAGGGCGGCAGAGTCAGGGGTGCGTCCACGCAGACCACGGCGCCCTCGCCTCGCTCGCGCACGGCCGCGATCAGCGCGGCATCGTAGAGCGGCGCCTCGTCGGGACGCGGATGCAGAGCCACGACAGTCACCCCACCCTTGCTCCGGTCAAGCACGGCCAGGGCCGTCTTCTTGCCCCTGCCTCCTCCGAGGTCGATCCCGATGAAACGCTTGAATGGCTTGTGCGTCACTGGTTCTCACTTCCTCGATGTGAGGCCGCGCGCTTCGACATTGGGACAAGGCCTTGCGACGGTCAACGCGAAAGCGATTTGACTCCGCGTTACTTTGGTCCAGGATTGATGAAACTGCCTGGACCGGGGAACCGGCCGGGACGGAGTGCTTGATGAAGCGAACGATGTTCAAGTCCAAGCTGCACCGGGTGACCGTCACCCATGCCGACTTGGCGTACGAGGGTTCGGTCACGATCGATGAGACCCTGATGCGTGCCGCGAATATCCTGCCCTACGAGCAGGTCCGCATCTGGAACGTGACCAACGGCAGCCGCATCGAGACCTACGCCTTGCCCGGCAAGTCCGGTTCCGGTGTTGTCTGCGTCAACGGAGCCGCTGCCCGTCACGCCCAGCCTGGCGACACGGTAATCATCGCCACCTTTGCCGAGGCGGTGGACGAGTCTGAGGCGCGGAACTGGAGGCCCACCGTGGTTCGGGTGGACAACCACAACCGCATCGTCGGCTGCGACCTGGACGGCGAGATTCCAGGGCCAGCGCGACCATCGGTCTCCTGACGGGTGTGATGCCGTCGCGCCTGGAAACGCTGCGGGCGCTTGTGGCGCAGGGTACGATTGATCCATTTGCGCACTATGGCCTAGCCATGGAATTGCGGACGCAGGGCCAGTTGCAGGAGGCGTGGCCGGTTTTCGAGGCGCTGCTCCACAGCCACCCCGACTACATCGCTGCCTACGCACCGGCAGCCGACACCCTGGTCAGTCTGGGCCGGAACCAGGAAGCACAAGATCTCTTGCGCCGGGGAATTGAGCAATGTGAGCGCAAGGGGCAATCGCACGCCCGCGACCAGCTACGAGCCGCCCTGGCCGTGGTCGGGTAGCATGGCCAGCCAGGGCCGGCCGTCGCGGCCGGGCTGAGCATCGAATAGAAGTTCCGACTGGAAGTCGGTGTAGCGGGTGGCGGTGTGGGTGACAGGTGCGTGACAGAGGTGTCAATGCCTGTCACCGCCACCGTCTCCGTCACCGTTCCCGCCACCGCCCCCGTCACCCACACCGCACTCCGCAACTCCATTCGACGCCGGTTTCAGCGCGCCCCGGTTTGGACTAGGATGCGCCCATGCCTTTGCTCCAGGTCTTCACATCGGCCCATCCGGCCGACGAACACAAGCGCACACAATTGCTGAAGGGTCTGTCTGCGCTGGTGGCGCGCGTTCTCGGCAAACCCGAGAGCTACGTCATGATCAGCCTGGCCGCCCGCCCGGAAATGAGCTTCGCCGGCAGCAGCGCACCCGCCTGCTACGCGGAGCTGAAGAACGTGGGTAGCTTGTCGCCCGACCAGGTGGAGAATCTTTCCAAGATTCTGTGCCAGGAGCTTTCAACGGGGTTTGGCGTTCCCGAAAAACGCATCTACATCGAGTTCACCAACGCCGACGGCGCTATGTGGGGTTGGAACGGCGGCACATTTGGCTAGACACACCCGAGGGGGTTAGAACCACGCCAACCAGATGCTTGCCGTTTTCCGACGCTACTGGCCCGTGCTGGCCGCCACGGCGGTGCTGCTGCCGCACGTGCGGCTCTTCGACTTCGTAACCGACGACGCCTATATCTCTTTTCGCTACGCCGCCAACCTGGCCCAGCATGGTCAACTGGTGTTCAACCTGGGCGAGCGCGTGGAAGGCTTCACCAACTTCCTGTGGACCGTGCTGCTGGCCGCGGGAATCAAGCTGGGCCTGGGCCCGGTGGCGACGTCGCGTTTTCTCGGCGTGGCGTTTGGGGTCGGCACCTTGGCCCTGGTGGTGCGCATGTCTGTGCGCCTGTCGGGCCAGCGTCCATCGGTTTGGCACCTGATAGCGCCCAGTCTGCTCGCCTCGATGGGCGCGTTTGCTTGCTGGTGCACGGGCGGGCTGGAAACGCAACTTTTCACCTTCCTGTCTTTCCTGGGATTCGATTTGTTGCTGGCCGAGATCTCCTCACAGCGCGGTTTTGCCAGCGCAGCGGTGTTTGCCCTGGCTGCCATGACTAGGCCTGAAGGACTGCTTTTCTTTGCTTTGGGCGGTTTTTTTCGTCTGCTCACGGCGGTCGGTCGCGAACGCCGTTTCCGTCCACGCCGTGGCGAATGGGCATGGCTCATGCTCTTCGCCGCGCTCTTCGTGCCCTACTTCGCCTGGCGCTGGCGCTACTACGGCTGGCCCTTCCCCAACACGTTCTACGTGAAGTCGTCCGGGGGCGCCGGCACTTTGACTCGGGGCGGATACTACCTGCGCCGCTTTGCCGAGGACTACGGCGTGCCCTTCTTCTTCCTGCTGGCCTGGCTCGGCAGGCCAGCCGCAACCGACCAGCCCCGCCGCGATCTCTGGCGCCTGACCGCTCTGGTGTGGCTGGTGTTTGCGGCCTACGTGGTCAAGGTGGGCGGCGACTTCATGGGCCTGTACCGCTTCATCTTGCCGGTCGTGCCTCTGGGTGCCGTGGTCGTGCAGGAGTCGATCCGTCGGCTAGCCCAACGTCTGCGGCCAGCCGTGGGCAGGCCCGTGCTGGCGTTGGCCGGCGCGGCTCTGGCGATCGCCTTCGTAGCAGGCAGCCTGCGCGTGAGTCGGATGGCCGTCAGTTTCATCGGCGCTGACAACGGAATCGACACCCCGGGCTACCTGAAGAAATATGCCGAGGATCGCATTCCCATCGGTCAATGGTTCGCCAAGAACGCGCACCCTGACGACCTGATGACCGTGGGAGGGGCGGGCGTGATCCCGTATTACTCCGGCATCCCCGCCTACGATGTCTTCGGCTTGGTCGATGCGCACATCGCCCATGACCCGCACATGAGCGCGTCCGACCGGCCCGGTCACCAGAAGTGGGGCAGTGACCAGTACATGCTGTCGCGCAACCCCACCCTCATCACACACAGGTACTGTCTGCCTAGTCCCTGCGCCGAGGAACAAGCTTGGATTCCGCCGGGCTACCGGTGGGTGAAGGCCGTGATCCCGGGGCCACGGCCCACGACCTACGGTTTTCTCAAGCGGCGCGATCGCCCCTGATCTAGCCCGATTCACCACGATTCGGTCTCCGACGGGCCTGCTTGAACAGTCGCCGGTCAGGTCATGAAAGCGAGGCGGGCTAGCGCAAGCACGCCGCGCCGCTGCGCAAGATGATGCAACTGCGCGCCGGTATAGCATCGTCGGGCGGCAGCTCTGGCAGACGTCGGACTGGTCGAAATCGGCGTGTCTCCAAACCTTGGGCCACCGAGACACGACGCGCCAAAACGGCGACCGCGCTCGGAAAGGGCACAGAGCTGCTTGCTAAGGACGAGGCGTGCGCGACTGCCACTGCCATATTCCCATCCTGGAGATCTCGCTCGCGCCGTCAATTTTTTTCACATGCACGCGTCTGCCCGGCTTGGCAGCCCTTGAAGGCCCGATATACTGGCAGCATGGCCGGTCAGCTCTTTGACGTGTTCGTGGTGGGTTCGGCCGATGCTAGCCCCGCTGGAGAGACACACCTGGCTTCCGCGCTATCGGCGAAGCATGGTGTACCGCTGGCCACGGTGGCCAAGGCGATATCTGCCAAGAACCTGCGCGCAGGTCAAAGCCTGGAGCAAACTCAGGCGCAGACTCTGGTGCGTCAGCTTCAGGTCATGGGCGCGGTCACGGTCATACGGCCTGCCGGCCCGCCTCGGGCTTCATCGCATATGCCTTCCCCGGCGGGGCGAGGCCCTAGCGCGCCCGTGTCGCCGGCCATGACAATGTCCCGAGTCGATCGCCCGGCCGCGACTCCCACCCCGGTTTCTGTTCCATCGGGAATGGCCGTGGCTTCCCCAGGCTTTGGGCCGCCGCTGGTTGCGCCACCCGGTTCCGCTGTCACCGGTGGTTCATTTGCGCCGTCGCAGTCTGGCAGGGTCGCAGGCTCCCAGCCTGGCTCCAGCCAGGGCTCTGCGCCTCCAGGGACCGACCCCTTCGCAGCGCGCCCCGCCCCAAATCCGGCAGAGTCGAGTGGCACATGGCTGGCGCCGCCGCCCGCAGGGTCGCCCATCGGACGTTCGCGCGCCACGCGGACGCCGCCGCCGGCCAGCCAGTACAACATCCCCGCGCCCGGCACTGATGCCTTCCACGCCGATGTCTCGTCGGGGCCCAGGCTCGAACTGGCGCGCGGCGATGCCACGCGTCCCTCCGATGACGTCGTGCCGGTTAGGAACACACAGTCCGCGGGGAGCCTGCGCGACATCGGCGCCACGCAAGCCTCGGGCGTCGCCATGGACGAGGATCCCAGGAACCTGAACCTGGTCCGGTGCGCGCAGCATGGCCTGTACTACGACAAGACCAAGGCCTCGGGCTGTCGCAAGTGCATGTCGACGGCCCGCGAGGTGGCCATGGGGTTCGAGAGCCGCAACGCTCCCGCGAGCCTCAAGGTGGCCAATCTGCGCAATCAGCCGGCCAAGCGGGCCTTCATTGGCCTGGCCGTGGCATTTCTGCTGGGCCTACTTCCGGCAGCCTACTACGCTTTCGGCCCAGGCTCCGCCGACGCGCGCGAGCTCCGTGTGCGGCAGGAAGTGCTTTCGCGCCAGCCAGGCACCGAGGAGATCTTGCACCAGTTTGACGAGTTGGATGAGCAGGTTAACCGGTCACGGGACCGCTCCCTGCGCAACATCGCCCTGGTGTGGGCCACCACGTCCATCGCGGCGATGGCGGGCTGGTACAAAGTCACCTAGCGATGCTACCCGCTGGGCAGCGGCTCGCCCCGATCCAAAGCCTCGTCGCGCCGGCGACGCGCCCGCTCGATCAGCCAGACCACCAGAATGGAGATGTTGTAGAGCAGGAAGATCGGGGCCGCGAGTAGGCATTGAGTGAAGGGATCGGTGCTGGGCGTAAGCACGCCGCCCAGAACCACAGCCAAGACAATGGCGTAGCGGTTGAATTTGAGCATGCCTCGGCTGGAAATCAGCCCAATCCAACCTAGGATCGACAGTACCACCGGTAGTTCGAAGGCAAGGCCACAACCCGCCAAGGTCATCATCTGAAAGTTGGCCACCTCGTCCATCATGATCATGGGGGAGAGATGGAAGTGCGCATCGCCCTGAAAATTGGTGAGTAGCTTGGTCAGAAAATAGGCAGCCGGCTCGCACAAGACGAGGTAGGCGAACACGGAGCCAGCGGCGAAACAGCCCACGGTGGAACCGATGATGAGCATGGTGAGCCGCCTCTCCTTGCGGTAGAGGCCGGGCGCCACGAACCTCCAGAGCTCCCAGACGACAAAGGGACCTGCGAGGATGAGACCGCCGACGATCGCCAGCTTCATGTAGACCCAAAAGGGCTCGGTCAGGCTCTTGGCGTAGAAGCTGAGGTTGTCGCCAGCTTCCTTGGGTAGGGCGGCCCTCATGCCGGTGCGCACGGGCCGTGTCAGCCAGTCGAAGTATCGCTCGACGAGCACGAACGAGCCGATCATGGCCACCACGAAGGCGATGCCGGCGTTGCGCAGGCGCGAGCGCAACTCGCCCAGATGCTCGAGCAGGCTCATGCGCTTGCTGTCCAGTCCCTCCTTCGCCGGTGGGTCCGTCCGCGTATCCGACGACGGCGCGGACGCCGCCGCTGGGCCTTGGTCCGTGCGCATCTCCGACGACAACGCCGACCACTCAGCCGTCGCGGGCGCCACCGCGGCCGTCTCAACTGTCGCGGGCGCCGCCGTGGGCGACGCGTCCGTCGTGGACGCCACCGCCGGCGCATCGGTTGGCTGGGCGGGCATCATGTCCGTCGGCATTTCCGTGACGATGGTCTTGTCGGACGATCCGGCGTCTTCTGGTGCTGACATGCTCCGCTAGCCTTTCTTCCGGGGCAACGGCGGCAAGGACGACCGAGGTGACTTGGCATCGGCATGGCCCGGCAGCGGTGGCGGCAAATGGCTGGCGATGGATCGCGATGATGTCGCCGGCACAGGGGGCGGACGCGCTCCCGCAGGAGCAGGCGGGGGCACGACCGACACCGGCTCGGGTGTCAAACTAAGAAGCTCGGGAGTGGGCGTCAGCGGGGGTCGATTGGCGTCAGGCGGTGGGTTCATGACCATGGTCACGCCCGAAACCACAGCGCCCCCGGCGGCGGCGCGGGCCTCTGCTGCTTTGGCCGCTCGTGCAGAAGCCTCACTAGCCGCGTGCTGCTTCTCGGCCTCCTCGCGCGCCTTGCGCTCCTGCTCCTCGCGTTCAGCGCGCTTCTTGGCCGTCTGCTCCTCACGCTCGGCGCGCCGCCGCTCTGTCTCCCCGCGCGCCTTGCGCTCCTGCTCCCCTTTCTCGGCGCGCTTCTTGGCGGCCTTCTCTTCATCGCGATGCTTGCGCTCCTCGGCTTCTATGCGTCGCCGCTCAGCCTCCTCGCGGGCCTTGTGTTCAGCCTCTGCGCGCGCCTTGCCCTCCTGTTCTTCTCGCTCGGCTCGCGCCTTGGCCGCCTGCTCCTCATCGCGACGCTTCTGCTCCTCACGCTCGGCTTGCCGCTTCTCGGCCTCCTCGCGCGCCTGGGCGGCTTTCTCTTCGTCGCGATGCTTTCGCTCCTCGGCTTCGATGCGTCGCCGCTCAGCCTCCTCGCGCGCCTTGTGCTCAGCTTCTTCGCGTGCCTTGCGCTCGTGCTCTTCTCGCTCGGCGCGCGCCTTGGCCGCCTGCTCTTCGCCGCGACGCTTCTGCTCCTCGCCTTCGATACGCCGTCGTTCAGCCTCTTCGCGCGCCTTGCGTTCACGCTCCTCGCGATCGACCCGCCGCTTGGCGTCCTGGGCCTCATCACGACGCTTCAGCTCCTCGGGAGGCAGCATGGTCGCATCGCGCAGCTCTGCCAGCGGCCCGCGGATGGCATCATCCAACCCGATCTCGTTCTTGATGTCCGAGGCTGCTTTGCGCACCTCACGAATGGCCTTGCCAAGGCCAGAGGCGATCTCCGGGAGCATGTTGGGCCCGAGGAAAATCAACGCTACGAAAAGAATAACGAGGATCTCCTGAAAGCCGAGGTTCAACACGGTGGTCTTTCTAGATCGGAATCAGCTGCGGTTCCAGACCGGATCGAGGGAGACTACTTCATGGGAACCCTCAAAGGGTTGGCTCTGCCCTTCGGCCCCCCACCTGCCACCGCCCCACGCTCGCTTCGCTCGGCCTCGCCAAACCCTCCCGCGATGGTACGCCGCCGGCAAAGCCGGCGGGCTCCCCACGCGACTAACCGCGAAACAGCTCCATCTGGCGCGGAGGGTCGATGGCGTAGGCGTCGTAGCCGCGCGCATGCAGGATCGCGGCGAAGGTTTCCGCGAATCCTCTGTGCAAGGCGACCTCGTGCGCCCCGGTCGCTTCGAGATAGGCGACCAGGTCATCGAAGCCTGCCTGGTTGGACAAGGCGATGCCCTGGTCGGCGCGCATGCAATCCACGGCCGTGCGCTCGACGCTGAAGCCGGAAACAAAGGCAAAAGACGGAGAGTCAAGCGCGCCCAGCGCCGGGGCCTCGCGCGCTTCCGGTGGCCAGATCAGTGCCTCGTTGGAGTCCAGTTTCCCCGCAAAACGACGCAACGTCGGCACCGAAGCCCCGGCCTGACCGAAGCGGGCCAGCGCCGCCACGATGGTGCCGTGCGCGCGTACGGCGATTCCAGCGGCCTGCAGCGCCTCCACCGTCGCTGGCGCCGGGCCAAAGGGCGACACGAGCAGGACCGGGGCACGCCGCGCGGCCATGGCTGCCTCCACGAACCGCCGCAACGACCCCTCTGCCTCCTCGCGCGGTGGCAACACAAAGCGCGGATCCCCGAAGGTGGCGTCTAGGCACACCGCGTCTGCGCTGCGCACCTCCGCGGCACCCAGGTTGGCAAAGGCGCGCTCGCGGCAGATGGTTCCGGCGTAGAGCAGTCGGCGGCCGCCGGCCTCGCAAAGCAACGAGGCCGCGCCTGGCAAGTACCCAGCGGGCAGCAGCGCCAGTCGCAGCCCACCCAGGTTGAATGCTCGCCCGAAACCAGCCGGCAAGGTGCGCGCGCGCAAGCGTTCCCCGGCCGCGCCCAGCAGCACCAGCGTGCCCTCGGTGGCCAGCAGCTGGCGCCGCCCCGCCCGGCGCGACGAGAGGCTGAACGATGACCCCGGCGCCAGCGCCTTGGCGTGCGAAAGAAACACAAGATCGGTGGCAAACCCCGCCGCATCGCAGGTGAGCTGCGTGCCATCCAGAGTGACCCCTGCGTGATAGCTGAACGCGCGCTTGCGCCGCCGGGGCATGAGAGGATTCTTATAGCGCAACCGTCAGCGGCCGGGCGGGGTAAGATCGCGAACCTCCAGGGCGCGCAAGATGCGCTCGCTCTCTTCGATCAGGCTTGGGTCGCGATCGCGCAAAAAGCGGGTAGCTGTGACCAGAAAACCCTTGGCGCGCAAGATCGCCACCCAAACGCGGGGAAAGGCGCCAGGATCTCCGGGCCGCGCTCCAGGGTCGTCGGCGACGAAAGCGCGGCCCTCCAGGCCGCGGTCGGTGAATGAGCGCACTTCGCCCAGGGTGGGCGAACCTGGCAGATTGCGCCGCGCCTCGACGATGAGGCGGTCAAGATCGGACGCCGGCCGGCTCTCAGTGACGGTCAGCAGCCACAGTACGGGCTGGGGCCCACCGACCTCCAGCCGGATTCGGGCCGAGGCCGGCTGACCCTTCTTGCTCACCTCCAGGCTGTCGCTCCATCCCGACGGCAGGGCGAGCGCGAGCACCTGCCAGCCCGCGATGGGGTATAAGCGCTCCGAGGTTTCGTCAATCGCCAGATCGAGAGCACGGCTCTGGCTGGGATTGCGCCGAAAAAAACGGTCTGGCAGCGGTTGTCCAGGCTCAGGCTGGGGCGGCAGCCTTGCAACGGGTTCGCCGCTGGCGACCGATTCTGTCAGCGCCTTCATCGGTTCCAGGATCTCGACCATCTCCAGCGGCGGCCGGTCCAGAAGCACGCGATCCACCACGGTACCAAGCTTGCTTGCTTCCGCCTTTGCTTTGGCCACCTCGCCCGAAGCCGCAAACAACAAGGTCCGGTCGTACAGTACCAGGGGATGGCCGGGGGCGAGCTCGTCGGCACGCGCGTAGGCGCGCATGGCAAGATCGTCCATGCCCCAGCGCCAGGCGTGATAGCCCAGGTTGAGAAAGTTTTGCGCTGCCAGAAACCCGTCGCTGGTCTGCTGGCTCACTTCTTCAAAGGCGGCCATGGCGCCGTTGGGCGCACCCCCTTGTATGAACACGTTCCCGAGCAACGTCCAAGATTCCACCGACGAAGCCAGCTCAACCGTGCGCCAGGCCGCGCGTGCGGCTTCCTGAAGGCGGTTGGCCCGTCTCAGCGCCGAGGCCAGGCGGCTCCATGTTTCTGCGTCGTCAGGATGTTCGGTCGCTGCGCGCTCCGCCGTGGAGATCTCCGTCAGGAGTGGATTGGCTTGCGGAGCCGGCGCCAATGGCTGAGCGGGAGCCGGAGCCGGGGCCGGAGCCGGAATCGGGGCCGGCATCGGTCGAGCGCACGCGCCCGACAGTGCCAGCACCATCAGCAAGCGCATCTGGGTCATCGAGGTGACTCTAGTCGATCACGTGGGTTGGCAGCAGTCATGTTGGGCAGGACCTCGAATGGGGTGGTTGAGAAGCGTTCGCCGCGGGCTCGGGATCCCAGATGACCTTCGAGAATCGCGATCTTGCGCTGCCTGAACATTTGCATAGTATCAGATGAATGGCCTCAACTCGCAGCGAGACTCCCCTCAATGAAGCGCAGGCTGCGGCCTGTGCGCATGGCGAGGGGCCGTTGCTGGTCATTGCAGGAGCAGGGTCGGGCAAGACCCAAACCCTGGCGCATCGGGTGGCCGCGCTCATGGGCCGTGGAGTGGATCCTCGGCGCATCCTCTTGCTCACGTTCACACGCCGGGCTGCGCTCGAGATGACCAGACGGGCGGCGCGGCTGGCCGCGCGGCAGCGCGATCTTGAAGGAACCTTGCCCTGGGCCGGAACCTTCCACGCCGTGGCCAACCGCCTGCTGCGCCAGCACGCCCAGGTGGTGGGACTGGATCCGGGTTTCACCTTGCTCGACCGTGAGGACTCGGCCGACCTGATCGATGCCGTGCGCGCCGAGTCCGGCCTGGGCCAGCAGCAGCGACGCTTCCCACGCAAAGGCACAGCCCTGGCCATCTATTCGCGCGTGGTGAACACCCAGTCGTCGCTGCGCGCCTGCCTGGAGCGAGCCTTTCCCTGGTGTCTCGAATGGGAGGACGCTTTGCGCGGACTCTTTGCCGGTTATGTTGAGGCCAAGCTCAGCCGTCAAGTTCTGGATTACGACGATCTCCTGCTCTACTGGTACCACTTGCTCGGCGATGCGAGCGTGGCCAAGGCCGTCTCGGATCTTTACGACCACATCTTGGTCGACGAATACCAGGACACCAATGTGTTGCAGGCCGAGATCCTGCGCCGCCTGCGACCCGACGGACGGGGCGTGTGCGTGGTGGGCGACGATGCCCAGTCAATCTACGCCTTTCGCGCGGCCACGGTACGCAACATCCTGGATTTTCCCAAACAGTTCACGCCGCCCGCAACGGTGCTCACTTTGGCGCAGAACTACCGCTCGACCCAGCCGATTCTTGCAGCGGCCAACGCCATCATCGGTCTGGCGGCCGAGCGATTCACCAAGGATCTCTTCAGCACGCGCAAAGGGGGAGCGCGGCCGTGTCTGGTCACCGTGAACGACGAGGATGCCCAGGCCAGCTTCGTCGCGGATCGCGTTCTGGAACAACGCGAGGCTGGCGTCTTGTTGAAGCAGCAAGCGGTGCTCTTCCGCACGACCCATCACAGCGACACCCTGGAGGTCGAGCTGGGCCGCCGCAACATTCCTTTCGTGAAGTTTGGCGGCCTGCGATTCCTCGAGGCTGCGCATGTGAAGGACGCGCTGGCCTGCCTGCGCTGGGCCGAGAATCCGCGCGACGCCCTGGCCTCCGCCCGGGTCCTGCAGCTTCTGCCCGGCATGGGGCCGGTGCTGGCTGGGCGGGTTCAAAAGATGCTGCTGGCTGACCGGGAGAATCCGGCCAAGGTCATTGCCCACGCCGTGCCGCCGCCCGCAGCCGCCGCCGACTGGCCGGCCCTGGTCGAGCTGGTGCAGACGCTCACGAATCCCAGCACACCTTGGCCCGGGCAGTTGGCCCGGGTGCGCCGGTTCTACGAACCACATCTGGAACGTCTGTATGACAACGCGCGCACGCGCCTGGCGGATCTCGATCAGATCGAACGCCTGGCTGACGCGGCCCCTTCGCGCGAACGTTTTCTTTCTGATTTGTCCCTGGATCCACCCGAGAGCGCGGGGGCCCTGGCTGGCCCGCCCCATCTCGACGAAGACTTCTTGATCCTATCGACCATTCATTCCGCCAAGGGACAGGAATGGGACACCGTCTATGTGCTCAGCGTGGCCGACGGTTGCATCCCGTCCGACCTGGCCACCGGTCGCGCCGAAGAGATCGAGGAAGAGCGGCGTCTGCTCTACGTGGCCATGACCCGCGCCAAGAACACCCTGAACCTAATCCACCCCGTGCGTTTCTTCATCCGCCAGCAAAACCGCCACGGCGATCGCCATGTCTACACTCCGCGCAGCCGATTCCTGCCTGAGAGCGTGCTCGGCCACTTCGATCAATTCGCGCCAACGCAGCCTCGCGAGGCAATGCCCGAGGCCAGCGTCAC
>Ga0224523_1000753_pt1 | contig 15349 bp, 8 predicted proteins | sample CFST50metaG_FD_182732 | JGI IMG/M metagenome (GOLD analysis project Ga0224523, IMG submission 182732) | Peat soil microbial communities from Stordalen Mire, Sweden - C.F.S.T50 | ecosystem: Environmental > Terrestrial > Soil > Wetlands > Peat | place: Sweden: Norrbotten County, Stordalen Mire...
CATTAGTTCCCATGTTCAAAGTGCCACCGGCAGAGGTATTTAAAGTAGTTGCTGTAATAGCTCCACCTGCGGTATTCGTATTGCTCGTATTGTTATTGTTTAAAATCCCATAGGTTCCGGCCATAACTGTTTGCCCGCCGGTTGTTGCATCATATTGAACAGTACCGCCCCAGGTTTTACCTGTCGGAATCGGAGTAGCAGTTGTATTTTGTGTCCTGATGGTTCCTGCATTAGTTACATTGGTCAAGCTCAATGTGTTTGTCCCCATATTTAGCGTTCCGCCCGCAGTAGTGTTCAAAGTAGTGGTTGTGATATTTCCTCCTGCTGTGTTGGTGCTACTGGTATTATCCAGAGTTAAAATATTGTAAGTTCCGGTAGCAACAGTCTGACCACCTCCGGTTGCAGAATATTCAATCGTACCGGTTGAAACTGCCTTACCATTGGATGCACCCGAGAATTTAATAGTTGCACCTGTGTTATCAATAGTGGTTGCAGTCAGCGTGTTTCCTGCCATATCTAAAATTGCAGCTACATTCGAAGCGCCACCATTATCAAGTGTTGTAGCGGTAATAGCGCCTCCGGCTGTTTTGGTACCTATAGCAGATATGTTTAAAGTTGCATAAGTACCGCTTGTTACAGTTTGGGTAGTGCCATTGTAATCAACAGTGCTTCCTGAATTCAAAGTACCAAAGGTCGGAACCGTTGTATTTTGAATGGTTAAGGTATTTGAGCCTGATGATGCTGCCGCAATATCTATTGTTCCGGTGAAAGCATATCCGGAAGGAACAGTAAATGTGATCGCTGCAACTGAAGAATTACCTAAAACCACTTTTGAGCTTGTCCCTGAAACTGCCCATGCACCGCCAATAGTAGCGGTAGTCCCGTTATATATATTAAATACCTGGTAATTAGCGGTAAAGCTGCCTGGCGCTGTACCGGTGCCATCGGTGTTTGTGCCCCAATTACTTAGCGTTTGAAGTGCATTTGCCCCGCTTGATTTATTGTAATAAGTTGTAGCTGTAAAAGTTTGTGCGCCTCCGGCAGTTGTTGACCCTGACTTTGTAGCGGAGGTGAAAGTAAAATTACTTGGCGCTAATGCGCTAAGGTTTATAGTATTGTTAACAATTGCCCCTGCTGCAATATCGGCTGTAATATATATGTAGCCGATTGTTCCGCTGTTTATTCCCTGCGATGTAAATGAGGAGAATGTTTTTGCACCCGCTATACCTGGCGTTGTAAGAGTACTTAACAGAGTAGCCGTACCTGCGTTAAAGGTGCTGGTGGTTTGATACCAAACTTTAAGATTGGTTATGTCTGCAGAAAGATAAGTGCCTGCTGTTGTACAGGTCATACCGGTAAGGGTGGCATTGATTAAGGTAACGGAAAGGGCTGATTTATGCAATACCACATTGCTCGTTCCTCCGGCAACACTGGCAGCGGTAACCTGTGTACCATTGTCTGATAAAACAACGGCGGGTGGGACTGTCCCAATTGCAAAATAGGTGGAGGCAGTATAAGATATTCCTGTATTAGAAGTTATCGTAGCACCAATGCTATTTCCTCCCTGATTGGTATAATTACCAGATTGGGCCGAAGAACTTGCTACAGCATTAGTACTGACCAACCCGTTTTCGGTTATCCTTACTGTTGCACTCGTAAAACTACCACTTATTAATTGTGCGTACCAGTTCCGTGCAGCAACCGATGATAATGTAGCATCAACAGTGCTTGCTCCTGTACCGGACATAGTAACCCTGACAACAGGAGAAGAACAGGTAATACTATTCAGTTCAAACGGACGGTAATTTGATGCATCACCTACAGGAAAAAAATAGGAGTTACCGTTTGCCAAAGACCATTGCAAAGGCCCATTTACATAACCTGATGAGGAGTATCCTGTAACTGCACCGGCAGATGTGTTGGTTACTGCAAGTAAATTAGTTGCTGTTGATGTTACAATACCGCTTGTTAAAGTTAGCACACCATTAACAGTTATTGCGCCTGCAAGAGTTTTTGTTCCACCGCCCGAACTTGTTAAATTATTGTATGTACCTGCCATTGCAGTTTGTGCTGCAGTTGCAGCATATATAATTGTTCCACCCCATGTTTTTCCTGTGGGAATTGGAACATTGCTGGTTCCAGTTGGCACTGCTGTGCTGATGGCGCCATTATTTGTTATCGTTGATAAAGTACCGCCAAGGGTATTGGCAGTTCCCATGTCAAGCGTTCCTCCCGCAGTTGTGGTGAGTGTTCCATTCACTACCAAATTACCTCCTGCCGTATTGGTGCCGCTGGTATTACTTAATGTTAAATTATTATAAGAAGTAGCAGAAACAATAGTTTGCACTCCTGCAGTTGCAGCATAAATTATTGTTCCACCCCATGTTTTCCCTGTGGGAATTGGAACAGTGCTGGTTCCAGTTGGCACTGCTGTGCTGATGATGCCATTATTTGTTATCGTCGATAAAGTACCGCCAAGGGTATTGACAGTTCCCATGTCAAGCGTTCCTCCCGCAGTTGTGGTGAGTGTTCCATTCACCACCAAATTACCTCCTGCTGTATTTGTTCCGCTCGTATTGCTCATGGTAAGATTATTATATGCCGGTGTAGAGTATATCGTTTGGCCTCCCCCGGCTATGTAGTATTCTACCGTACCTCCCGTCATTGTCAGCGTTGAAAAATTCGTCGGAAAATTGCTTCCTGTTTGTCCGCCACTTGTCCCGCCCAGCCGCAATGTACCTGCAACGGTAAGCGTACCGCCTGCTGTTGCCCGGTTTGCTGTATAAGTCCCAAGATTGAGAGTCCCTGTTGTAATTGATAAATTTCCTGCAACTGTAGCCACTCCACCCAAACTAAATGTAGTGGTACCGGTTAGCCCGCTTATTGTTAAATTGCCATAAGTGGCGGCAGTAACACTTTGAGAAGCTCCCTGGTAACCATATACAACGGTACTACCTGAATTTAATGTACCTAAGGTAGGAACCGTTGTATTTTGAATGGTTAAGGTATTTGAGCCGGATGATGCTGCCGCAATATCTATTGTTCCGGTGAAAGCATATCCGGAAGGAACTGTAAATGTGATTGCCGCAACTGAAGGATTTCCTAAAACCACTTTTGAGCTTGTCCCTGAAACTGCCCATGTACCGCCAATAGTAGCGGTAGTCCCGTTATATATATTAAATACCTGGTTATTGGCGGTAAAGCTGCCTGGCGCTGTACCGGTGCCATCGGTGTTTGTGCCCCAATTACTTAATGTTTGAAGCGCACTTGCCCCGCTTGATTTATTGTAATAAATTGAAGCAGTAAAAGTTTGTGCGCCTCCGGCAGTTGTTGATCCCGTCATCGTGCCGGTAGTGAAAGTAAAATTACTTGGCGCTAATGCGCTAAGGTTTATAGTATTGTTAACAATTGCACCTGGTGCAACATCGGCTGTAATATATATGTAGCCGGTTGTTCCGCTGTTTATTCCCTGCGATGTAAATGAGGAGAATGTTTTTGCACCTGCTATACCTGGCGTTGTAAGAGTACTTAACAGGGTAGCCGTACCTGCGTTAAAGGTGCTGGTGGTTTGATACCAAACTTTAAGATTGGTTATGTCTGCAGAAAGATAAGTGCCTGCTGTTGTACAGGTCATACCGGTAAGGGTGGCATTGTTTAAGGTAACGGCAAGGGCTGATTTATGCAATACCACATTGGTCGTTCCTCCGGCAACACTGGCAGCAGTTACCTGTGTACCATTATCTGATAAAGCAATGGCGGAAGCAGTTGACCCAATTGCAAAATAAGTGGAGGCAGTATAAGATATTCCTGGATTAGAAGTTATCGTAGCACCAATACTATTTCCTCCCTGATTGGTATAATTACCAGATTGGGCCGAAGAACTTGCTACAGCACTTGTACTGACCAAACCGCTTTCGGTTATCCTTACTGTTGCACTCGTAAAACTACCACTTATTAATTGTGCGTACCAGTTCCGTGCAGCAACCGACGATAAGGTAGCATCAACAGTGCTTGCTCCTGTACCGGACATAGTAACCCTGACAACAGGAGAAGAACAGGTAATATTATTCAGTTCAAACGGACGGTAATTTGATGCATCACCTACAGGAAAAAAATAGGATTTACCGGTTGCCAAAGACCATTGCAACGGCCCATTTACATAACCTGACGAGGAGTAACCTGTAACTGCACTGGCAGATGTGTTGGTTACTGCAAGTAAATTAGTTGCTGTTGATGTTACAATACCGCTTGTTAAAGTTAGCACACCATTAACAGTTATTGCGCCTGTAAGGGTTTTTGTTCCACCGCCCGAACTTGTTAAATTATTGTATGTACCTGCCATTGCAGTTTGTGCTGCAGTTGCAGCATATATTATTGTTCCACCCCATGTTTTTCCTGTTGGAATTGGAACATTGCTGGTTCCAGTTGGCACTGCTGTGCTGATAGTGCCATTATTTGTTATCGTTGATAAAGTACCGCCAAGGATATTGGCAGTTCCCATGTTAAGCGTTCCATCCGCAGTTGTGATGAGTGTTCCATTCACTGTTAAACTTCCACCGGCTGTCTGGGTACCGCTGGTATTACTTAGGGTGAGGTTATTGTAAGTGCCTGTCACAATAGTTTGTGCACCTGTCGTGGCATAGTATTCTACAGTACCTCCCCAGGTTTTTGCGGCGGTAATAGGGGTCGCGCCCGTATTCTGGGTTCTTAATGTACCGGAATTCGCAACAGTGGTTACACTCAACGCATTTGTTGACATATCTAAAATAGTACTTGTATTAGTAGTAAAAGTACCGGCTACAGTGATTCCGTTTGTTGATGCTGTGCAGGTACCACCTGTATTGGTGATGGTGAAATTATTAAAAGAACTACCGCCACTATTTATCGTCTGGGCCCCGGTGCCGTTGAAAGTTACCGTTCCGCTGTTATGCGTGAATGTGCCGCTGTTAATGAAATTACCGGCTATATTCATCGTTCCTGATGTGGATATGAGTGTACCGCCGCTAATGGTAACACTATTTAAAGTGATGGTTTGGCTGCCAAAACTTAGTGTACCTCCACCTGCTTTTGTTAAGTTAAGGGTACCTGCGTTGAGCGTACCGCCGACAGTAAGTGTATTGGCGTTAACTGTAACCTGGCGATTCGCGTTTGGAGTTATAGTGCCTGTACCTAAATTTAAGCTATTATTTCCGGTAAAAGTGAAATCAGCATTTAAAGCCAAAGGATAGGCAACGGTTGAAATGCCTGCGGTTGTTGCATCAATGGTTCCGCCTGCAATGGTAAATGTGCCTGCGGAAGTACCCAGGGCCTGATTGTTATTAATATTTAATGTACCAGAATTCAGGGTAACCCCACCGGTAAAGGTGTTGACCTGACTCAAGGTTAATGTACCGGTTCCTCCATAAATAATGCCACCGGCTCCGTTGCCCCAGACACCTGCTTGAACCATGCTTCCATTACCATTGATGATAGCGGTATACGTTGCGTTAGTAACGGCAGCCACACTCAATTGGGCCACACTTGAACCACTTCCGTTAGTTATTGTAAAAGTGGGTGCACCGGTAAATGTTGTTGCTCCGAAAGTTACACCTGTTGTGCCACTGGTAGCATTGGCACCACCGGTTAGGGTTAAAGTAAAGGCCCCAATGGAAAGTGTACCTAATGTGTGGGTAATACCTGCACTTGTCGCCGTTGCTTTATCAGAAGCAATGGTTGCTGTCCCCCCTACCGTTATTTTGTATCGATTAACAGATGCATCTGTGGCTAAATCAAGTATGCCTCCGTTCAGCACTACTGCCACCGTTGTAGCACCCAGGCCGGCAATATTGCTGAGTTTTAATGTTCCCGCATTTAAGGTAGTGCCGTTTGCATATGTATTCGCATAATTCATTGTGAGGGTACCGCTGTTATTTTTAATAACAGAAGTACCTGTTCCGACAGCGATGGCAGCAGTGCTGACTATTACGGCTCCTGCATTGTTAAAAGTTATCGCACTTGCCGCTGTGGCGCTGGTCATCCCTCCGGAGATGGTTAATGTATTGGTACCGGTAGTTGCCACCTGTGTAACTGTGAAGGGCTTGTTGAACGTAATTGCACCGCTGAAGGTGGAGTTATTATCTGTATTTCCTCCAATACTATAGGTACCGGTGGTGGTTTGATTGGCGATCGTAATTCCTCGCCCGATATTAAATGCACCGTTTGTTAAGAGCGTTGGGCTCGAATTGTTGGTTGTGGTGGCTGCATCACCCATAATAATAGCAGTAGCGGCATTACCGAAAGGACCGGCGGAACCTGAAACAACAGCCGCTCCATTCATAAGCGTGCCGGCACTGATAGTAGTTGTTCCTGTATAGCTGTTGGCTCCTGAAAGTAATAATGTACCGGTACCTGCTTTTACAATGCCATATGCTGTACTTATGACTCCGCTAATTGATAAGTCAATAGCAGAAGTTCCATCATCTGCCACCGTAAAAGTTCGGGTTCCATCCAGATTAATTGGACAGGATATAGTGGCTCCGCTGCTTCCGGTTATATCATTTACTGTCACGTTTCCGCCAAGATGCAACACCCCTGCCCCTGTCCCGGAAATTATAGATCCGGTTGTTCCAATTTCCATCACAACACTTGTTGGCGCTGTTGTAGCTCCAAGTGGAAATGTCGTTAAAGAAAGCGTTGTTCCTGCTTTAACAGTCAATGTTCCATTTACAATTGGTGTTGCTGCAGCTAAGGTTTTGGTGTTACTTCCTGAAATTGTAAGGTTAGCATAACTAAAAGTTTGAACAGTCTGAGTTGCTCCATTATAATTTACTGTTGATCCTGCAACTGTTGTCAAAGTACCTGTACCAGAAGCAAAAAGTGCTCCACCTAAATTTAGAGTTCCCGTACTGCTGAATATAATTGAAGCACTACCAGTACTACCGGTTTCAGTAATATCACCCGAAACCGTAACAGTCCCGGTGGAAATCGTTATCTGGTGTCTATTAGTACCACTACCGCTGGTAAATGAAACGCTTCCGGCAGTCAAAATACCTGCACCAACAATAATTTGGTTGTAACTAGATGGTGATCTGGGGATAGTTATTGCCCCGGAAACGGCCAGAGTAATTCCCGAATTGATAGTCAATGAAGTTGCAGTAACAGTGGTGAAAGTTATTGAAGTACAAGCTGCATTTACAGTCACTGTAACATTAAAACCTCCTTCAATTGTAACACCATCACCATCCACAGGAAAAATTCCAGCTCCAACAGCTGGACCTCCTGAAGTTAAAGACCAAGTAGTATTACTGTTCCAGTTACCTATTGCACGTGAGAAATAGTTGGTTGCAAAACTATTAGATATTCCCAACATCAGCCCTAATAATAACAGCAGGAGAAATCTGATATTGACCCTTTTTTCTTTTCGTGCAGTTGTAGAATTTCTCGTGTATATTACAGGGGAAATATCATTAAAAAGCCGCAACAGCGGTGCCCTGCCGGAATTACACCCAAATTGGAGCCTTGAGAATGTATTGCTTATGGGGGTCAAAGTTTTCATATTGGTAATTTAATGGGCTTTCGATTTTTGACCTAATGTCTGTTTCTGCTTGGTCGAAGTCATTATTTTTTTTTTGTTAAAAAATCAAGAACCGATCCGGCACAAAATTCGCCGACCCGGGAAAATTATTTTCAGAATGTACAGAAGAATATTTAATGCTATTAGTATACATGAAAATATATGAAAATAGGCAATAACTCAAAAGCCATCAGGGCGGTTATATATACAAAGACCGGTATATAAAATACACTCATGCGCTTTTAATTCCTAAGTACTTGATATTAAAAAATGTAGCTATTTCCCGGTAAAGATAATTAAAATTTTTAAAAAAAAAATTTATGAAAAAAATAATAGAGAGCCAGTGAGCCGATAAGCTGGTGAGTTGGTGAACTGGTGAATTTGCCGGATTTTATAATTTCTCTACCTTTGCAGCTGGATACTGTATATGGAAATGGTGATTAGGGTGTTATTTACTACTAACTTAAATTCGTAAATCGAAAATCGAAAAATCGTATCTCGAAATGGCCCTGTAGTTCAATGGATAGAACGGAAGTTTCCTAAACTTTAAATGCAGGTTCGATTCCTGCCGGGGCTACAAAGTTGATTTATAAACATCAGTATTTCAAATGATTATTGATGTTTTGTTTTTTTAGGGTAAAAATACGGGTAATAATAAACTGACTGGTATATTTTCACACTGTCCCAAAAAACAAGGGTAACATGAGATGATGGTTACTCGCCGCTTTTTTCAGTTTCCTCGGTTAAAACTATTTTCAATCCTTCGATATCATCTCCTTCTGGTAAGGCTTTTATCTCAAATTGCAGCGTTCCAACCTGGGATTTAGCCATGAGAAATTCAAGCTGTGCAGGATCCACTTCAAGTGTATATTTTCCCGGTACCAAATCCATTGCATAGAAACTGCCATCAGAGAAGGTGCGGATGGTTGCTTCACTTTTCACAGTTACTCCTTTCAACAGCAGACGCAAACCACCCAATGGTTGTAAAACATTATTTTTTTCAACAAATACCGATCCGCCAATGATTCCTCCGCGACAAAAGGGGATTTCAATGCGCTTGAATTGATTGGGATCGGTGATAAACGAGAATTCATTTTTCATAGGTACCAGCGTTGGATTGGGAATGGCATTGCGGTCAACCCTGAGATTGTACTTGTAGTAACTTTGCAACTGACTCAGCCGTAGCAATCCGTCTTTGCCGACAGTCATGACAGCGGGATTGTCGAGCATCACGGCTTTGTAAGGAAGTATCTCATCACCTTTGTCGAAGGTGCCGTTGTTGTTGTTGTCGATAAACAACACCACAGTTGCGGCGCATCGTCCCACCTGCTCGCGGTTTGACAGTTCAATATGTGTGTTCCGGGGATCCACTCCCAGTGAGCCGTCAAAACTTTGACGCAAAGAGTTTTCTTTTCCTACTGAGTTGAAAGTAGTTATGGAACGGCAAAATTTCAGATCAATACTGAAGCCAGCCTGGATATTCCATGCATTCTGGATGAAGTTATATCCCAGAATGATATTCAGACGGCCGGTTTTTAGCAGCGTGCGGGATAATTGCATGTCAGCCTCAGTAAATTGATTGCTTCGGATATTATACATCGCCTCGCCTCTCAAAAACATTCCACGCACATAAACCGGAATGCCCGGGGTGCGGGCGATAGTATAAGTGATCGCGGTGGTTATTAAACCCTGGCCAAAATAGTTCACATTCCCTTTGCTGATCAGGTTATCGTTATAATTCAGACGAATGTTGAAAGAGCCAAGACGGGAGTTCAGGTCGACAGTGTAATGGGTTGAGGAGCTGCTTTTAAGCAGGGTATGTTCGCCGCTTAAGCGGAGCCCGGTACTCATACCAAGGAAATTGATAGGCAGGTAAAGATTGGCGGTAACATCATCTGTGGCGCCAAGGAGATTAAAGGAGCTGGTACGGGTAAAATGGGTATAGATGAAATTGAAGCTGCTGTTGGAAACATACATCACGCTTCCCGAAAGGCGGTAAAAAGCATCGGGAGCAATGTCGAGGTCCATCAGGTATTGTTTCGCAATACGCGCCGAAAGGCTGCCATATAAAAAGGGATTGGATGGGAGGAGTTCTTTGCCTGTATATTCCGCACCGGCTGATGCAGTGAGCCAATTGGTTATGCCCGCGGCCACATTGCCATGTGCCACATTATCATTGTTAATCGAACTGACGTATGTATTGTCTGCCACACCTGCCTGAACGTTATAGGTTACCACCCCTTTGGGCAAAAAGGTGAATGGCACCTGTATCTCGCGATCCACCACTTTTAATTCACCGGTAGGTGTATAAATCCGGAGACTCACCCGGGAGGTGCCGTAATTGATTGGTGCATCAAAGCGATAATAACCCAGCTCGTCGGCACGCTTATAACCAATAAGACGTTCATTAAGGTAGAGCTCCACTTCCGATTCGGCTTCAGTATTGCCATCAATAACATAGGAATTATACATCTTTCGAGGTTCGATGGGGTCGTTGCTGATGGCAATACCTTTGATTTGCCAGCTTTGCATACCGGTGGCGGTTAGTTGTCCTGCCGTGAAACTGGTAAAAAACGGATTTTTCCGCACCACATAACGCCAGCGTGTATTACTGGTTTGCAAATTACTGCTGCCATCCGAAAATTTGTTTCCTATAACTGTTCCCTGGAGGTCGCCACCCAGCACCTCCATTCCGCCTGAAAAAGTATAGTTTATACTTTGGAAATTCTTATCGTAATAACCATTGATAAGATAATCGAATATGGCTCCGCCAATTACTTTACGTTTGCGGTTGTATTCAAGCGGAAAATCTTCCAGTACAGGCTGCTCTTTGTCCATCTTTTTACGAGCCTGTTCACGGGCCTGCCGCTCGACGACCGGTAAAACCTTGTCGGTGGTAAGCGTCATCGTGAGGTAATTCATGTTGACTGTGAATACCAGATCAAATACCTTTTCAAATATGGCCGGGCTAAGGTAAAAATCCATTTCTCCGATTCGAAAATCATCTGGAGTGAGCGGAAAAACCTCTTTCCCCAACTGGATATTCATGGTAGTAAGGTTGATATCGTATGGGTTATCTGGCTTGAGGTAATTGCCTTTCACTGTGAAATTCTTGATATCCGGCTGGTAGTTTATCTGCAAGAGGGTGAAAAGCTCCGTAATGGGTAGGTAAGTTTGGTCATTACTACTGCTGTATATACAGTTAACATATACATTGCCTATAGCAGGATGGTGAAAGATGAGCAGGACTTCCTCACCCTGGGGGGCAGGGGATGCAATCAGGGTGAATGGTGCAAGGTAAAAAGCAAAGCAAAAGAAAAAAAAACTTTTTCTCATTCCACCTTTTTTCATCTCTATTGGGCTAAAATCCCCCTCCCGAGTGCTCGTGATGGAGTCAATATTAAGTTAATTAGTCACCCCATGAAGGGGGTGAGGTGGGGGTCATTTCACCTATTTAATAATTACATCAACAACTTCCTTAACCGGTTGTGCCTGTACCAAATCGCCCATGGCCATATCGCCACGTTTGGTTTCAAATTTAAGTTCCAGTTTATATGATCCTGGTTTAACTTTTGCAACGCGCAGATCAACTCGTCGGAGTACTTTAAAATAGGCTGTTGTTGAGGTTTGGAAGGTAGAAACAACCTTACCCTTTGCATCCATCAGTTTTGCGGTTACGCTCCCGATGAAGGGAGCTTCCCCCAGCCGGTCAAGATGGGCCAAGATTACGAGCATAGTGTCTTTCTGGGTTACATCGATCTTCTCGATCTTCAACCCTGTTGTGACCTTACCGCGTTTGTAAAAGGCAGGAATGACCTGTTCAAAGTTAAGGGTAATATGGGTACTGATCACATTTTCAGCCGGTTTGACAACATCGGGTGTTTGTGGTTTGGCAAGGATTTTGACCCTCGTAAAATAAAATCCATCTTTCATCCCTGGGGAGGGTTTAACCAGAACACGGATTGTACGCTGTTGGTTGGCCGGCAAAATAAAAGTGCGCGGAAAGGCGTGTATCACAGGATCCATTGCATACTTTTCATAGGCAACCGTATCGGAATAATTCATTACTAAGTTGCCTGCAGTATCGGAAGCGGGGTATCCAAAAGCGAAGGAAATCTCAACTTCCTGTGGATGCGGCGAATTGTTGATGATGTAAAGGTTCCCTACACCGCTTCTGCCATCAACTGAGACATAGGGTGGTGAGATCGACAGTTGTGCATTCAATACTGTATAGCTTACGGTGAAAATTAAAACCAGAGCGGCAGTTTTAATAATTTTCATGGTTGCAGATTTAATGTAAATTCAATATTGCTTTAAGTTGAGTTATTACATTGTACTCGACTTTAGGCTGATACGGAAATATTTCAATAAGGTTACATAAATTTCACCGCGAAAATACAAAAATATCCAATTGGTGAGCATATTAAAAGAAAAAATCCAGAATAACTCCGGATTTTTTCTTTTGCTTAGTTCAATTATAAAAAATATTATCGGAATAACTTTTTCGAATTACTTCGACAATTGAATTCAATTAATTGTAAACTGCTGACAAAGTGAGGGTTCCCGAATAACTGTCGGCAAATTGAGTTGCCCCCGGAGTAACGGTACCTCCAACATAAACAGTAAACCCAGTTGCAACGAATTCAGTTGGATAACCAGTGTGAGTAACTGCGACTGGAGTTGCAGTTACGGGTGTCCATGCAACACTACCAATTTTACCTAGTTTTGTCGAGGAATAATCGGAATAGTTGATGGGCAGCGTGTAGGTTCCTGGTCCGGTTAAAGACGATAGGTTAGCTGGTAATGTCAGGGTTATTGTCACCTGTGTGTTTGCACCTTTCCCAATAGTCCAGGTTCCTGTGGCTTCAGTAGTTCCGGCAACAGTTCCCTGAAGAACACTATTATCACTACCGATAGTCTTGTCATTTCCCGGAGTGACATTGCCAAATTGAAGATCGTAACCTGAGGTCACTGAAACAGCAGTAACAACATTTGCAGAGGCGGCGATATCTTGTCCAAAAGTTGTCATCGCAAAGCCCACCATCATGATGAGGACTGCGAAAATTCGTAACATTGAGTTTGTTTTCATAAGATAATTTTTTGTTTTAAAAATGTTTAATTTCATTAAAGATTAGTCTTGTTTTAAAATGTTTAATTTCTTTATCGGTTAATTTCCAAAAGATATCCCGCTGCTCTGCGGCGGGGTCATTCATTGTTTAAGTCTATGATATTAATAATATGTAGCTAGTTCGGTGCAAAGGTGGAACCGAAATATGTAGGAATTCTGAAGATGGAAAAAAATCTCTGATTTTACCCTCTGAATCCAAACAAGATGGAATCCAATTTAATAAACGATTAATTCCCCGCTGCTTTGCGACTTGGTTATTCATTGTTTAACTGTATGATATTAAGTAAGAATATGTAGCTATTACGGTGCAAAGATAATTGAAATTTTGGAATCAACAAGTTTTTTGTGAAAAAAATAACACTTTAATAAACGATTAACTATCCGCTTCTCTGCGACTGGGTTATTCATTGTTTAAATATATGATATTAAGTAAGAATATGTAGCTATTACGGTGCAAAGATAATTGAAATTTTTTTAATACCAAAATTTTTTTGAAAAATCTGTGAAAAAAATAACAATTTAACAAAGCGCTTTATTTCTCTATAAAGTAATGGTATACGGATTAAAACGAAAAAGGTTTCGATTTTTTCTGCAGGCCAGGGTAGATTTTGTTTTTTATGGTAATAAAATTTATTTTAGACATAGATTTATTCATATTCAACAATCAGATGCAACTTGCCCTCATAAGGAGAGGTTGGTGTTTTCGGTATTTTTGCAGTTCCCCTAAGGAATATGAAAGCGTGCAATAATGCAGGCGCCTTTTTCATATTTTCAATCAACAGGCCACTGTTATTCAGTGGGAAAACAGCGTTATTGTTTTTGGCCGGGTTGGCGGTTGTTTCGTCTTGTGTGCCGTCGTTCTGCCAGGCCATCGTCAACTCAAGAGGTATAGTATTGTTTTGCTCATCACGCAACATATCTGGCGCTTCCAAACGTACCATCACCAATATGTTTTCCCTGCCAACAAGGGAATACACACCCCAAGCGCTCAGGTTTTGTGCTCCGCTCTCCGCTTTAATATCAAATGGTGAAGCGGTTTTATTAGAAGAGGTTATATCAAAAGTAAATGGCATAACCTGCTCCATGCGAACATTGTTTTTTACTTCAATGATAATTTTTAAAAGCTGCCCTTCTACCATCCCGGAATATAATCCAAGTGCAAGCAGCAGGATGATTTCCCACTTTTTACTTTCACTTTTCTTCTTCCCGCTTATATTTTTGTACGTTTTCAATTATCAATTGTCAATTATTTTCTGATCCCCTTTTCACTAATAGGTGCTATACTCTACCCTCACATTAATAGTTCCATCATAAAGTCCTGCATCCACATTGCCCACAGGTCCCACTGTGCCGTATATAAAGAGGTAAGCCTTTTTTTTGGGAGGAGTGTACCCATCATGCGGGGGTGTTGGCGGCGTAGTTGGCGGGCCACTTGTGCGCCTAAGTATGGGGAAAGTGGCAGAGTTGAACCCTGCCGGGACCTCCACCGCCTGGGTTTTAGCGGTTCCAACATCTGCCGGATTCAGGTTGGAATAGGCGAACTTGATACTTACCGGAATGCTGTTCTTGGTATCCAATTCAAGTTTTGGCGGGGCATCTACGTATACCGTCACATCCAGGTATTCGGTGCCTTCTATGGTCAGCACAGCAGCTTCCATATCGGTGAGTGAAATAGTTACGCTTTGATTACTTCCTGTTACTATCATAGGTGTTTTATCATTGAAATTGAGGTCTTGAGGTGTGCCTTTTGTCAGGGTAAGGTCGTTGCCGGCCCAGGTGCTAAAGTTGATGTGTTGGGCATAGAGAGTGCCTGCCATCAATAGGATAGTGACGGTGATCAGCAGAAAAAAATATTTTGTGCTGGCTTGTTTGGTCATATATATTCTATTTCAAGGATGAATTCGCCTTCATAATTTCCCGGCCGTGCATTGGTGATATTTACCTGCCCGCCAACCCACAGGTAATATTCTCCTTCTTTGTTGAATTGAGGTACGTTTTCAGGTGCATCCAGAAACATGGATGCTTTCTGGTCATCTGACGGGAACCCGCTCACAACATAGTCAAAGACAAGCGTCCCCTCACCCGAAGTATTTATCACGACCTGTTGGTGTAAGTAAGATAACCTGATCATTGCATTAACTTTACCCTTTACCATGATCTTTCCTGCTGTCACATCCGTTATAGGCGAGATATTTAAAAATCCAGCCACGGCTAATGATTCATCAATGATCATATCATTCAGGGGGATCAGTTGGATATCGACTGCGTCAACAACCATGGCAGAGGCCCGAATGCTGACCGAGGGCTGAGCATGGATACCCGGCTGGGAAATTAATAACATGCATAAGGCAAACATTGTTCGGATAACTGCCTTCAGGAGTCTGTGTGAAAGTTTGTTCCCAATTACTATGCCGGCATTGTGGCCAAATAAGTTATTATATCCCTTGTGTAATATCACCATCAGGTTTGTTTATTGAATCGTGATAACAAGTTTTTTTGTCTTTTTTACACCATCGGCATTCATCTGAAGAAGGTAAATACCGGGTTTTACATTGCCGCTATTCCATGGAAAATTGTAGATACCTGCTTCAAAATGACGGTCAACTACAACATCAATCAATTCTCCATGAATCTCATAGATCTTCAGTGTAACGTATGCAGGTAATGGC
>Ga0224523_1000755_pt1 | contig 15312 bp, 11 predicted proteins | sample CFST50metaG_FD_182732 | JGI IMG/M metagenome (GOLD analysis project Ga0224523, IMG submission 182732) | Peat soil microbial communities from Stordalen Mire, Sweden - C.F.S.T50 | ecosystem: Environmental > Terrestrial > Soil > Wetlands > Peat | place: Sweden: Norrbotten County, Stordalen Mire...
TTGTATTATATATTGAAATAATAATGTTGTCGGGTTTATCTAAATTTATTTCCAATGAAACATTGCCATTACTCGGGTTTGGATAAACAATAAAATCTTTATTTTTTGTATTAATTTCATCATCATTAATACCGGCAGCAACAATTACCGGAGCTAAATTAAAGCGTGTAATAAAACCATCGGTTGTATGGTCTATTGCTGCATTGGCTGGCTGCCACCAGGCGGCCGGAGTACCACCAAGATTTACTATAGGGAAATCGTAACTCAGGCTGCTGGTTGTACCTGTTAAATAAAGTTTTGAATTTGCATTATCTGTGATGATTCCCCATCCCCGGTCGTTCCCTTCACCACCTAAATAAGTTGACCATATTCTGGTTAAATTTGAAGCAAAAGCAAGAACAAAGGCTTCACCTGCACCAGAAGAATTAAATGTTCCATTATTATATCCATTATATAGATTTTTTAGCGGAAAGCCAACATTGGGGGCAGAGCCAGTAACATATATTATACCCGAATTATCAACTGCAATATCATTTCCAACTTCAAAGATTCCGCTTCCACCATAAAATGTGGACCAGTTTCTTTTAAATTCAGGACCGCCTTCCGCATTCAATACATAGCGAAATCTTAGAACAAATATATCATCATAACCCCCAATAATGCTATCAATATAAGCCGGATAGCCCGGATAATAAAATGGGAAATTAGAACTTAGGGTATTACCGGTAAGATAAATATAATAATTGTCTATTGCAATTGCATTGGCAATATCTTTATCATTTCCCCCATAATAAGTTGACCATGTAATTGCATTACCACTACTAAGATTTGCGATAAACGCATCAGTACTGCCAGTGCTATAAAAGCTATCAATATACGATACCTGTGTGGGTTCAGCTAAAGGAAGCTGACTGCTGTTTGCGCTTCCAGTTATAAAAATGGTATTTGTAGGGTCAATAGCGATACTTTTAATTTTTTCAGTTCCGGCATATATAGCTGACCAAACCAACGCATCATTTGAATTGAATTTAGCAATTAAACCGGTTCCGTTGTTCATGTTATTATAAGAACCTGTTTGAGTATGCTGAGGAGTAGCGGAAGTGCCGGTGCCTACCATATATAAATTATTATTCCCATCAATTTTTAAATCCCATCCTTCTTCATAATCGGTGCCTCCAAAATAAGTTGCCCAAGTATGTGTATTTCGCCATCCGTTTGAATCAAGTTTTACAATAAAGGCATCACCGCCACCTGCGTTAGTATATTGCATATATGCACTACTTAGCGTATCATCTAATGGCAAATTACTGCTCCATGTGTGCCCTGTAATATATACATATTTTGATGCATCCACGGCAATACTATTACCATTATCATTAGAATCACCGCCATAATAAATTGCCCACTGCCTTACACCAGCATTATTAAATTTTAGCATGATCGCATCATCGGGTGTAAAAGGATGTATATATTGACCACTATAAGTAGGGAAATCAGTACTTGAAGTATAACCAGTAATATAAACTTGCCCGTTTGCATCAGTTTTTATTTTAAGAAATTCATCATCCTTGGTACCTCCATAATATGTACACCAATCAATGTTACCGGTTGATGTCGGAGTAAAAGTGCTATGCCCCCTATCCACTTGAATAATCAAAGCCTTTGCATTATCGTAAGTGCCTGTATAAAATTTATATTTATTACTTGCTCCATTTGTTTGCCATGCACATTGCCACCCAGTAATAGGAATTAATGTATTTGTGCTGCTTAATTGATAAGCCGTAGGACGTTCGAAAGTGATGTTGCCAACAGAACTGTTTACCGTAAGTGCGTTCGTTGTTCCATCAAGGTTGAAGGAGCTTGCACCGGTAAAATCCATTTTAATATTTGCCGGATTCCCGCCGGGTTTAATCACAAAATAACATTTTATACCATCTTGATTGCTGCTATAAACCAAGTCAATATTATTATATAAACTGTATGTAACCAAACGTTGTGCTCCGTGCACTTCAGTTACTCCGTTAGGACATTGAGGTAAATAATAATTCAAATATGAAGATTGTTCATCCATTGCATAAGTTTTTGAAGCGGAATTTATTTCTTCAAAAGTAGCGTCAATACGATGCAGTGTATCATTTGTACTGGCAACTGTATCAACATGTGCAAAAACAAAGCTAAAGCTATTTTTCTTGATATAAAATTTTGGTGACGAATTAGGCAGATAATATCTGATTGTCGGCACCAGCGAATCTTGTGTGGTTTTTATTTGCCCTTTATTTTCATAATAATTTGAATTGGCAGCAGGGTTTTCACTATTATAATCCGTAGGAGTAATTATTTGCCTTTCCACATATTTCACGGTGCAATATTGATAAACGCCCGGTGTGGTTTCGCTTTCGCCTGTCACCACCACATCCCCATTATTATCTATTGCAATGTTAGTTGATTTATCAATTAAATGTGCATTGCCATCATTATGTATCGACCAAAGCATGGTGCCGCTTGAATTGTATTTTGCTGTGAAATAATCTGCTTTGTCAATTGCGGTAGAAACATAACCGGTTATAAAAACTTCTCCTGATGAATTGAGTGCAATTGCGTTTGCTTCATCATCTCCATTTAGCGCATCGTTATAATTTTGCACCCACTGCTGTGTGCCGCCGCTGTTATATTTTAGCGTAGTAATGTTTTTCCCTTGCGTTGATGAAGTTGTATAGCCGGTAACATAAACATTTCCCGAAGCGTCAATGCTTATGCCGTTAGCAACATCATCAAGGTTTGCAGAATTATAGGTGTGTTCCCATACAGGAGCCAATGTTGAATTTAATTTGATAATATCCCAATCATATCCTTGTCCTGTCACATTCTTTGATGCCGCAATATAAATATTACCTGATGCGTCCTGCACCATGTCATTTACAAGGTCAACGCTGGTAGTGCCAGTGCCCGTTTTAATTGTTATATAAGCCCCTGTACCTTTATTAAATTGAACTGCACAATAATTATAATGACCAGCGTTCACAGTTACTCCACCTGTAACAGTAACAGTAGTGCTTACAGCTATTTTAAGTCCGGCATCATTCAAATTTGAAGTATAATCATAGCGGGCAACCCAATCTTGCGTACCATCAGATTTGTATCGAATAGCAATAATATCAGTATTTCCGCTGGCATTATAACTTGTGCCGGAAATATACACATAGCCGCTTGCATCCACATAAACATCAGTCCCAACATCCGAAAGGCTTCCCGTGCCGTTGTATGTGCTAAGCCATTGTTGGGTACCCGAACTGTTATATTTTATTGTTACAGCATCAATGTTTGTGGCGGTAGTAACTGCGCCAGTTATATAAACATTTCCGCTTCCATCAATATATAACCCGCAGGCAATATCATTTCCATTTCCTGCGCCATTATATTGCTGTATCCATAATTGTGTTCCGGCACTAGAATATTTTGCAACCAAAATATCATAATTTCCACTACCATTCACGGTGGCCCCTGCAACATAAATATTGCCCGATGCATCGGTTTTAGTAACATTTTTCTGAAAGAAGTTTTGACTTCCGGTGGTACTCAACCAATCAGGGAATACCGTTAATTGACTCTGAGGAAACACTGCGCAGTTCGCAGTGAGTAAACATAAAAGGAGATAAATTTTTTTCATTGCATTTCTTTTTTAGTATATTATCAATTTAATAAAAAAAACGGTGCATTCTAAGTGTACCGGTAGTCCATAAAAAACTCACATTTTCCGTGTGCTACACCTCCTTTTAAAAAGGTTATTATAATACAATTAAAGCATACTCTAAAAAAACTATTCTATAATCTTCCTTCTTTTGTTAATCGTCGCACAAATATAGTTCTTTTTTTGCGAATATGGTATATTGAAATTTTTATTTTTATTTTATTTTGGTGTTATTGTCATAATGTAAGCCATCCCCGCCAGCAATAGAAATATTGCTATTATTTCTATCCATTTCCATTCTTTTTCTCTTGGAAAAATAATATTTAAGAAATCAGATAATAATGTTTTTATTATTTTCATTTTACTATAAATAAAAAAGCGTGAACTGAGCCATATTACATCGAGAGGTATCGCCAGACACCTTACAGACAAATAAGGACAGCCCACGCTATGCGTGGGCGTATCACTTATATTCTTGTCTGTGTTTGAAAACTGGCGATTTTCTCGATTTAGAATAAAAGCTAACGCTTTATCAATAATAAATTGTAAGAACGATATTCCCTTATTGGGATATGCAAATATAAAAATATTTTATCATTGCAAAATATTTTTTGTCTTTTTTATTTTGGGGTTTATCAGTATCCGAATTATTGCAATTTGCAATCTACCCCTTTCTATTATTCAGATTTGTAATCCGTCGTCGCATATTTACACCGATACGGAACAGGTTTGTCCGTTCTTGAGAATTTGTGGTCACTGAGCGCAGTCGAAATGCAATCTGAGCATCTTAATAAATAAAAAAGAACCCCCGTTTCCGGAGGCTCTTTTACTTTTACATTTTACATTTATCTTTTACTTTTACATTTTACATTTATTTCTAACTTCTATCTTCTAACATCTAATTTCTCACTTCCTCACCTTTCTCAATTTAAACTTAGCCACCTCATGATATTCCATGCTGTCACCACCAAACACCGATTTGATATACTTCTTAGTCCTGCCTCCAATTTCCACAGCCCCTCCTGAAGTCTTGTACAGAGCCACATCCCGGGTGTTTCTTGCAATCACCATGGCCGAATGTTGCACACTCACAACGTCATTTTTTACTACCAGTGAATTATAATATGTCGTCAGCGATGCCGTTGTCAGGTCAGTTTCACTAGGTGCGTAATGTGGTTCAGCCGACAACAATGATATCAGTTGGTCCAAATTATCCAACTTGTGGTCAACCCCCGTTTGCGATGCCGAAATATAGTTAATCAATGCTTCCGGCGGCGTATTCGGGTCCTGTTTTATTTTCGGAACAATTCTCACCCCGCTAATTTTCTTTGTCAGCGATCTGATATCCTTAACAAATTGTGCCGGCACATCACTCGCACCCACTTCGTTCACAACCCTTGTCATCAATTTGTTCAAAGGATCAAATGCCACCGCCCTGTCATTAACAGCAAGCACCAGGGGAGTCTTTGCCGCGTTCAGTGCCGATTGGGCAGTCGATGAAGCTGTGTACACAGCCTGCATATTTGCAATACCTATTGCCGCGTTCGATGGGTTATACTTGGCTCCAAGAAGATTGCAATAATTTAATAATCCTTTAAAATTTCCAATGTTTACCACATGGCCCGTTTCCGATTTTTTTGAAGTCATTTTTTCTTAGGATTTAGTTTATATTAATTTGGTTAGTAAAAATTTCCGTTATATTTTTTCTTTTTTTCCCGACTGCCGTCTGTTGACTGCCAACTGCCAACTTTTCTAAACCTGTTGCAATTTCAAAAACCTCTTAAGCTTAATCTTCCCCGCCAATCTGGCCTCCGGCGACCTTACCCCATATAATCCCCTAATATATTTTTTACATGCAAGTGCAACATCAATAATTCCATTTCCCAAATTATATAAGGCGTAATTCCTTGCAGTCCTTTTAATCACAAGTGTTTTAATCAAAACATCAATACTATCATTGGCAGTCCTGATATCCGTAAGTGTTGCCCTCAAACTTACCGTCTTTAGTGCCGTTTCGTTTGGGTTATAAAATGTCAGGTCATTTTCATAAAACATGATCAACCGCTCAAGGTTTTCTGTTTTTTGCAAAAAACTCAAATGACTGGTGCTTATTTTTTTCACATCCAGGGTCTCTCCTTTAGGTTTTTTCTTCGCTTTTCCGCCACCGGTTATAAGTTTTTTTATTCCCATCGCGTCCTTAATATTCTCTCCCTGAGTATCCGTACTCCCATAAAAACTAATGGTTCTCGACAAAATCTTATTAAGGTTTTCAAATATTAATTCCCTGTTATTTGTTGGAATTCTTGTGTTTTCCAATGCCGTGTTAAAATCACTTTCAAGCACAGTCATTGCATTCCATTGTGTGGTCATGTTTGCAACAAATATTTTTGTATTGGTCGGGTTATAGTTTGTGCCAAAACCATTGCACAAATCAATCAACTATTTAAATTTCCCAATATTAATTGCATGGCTCGATTCAGATATTGTTCCCATGATTATTGCTTATTATTTTTAGTGTCTATAATTTAACATCTGTCATTATACCCAATTCAGATGCAAATATAACCATGAAAAGTAGAATATACAAATATTTAAGCTTATATTTATTAACAATATTTCACTTTATATTAACAACATATTTAATTCTTACAATGTTTACTTATTTTTCATTAATGTTAATTCTTAATTACCCAATGTAAAATCAAAAATCAGCATTGTCATTTTACAATTACCCAATGTCAAATCAAAAACACCCAATGTCAAATCAAAAACACCCAATGTCATTTTATAATAAGACGATGTCAAATCAAAAACACTCACTGTCAAATCAAAATCATTCATTGTCAAATCAAAAACACCCATTGTCATTTTATAATGACTCAATGTAAAATCAATAAAATTCATTAACTTGCTGATATTCTGATTCTGATTTGATCAAATTCGCATCTGCACTAATCAAATTCGCATCTGCACTAATCAAATTCGCGTCTGCACTAATCAAATTCGCGTCTGCACTAATCAAATTCGCGTCTGCACTAATCAAATTCGCATCTGCACTATTCAAATTCGCGTCTGCACTATTCAAATTCGCATCTGCACTAATCAAATTCGCATCTGCACTGGTCAAATTCGCATCTGCACTGGTAAAACTCACATCTGCTTTGGAAAAACCCCAATTATTCTTTATTAAAAAGGAGTAAGTAAATATTAAACATAAAAAAAGCAGGACAATTGTCCTGCTTTTTTTATTACTTCCACACCTTATTCTATATATACACTTTTATCCTTTGGATATTTCACAGTATATGAAAATTTCACTTTCTTGGTTTCAGCGCTTGCAAGCTTCAGTGTCCATTTCAGTGAGCCCGTTGTTTCGTCAAACGAAGCGTCCGAAGTTTCATCTTTTTCTATTTCTATTTGTTTATCCGTTGTCAGCGGAATTTGATCTTCCACAACAATGCTGATGGCAGTCTTCTTTTTGTTCCTCACACTTATTTCCCATGCCAGAGCTACCTTGCGGTTTGCTCCAACCAGTTTGCTTGATGAATAATCTTTTTGCTTAACCCGCGTTACCACTATATTTTCGTCCCTTCCCAGCGAAAAATCTATAGTGTCTTTTGTGTCTTTCGTGTCAAGGTATGATTTGCCAATATAAGTTCCTTCAAAGAAAAGATTGATATACCCTGAAAGCAGGTTGTAATCTTCCCATCCCGTAACCTTTGCTAGCAGGAAGGCTGTCGGGTCAAGCTTTGGAGCACAATAATATTCATAGGTTGCCGGCATCGTGTAACTCTGTATATCCACCACAGTATTTTTACCACCTGAATTAATAGTATAAGGAATACTGATGTCAAATTCGAAGGTTGTAGTATTTACATCAACAGTGGTGTAGTTTGCGCTACTCTCTGCATTAACTACCATAGCTGGCTGGTTAGTGGTAGTAGTATTATAATCATCCGCTTTTGATTTTTCATAAGCCTGTGCTTCCGGTTTTACTGAACGATAATTATACGTATTGTTATAAATATAAAGGTACCATGGCATCACCGTAGGTTTGGTTCCCGATTGTGTAGGGTTCCCGGTTGATAAGGTAAGGTCAACATTCTTCCAGTCTTCACCTGTTGTTTGATAAACATTGGCTTTATAATCCAGTTTTATGGGACTGTCAACATTGGTTGCCCTCAAATCGTACGAAGCATACCAGTATGCACCGCTAACCGTATAAGCCAATTCAAAAGTGGCAGCCACTTTGGCCTTCGATGAAACGGCCACTGTGACTTCGCTAGTAGGAATATTTTGCTTTGCATTCAGTGTCGAAAGCTGGCTTGTGACCTTTGAAATACTGGCCGTTAATAATTTTATCTTTGCATTGGTGGCAAGGTACTTTGCACTAATATCGGCCAGTCTGGTACGAAAGTACTCAGCCATTGTTTTCACATCTTCCACTTTTACTCCCGTGGTAGTGCCGCCTATTGACTGATTTGAGATGATCATGGTTTTTTCAGCGGTGTAAACATCAAGCATACTTTGCTGAATTAACAGTTGGGCATTGTATGAATTAAGTGAATCTTCAAGAGTTTCCTGCTCTTTGGTTTTTGCCTGCGAATTCATGTAATTCAGTTCGTGAGATACGGAAAGGATCACAAAATCTCCCGTTCCTTTTACCTGAATGCTTGACGCATTTACATATTGTGACAATCCTTCGAAAACGAAGTATGATTGTCCAACGGGTATTGTAGCTGTAGCTGTGCGGGTAACCTGTGCCCCGTTCAGAAATACTGTCACTTTGGTTATTTCAGATTTTACCGGTGTTGCAGTGTCATCGGCTTTTACTATGAGGCTCGTACTTACAAGCAGCATGAGTGTTAATAAGATGTTTTTCATAATTTATTTTTTATAAGTTTAATATTAAGATGCAGGGTTCTTGAAATTCCACAAACGAAGATAATAAATTTTAACTGTCTTTATCTTTTATTCAATACAGTTTAGTATTTTTGTAGTAATTAAAGATGCCAAACTCCATAAATCATTATTAATTTAAAGCATAAAATTGATCACTATGAAAAAAACATTTTTACTCCTGACCCTGGCAATGTTCACATTGCTTGCTACAGCTCAAAAAATTGAAGTTAAGGAAGACAAAGCGAATCTTGGTGGTGCGAAGAACCCGGTACTGACAGTGATAATCTACGAAGCCGACGAATCAACAGTGGAAAAGGCCTGGAAAAGCCTGATGAAAGATTACGATGCAAAAGTAACAACCAAGGATGAAATATTTGCTGATAATGCAAAAATTACAGACATGTCCACAAATACTGTTGATGTTTATGCCACTACGGAAACAAAGAATAGTACAGTAATATTTACTGTTGCTTTTGATCTGGGTGGAGCTTTTGTAAGCTCTTCAACGCATCCTGACCAATATAAAGTTGCCGAAAAATTGGTCAAGAAGTTTGCTGTAGATATTAGTAAAGAAGCTGTGGAAACAAAGCTTGAAGCAGAAAAGAAAAAACAAAAAGAGCTTGAAAAGGATCTTGCTGATCTGGTAAAGGAAAAAGACAAGCTTACAGATGCAATTGCTGACTATAATAAAAAAATTGCTGAGGCTGAAAAGAAAATCGAAACCAATACAACAGATCAGGCAGCTGCCACCAAAGCCGTTGATGCACAAACGAAGGTTGTGGAAACGGTTCAGAAAAAACTGGATGACATTAAATAGTAATTGCAAAATATCCCAATATTGATCAGATTTCTGCGATGACCTTTCAATGTAAATTATTCTTCTTATTCATCCCTTTATTGTTTTCTTTGACATTGCGGGGGCAGAATATTGATATCAGGTTGCTCGATAAAATAAATTCCCCCGTCAATCCGCATGCTGACAATGCCTGGAAGTTTGTTTCAAACACCATCGCTCCTGTTAATATAGCAACACCACTGGCTATGTTTGTTACCGGATTGGCCACACATGATAAAGATCTGCAAAAGAAATCATATTACACCGGTGCGTCTTTGCTTGTGGCCGCGGGACTTTCAACAACTTTTAAGATTATAATAAAAAGGCCCAGACCTTTTACAACATATCCTGACATTATTATAAAGAAAGGAAAAGGAGGCAGCTATTCATTTCCATCCGGACATACAACCATGGCTTTTGCAACTGCTACTTCATTAAGTTTGTCGTTCCCTAAGTGGTATGTTATTGTACCATCTTATACCTATGCAGCAGCAGTTGCATATTCACGCATGTATCTTGGTGTGCATTATCCCAGCGATGTTTTGGCAGGGATACTTCTTGGAATGGGCACTTCTTTCCTCGTTTTTGAGTCAGAAAAATGGTTGAAAAAGAAATAAATCCTGTTTTGTTTTAAAAGAACTTCGTAATTATGAAATATCTTTTACTTGCAGTTGTCGGATTTTTCCTGCAATTACAATTGTTTTCACAAACAAGTTATCCGGTAATCCGTGAAGCGGATTTACAAGGAAAACAGTACCAGTCATGGTATGCTTTTGATACTACCTGGACAAAACATATACTTCCGGGTTGTCTTTTGGAAAACCATCTGAAAGTTAGTTGCGAGCATTGCGGCAGTATTTATCTTAATGTCCGGTTGAAAATTGATTCAACAGGTAAATTGATAAGCCATGAAAAGATCAGCAGCACGATATGCGAAAATGAACTTTCAGATAAAGTCGTTAATTGTTTTCTTGAATTCTTTTATTTTCTTGAGTTTCCTCCCGAACTTAGAAATATTATTCTGGAAGTGAAATTAGGTAAAGCTTTGAAATGCTGAAATAATTTCAAATTAGGTTCCGGAACATATAAGTGCCATGTGAAAAATTTAAACTATTTCAAAGGTTCAACTTCAAGTATTACAAAAGTACCGGGCTTGATAGCAGGCCGGGGATGCTGATTCTCTGTTGTAGCTTTTGGAGTTTCGCCAAATTCGGCAGTTGGTAAATATATTTTATGTGTGAGGAGGTCGATAGTTATTGTGCGTGCTCCTGTTTGCGTCTTAATAGTTGCAATTACTTTGAAAGTATTCTCATTTTCTTCTTTCACTGCTGTAATAGTTCCATCGCCATTTGAACTATAAGCTATTTTCTTTTCAGGATCAAAAGCAACACCATCTACACGGTCGCCAATAGGTAATGTAGTTATCACTTTTCCGGTAAGTGCATCCATGATCACCATTAACTTATCTGTTACACTAAACAGTCGGTGTGTTTTGTTATCCAGTGCAAGTCCGCTGGGTTCTTCGCCCGGAGCTATTGACCAGGTTTGCTCAACTTTCATCGTAATCGGGTCTATCTCGCAAATTTTACTTTTATCCTCAATGTTCACGTATATCTTTCCATTGCCATCACTAACGGCAAATTCAGGTTTTCCTTCCAGGGTGATTGTTCCTAAAACCTTATCTGTTTTTGCATCAATGACGGTGGCATTGCTACTGCGTCCGTTGAAAGTGAAAACTCTGTGTGAAAAAGGGTCGTATAAAATTGCATCAGGATTTTTTCCTGTAACTTTAACCTTTTCAATTGTTGTAAGCGTTTTCAGGTCAAAAACAGTGACAGAAGTATCCTTTCCATTACTTATAAATCCCTTGTTAAGATCTTTGGCAATAGCAATACCATGCACTCCTTTGGTATCTTTTATTGTTCCTGCTAATTTACCCGTTGTCACATCAAGCACCTGAGTGATTGTTCCATGAGAAATAAATAAATGATGAGTGGAATCGTCCATTGTAAGATAATCCCATGAGCCATCTCCTTCAATCGAAAATTTGTTTGAAATTTTATAACTGGTGCTGTCCTGCGCGTAAGAGTGTAAACCTGCCATTACAGCAATTATTAGAATCGAAATTGTTCTCATTGTATGTTTTTTTGATTAAAATTTGATAAAGATTTTCTTATTTAGTTGTTTTCATTATAAAAAAAAAGACCGTCTATATTGTGAGACGGTCTTTCAAAACCATAAATAAGACTTAACTAATTAATAAATTATGAAAACAGAATAATACAAATTATTTTTTTATAGAATCCTTTTTAATTCCGACAGTATTTGACTTTTGAGTTGATGAAGGAACAAGTGTTGATTTTGTTACAGATTTTTGATTTAGCGATTTTTTGGAAATAAATTTTCCAGTGCTGTCATACATTAATGAAAGCTGTGTAGTGTCTTTTGATACAAGAACTTTATAAGTGACTACACTGTTTTTTTCAACCTTGAATGCATTTTTGGTAGTGTAATCGGCCCATGTTTTGGTAAGGTCATCCTGGATAGTTTTTGGCAGATCAGCTACTTTCACCGGAATTCTGCTATTTCCAGCTGCCTGAGTTGTTGTAGCTTTTGTTGTGGTAGTCGTTGTTGTTTTGTTGTCTTGTGCATTGGCAAATGCAACTGCAAGTGCAAAAATTAATACTAAACTAATTTTTTTCATAATGTTAAAATTTTAGGTTTGATAATTTTGTTAGTGGATTTTAAATAATCATTCAAAAGTAAATATTCCTCATAGAATGAAATGTTAATGGATTGTTAATGATTGTTAACGATTAACAAAATATTTTCATCTGCTAAATTATAAAACTGTCTTTTATTATCAAATAAAAAACGTAATTTCAGTAACTAACTATTAAAGAGTTATTGTAAATTAGTATTTTTTGAATGACCTTTTTTTGCTTCCCCTATCATCACTTGAACTGCGGTCCTTTTTAAACTTACTATCACCGGTTTTATACTTGTCTTTGCTATAGAAATTTCTTTCTCTCTTTTCCCTTAGTGGCACTGTGGGTTTATCTGATCTTCTGTCGGAACCCTTATCAAATGACTTTTCATATTTCTTGTCTGATGATTTTTCAAATTTTCTGTCCGCAGGTCTTTCATATTTTCGGTCTGAAGTTCTTTCGAATTTCCTGCCTGATTTTCTTTCAGGTTTTCTGTCGGATGATTCTTCTCCTGGCCTTTCTGAGGCCAGTTCCACAACTATTGGTCTGTCGTGTACATTCACACCATCGTTCATGGCTTTTATTACATCTCCTGCAAAGCTTTCTTCTACTTCAAAGAAAGAAAAACTGTTCTTCAGGTCAATTCTGCCAATGGGAACTTTCATGCCATGTGTGTTATTGTTGATAAGGCTTATGATTTCGGCAGGGTATACCCCATCCATCTTGCCAACATTGATAAATAAACGCGTGTAACCCTGTCCCGACATGTTTGCATAGTCGTCACGTTTTTTGGGCTTCCTTTCGCTGTAGTTTTCAGCAGAAACATTAAGGTCAGCAGCGTTTTTGTAATACTCCAGGAAGCGGTTAAATTCAAGCGATACAAATCGTGTGATGATGTCTTCCTTGTCAAGCCATTCAAGTTTCTTGAAAATGACAGGAAGATATGAATTGATCTGTGTATAATCAATCTCAACTTTTTCCATCCTGCTGATAAAATGGAACAACTGCTTTTCGCAAATTTCTTTACCTGAAGGAACATCACATTGCTGGAATGTCTTCCCTATCTTTTTCTCAATGACCTTTAGCAGGTGCTTTTCTTTTTGATGAACGATGGCAATTGAAATTCCCGCTTTTCCTGTGCGTCCGGTACGTCCGCTTCGGTGAGTATAGATATCAGGATCGTCTGGCAAAGCGTAATTGATAACATGAGTAATATCGTCAACATCTATTCCGCGTGCAGCAACATCGGTGGCAACCAGCATCTGTATGTTGCGTATCCGGAACTTCTGCATCACGGAGTCGCGCTGTGCCTGCGAAAGGTCGCCATGTAAAGCATCGGCATTGTAGCCATCGGCAATAAGTTTATCGGCTATCTCTTGTGTTTCCTTGCGGGTACGGCAAAACACGATGCCGTAAACATTGGGATTAAAATCAGCAATACGTTTCAGTGCAAGATATTTATCGCGTGCATGTACTGTGTAACAAAGATGTTTTACATTCTCAGCGCCTGCATTTCTGGTACCTATAGTTATCTCGATCGGGTTGTTCATGTATTTGCGCGAAATACCTGCAACTTCGTGTGGCATAGTAGCCGAGAACAGCAAGGTAGTTCTTCCTTCCGGTACTTCGGCAAGTATCTCATTGATGTCGTCAAGAAATCCCATATTGAGCATTTCGTCGGCTTCGTCAAGAATAACGCGGGTAACATTGGAAAGCTTCATTGCCTTGCGTTTCATCAGGTCGAGCATACGGCCAGGAGTAGCAACTACAATTTGCACGCCTTGTCTTAAGGATTTTATCTGGTTGTCAATACTGGAACCACCATAAACCGGCAGTGTTTTAACCCTGTCGGAGTATTTAGCATAATCGTTAAGGTCACCTGTAATTTGAATACAAAGTTCACGTGTGGGACATAAAATCAACGCTCCGGGTAAAGGGTTGTCTGTATCGGCTTCCTGTATCAATGGCAGTCCAAAAGCTGCAGTTTTTCCGGTTCCTGTTTGTGCCAGTGCTATCACATCATTTTTTGCACCCAGCAATAGTGGTATCACTTGTTCCTGCACGGGCATGGGGTTTTCAAAGCCCATTTCTTTAATGGCTCTCTGTATCTCGGCTGAGATATTTAATTCTTCAAAAGTTTTCATGTTTAAAATTGTTTTGTCAGATATTGAATAACGCATGCCAAATGTTGAACAACATCAGCATTGTAACTCAAACCTGACCTTTAATTGTTATTTCCAAAATTGTGCTTCCTGATGCTACTAACTAAAAAAACTTCTACGATGGCATCTGCACACAGAAAGGACCGAAGTGTATTTACTATTAGCGGGGAACACTGTTAATTACCGGTTGCAAAGATAGAGATAATTATTGAAACAGCACATTTTATTAATTGTTGTAAAAAATAAGCTCTGAAAAAGGCCTATTCATGCTCCTTCCAGGAAGTGTGTCCGTGAAGGAGCATGAACTAATGTATATGATTAGTCATGAACACAACGTACTCCATAACCTGATTGTTTCATTGGATACAGAGAAAATAAATTTCTAAAGCAATATCTGCAGCTTTTAAACCATGCCATTCCGGTTTGAGCTGGAGTAGCTGTCCAGAAAGCATCATCGTGTGAATTATTTGCCCCCAAACTCCATGCACCTGAGGCAACACGATAGTTTTGGCAAAGAGCAGTGAACCCTGCAGTATTTGATCCACAGGTACTATCAATGTATGCCCAGCGCGTATTGCAACTTTCTTTTAATATTCTTCCAATTCTCTTGCCCACACCGCCCAATGCGGTTGAATCAACAGTGTTGTCAAGAAATTTTTCCATTTTATTCCATTCACTGTTTGTTGCAACATGCCAGCCAACAGGGGCTATGTTCCGCGCATCACCTACGGCAAACCAGTTGTACAAAAAACCATATTTAATACCTTCTGCAGGGTCGTTGTGATAATTACAATAGGCTCCTGCCAAAGTACTGCCCCATGAAGCGCTGTCAGGAAGATTGGGTATTGCAGAACCATCGCGATAATGAGTGGTTCTGAGATTTTCTCCCATCCATAATTGTGTTCCAATTTGAACCACTGCATAACTATTGCCATCGGCATCGGTGCAGGCAACGAAGGTAAAGGTTACCGTTTGATTTTGTGTTGGAACTAGCATGCTAACGGTACGGTAAATGCC
>Ga0224523_1000756_pt1 | contig 15306 bp, 17 predicted proteins | sample CFST50metaG_FD_182732 | JGI IMG/M metagenome (GOLD analysis project Ga0224523, IMG submission 182732) | Peat soil microbial communities from Stordalen Mire, Sweden - C.F.S.T50 | ecosystem: Environmental > Terrestrial > Soil > Wetlands > Peat | place: Sweden: Norrbotten County, Stordalen Mire...
GCATAATACCTTGTTAACAAACCCTTTTAGATACATGTCTGTACTATGCTCCGAATAGTCCTGTAATCATTCACGGGGGTCGGAAGTTCGTTCACCGTGATAGTAAATGTCTTTCCGGAGGTAGTAAATGTCTTCCCGGCGATAGTAAATGTCTTCCCGGCGATAGTAAATGCCTTCCCGGCAATAGTAAATGTCTTCCCGGCGATAGTAAATGTCTTCCCGGCGATAGTAAATGTCTTCCCGGCGATAGTAAATGTCTTCCCGGCAATAGTAAATGTCTTTCCGGCCTTCAATCCAGCCTACCGGCAGGCAGGCGCTCAGCAATGCTTATAACATATATGGCCGCATCGTTAGGTAGCAGGCAAAGACATGACCAATATAAAGCAAACAAATGTTGCTATCTTGTAAGAACTTTAAAGTATCCGGTTATGTCAAATAGACTGTTCGCACCAGGATGTGCGCTAATTCTGTACAAACCAGAATTAGCTTTTAAATTGCATTCAATATTAAATAAAAACTTAGGTGAAATGGAAATGCTGATGACTTGCTGTCATCACGACCCAAAATTAAAACAAGCTACTCTGATAATTAATATTTGTCCTGGTTGTGACAAACGTTTTCGTAGTGATTATGAGAATTCTTCGACAATTTCTTTATGGGAAATATTGGCAGAAAGTGATTTCTTCGCTTTCCCGGATTATCAAAGTCAATCAATGACAATTATTGACGCTTGTCCAACCAGAGATCAGGAAAGAATACATTTGGCAATTCGAAAACTTCTTCTGAAAATGAACATTAATTTGATTGAACCAAAAAGTACCGGAATAAACAGCACTTGTTGCGGTGACAGTTTCTATGGAATTATCTCAACTGAGAAGGTTAAAGATCAAATGATTAGAAAAGCCTCAGAACTTCCGTTAAATGATGTGGTTGTCTATTGCATTTCCTGTTCAAAAGCAATGTTTGTCGGGGGAAAACAACCACATTATCTAATAGATTTGCTTTTCGCCGAAGAGACTGTTTCAAAAACATTTGAGCCAGATGACTGGCATAATGAGTTGAGTACTTATATGGATAAACATTAAAAACGAGTTCCGGGATATACAACTGGTAAACTTTAATAAGACTGCATCATGGAACAAATCATTATTGACAGAGACCTCTCGTCGATCAGCCCTTCAGCTATATGGTTGTTATTAATGAAAGGATACACCAGCAAACCCTTTGCAAGGGAAGCAGAAGAGCTACTGGAATATCCCAATAAATATATTCCGGACTTTAAAAAGAGAGATTTTACTTTCCGGGTAAATACAATCCACTTAAATATTTAGTGAAAAGAATGACTCTGAGACAATTATTTAAATTGAAAAGTACTGGAAAAATACAAGCTACCTGGCGATTAAGAGCTGTTTAAAAGATTATAAATTAATATTTTCTAAAAGTAAATTTGATACAGAATGAAAACTAAACTACTGATTCCGACCATTATTGGATGTCTGTTTTTAAATGTCGCGTTGTCGCAAAGTAAGAAGACTGGCAATCCTGTTACAAAGGAAAGAGTTATCAATCTTGATGTTAACAATACAAAAGGCAGCTTTAATACAATGTTTAAAGCATGCATTGGCGCAGGCCGGGCTAATGAAGGTTTAAGGGCTGACTGGCAGCAGCAACTGGCAATTGTTAAGAAGGAATGCGATTTTAAATATATCCGTATGCACGGATTATTGACAGATGATATGGGTGTTTATAAGGAAGATTCCAAGGGAAATCCCCAATATAACTTCCAATATATTGATGTTTTATATGACTATATCATTAGCATCGGTATGAAACCCTTTGTTGAGTTGGGCTTCATGCCGTCAGCTCTTGCCAGTGGAAGCAAGACAATTTTCTGGTGGAGAGGAAATGTTACTCCGCCTAAAGACTACGGCAAATGGGAAGGGTTAATCCGTAATATGGTATTACATTTTACAGAGCGATATGGTTCGGATGAAGTAAAAACGTGGTACTTTGAAGTCTGGAATGAGCCAAACTTGTCAGGCTTCTGGTCCGGAACCCAGGAGGAATATTTTAAACTTTATGAACATAGTGTAAGCGCGATTAAGAGTGTCAACAAAGAATATCGTGTGGGAGGCCCGGCTACTGCCGGTGCTGCCTGGGTGCCTGAAATGATCTCCTTTTGCAGCAGGAATGCTCTTCCGCTCGACTTTATCAGTACACATTCCTACGGAGTAAAACAAGGTTTTTTGGACGAATCCGGAACGGTTGGTACAATTCTGGACAAAAATAAATGGAGCGTAAGTGGTGATATTTTGAATTCCCGTAAACAGATATCGGATTCTCCGATGCCAGGTCTGGAATTGCATTATACCGAATGGAGTTCCTCATATACTCCATCTGATCCGATTCATGACAGCTATCATCAGGCTGCCTATGTTCTAGAAAAAATAAAACAAGTCGGTGATAAAGCTAATTCGATGTCATATTGGGTTTTTACGGATATTTTTGAAGAAGCTGGTCCGCGGTTTACCCCTTTTCATGGCGGATTTGGATTAATGAATTACCAGGGAATAAAAAAGCCGGCATATTATTCATTTTCTTTTTTAAACAAACTGGGTGAAACTGAGCTGGTCAATTCAGATAGTTCTTCATGGGCATGTAAAAGCAAAAATGGAAATATCCAGGTATTATTTTGGGATTTCACCAATACTCACCCGGGAGATTCGGTTAATAACCAAGTGTATTATATTCGCGATTTACCTTCAAATCCTAAAGGAAAAGTAAAACTAGAGATATCCGGAATACCAGGAGGTAATTATCAACTTGAGATTTATAAAGTTGGTTATAAAGTGAATGACCCATATACTACGTATCTTTCAATGAATAAACCAAACCAGCTTACAAAACAACAGGTAGATATCATTAAAAAACAAAATGACGGGTCACCGGTATCAATAGAGAATATTAAGGTTAACTCTTCAGGAGTATATTCAAGAACATTCGAAATACGGGAGAATGATATATTCTTTATAAATATTGTCAGAATCTGAGAACAAAACTAAGATTGAAAATCAAAGCGAAAGATAAAAAGTGCAATTTAGGTTATTATCTCATTTTTACCGGATCATTTTAGGACATGCTAATGCTCTCATGATAAATTCCTGAATGAAATATTTTTGCAAATAAGTAACATTAATCTTCATTAATTGCCCCATGACTAAAGAGGAACTTGAAATCACAGAGATAATTAATAGAGAGACAAGAGCCTGGGATACTCAAGATGCCAATCTGTTAATTACAGTTTTCCATCCTGATATGGTTTGGCCGTGGCCAAGAACATTTCAATCTCATGATCCGATGGATTGGATAATGCCACTTGGAAGGTATAATAAAGAGAGATGGTGCAAAGGCTGGCAGGAACTTTTTGATAATCACAAACTTGCTCATAATATCCGGGAAATCAAGAAAATAGTGATCTCAAACCAAAAGGATGGAGCATTTGCGGTTGTCGATATTGACACTCTATGGATTGACAAAGATAATAATAGGAATCACTGGAAAGGTCGGGTCTGTAAAGTCTATTCAAAGGTTGGATCTGAATGGAAAATGACAATGCATACGGGTGTTCTTAACTATTGACAGGTCATTGCCGAGAATTTATGAAACCACTTTTATTGTAATTATGCTGCAAAATTATGATGCGAGACAAAAGGTTTATTGCAGTGCATCGCGGTGGATCTCTTAAAATAGAGCAGCATATTCAATTAATTAATTGGGCTTGCAATTGCGTAGAAAATGTTTTACCGCTATTAAGTGAAAAACCTGATGAACGACTTAAAAATGCCCTTTCAATCGCTAAAGAGTGGGCAACAGGAAAAGCTTCAACAGGAAACGCAAGAAAAGCATCTTTAAATGCAATAGGCGTTGCAAATGAATCTTCAAACTCTATTGCAATTGCAGTAGCTCGTGCTGCAGGACATGCCGTTGCCACGGCACATATGGCTGATCATTCATTAAGTGCAGCATTGTATTCTTTAAAAGCTGTAAAAAATGCAGGTAAATCAGTGGACGAAGAAAGAGAATGGCAAAATAAACAATTGCCTTCAGAAATAATGGATCTCATCATTTCCACCAGGATAAATAAAGAGAAAATACTCAAATTATAATGAAACTAATGGGGAAAAAGGACAACGCTTCGCTGACTGGACAATAATGGTTATATAACCATTAATGCAGCCGATAGTTACAACCCAATTCAACCCTGTTTACAATAGTGATATGACATTAACAGATATTTCAAATATCCGCTTAATAAATCAACAGATTAATGCGCAGAAATTTAAAAGTGCTAAGGACGTTATTAATTGGATGGGAGCGATACAGGCACAGGATTTTTCAATGTCGAAATGGGCTATTGGAATCCGACTTTCCAATTCGATAGAAAAAATAATAGAAACTGCTATCGATGATGGAGATATCCTTAGAACTCACCTTTTAAGACCGACTTTACATCTTGTTTCCTCCGATGACATTAATTGGATTCTTAAATTAACTGCTCCGGGAATTAAAGCCTCGTTAAAACCAAGATACAAAGAATTAGAACTTTCAGAATCACTTTTCAAGAAATGTAATGCAATAATTGAAGATGCGCTGAAAGGAGCTATTCATTTAACCCGGGAAGAGTTAACTGCCATCCTCAATAAAGCTAAAATCTCTACCGGGGGTCAGAGGGCGTATCATATTTTAGTCAGAGCAGAATTAGATGGAATAGTTTGCAGCGGTATAGTTAAGAACGGAAAACAAACATATGCTTTATTAAATGAGAGAGTTCCGAAAACCAAAGATTTACATAAAGATGAAGCATTGGAGAAAATCTCCAGAAAATATTTTTTAAGCCGTGGTCCTGCAACATTGCAAGATTTTAAATGGTGGTCAGGCTTATCAGCGACTGATGCAAAAAATGCATTCGAAATGATTAAATCCGATCTAATTTCTGAGAAAGCAGGTTCAGAAACGTACTGGGCTCTAAGCTGTCTCTGTATTCCCGAAAACAAGAATTATTCTGCTCATTTGTTGCCAGCTTTTGACGAATTTTTAATCAGCTACAAAGACAGGAGAGCTTCCCTCCCATTAATAAATTTCAAGAAAGCCGTTTCCGAGAATGGCATTTTCAGACCTGTAATTGTGATCAATGGACAAGTGATGGGATTATGGAAAAGGACAATTATAAAAGAAAAAGTAATTATAGAAACAGACCTTTTTTATCCTGATAATAATCCGATTATGAATCAAATTGAAGAAGGTATTGAAAAATTTGGCCAATTCATAGGAAAACAGACAGGAATAGAACACATCATCAGGTGACAGCGATTTATGTTTTCAGAATTTAACATGGACAATAAAGGACATTAAATGGTCCCGGATGAGTTCAATATAAAAAATTAAATAATGATATGAGAACCATTGTATCTTTTAACAGCTACCTGATTGCACCATGCGGAATGAATTGCGGAACATGCATTGCCTTTCTAAGGCCTAAGAATAAGTGTGCCGGTTGCAGGATTGAATCTGACGGCAAGCGAACGACCCGCGTAATGTGTGTAGTAAAAAACTGCGTTAAGCTTAAGGAGTCTACTTCCGGATTTTGTTATGATTGTGAAATTTTCCCCTGTAAAAGAATAATGCAGCTTGATAAGCGGTACAGGTCAAAATACAGAACAAGTTTCATTGAAAACCTTCTGATGATTAAAGAGAAAGGCATTGACAGCTTTCTTGAATATGAGTCAAAGAGAAGGACTTGTACGGATTGCGGATCAGTATTAAGTGTACACCGGAATCAGTGTCTCGTATGCGGAAAAGATCTGATGAAAAATACCTTATAGCAATGACAATAAAGCAAATAAACTCTGCTACCGATAGCAATCTAAGAGCCTGTTTGGCTCCCATTTGAAAACATATTTAATAATTAGTAAATTTAGCATGAAAAACAATAGTGATCTAACTGATAAAAGTAATCGCACAGATGGGCAATCCAATGATTGGTAATTTTTTGTCCGGAATAAAAAAACTGACTGAAACCAAAAGGAAAATCTATATTAAAGGATTTTCCTTTGTTTTTTTATTACCCTGAAAGAGGCAACCCGGTTGTCGTACAACACCTTCCAAATCTTCTCCCACGGATCTCTCGATTTCCGGACAGGTATTAATCCATATTCAGGCTGGGTTCATCTATAAATTTTTGGAAAACATCTTGATGTCTTTCTTTATGGTCCGCTTTTCTCGATCTTATTTACTCCTTTTGCCCTATTGCCAGGTTAGCTTGGTGTATTTTACTGGAATATATTTACATACACCCTATTTTACCTTTCTGTTTTTACTCTGCCTGATCAATTCAGCTTCGCGAAGAAAAAATCTATATTTTTCTTCACTGCCTTATTACTTTTCAGCTCACTTTTATCGGTTCAGTTCAATCCGGCAGTCACCGTAATATTCCATTTTTCATTTACCCTGCTTGAGAAGAAACTGGGTTTTTGGGCTGTTTTACTTATATTATTATCAGGTTTTATTAAAGTGTATGGAATTTTTCAGCTGGTGATGTTATTGTTTTATCCCAGATTCCGGAAAATGTTCTTTATGCTGTTTTGATAGGAATTGTATTATTGCTTTTGCCGTTGGTTCATATTCCGGCAAACGAATTGTTACCATATTATCATTCATGGTTTGTGACAGTTACGCACCAGGCAAATGCTCTGCGCTTTTATGGTATCTATTGTCCGATCTGCACATTCTTCAAATCAATTGAACCAATTGCGGGGTTAATCTCTTTAGGAGTGCTTTTCGTGATCCTTATTTTCACTTTAATAAAACTAAAACTATTTAAAGGATCGTATTTGCTTCGGGCCCAGTTTCTGGGAATACTAATGAGTTGGGTCACTCTGTTTGGGTTAGGTTCCGAAAGGCATGCCTATGTTATTGCAATGGTTGGTTATGCGATCTGTTATCTTTGCTCCGTCACAACAAGGTTAGATAAGGTGCTTTTATGGATAAACTTTGTATTGCTGGAGATTTTACCAATTGACATTCTTTGTCCACCGGCATTAGCGAATTTAATACTATCGACTTTCATTTCATGGGTATTGAAACTAAGAGTTTATTATACGCAATATGGCTGTAAAATAATAAAAAGAGATTTAGCTATTAAATTGCTCGAAGAACCGTTCATTTCAAAATGGTTGTTCGACGTTGAACTCTTTGCACGGATAATCTGGATCTATGGTAGGCCGGATTGTATCTACAAAATGATAGAGATACCTCTTCAGAAATGGATAGAGAGAGGCGGATCAAAAGTAAATATGCATTCAGACTTTGGTTTGATCTGTTCAGAATTGAAAGAAAATATCATAGCACCCTTTAAAAATCACAAATATTTCTTTGAAATAAAATATACATATTGGCTATAAGCTAAGCCTTCACATCTTCCTTTACTAAAGCTTCCACTACTCTTGCCACAGAGGCAAAGTCAATGATCCTGCCGACCAAGTTTCTTGTTTATATGGTTTTTTTATCACTCTAGAGAATATGTGAAATCTGTAACATTTTTCAATAATTGTGTAATACCTATCTCAAGAAATATTTAAAACCTTTATTAAATGTAACTCATAAAATAAAATAAAATAAAATAAATTGATTGATAATTCAACTAATTACTAATAAGCCTTCTAATAACAATATATTGTTGAAAATAAATGAAAAAGAAAGAACCTAAACTTATAGCCAAAAGTCTTCCAAAGTCACCAACCGGAATTCAGGGGTTTGATGAAATAACTGGAGGCGGGTTACCGACCGGCAGACCAACACTCATCTGCGGGGGTGCAGGATGCGGAAAAACACTTTTTGGAATGGAGTTTCTTGTACGTGGTGCAACAATGTTTGACGAACCGGGTGTGTTTATGTCATTCGAAGAAACAAATGAAGAATTAATCAAAAATGTTGCTTCACTCGGTTTTGATCTGGAGAACCTTATTAAAAATAAAAAAATTGTACTTGACCACGTTCATGTTGAGCGAAGTGAAATTGAAGAAACAGGGGAATATGATTTAGAGGGTTTATTCATACGACTTGGCTATGCAATTGATACTATTGGAGCAAAGCGTGTCGTATTAGACACGATTGAATCACTATTTTCCGGATTGCCAAACCAGCTGATCTTACGCGCTGAATTGCGGCGTTTATTTCACTGGTTAAAAGATAAAGGCGTTACTTCAATCATAACAGGCGAGCGCGGAGAAGGAACACTTACCAGGCAGGGTCTGGAAGAATACGTTTCAGATTGTGTTATTATGCTTGACCACCGTGTAACCGCACAGACCTCAACACGTCGTTTACGGGTTGTTAAATATCGTGGTTCAATGCATGGTACTAATGAGTATCCGTTTTTGATTGATGAAAGTGGTTTTTCAGTATTACCTGTAACTTCCTTAGGATTAGACCATATTGTATCAAATAAAAGAATCTCAAGTGGTATAACTTTACTAGATAAAATGCTTGAAGGGAAAGGTTATTACCGAGGTAGCACTGTTCTTGTTTCTGGTACTGCCGGAGTAGGAAAAACAAGTGTTGCAGCTCACTTTGCAGAAGCTGCGTGCAAACGAGGTGAACGTGTTCTTTATTTCTGTTTCGAAGAATCTCCGAATCAGTTTATGCGAAATATGCTTTCTATAGGTATAAATCTGGAGCCGTGGATGCGTAAAGGACTTTTACAGTTCCAGGCAACTCGTCCAACATTTTACGGCCTGGAAATGCATCTGGCTGTAACTCATAAAATTGTAAATATTTTTAAACCCGATATCGTTATTCTGGATCCTATAAATACTTTCGTCGTCGGCGATAAAGAGTTCGAGGTAAAAACGATGTTAATGCGTATTGTTGATTTTCTCAAGTCGAAGCAAATAACAGCTTTGTTTACCAGCCTGACATCGGGTGAAAGCGCATTAGAGAATTCTGATGTTGGAATATCATCATTAATAGATACCTGGTTATTACTTCGTGATATAGAATTGAATGGCGAACGAAACAGAGGAATGTATGTTCTTAAATCGCGGGGAATGGCTAATTCTAACCAAATTCGAGAATTCATTCTGACTGACCACGGTGTGGAATTGCGCGGAGTTTATGTTGGTGCCAGTGGAGTTTTAACAGGCTCAGCACGTATAGCCCAGGAAGCACTTGAAAATGCAGAAGTGTTAACGCGTAAGCAGGATATTGAACGAAAAAAACGTGAGATAGAACGAAAACGTAAGGCATTAGAAGCTCAGATTACAACATTGCATGCCGATTTTGAGTCGGAAGAATCCGAAGCTGTTAAAATGATAGAAACAGAACAAGAGTTTATTAAACGACTGGCGCAAGATAAAATAGAAATGGCAGTAAGCCGGAAATCTGAAATTAAAGATGTTAAAAATAAGAAATTGAAAAATAAATAACAGGAATATCGATGAAACAAAAGAAAGAGAATCCAGATAAAATAAATACAAAAGAAAAATCATCCACAAGGGAAGAAGATAAGTGGATACTTCGTCTATATGTTGCCGGACAAACACCAAAAGCCATCACTGCATTTAAAAATCTTAAAAAGATTTGTGAAGAAAAATTAGAAGGCAGATTCTCTATTGAAATTATTGACCTTCTGGTGAATCCTCAACTAGGTGTCGAGGACCAGATTCTTGCCTTACCAACATTAGTAAGGAAACTGCCAGTGCCAGTCCGGAAAATAATAGGTGATCTCTCAAATACGGAACGCGTTCTTGTTGGATTGGATTTATTGCCCGTAAGCTGATTCATAAATTCAATATTTATCAGACATAATCATGTATAATTATGAAAGAGAAAAAAAAGGTAAAAAGCCTGACTGAAAAGTTGGATCTGGCAAAGTCAGTCTTAAGTAAGGATAAATATATTTTGCGTTTATATATAACCGGTACAACTAGCCGATCAATCTTAGCAATAACAAACCTCAAAAAGATTTGTGATGAATATCTCCATGGCCGATATGAACTTGAAGTGATAGACCTGTATCAAAACCCAAGTTTAGCGAAAGGGGACCAGATAATTGCAGCCCCGACATTGATTAAAAAACTACCGCTTCCATTCCGGCGTATTATTGGTGATATGTCAAACAAAGAAAAAGTGCTTTTAGGATTGGACCTCAGAGAAGTAAAGGAACAGTAATATTCCTGGAAATTTTAACACATTTGATTCATGAATAAGAAATCAATGCTCAAAACAAAAGAACAACTCATTATTGAAAATAGGGAATTACATTCCCGCCTGGTTGAAATTGAAGAAGCGCTTACTGCAATCCGAAACGGAGAAGTGGATGCGATTATGGTTTCCGGCAGGAAGGGAGAACAGGTCTACTCTGTCAGTTCTGCAGAAACACCATATCGTACTTTTATAGAGGAGATGAGCGAAGGAGCTGTTACTCTTACAAAAGAGGGTACAATTCTCTTTTGTAATCAGAGATTTGCTGAAATTGTACAATCTCCATATAAAAGTGTTGTTGGTTCATCCCTAAAACGCTATATCACTCCGAATGATAATTTAAAATTAGATCACTTCCTTGCTCAGATGACTTATGACAAACATGATGTTTTAATAGTATCCCTGACAAACACATCATATCTTAGATTATCCATTCACCTTTTACCTCCTTATCTCCAAGGTGAAAATTACATACTGATAGCAACTGACATATCAGACCTGAAGAAAAAAGAAAATGAACTTAAAGATATAATTGGCGTGTTAGTAACCCACGTAAAAGCATTACGTGAATTGCGTATCGACAATATAAATGATACTTTAGATGCTGAAGGAAGAAAAAATAAATATGAGGCTGCAAATAATAAACTTTATAAAGAAATCACCAAACTTAATCGGTTAGTCGCAGAAATGAAGCAAAAGCTTAAGAAGACAACCAATTGAAAACAACATTTTTAAAATAAATTCACTATACTTCCCTTTGCTTTAATGGTATTTTCCATTCCATTATAATGCTTGTCTGACAGGACTCTCTCCTACCGTCACTTTAACTTATTTTTATCCCACCTGACGAGTAAATTCCAATATTAACGAATGTTTTTGCAACCGGTCAATTTTAAAATCTTCTTACTATTAACAAATACTTGTGCTAACTTGCATCTATTAGACTTTATTGAATAAATTTTAGATCGTTGTTTTTAACGATGATAATAAAAAATAAATTAGACAGGACCTTTGGACCATTTGGTTCTTCTACAGGCTTTTTCCTCATGCTGGGAGGAGTTTTAGCAACCTATTTCTCGATTTTCGGATTGCTACTTGTTATTATCGGAGCTTTCGCTGCGTTTACATCAACAAGTGCTTTAATTGATATCAATAATAAGAAAATCAAATATTCAGATAACCTGTTTGGGTTCCTGTCAATTGGAAAATGGATCGATATCAAACCTGACATGAAAGTAGGATTAAAGAAATCTCACAGAGGATATATGGGATATATCCGGGGAACTCAGCCAATTGGAATTCACTACAACGATATAAGAATTGTTTTATATGATTCTGACAATAAGCAGATTATGCCAATAAAAAAGTTCAATTCCTATGAATCTTCAAAAGCTGAACTTAAGAATTTAAGCTCTCTTCTTGGATTGGATATTATCTGATATAATTAGTCCTGTTAAAATGAATAAATGAATACGCTTGCTAATACAAATATTAACAGGTAACTTTTAATCCATTGATAATAAAATAATAATAAAATGTTCCCTTTTTCAGTAAGATACTCACAGAAGTTCAAAAAGAAGGTTCCGGTTTCCTTAACTGATGAAATTATGACCTACATCAAGGATTTTATTTTGCAGATTAATGGCGAAAATATAGTTATTGAGGGGAACATACTGACTTATAAATCAGGCTTTTTAAAAAACAGATGGATACATGAAATATTGGTACCTGTAGATAGTGGCAGCTTTGACCTGGAATTCCATGAAGGAAGTTGCCTGTTGACTTATGAGTTTTACCTGTACAGGTTATTTCTTGTTCCCATATTAATGGCTGCATTTGTTGGAATATCATCACATAATTATTTATTTGCCATTATATTTTTCCTCGCATTATCATTTCCGATGTGGTTAATAACTTTAATCCGGCATCGGTTAATGCTGGGAGAGGTTATTATGGACATTGAAGTCCTGATTATCGAAAAAAAGGAAAAAGAAAACCCTTTCATACAGGTAGATAATTTAAACTACCGTTTGCCGGGGGCAGTAGACTGGACACCGGAGGATGGAGAGTGGAAACCTGAAGACGGAGGGTGTGGAAACCGGAGGATGGAGACGGGGAACCAGCATAATTATACTTAAGACTCACAGATGAAAAGAGCTTTCAGTGATGGAATGAAATTTGAGAATCTGCGCCCTCAGGATATGCCTCTGGCAGTTGGAGAATATGAAAACTGCTCTTTTATAAGTTGTGACTTTTCAAATACTGATTTATCTGATATAAATTTCCTCGAATGTGAATTCCGGGATTGCAACTTAAGTCTTGCCAGGCTGACCCGAACATCTTTCAGAAAAGCTAAATTTATCAACTGCAAATTATTAGGGCTGCATTTTGATGATTGTAACAATTTAATAATCACTTTTGAATTTGAAGGTTGTACTTTAGATCTCTCATCATTCTACAAGCTAAAACTCAAAAATACAAGATTTAAAAATTCGAAAATAAATGAAGCTGATTTTACAGAAACAGATTTACGTAATTCTTCATTTGATAATTGCGATCTGCAAAAAACAGTATTTGAAAATACAAACCTCGAGGGAGTTGATTTTCGGACTGCTTTTAACTATTCCATCGATCCGGAATCAAATCGCATTAAAAAAGCCAAATTTTCGGTACCCTGGATAACAGGATTACTCGATAAATATGATATCGAGATAGAAAATTAAAAAACAGCCGGGAACTCATATAACTGAGAATAGATAGAATGCTAGAGTATCATCAATTGAATATTAACTTAATTTTAACAAGGCCCTTGCTGAAGAAAATGTTCAATTCTCCATACTGCTTAGTAAAATGAAGAAACTTTACTCTTTTAATTTTATAACAAGAATCCTGTTCCTATTATTAACCCCGACCTTATTTCGTGCATTGAATTTTGCATTTATCTGGCATTCCATTTATTGGGGGGCAATTACCATAGTTGTAATAATCTGGAGCATTGCAATTTTAATTTCGCCATTATTCGGTCGATTAGGTTGCGGCTGGATTTGCTTCATGGGAACAATTCAGGATCTTACAAGCCTTCATTCTATATTCCATATCAAGTGGAATAAACCTCTTATCTGGATAAGAGTATTTAACATTTGTGCTTTTTTTACAACCGCATTCATATTTTTCTTTATACGTCTGGATTCCGGAACCATTAACGGAATAAAGTTTGACCCATGGTTTTTAAATATGGATTTCAATATTCACTATAAGCATATATGGATTTATGATACGCTGGGTGCTGTTTTACTTGGATTATTATTAGAGCGTCGCTGGGCATGTCGCAACTTATGCTTTATGGGTGCATTATGTGCTTCAGGAGCATCAATTTCCAGGTTAATACCGGTAGTTGATACCCAAAAATGCAATCTCTGTGGCAAATGCGAAATAGATTGCTTAGTCAGAATACCGATTAAAGACTATATCATAAACAATCATGGATTAGTAACTAATCCAGAATGTCTGATCTGTGGCAAATGTGTTGAAAGCTGCAAACCCCAGGCTTTGAAAATCAAATTTATATGGAATCAGAAAAAGTATATTAAAAATGTTGTTTAAATCCGTCAGATCAAACAGCTTTGCATTCATAGAACTTATTTAGCTAAGTATGGACGACAAGATAAAAAAATATGCAATATCGGCTCAAAGAGGAGAGATAACAGAACATTATGTCTACATGCGGCTTGCAGCCAGTTGCATGGACAAAAAAAATGCCAGTGTCTTAAAAAATATTGGCGAACAGGAAATGAAGCACTTCCTGTTCTGGAAGTCAAAGACAGGCCAGGACATAAAACCGGACAGATTCAGGCTTTCCCGAACTGTCTTCCTGGCACGCATCCTTGGGATGACCTTTATTCTTAAACAGATGGAGAAAAAAGAGGATATAAGCTCAAAGCAATACTCCGAATTATGCTCTGTCTTTCCTGAGCTGGAAGATTTTTCTAAGGAGGAGAAAGAACATGAGAAATCAATTCTCGAAATGCTTGATGAAGAGAGCCTGCAATTTGTCGGATCTATTGTACTCGGATTAAATGATGCGCTGGTTGAGATGACTGGTTCTCTCGCCGGATTCACCCTGGCCCTGGGTAGTACAAAAGTAATATCTCTTGCCGGTCTGGTTACAGGCATTTCTGCCGCTTTATCGATGGCCGCATCAGATTACCTGTCTTCAAAAGCGAAAGGTGATGCCAGGGCTAAAAAATCTGCTGTTTATACAGGTATTTCTTATATTCTTACGGTTGTCCTTCTGATATTGCCTTTCCTTCTTATGACCAGTAAATATGTTGCGCTGGCAATTACGCTGGCTACCGCTATTTTAATAATCTTTTGCTTTAATTATTATATCTCTGTTGCAAAAGATCTCAGCTTCAGGCAACGTTTCTTCGAGATGACTTTCATCAGCCTTGGAATTGCTGCCTTCTCATTCATTATAGGGTATGTTTTAAAACTTATTCTTGGGGTAAATTTGTAATATTCATATAATTGATCAAGACTATATTAGAATGAAAACAAAACATGAGCAGTTGTTTACTTGTTCAATGAGAAACATTTAGGATTCTGTTAAAATTGCTTAAATTAGGGAAATTTATTTTTACTTTAGAAGCAATGCCGCTTACAACTACAGTTCAATTAATGATCTTAAATCTAAATATAATGAAAAACAGGCTTGTAAAAGTTCCAATTGTAATAGTTGGGGTTTTCCTTCTGAATTCTTGTGCCACAATGTTTTATGGAACAACTCAAAAGGTAAATATTAATTCGAACCCATCAGGGGCTGATTTATATATTAATGGTGTAGCGACCAACAGGCAAACACCTTGCGAGGTTACAATAAAAAGAAAGGTTGGAACAACTGAATTTAATAAGAAAAATCAATACAATTATGTACTCAAAAAAAATGGTTATGCAGATTATTTAATTTCAGATAATGCTAAATTTAATTATGTGTCTCTTTTAAATCTGGAATGGGGAGGCATACCATATATTATCGATATCCCTACT